>Ga0209792_1000032_pt1 | contig 304135 bp, 269 predicted proteins | sample EBPBio142005_DNA_FD_185860 | JGI IMG/M metagenome (GOLD analysis project Ga0209792, IMG submission 185860) | Wastewater treatment Type I Accumulibacter community from EBPR Bioreactor in Madison, WI, USA - Reactor 1_6/14/2005_ DNA (SPAdes)... | ecosystem: Engineered > Bioreactor > EBPR >...
TGGGCGAGGTTTGCTACCGTTACAACCACCGCAGCGAAGACCTCAAACCCCCACTTTTAAGGCTCATGAGGCAGACTTCGATCCAGCAACTACGGCCCACTCTGGTCCGGAAAGGCTAGGAATTACCTACTCAATAGAGGACGCGCACGCGCAGAGTGCCCGGGATCGCCGCCATCGCGTCGCGCAGGCTGGCGGTCTGCGCTTCGTCGGCGGTCACGTCGATGACCACATAGCCGACCTTCGGGTCGGTACGCAGGAACTGGCCATCGATGTTGATGCCGCGGTCGCGGAAGATGTCGTTGATCTGCGACAGCACGCCCGGCACGTTGCGATGGATGTGCAGGATGCGGCGGCTGCCGTCATGGCCGGGCAGGGTGACCTCGGGGAAGTTCACCGACGACAGCGTGCTGCCGTTGTCGCTGTAGCGCACCAGCTTGGCCGCCACCTCGATACCGATGTTGTCCTGCGCCTCCAGCGTGCTGCCGCCAACGTGCGGGGTGAGGATGACGTTGTCCAGTCCGCGCAGCGGGGATTCGAAGGCATCGGCATTGCCCTTCGGTTCCACCGGGAACACGTCCACCGCCGAACCGCCGACATGCCCTGACTTCAGCGCTTCGGCCAGCGCGTCGATGTCGACCACGGTGCCGCGCGATGCATTGATCACGTGCGCGCCGCGCTTGAGCTTCGCGATCTGCGCGGCGCCGAACATGTCCTTGGTCGCCGCCGTCTCCGGGACGTGCAGCGTCACCACGTCGCTCTGCGCCAGCAGATCGTCCAGGCTGATGGCGGCGCGGGCGTTGCCGAGCGACAGCTTGGTTTCGATGTCGTGGAAAAGCACGTGCATGCCCAGCGACTCGGCCAGCACGCCGACCTGGGTGCCGATATGGCCATAGCCGATGATGCCCAGCGTCTTGCCCCGCACCTCGTGGCTGCCGGCGGCCGACTTGCTCCAGCCGCCGCGGTGGCATTCGGCGTTCTTCTGCGGAATGCCGCGCATCAGCAGGATCGCCTGCGCGACCACCAGCTCGGCCACGCTGCGCGTGTTGGAGTAGGGCGCGTTGAAGACCGGGATGCCGGCCAGTTCCGCCGCGTCCAGGTCCACCTGGTTGGTGCCGATGCAGAAGCAGCCCACCGCGATCAGGCGGCGCGCCTGCGCCAGCACGTCGTCGCTCAGATGGGTGCGCGAACGGATGCCGACGATGTGCGCGTCGGCGATCCGGCGCTTCAGTTCGTCTTCCGGCAGCGACTTCTCGTGGAGCTCGATCTGCGTGTATCCCGCCGCGCGGAACGTCTCGACCGCCGTCTGGCTGACCCCCTCCAGCAACAGCACGCGGATGTCCTGCTTCGGGTACGAGGTCTTCTTGATCGACATTGCCGGAAAGGTCGCAGCGGAGGGGAAAGGGCCGCCACTATGCCAGATGGAGGACAGCGATGGTGCGCCGCGCAATGGAAAGCTGGGTTGCCATTTTTCCGCTTGGTTGCCCGTGAAACGAAGGGGCGTATCGGCTGGACGTCGCACGGCATCGCTGGCACGCTGTGCGCCCCCTGGAATGCATCCACGCAATGAGCGATCCGCGTCTGGAAACCCTGCTGCATGCCGTGCCGGCACTGCGTCTGAAAACCGATCCTGCCGACCTCGAACACTACGGTCGCGACTGGACGCGGCGCTGGACGCCGTCGCCGCTCGCCATCGCATTGCCGGCGACGGTCGAGGAGGTGCAGGCCGTCGTGCGCTGGGCCAACGAGCATCGCATCGCCGTCGTGCCATCGGGTGGACGCACCGGTCTGTCGGGGGGCGCGGTGGCGGCGAATGGCGAACTGGTGCTGAGCCTGGAGCGCATGAACCAGCCGCTGGACTTCAACGCGGTGGACCGCACCCTGACCGTGCAGGCCGGCATGCCGCTGGAGGCCGTGCACAACGCGGCGCGCGATCACGGCCTGGTCTATCCCGTGGATTTCGCCGCGCGCGGCTCTTGCGCGATCGGCGGCAACATCGCCACCAATGCCGGCGGCATCCGCGTGATCCGCTACGGCAATACGCGCGAATGGATCGCCGGGCTGAAGGTCGTCACCGGTGCCGGTGAGGTGCTGGAACTCAACAAGGCGCTGATCAAGAATTCCAGCGGCTATGACCTGCGTCATCTGTTCATCGGTTCCGAAGGCACGCTGGGCATGGTGGTCGAAGCCACCGTGCGGCTGACCGACCCGCCACCGCCGACCAATGTCATGCTGCTGGCGTTGCCGTCGTTCGACGTGCTGATGCAGGTGTTCGCCGCATTCCGCGAACGCCTGCAACTGGAGGCGTTCGAGTTCTTCACCGACCGCGCGCTGCAGCACGTGCTGGCGCATGGCGCACAGAAGCCGTTCGACGAGGTTCATCCGTACTACGTCGTCACCGAGTTCGCGATTGGCGATGAGGCGAAGGAAGCGGCGGCGATGGCGGCCTTCGAAGCCTGCATGGAACAGGGCTGGGTCAGCGATGGCGTGATCAGCCAGTCCGACGCGCAGGCGGCCCAGTTGTGGCGTCTGCGCGAGGGCATCACCGAGTCGCTGGCGCGCTACGTGCCGTACAAGAACGATGTGTCGGTGCGCATCTCCGCCATGCCGGCGTTCCTGGCGGAGACCCAGGCATTGCTCGGCGAGGCCTATCCGCAGTTCGACGTGGTCTGGTTCGGCCATATCGGCGACGGCAACCTGCACATCAACGTGCTGAAGCCGGATGGCATGGAGAATGCGGACTTCGTGGTCCAGTGCGAGCAGGTCACCAAACTGCTGGCTGCGTCGCTGCAGCGGCACCAGGGCAGCATCTCGGCCGAACACGGCATCGGCCTGGTCAAGAAGGGCTATCTGGAAAGCACGCGCAGTGCCGAAGAAATCGCGGTGATGCGTGGCATCAAGCGCGTGCTGGATCCGAACGGACTGATGAATCCGGGCAAGCTGTTCGACACCTGACAATACGGCCGGATTCAGCCTCGCGATGTCGATTGCGGGTAGTCTTTGCGCACCGCGCCGACCCGGCGTTCCCCCGTTTGGATGTCCATGTCCCGATTGATCCTGGCTGGCGTATTGCTGGCGTTCTCCGTGCCGGTCTTCGCCGGCAGCTTCGCTGGTTCGTCCGCCGGTGCTTCCTCGGCCGGCTCATCCGCTTCCTCGGGCAGTTCTTCCGGCGACGACAAGGTCGTGGTGCAGGCGCGCGAAGATGCGGCGAGTTTCGTCGCCAGCGACGGCCGCATCCGTGGCGCGCAGCTCGAAGCCGCACTGCGCCACCTGCGCGAGAAGGACGAGTCCGCGCGCAAGGCCAGCGACATGCAGCTGGCGCAGGCCATCCTGGCCCGCTGATGCCACTGCGTCGGCCCGGGGGCCGGCGCATCGCCGCGCTCCTGCTGTGGGTGTGGCTTCTTGGCCCGGCCGCCACGGCGGCCGCACTCGAGATCGACGCCTCCCGTCTGGATGCCGACGACATCGCCGCGACGCAGGCGCTGGTGGATGACGTGCTGCCGCGTCTGCCTGCGGCGTGGCGCGAGGGGTTGCCGCCTAGTCTCACCCTGCAATGGCGCGACGATCTGCCGGCGCATGTCGCGGGACGGCGGCGCGGGGATCGCATCCTGCTTCCCCACCGCCTGCTGCAGGCATGGCGCGCACGCGACACCGCATCCCCGGACGATGCTTCCGTGCTCGCCGTCCGCCAGGCGCTGGTGCATGAACTGGCCCATGGCTACGACCGTGCGCAGCGCAACGTGCTGTCCGGCGATCCACGCCTGCGCGATCTGGCGGGGTGGCAGCGCAGCGTGTTCTCCATCGCCGGGCGCCGGTCGCGCAACGACTTCGTCGCGCGCACGCCCGATCCGTACGAACTGGCGCGTCCGTCCGAGTTCGTGGCGGTGAACCTGGAGCATTTCGTACTCGATCCGGCCTACGGCTGCAGGCGCCCTGCATTGCATCGCCATTTCGCGACGCACTTCAACGCATCGATCCCGACGAAGCCATGCGCGCCCGGGCTGCCGTTCCTGGACGTGGATGCCGAGGCAGGCGACGCCTCGCTGCTCGCCCTGGATCCCTCGCGCGTCTACGCGGTCGACTACCTGCTGGCCGAAGGCAACACGCAGGCGATGAGCCGCTGGGGGCACAGCATGCTGCGGCTGGTGGTCTGCGCGCCGGGTCGTGCGCCGGGACCGGATTGCCGTTTGGACCTGGCACACCATCGCGTGCTGTCGTTCCGCGCCTTCGTCGGCGACGTGCAGATCTCCGGCTGGCGCGGACTGACCGGTTCGTACCCCTCGCGGCTGTTCCTGCTGCCGCTGGACCAGGTGATCGAGGAATACACGCGCGTCGAGCTGCGCGGACTGCAGTCGATTCCGCTGCGCCTGCGGACGGAAGAGATCGCTTCGCTGCTGGAGCGCGCAGCGCAGCTGCACTGGAGCTACGACGGGCGCTACTACTTCATCAGCAACAACTGCGCGGTGGAAACCTGGAAGCTGCTGCACGACGGCGTGCCACGGCTGGCCGGCGAACCGCTTGCCAGCATCACGCCTACCGGCCTGCTGGGGAAACTGGAGCGCCGCGGCATCGCGGATGCCAGCGTCCTGGACGATGCGGAGAAGGCGAGACGGCTTGGCTACTACTTCGAGCCGATGAACGCGCGCTACGAGGCCTTGTTTGCCGTCGCGCGCACCTCGCTGTCGCTGCCGCAGCCGGACGCGCAGGCGTGGCTGGCGCTGTCGCCGACCGAACGCGCCGTCTGGTTGCCGCAAGCGGATCTGCGCACCAGCGCAGCGCTGCTGGTACTGGAGAATGCAGCGCGACGCCGCCAGCAACTGCTGTTGCGCGACGAGCTGAAACGGCGCTACCTGAGGCGTGATGCGCCGGCCGAAGTCGCGCAGGCGCTGCAGGCCCTGCGCACATGGCTGGGCGACACCGGCTTCGTCAGTCGGCCCTCGGAACTGTTGCAGGATGGATACGGACTGCCGCAGTCCGCAGAGCGCGCTCGCCTCGCTGAAGAAGCCAGCCTTCGCGTGGCCCGGCTGCGAAAACAGGACGGGGCGTTGCGGGAAGAACTGGAGCGCTGGCTGCCGGCGGACCGGCGCGAGGTGTTGCGAGGCATCGAAAAAAACCTCGAGACGATCAGCGCGCGCCTGCGCCTGCCGTAGCGTGCGCCATGCGCATGATCGTGCGGTTTCACTGGTCGTGCGCGCAGCGCACGCTACGTCACTCCGCGCAGCCGGGAGTACTGTTGGCTGATCCATGACGGCCCGCCGTCGTGGCGTGCGCCATGCGCACGAACGTGGTCGGCATGGGCTTGGACGCGCCCCGTTGTCCTGGCGAAGGCCGGGATCGAGCGACTTCATGCGTACGAACGCATCACCGCACCGCCATCACGCCCTTCCGACTGCAATGCCCGGCGGTTTCACTGGTCGTGCGCGCAGCGCACGCTACGTCACTCTGCGCAGCCGGCAGTATTGTTGGCTGATCCATGGCGGCCCGCCGTCGTGGCGTGCGCCATGCGCACGAACGTGGTCGTAGTGGGCTTGGACGCGCCCCGTTGTCCTGGCGAAGGCCGGGATCGAGCGACTTCATGCGTACGAACGCATCAACGCACCGCCATCGCATGCAATGCCGGGCGGTTTCAGTGGTCGTGCGCGCAGCGCACGCTACGTCACTCTGCGCAGCCGGCAGTATTGTTGGCTGATCCATGGCGGCCCGCCGTCGTAGCGTGCGCCATGCGCACGAACGTGGTCGTAATGGACCTGGACGCGCCCCGTCGTCCTGGCGGAGGCCGTGATCGAGCGACTTCATGCGTACGAACGCATCAACGCACCGCCATCGCATGCAATGCCGGGCGGTTTCACTGGTCGTGCGCGCAGCGCACGCTACGTCGATCTGCGCAGGCGGCATTGTTGTTGGCTGATCCATGACGGCCCGCCGTCGTAGCGTGCGCCATGCGCACGAACGTGGTCGTAATGGGCTTGGACGCGACCGGTCACCCCGGCGAAAGCCGGAGCCCAGCGACCTCCGTCACGCCTGCAGAGATGCACAAGCCAACAGGCGCTGGGTCCCGGCCTTCGCCGGGAAGACGATCGGGGGAGGGCGCGCTTCCGTGCGCGCGGAGCACGCTACCTCAGTCGGCGCGGCCGCCGAACTCGCCCGTGGTCGTGTTGACCAGGATGCGCTCGCCGTTGGTGATGTACTCCGGCACCATGATTTCGATGCCGGTGCTGAGCTTGGCCGGCTTCGGACGCTTGGTGGCGGTGCCGCCCTTCAGTTCCGGCGGCGTTTCCACCACTTCCAGCGTCACGTGTTGCGGCAGCTGCAGCGCGACGGGCAGTTCGTCGATCACCTGGACGTAGCAGCCCGCCAGCCCGTCGGTGATGTAGCCGGCGTCATCGCCGATGACGTTGGCGTCCAGCGTATACGGCGTGTAGTCCTCGTCGTCGAGGAAGACGAAGGCGTCGCCATCCTTGTACGAATACGTGGCCTGGCGGCGCAGCAGCTCGACTTCGCTCAGGTTGTCGTCGGCATCGAAGCTGGCATCCAGCTTGTTGCCGCCCGGCACGCTGTACATGATGAAGCGGAAGCGCACGTTGCCGCCGCGGCCCTGCGGCGAGCTGCGCTCGATGTCGCGGATCTGGTACACGCCGCCGTTGTGTTCGACGACGTTGCCCTTCTTGATGTCGAAAGCTTTCATGGTGGTAGGCCGTGATGGGTGATGGGTGATTCGCTGTGGGTGGAAGCGAAGCGAACAATGCTTCGCTTCGTGGACCGAGGCAATGCGTGGCTGGGCAGATGATCCGGCGGCTGCACGGAGCCGCTCTTTCGGATCACCAATCGCCCATCACGAATCCCGGCTTATTTCGGCGCCAGGCGCACGGCGCCATCGAGGCGGATGGTTTCGCCGTTGAGGTAGGTATTGCCCAGGATGTAGGCGACCAGGTCGGCGAATTCTTCCGGCTTGCCGAGGCGGGACGGGAACGGGATCGATGCGCTGAGCGACTGCTGCACGGCCTCCGGCATGCCATCGACCATCGGGGTCCAGAAGATGCCCGGGGCCACCGTCATCACGCGGATGCCGAAGCGGGACAGTTCGCGCGCCATCGGCAGGGTCATGCCGACCACGCCGCCCTTCGACGCCGAGTAGGCGGCCTGGCCGATCTGGCCTTCGTACGCGGCCACGCTGGCGGTGTTGACGATCACGCCGCGCTCGCCATCGGCGTTGGGGTCGTTGTGCTGCATCAGGTTGGCGGCGGCCTTGGCCACGTTGAAACTGCCGACCAGGTTGACCATCACCGTGGCCTGGAACGTCGACAGCGGCATCGGTGCCTCCTTGCCGAGCATGCGACCGGCGCCGAGGATGCCCGCGCAGTTGATCGCCGCATTCAGGCCACCGAGGAACTCCTTCGCCGCGGCGACATTCGCGGCCACGCCGGCTTCATCGGTCACGTCGGTGCGGAAGTAGCGGACATTGGCCTCGCCCAGGTCGGCGACGGCGGCAGCGCCCTTGTCGTCGTTGACGTCGAACAGCGCCGCCTTGCCGCCGCTGGCGACGAGGCGGCGGGCCACGGCCAGGCCCAGGCCGGAGACGCCACCGGTGATGACGGCGCGGGTATCGGAAAGCTGCATGCGGTGAACCTGCTGCGGAAAGGGCGGCATTTTACGCGATGGCGGGCAGGGGGCGCTCGGTGGCCGCGCTATGTTCCCTTGTAGGAGCGGCGTAAGTCGCGACCGTAAATCCTCCTCCCCACAGCCCCTTCCGCAGAGCCGCAGAACCGGGGGCGCACTCATTCGCCGCCCAAAAGATATGGGCTGCTCGGGTTTGCGGTCGCGACTTACGTCGCTCCTACAGAAATACTCGCCACTCAGGCGTGCAGTGCCCGCTCCAGCGGAGCATCGGCGAGCCGGCGCGCGAACTCGTCCGGCGACAGGCCGGGGGCGAACAGGAAGCCCTGGCCGACCGGCACCCCGAGGTTCAGCAGGAACTGGCGCTGGGCTTCCGACTCCACGCCTTCGGCCACCAGGCCCAGGCCCAGGCTGCGCGCAATGGCGGACACGGCCTGGCAGACCGCGACGTCGGAGCGGTTGTTCGGCACGCCCTCGGTGAACAGGGGGCTGAGTTTCAGGCCGTGGATTGGCAGGCGCCGCAGGTAGTTCAGTGCGCTGTAGCCCTCGCCGAAGTCGTCGATGGTCAGCAGCACGCCCAGTTGGCGCAGGTCGGCGAAGGTGCGCAGCGTCGCCGGCGCGTCCTCGATCAGCACGCGCTCGGTGAATTCCAGCTCCAGCGCACTGCCGGGCAGGTCGAACTCGCGCAGGATGGTGCGCACGCGGTCGGCGAGGTCGTCGCCCGCGAATTGCCGGTACGACACGTTCACGGCCACCCGCACGATGCCAAGGCCCATGTCGCGCCACGTCGCCACCTGGCGGCAGGCCTCGCTCAGCACCCAGCTGCCGATGCGCACGATGTCGCCGGTGGTTTCGGCGTGGCTGATGAACACGTCCGGGCGCAGCTCGCCGAGCTGGTGGTTCTGCCAGCGGATCAGCGCTTCGCCGGCGATGATGCGGCCATTGCGCAGGTCGACCTGCGGCTGGTAGACGAGGCGGAATTCCTCGTTGTCCACGGCACGGCGCAACTGCGTCTCGATCTGCAGGCGATCCTGCTGCCGCTGCGCCAGTTCCTGGGTGAAGCTCTGCCAGCCGTTGCGCGCACGATGCTTGCTGTCGTACATCGCGATGTCGGCGTTCTGGATCAGCTGCTGCGGTCGCAGGCCGTCGCCCGGCGCCACCGCCAGGCCGATGCTGGCGGTGATGGCGAACTCGTCCTTGCCGAAGCGGAACGCATCGGCGAACGCGCCGAGCACCCCGTGCGCCATCGCCTCGGGCAGGTGTGGATCGTCGCCGGCATCGCAGATCACCAGGAACTCGTCGCCGCCGAAGCGCGCGATCATGCCCTCGGTGCCGACCGCGCCGCGGATGCGGTCGGACGCTTGCACCAGCAGTTCGTCGCCGGCGTTGTGACCCAGCACGTCGTTGACCATCTTGAAACGGTCGAGGTCGATGTAGAGCACCGCCACGCGCGCGCGCTCGGGATCGGCCAGCCGCGCGCCGAGTTCGGTCAGCACGGCGTCGCGGTTCATCAGTCCGGTCAGCGGGTCGGTGCGCGCCTGGATGCGCAGCGTCTCCTCGGCCTGCTTGTCCTGCGAGATGTCCTGCATGGTGCCGGTGATGCGCGAGGCACCCGGGTCGCCCGGTTCGGCATCGCCGATCACGCGGATCCAGAACGGGTGGCCATCGGCCTGCGTGCCCTGCAGTTCCAGGTCGAAGCCCTGTCCGCCGGCAGTGATCAGGTCCAGCGCGCCGCGCAGGCGTCTGCGGTCGGTCTCGCGCAGGCACGACAGCATGTCGGCCAGCGTGACCAGTGGCCGTGCCGCACCGAGGATGCGCTGGGCCTCGTCGGTCAGGTACATGCGGTCGCGGCCCAGGTCCCATTCCCAGCCGCCGATGTGTGCCAGCGACTGCGCGCGGTCGAACAGTGCGCTGTCGCGCTTGAGCTCGGTGACGTCGCTGTACAGGGTGCTGACCTGGGCCGGCACGCTGGCGCCGGGCGCGAACTGCGGAACCGAGGTGGCGGTGAGCCACAGCAGTTGTTTCTTTTCGCGGTGATACAGGCCCAGCAGCACGCTTTCGATCATCTGGCCGGTATCGAGGGCGCGTTGCGCAGGCAATTCGTGGCGCGCCATCTCGCGGCCGTGCTCGTCGACGATGTGCCAGCGGCCCAGTGCCAGTTCCTGGTCGGCACGCTGGTCCTCGCGGATGCCGAAGATGCGCATGGCCGCGCCATTGCAGTACTGCACTTCCAGGTCGCGGTTCTGCACCACGATGCCCTTGTCGATCGTTTCCATCAGCTCGCGGTAGCGCATCTCGGCCAGCCGGCGGCTGCTGATGTCGCGGGCGACGGCGACGATGCTCTTGCGCCCGTCGAAGCTGATGCTGGCGGAGTGCACTTCCACCGGAAACCGCGTGCCGTCGCCGCGCATGTTGGTGACCTCGATGACATAGGTCACGCCGCGATTGAGGGTTTCCCACACCGGCACCAGGTGGTCGCGCGGCAGGTCGGGATTCAGCACGTTGATGTTGTTGCCGACGATCTCGTCGCGGGGACGGCGGTACGCCAGCATGCCGGCCTTGTTGAGGTCGAGGACGGTGCCGTCCTCGGCGATGATGCTGACCGGGTCGGGGACGGCGTCGAACAGGTTGCGGTAGCGGGAGCGCTCGGTGTCGGCTTCGTGCTGCTTGGCGCGCAGCGCCTCGCCTGCCTGGCGCAGGAGGGTGGCGGTCGCTGCGTCCAGGTGGCCGGCCGTGGCCGCGCGTTCGAGCGCGGCGGCCAGCGCCATCGCGTCGACGTCGCTGGCCGGGTCGTGGCTCATACGGCGGCCAATGCCTTGCCGACGCGGCTGCCGGTTTCACGGCCCAGCCGCGAGGCCAGCCAGCGGCCCGTGTCCGCCAGCAGTTCCAGGTCGACGCCAGTGCGCAGGCCCATGCCGTGCAGCAGGTAGACCACGTCCTCGCTGGCGACGTTGCCGCTGGCGCCCTTGGCGTAGGGGCAGCCGCCGGCGCCCGACACGGCCGAATCGACCACGCGCACACCGACCTCGAGGCAGGCGAGGAGGTTCGCCAGTGCCTGGCCGTAGGTGTCGTGGAAGTGCACGGCCAGCGCCGGCATCGGCACCTCGGCGGCGACCGCCTTCAGCATGTCGGCTGCCTTGCGCGGCGTGCCGACGCCGATCGTGTCGCCCAGCGAGATCTCGTAGCAGCCCATTGCATGCAGCTGGCGCGCCACCCGCACGACATCGGCCACCGGCACCTCGCCCTGGTAGGGGCAGCCCAGCACCGTGGACACGTAGCCGCGCACCTTCACGCCGTCGGCGGCGGCGCGCTCCAGCACCGGGCGGAAGCGTTCGATGGACTCGTCGATGGACGCGTTGATGTTCTTGCGGGTGAAAGCTTCGGACGCGGCGGTGAATACCGCGACTTCCTCGACGCCGGCGGCGCGTGCGCGTTCGTAACCCGTCTCGTTCGGTACCAGCACCGGATAGGCCGTCCCGGGGCGCCGCTGGATGGCGGTGAACACCTCGGCGGCATCGGCCAGTTGCGGCACCCACTTCGGGCTGACGAAGCTGGTGGCCTCGATGCTGAGCAGGCCGGTGCGCGACAGCCGGTCGATCAATTCCACCTTGTCGGCGGTGGCGACGAGCGTCTTCTCGTTCTGCAGGCCATCGCGTGGCCCCACTTCGACGATGCGGACGAAGTCCTCTGCGGAGAGGGGGGCGGTGCTCATGTGCGCTTTCCCGTCTTGGCGCGGCGCATGCGCAGTGTCTTGTCGCGACCATCGAAGGTATCGAAGAGGCCGGGTTCCGCCTGCAGCAGCGTGCGCAGCCGTTCCGGCCGTCCTTCGAACAGGTAGGTGCTGGCGTCGACCTCGCGCGCCTTCAGCGATCCGTCCTGCACGCGCTGCATGATGTCCACCGTGTCGAGCATCGCGATCTGCAGGATATCGTCGTGGATGCGGTATTTCAGCAGCGTGACGGCACCCGCCGGCATGCCTTTGGGGATCGGCGGGGTTGCGGCCTTGCCGGTGCCGAACAGGCCTTCCAGTTCGCTGAAACCCAGTGCGAGATACCGGTCGCCTTCCAGCTCGAAGCCGAGTGCGGCGAACTGCGGCGAATCGGCGCGGCCGTCGTCGTGCAGGCGCACGCGGCAGGCGGCGTCCACCTCGGCATAGTCGTCCTTGCCCAGCGGTATGCGGTCCTGCGCGCTGTCGGGCAACGGAATCCAGCGCCCGACCAGGGCGGGGTCGCAGGCGAGCGGGGCCGGCGCGTGTTCGAACATCACGCAGCCCGCCAGCATGGCCGCCGTCATCAGCACGGCGACGATGCGTGCGGGCGGCTGCGGGGCGGGCCTCACTCCAAAGCCACCAGGATCGCGTCGGCGTCGACGAAATCGCCGGCGGCGGCACGCACGTCCGCCACCACGCCGGCACGCGGCGCCCGTATCGCGAGTTCCATCTTCATCGCTTCCATCACCAGCAGTTCCTGCCCTGCGTCCACGCTGTCCCCCACTTGTGCTTTCACCACGACCACGCGTCCCGGCATCGGCGCGATGACGCGCCCATCCCCGCCACTCTCGCCACCGCCCGTCCGCTGATAGGCCGGCAGCGTCTCCAGCGTGGCGCGCCGTTCCCCATCGTGCAGGGTGAGGCGGCCACCATGGGCGTGGACGCGGAGGCGATGCGCCTGACCATGAATACGCAACTCGAGCACGCCAGCGGTCAGGCGGGCACCTTCGACCGGGTAGGCCGTGTCCTCCACTTCGATGACGTAATGCCCGGCATGGCCATGCGCGACGGCGTCCCAGCGCTGGTCGCGGTGCTGGAACGCCAGTGGCCGGCGTCCGGCATGGCCCAGGCGCCAGCCGTCGGCGATCGCCCAGGGCGATCCGGGGTCGTCCGACGCCGCGGCGGCATGGCGGGCAGCCGCCTCCTGGTCCAGCAGCATGGCCACGGCCGCGGCCACCCGCAGCGCCGGAGTCAACGTCGCCGCCGGCATGAACTCGTCCAGGTGGCGGTCCAGATAGCCGGTGTCGATGCGTCCCTCGACCACGGCCGGGTGGCGGGCGAGTTGCTCCAGGAAGCCGATGTTCGACTTCGGCCCGACGATGTCGCAGTCGGCCAGCGCAGCGCGCAACCGCGCCAGCGCGACGGGCCGGTCTTCGCCCCAGACGATCAGCTTGGCGATCATGGGGTCGTAGAAGATGGTGACCAGGTCGCCTTCCACCACGCCGCCGTCCAGGCGCACGTGCGTCGACGGCGTCGGCAGCACCAGCGACTCCAGCCGTCCGGACCCCGGCAGGAAGCCCGCTTCCGGATCCTCGGCATACAGGCGCACTTCGATCGCATGGCCATGTTGCGCGATGGCGTCCTGCGCCAGCGGAAGCGGTTCGCCCGCGGCCACGCGCAGCTGCCATTCCACCAGGTCCAGGCCGGTGACCATTTCGGTGACCGGGTGCTCCACCTGGAGGCGGGTGTTGATTTCCATGAAATAGAACCGGCCGTCGGGATCGACGATGAATTCGACGGTGCCGGCATTGGCGTAGTCGATGGCCTGCGCCGCCTTCACCGCGGCGTCGCCCATCGCCGTGCGCAGGGCAGGGGTCAGGAACGGCGAGGGCGATTCTTCCAGCACCTTCTGGTACCGCCGCTGCGCGGAGCATTCGCGCTCGTTGAGGTGCAGCGTGTGGCCCTGTGTGTCGGCGAACACCTGGATTTCGATGTGGCGCGGCGACTGCACGTAGCGCTCCAGCAGCACGCGGTCGCGTCCGAATGCATTGGCGGCTTCGCGCTGGCAGCTCTCGAGCTGGGCGATGAAGTCCTCGAGCCGGTGCACGATGCGCATGCCCTTGCCGCCGCCGCCATGCGCGGCCTTGATCATCAGCGGGAAGCCGATGCGTGCGGCCTCGCGCGACAGCGTGTTGGGGGACTGGTCTTCGCCCGTGTAACCGGGAACCACGGGCACGCCCGCCGCCGCCATCAGGTCCTTCGCCCCGGCCTTGCTGCCCATCTTGCGCATGGACGTGCCGGACGGACCGATGAACACCATGCCGGCGGCCGCGACGGCGTCGGCGAAGTCGGCGTTTTCGGAGAGGAAGCCGTAGCCAGGGTGGATGGCCTGCGCGCCGGTCTTCTTCGCGACTTCGATGATCGCCTCGCCGCGCAGGTAGCTGTCCGCCGGTCTCGGCCCGCCGATCGGGTGGGCTTCATCGGCCTGCCGCACGTGCTGGGCGTCGGCATCGGCCTCGGAATACACGGCGACGGTGCGGATGCCGAGCCGGCGGCAGGTACGGATGACACGGCAGGCGATCTCGCCGCGGTTGGCGATCAGGATCTTGGCGAACATCAGGGCTGGGCTTCCGCGGGCAGGTGGCAGACGGCTTCGATGTTGTGGCCGTCCGGGTCGATGGCGAAGGCGGCGTAGTAGTCCGGGTGATAGTGCGGGCGCAGGCCGGGGCCGCCGTTGTCGCGCGCACCGGCAGCCAGGGCCGCCGCGTGGAAGGCATCCACCTGCGCGCGGGTCTGTGCGCTGAAGGCGATGTGCGAGCCGTGGCCGGACGTGCCGCCTCCTTTGCCCACCCAGAAATGCGGGCGACCGGGCGGTCCGAAGCCGCAGCCTTCGTAACCGCCGGTCATCTCGCGCGTCACTTCCATAACGACGCCATGGCCGAGCGCGGCGAGCACGCGTTCGTAGAAACTGCGGCTGGCGGCGTAATCGGCAACGTCGATGCCCAGGTGATCGATCATGCCTTCACTCCTTGGTGGTCCATGCGGGTGAGCGCTTGTCCCGGAATGCGGACAGCCCTTCCTGGCCTTCCGCCGACACGCGCAGTCCGGCGATGAGGTCGGCGTTGTCGGCATCCAGCCGGTTGCGGTCGGAACCGGATGCCACGCGCGCGACCAGTTGCTTCGCGCCGGCCGCTGCCTGCGGGCCGGCCTTCAACAGCAGGGCCAGTTGGCGGTCGATGGCTGCATCCAACGCGTCCGCCGGCACCACATCGTGCAGCAGGCCGATCCGCAGCGCGGTGGCGGCGTCGAAAATCTCGGCGGTGGCGAACCAGCGCCTGGCCTCGCGCGGCCCGATGGCGGCGATGACATAGGGCGAGATCACCGCCGGCAGCAGGCCCAGCTTGCTTTCGGTCAGGCCGAATTTCGCCTCCGGCACGCCGATGGCGATGTCGCAGCAGGCGACCAAGCCCACGCCACCGCCGAATGCCGCGCCATGGACGCGCGCCAGGGTGGGCTTGGGGAGTTCGTCCAGCGTGCGCATCAGGCGGGCGAGGGCGAGGGCGTCGTCGCGGTTCGCCGCCTCGCTGGCCGAGGCCATCCCGCGCATCCAGTTCAGGTCGGCACCGGCGGAAAACGAGGCGCCGCTGCCTGCCAGCACCACGGCACGGATGCCGGCATCGGTGGCGATCTGCTCCAGGGTGGCCGTCAGCGCGGCGATCAGGTCGGCATCGAACGCGTTGTGGAGGGTGGGACGATCCAGCCGGATGCGCGCCACGGCGCCACTGCGGTCCAGTACGAGGGGATGTTCCTGCGGTGGTGCCGCCATGCCTGCCGTTCCCTGCAAAGTCGCCGAATGATAGCGGCACAGTCCGTTGCGGCCGTCGTGCAGTGCGGCGATGCTACAATGAGAACAGTTCGCATTTGAGGTTGCTGCGTGATCCTGACTGACCTTCCCCGGCGTACGCCCGCCATCGTGGACTCCGTGGAAGACCACGGACCGCAGGACACCATTGCCCGTCGCCTGCGCGAACTCGGCTTCGTCAACGGCGAGGAAGTCGAGGTGGTCGCGAAGGGTCCGCTGGGTGCCGAGCCGCTGCTGGTGCAGGTCGGTTTCACCCGCTTCGCGCTGCGCCGCTCCGAAGCCGCCCGCGTGCGCTTGCGCAACGGAGCCACGACATGAGCGCCGCCGATGCATCGACCTTGCGCCTGGCCCTGGTCGGCAATCCCAACTGCGGCAAGACCGCGCTGTTCAACCAGCTGACGGGCAGCCGGCAGAAGGTCGCCAACTACGCCGGCGTCACCGTCGAGCGCAAGGAGGGTCGCTTGCATTCGGCCGCGTCGGGACGCAGCTACGCCGTGCTGGACCTGCCCGGTGCGTACAGCCTGCATGCCGCCAGCCTGGACGAAGCGGTCACCCGCGATGTCTGCCGCGGCTTCTATCCCGGCGAAGCGGCGCCTGACGTGCTGGTCTGCGTGGTCGATGCCACCAACCTGCGCCTGCACCTGCGGTTTGCGCTGGAAGTACGCGAACTCGGCAGGCCGATGATCCTGGCGGTCAACATGATGGATGCTGCGCATCGACGCGGCATCGCCATCGACCTGGGCGCGCTGGAGCGTGAACTGGGCGTGCCGGTGGTGGAAACGATCGCGGTGAAGCATGGCGGCGCGCGCGCGCTGATCGAGCGCATCGACGCGGTCGCCGCGCAGCCGCACGAACCCCGCGCGCAGCTGGCGGAGGGCGCCGACCTGCACGCGGAGACGCGCCGCCTGCTGTCGCTCGCCGTGGCCATGCCGACGCGCACCGCCAAGATCGACGATGCGCTGGATCGCTGGCTGCTGCATCCCGTCTTCGGTCTGCTGGCCCTGGCCGTGGTGATGTTCCTGATCTTCCAGGCGGTGTACGCCTGGGCCACGCCGCTGATGGACCTGATCGAGGCCGGCACCGGCGCATTGGGCGCATGGGCGGGCGACGCATTGCCGGAAGGTCCGCTTTCCAGCCTGCTCGTCGACGGTGTCATCGCCGGTCTCGGTGGCGTGATCGTGTTCCTGCCGCAGATCCTGATCCTGTTTGCCTTCATCCTGGCGCTCGAGGAAAGCGGCTATCTGCCGCGCGCCGCGTTCCTGCTCGACCGCATGATGGCGTCGGCCGGCCTGTCGGGACGCTCCTTCATTCCGCTGCTGTCGAGCTTCGCCTGTGCCATCCCTGGCATCATGGCGACGCGCAGCATCCAGGATCCGCGCGACCGCCTGGCGACGATCCTGGTGGCGCCGCTGATGACCTGCTCGGCACGCCTGCCGGTGTACGCGCTGCTGATCGGTGCGTTCGTGCCGGACGAGAAGGTCGGCATCTTCAATCAGCAGGGCCTCGTCCTGTTCGGCCTGTATGCCGCCGGCATCGCCAGCGCATTGCTCGTATCTTGGGTGATGAAGAAGTGGCGCCGCGACAAGAGCGAGCACGCGCTGCTGCTGGAACTGCCGTCCTACCGCATCCCGCATCCGCGCGACCTGCTGATCGGCCTGTACGAGCGCGCGATGATCTTCCTCAAGCGCGTCGGCGGCATCATCCTGGCGCTGACCATCCTGCTGTGGTTCCTGCTGAATTTCCCGGCGGCGCCCGCGGATGCGGTCGGACCGGCGATCGATTACAGCTTCGCCGGCCGCATCGGTCATGCGATGGCGGTGTTCTTCGCGCCGCTGGGCTTCAACTGGCAGATCTGCATCGCGCTGATCCCGGGCCTGGCCGCGCGCGAAGTGGCGGTGGCCTCGCTGGCGACGATCTATGCGCTGTCGGCGGCGGACGACGACGCGGCCATCCAGGCACTGACGCCGGTCATCAGCGACGGCTGGTCGCTGGCCACCGCGCTGTCGCTGCTGGCGTGGTTCATCTACGCGCCGATGTGCATCTCGACGCTGGCCACGATCAAGCGCGAGACCAATTCGTGGAAGCAGATGGGCTTCGCGGCGTTCTACCTGTTCGCGCTGGCCTACCTTGCCTCGCTGGTGACCTACCAGGTCGCCAGGGCGCTGGGCGCGGGCTGACCGTGGATGCATCGCTCGCCGTGCAGTACGTGGTCATCGCGGTCGCGGTGGTGGTGAGTGCCTGGGTGGTGCTGAAGAAGCAGTTTCCCGGCCCGCTGCGCAAGGCACGGATCGCACTGGCGTTGCCGCTCCTGCGCGAGGGCAAGCCGGGATGGATGCAGGCACTGGGGCGCCGGGTCGCCCCGGCACCGCAGGGGCAGGCGGATGCCGCATGCGGTGGCTGCAGCAGTTGCGGCCCCGACGACAAGAAAGCCTGACGGCGCGCGCGGCTCAGTGCCGGGTCCTGCGTCCGGCGGCCTTGCCTGTCGCAGGATTGAGTTCCACCGACAGCACGAAGCTGCGTTGCTCGTGCGGCTGCATGGCGCCCACGCCCACCACTTGGCGGGTGACTTCCTCGCCGCGGTCGTTGCGGATCGACAGCACCACGCTGTACTCCCACGCCGCGCCCTCGGCCGGGGGCTGCAGCGTGCCCTCGATCCGCAGCGGCGTCAGCGCGGCCACCGCCTGGGTACCCGCACCGGGTTCGAAGCGCAGGTGATGACGGCAGCCCGGGCAGACCGCCGCGCTTTCCAGGATGGTCGCCTTGCAATGCGGACAGGTGCGGGTGGCGCCCGCACTTCCCGGGCGGGGCTGGCTCATGTGCCGGCGCCGGACTCCGTGCCGTTGCCCTTGCCACCCTTGCCGGGTGTTTCGTCCCAGCCGAACTCCGCATTGCCACGCATGCGCGAACCGGCCGCGACGGTGAGGGCGCCGGCCTTGACGTCACCGACCAGCACGCCAGACGACAGCAACTCGACCCGTGATGCCGATTCGATGTTGCCTTCCAGTTCGCCGGCGATGGTGACCTTCTTCGCGCGCACGCCGCCATTGAGCTTCGCGCCGGTTTCGATGGTCAGGTCGCCTTGTACGTTGACGTCGCCCTTGAACTTGCCCGCGATGCGGATATGCCCGGTGCCCTCGATCTTGCCCTCGATGGTCAGGTCCGCCGCGATCAGCGACTCCTTGAGGGCTTCCTGCGGTGGAGTCCGCTCGACCGGCCGCGTGCCGGGCGGGGCGCTGACGGCGGGCGAGAAGTCTGCTGCGGCCGCTGGCGTATCGCGTACGGGGGCGAGGGCAGGTTCTGGCGGCGGGGCGTCTTTCTTCGCGGGGCCTTGGTCTTTCCAGATGGACATGCAGGGGATGCTCCGGGTGGCAGGAATTCCCGACTATCGCCGCCATCACCCGCGCATGCTGTGACCGGCGCAACCGATTGACGGCTCCGCGGATCGCGCGTCCCCGCGATTCATGGGCGAGTCGGTCTTGTGCACGTGGCGATCACATCCATGAAGAGGCGCGCCGTCGCTCGCCCGGGCGCGTTCCTACATGCGGAACACGCCGAACTTCGCCGGTTCGATCGGCGCGTTGAGCGCGGCGGAGATGCCGAGGCCGAGTACGCGACGGGTATCGGCCGGATCGATGATGCCGTCGTCCCACAGGCGCGCAGTGGCGTACCACGGGCTGCCCTGGGACTCGTACTGGTCGCGGATGGGGGCCTTGAAGGCGTCCTCTTCTTCCGGCGTCCAGGTCTTGCCGGCGGCCTCGATGCCGTCGCGCTTCACCGTGGCCAGCACGCTGGCAGCCTGTTCGCCGCCCATCACGCTGATGCGCGCGTTCGGCCACATCCACAGGAAACGCGCGCCGTAGGCGCGGCCGCACATCGCGTAGTTGCCAGCGCCGAAGCTGCCGCCGATCACCACGGTGAATTTCGGCACGCTCGAACAGGCCACGGCGGTCACCATCTTCGCGCCATCCTTCGCGATGCCGGCGTTCTCGTACTTGCGGCCGACCATGAAGCCGGTGATGTTCTGCAGGAACACCAGCGGGATGCCGCGCTGGTTGCACAGTTCGATGAAGTGCGCGCCCTTGAGTGCGCTCTCGCCGAACAGGATGCCGTTGTTGGCGACGATGCCGACCGGATAGCCGTGCAGGTGAGCGAAGCCGGTGACCAGCGTCTTGCCGTAGCGGGCCTTGAATTCGTCCAGTTCGCTGCCGTCGGTGATGCGCGCGATCACTTCGCGGATGTCGAACGGGCGGCGCGTGTCCTTCGGCACGATCCCGTACAACTCCTCGGCTGCGTAGCGCGGCTCCCGCACCTCGCGCACGACGACGGGGAGCGTCTTGCGGCGATTGAGGTGGCCGACGATGCCGCGCGCGATCTCCAGGGCATGGCGGTCGTCCTCGGCGAAATGGTCGGCCACGCCGGAGATGCTGGTGTGTACGTCGGCGCCGCCAAGCGCCTCGGCATCGACCACTTCGCCGGTCGCCGCCTTCACCAGGGGCGGGCCGCCCAGGAAGATCGTGCCCTGTTCCTTGACGATCACGCTTTCGTCGCACATCGCGGGCACGTAGGCGCCACCGGCGGTGCAGCTGCCCATCACCACCGCGATCTGCGGAATGTTCTCCGCCGACAGCCGAGCCTGGTTGTAGAAGATGCGGCCGAAATGCTCCTTGTCGGGGAATACCTCGTCCTGCAGGGGCAGGAAGGCGCCGCCCGAGTCGACCAGGTAGATGCAGGGCAGCCGGTTCTCGCGTGCGACTTCCTGTGCGCGCAGGTGCTTCTTGATCGTCATCGGGAAGTAGGTGCCGCCCTTGACGGTCGCATCATTGGCGACGATCACCACTTCGTTGCCCATCACCCGTCCGATGCCGCAGACCATGCCCGCCGCAGGTGCGGCGCTGTCGTACATGTCCTCGGCAGCGAGCGGAGCGATTTCGAGGAAGGGAGAACCGGGGTCGAGCAGGGCGGCGATGCGGTCGCGCGCGAGCAGCTTGCCGCGTTCGGTGTGCCTGGCGCGCGCCTTGTCGCCACCGCCGTCGGCGGCATGGGCCAGCCGGCGATCGAGTTCCTGCACCAGCACGCGGTGGTACGCGGCGTTGGCAGTGAAATCGGGCGAGCGCGTGTCGAGTTGCGAAGCGATGGCGGGCATGCGGCACGAGGAGGCAGGAAAGGCGGCATCAGACCACAAAGCCCCGCATGCGCCAAACCGCACTGCAAAAGAAGACGAGCCACTTTCACCGTCGCGTGGGGATGACGGGCGCCTGGACGCCTGGATGGGCGGCCACAAACAACAAGGCCCGCTTGCGCGGGCCTTGTCCGATTCGCGAAGGTGCGAGTCGATCAGTGCTTGGCTTCGTCGGCCTTGGCTTCAGCCTTGTCGGCCACTTCGGCGGCCTTGTCGGCGGTGGCCTGGGCGGCATCGGCGGTGGCCGAAGCAGCAGCGGCGGCAGCGTCGGTGGCAGCGGCGTGGGTCGTGGCGGCGGCATCGGACGCAGCAGCGGCGGTGGCGTCGGCAGCGGCTTCCACGGCGTCGCCAGCGGCGCTCGCGGCGTCACCGGCAGCAGCGGCGGCCTGGTCGGCGGCAGCAGCGGCGTCGGCGGCGGCCTTGTCGGCCGATTCGTTCTTCGCGCAGGCGCCCAGGGCCAGGACGGCGGCAACCAGCAGGACGGTGGACTTGATCTTCATGTGTATCCCCTAATCGATATGTGTGGAAGAAGGTGGCGCCGGGAAGGCGACGTCCGTTCGTCCCAGAACCGAAGGGCGAACCAGGGCGCCATGACCCGGATACAGAAAGGGCCGCCAGCGGACTGGCGGCCCCTTCAATTTTAACGCCAAATCAGGCAACTGCCAGCAGATTACTGCTTGGCGGCTTCCTTGGCAGCGTCGGTCGCGGCTTCGGCGGTGTCGGCAGCCTGGGCAGCGGCGTCGGCAGCAGCGTCAGCGGCTTCCGTCGTGGTGGCGGCAGCAGCGTCGGTCGCGGCGGTGGCAGCGGCGTCGGCAGCGGCGGTGGCGGCGTCGGCGGACTGCTGGGCAGCGTCGGCGGTCACTTCGCCAGCGGCAGCAGCGGCGTCGGCAGCGGCCTGGGCTTCGGTCGCGGTCGCGGCGGCGTCAGCAGCGGCGTCGGCAGCCTGTTCCTGGTTCGAGCACGCAGCCAGGGCGAAACCCAGGGCCAGCGCGATCAGAGCCTTGTTCATGGTCATCGTTGCATTTCCTCGTCGTTAGTTAGGCAACGCGCAATTGCGCGCCTGCAACATGATGACAAGCCCGTTACCCGTGTCAAGCGGTTGGCCGGTTATCTTTGTCAATCCGTTGTTAAACCTTATGGGGCGGGCGAAAGCGGCGCGCGCCGCCCCTCTGGACTGCGCAGGGCGTCAGGCGATCTCTACCGCGATCGCGGTCGCTTCGCCGCCACCGATGCAGAGCGTCGCGATGCCGCGCTTCGCGCCGCGCGTGCGAAGCGCGTTGATCAGGGTCACGACCAGGCGCGCGCCCGATGCGCCGATCGGGTGGCCGAGTGCGCAGGCGCCACCGTTGACGTTGACCTTGTCGTGCGGGATGCCCAGCTCCTTGATCGGAGCCATCGCGACCACGGCGAAGGCTTCGTTGACTTCGAACAGGTCCACCTGGTCCACCGTCCAGCCGACCTGCTTGAGCAGCTTGTCGATGGCGGCGACCGGGGCGGTGGTGAACCATTCCGGTGCCTGCGAGAACGTGGCATGGCCGACGATCCTCGCCAGCGGCTTGAGGCCGCGCCTGGCGGCTTCGTCGGCGCTCAGCAGCACGGTGGCGGCGGCGCCGTCGGAGATGCTGGACGAACTGGCGGCAGTGACGCTGCCGTCCTTCTTGAAGGCCGGCTTCAGTGTCGGGATCTTGGTGATGTCGGACTTGCCGGGTTGTTCGTCGGTGGCGACCTCGACCTCGCCCTTGCGGGTGGCGACCTTCACCGGGACGATTTCGTCGTTGAACGCGCCCGAGGCCTGCGCCGCCTGCGCGCGGGTGACCGACTCGATGGCGAACGCGTCCTGCTCCTCGCGGCTGAAGCCGAACTTGTCGACGGTCGCCTCGGCGAACACACCCATCGGCTGGCCGTCGTACGGGCTGGTCAGGCCGTCCCACGCCATGTGGTCGACCGCCTGGAAGTTGCCGTAACGGTTGCCGGTGCGCGAATTGGGAATCAGGTGCGGGGCATTGCTCATCGACTCCATGCCGCCCGCCACAACGATGCTGGCCGAGCCGGCCTTGATCAGGTCGTGGCCCAGCATGATGGCCTTCATGCCCGAGCCGCAGACCTTGTTGATGGTAGTGGCACCGGCGGCGTCCGGAATGCCGGCCGCACGCGAGGCCTGGCGGGCGGGTGCCTGGCCCAGGTTGGCCGGCAGCACGCAGCCCATGATGACTTCGGACACGTCGGCGGCGGGAATGCCGGACTGCTCCAGCGCGGCGGCGATGGCGGCGGCGCCGAGCGTCGGGGAGGGGACGCCGGTGAACTGGCCAAGGAACGAACCGATGGCGGTGCGCTTGGCAGCGGCGATGACGATGTCGGACATGGAGGACTTCCCGCGTGGAGTGAAGCCCCGATTATCCCGCCCCTGCCCGACGGCGGGCAAATCGGCCGTTGGTACAGGGTCACGCGTCCCGCCGTGCCGGGCGTATGCTGGCCGCCAGGGGAGGGAGCATGACGGAAGGATCATCGACAGAACCGGCCGCACGGCCTTTCGTCGTACCGTGCGCAGACCTCGACAATGGCGCTCCGTGGCGCTGGCTGCGCGCCGGCTGGCGCGACCTGCGCCGCGCGCCCGGGCTGACCCTGCTGTTCGGCACGGTGATCGTGCTGGTCAGTCTGGGCATCTCCTGGCTGGCCTACCTGCTCGGGCGGTTCGCCCTGTTGGCGACGTTGCTGTCCGGCTTCGTATTCGTGGCACCGCTGATCTGCGTGGGCCTGTACTGCGTCAGTCGTGCGCTGGAGCAGGGACGCACGCCGCGGCTGCGCGATTCCTTCGTACTGGCGAAGCGCGTACTCGGACAGGCGGGCGTCTATGCCCTGGGGCAGGGCGTGATCATCCTGTTGTGGTCGCGTGCCGGCATGATGGTCAGTGCGTTCTTCCCCTTCGATGGCAGCGACCCGCCGGCGTTCTGGGAGTTCCTGGCATTGGGCTCGGCCGTAGGCGCGGTGTTCGCGACGCTGACTTTCGCCGTCACCGTCTTTTCGCTGCCGATGATCGCCGACCGCGACGTGGACATGGTCACGGCCGCGGTCTCCAGCGTGCACGCCGTGATGCGCAACAAGCGCGTGATGGTCCTCTGGGGCCTGGTGCTGGTCACGCTGACGGCGATGGGTTTCGCTACCGCGCTACTGGGCCTGGGCTTGCTGATGCCATGGCTGGCCTACGCCAGTTGGCATGGCTACCGGGAGACGCTCGACGCGTCCGCCTGGGCTGCATTGGAATAGGGCACGCGGTAAAGTCGGGCCGGGCGATGCAGGGGTGCACCGCCACGATCAGGGAGAACGGGGATGAAGGGATTGCACGACGGCTTGGCCGTCCGCGCACGCGCGGCAGGCTTGGGGATGTTCGCACTGGTGCTGGCCGCATGCGGGGGCGGTGGTGGAGGCTCGACGGTGCGGCCGGATCCGCCGCCACCGACGGGCGTGGGGTTTACGCCCAATGTGGCCATCGATGCCTCGCTGACCCAGGTGAATCCTCCCGTCGCGCCGACGCAGTCGCCGCCGGCATCCTTGCCGCAGTACAGCCAGCACCTGCAGCTGATTGGAGCGGCCCGTTCGCTGGGTGCGGGGTTGACCGGGCAGGGCGTGACCATCGGCTTCGTCGACACCGGCGTGAACCGCAACCATCCCGCACTAAGTGGCCGGGTCAACGCCAACTTCGTCAACGTCAATCCTGCGACCAACAACACCAGCGTCGACGACGTCGTGGGGCACGGCACCATCGTGGCGCAGATCGCTGCGGGCCGCGGCATCGGCAACTGGGGCGGGGGTGTGGCGCCGGGGGCGAGCATCGTGTCCTCGCGCATCATCGGCGACACGCGTCCGGACGACGATGGCACCGGCGAAGGCAACGAAATCGGAGCCGGCCAAGGCTACGGTGACTTCTTCCGCAGCATCAACAGCCAACTGGCCGGGGCGGGCGCGCGGATCATCAACAATTCGTGGGGCGGGCTGTACTGGAACGACGCCGCGCTGACGACCGAACTGGCGGCGGCCTACCGCGACTTCGTGATCGGCCGTGGCGGCCTGATCGTGTTCGCCAACGGCAATGCGGGAGACATCCCGGCATTGCGTGCCAATCCCTCCGACAATGCCGCACTGCCCAGCCTGTCCGCAGCGGCGGCCCACCTGGAGCGCGGGTGGCTGACGGTCGCTGCGCTGGACCCGGACAATCCCACCCGCCTGACCGACTACTCGCAGGCCTGCGGCATTGCGATGAACTACTGTCTGGCCGCGCCCGGCAACGTCGTCTTCATCGATCCCGCCGCGCGCACGGGCGATGCCAGCTACAGCCTCTACCTCGGGGGCGGCACGTCGTATGCGGCGCCGCAGGTGTCGGGTGCAGCGGCCGTGGTGTGGTCGGCATTCCCGTACTTCAACAACGATCTGGTGAGGCAGACGCTGCTGGGTACCGCACGTGACCTGGGTGCGACGGGCGTCGATGCCGAGTTTGGTTGGGGCGTGCTGGATGTGGGCCGCGCCGCGAACGGCCCCGCGCAGTTCGCGTGGGGCGACGTCACCGTGTCGTTCACCGGCACCTCGGTCTGGCGCAATGCCATTTCGGGTCCCGGCGGGCTGATCAAGCAGGGGGCAGGAACGCTGATCCTGGCCGACCGCGCCTTCTACACCGGCGACACCCGGGTGGAAGCGGGTGGCCTGTACCTCGCGAACGGCAACGGGTTCTCCAACATCCACGTCAGCCCCGGCGCCACCGTGTGGTCGGGTGGCTATGCCTCGTCGATCAACAACAATGGCACCTACCTGACTGCAGCGACCAACACGGTCGGTGCCTACCGCTTTGCGCAGGGTCCCAACGGCAATCTCGGCGTGTGGCTCGGCAATCCGTTCAGCGCGTCGATCGAGGCGCGCCTGGATGGCCAGATCAGCGTGCTGGGTGTCAAGAGCGGCTATGTCACGACCGCGCGGGAGGTGCTGCTGAACTCGGGGCAGATCATCGGGCGCTTTAGCAGCCTGAAAGCGGCACCCAGCGTTTTCCTGGATGCATCGCTGGCCTACGACGCCAACAATGTCTACCTGGACATCAAGCGCATCGACGTGTCTCGCGCCATCGCGGGGCTGTCGTTGCCGAAGTCGGCGCAGGCGTCGGCCGTCAGGATGGAAGCGGCCATGTCCGCCATCGACGGGCAACTGGCGGGACAGGCCACGACGCGCATCGGCCAGGGATTCATCGACGGCGCCGGCGCGCTGCAGCAGTCGGGGAGCATCGCGGAAGCCGATGCCTCGCTGCGCAGCCTGTCTGGCGATCTGCATGCGGTCGCGGACGCGATGACGTACGACGTGATCGGTGCCGGCCGCCGCGCACTGGGTGAACGCGCCGAACAGCGCGCATCGCGCGGTGCCACGGGTGCCGACTGGTACCAGGCCCTGGGCGCACCGGGGCAGGGTGCGCTGGGCGTGGCGCGATACCAGGCCGATGGTTGGCTGCTGGGCAGTGACGGGCAGTTGGGTCGCCAGGGCTTCGCCGGCATGGCATTCGGTGAAGCCCGCGCCAGCGGTGGCGCGCAGGCGGGCCGGGACCGCGGCCGCGATCGCCAGACCCAGGCGCTCGCTTACGTGGGCGGCGACTGGAACGGCACGCATCTGGTCGGCCTGCTCGGTGCGGGACGTTTCGACCGGCAGATCGATCGTGGCCTGCTGGTCGGCGGGAAGATGCAGGGCGTGGCCACCGGTTATGCCGGTCGCTATTTCACGGCGAGTGTGGAGACCGGTCGCCGTCTCGGCCATCCCCTGGCGTGGGTGTCGCCGTATGCCGGGCTAGAGTTCACCCGCCTGCAGCGCGATGGATTCACGGAACTGGGCGCGGAGGGCTTCGGCCTGACGACGCGCGACAGCCGCACCGACCGGCTGCAGGCGCTGGCTGGTGCACGTGCGTACCGTGGCTGGGAAACGTCGAAGCGGGGGACCGTGTCCTTGCAGGCCTATGTCGAGTGGCAACGTACGCTGGATGGCCGTGGCCTGGATGTGGACGCCAGTTTCGTCGGCGTGGACAGTTGGGCGCCGCTGGCAATGGCGGAACGCACCAGCACGCACCTGGGCGTCGTGCTGGAACTGTCGCCATGGCGCAAGGCGATGCTGTCGTTCGGCTATGACCTGCGCGATGGCAGCGGCGAGCGCAGCGACAGGCAGTGGTCGTCGCGATTGCGCGTGGGGTTCTGAGCGCGCAACGGATGCCATCGCGGGGCGGGCTTGAGCCCGCCATCGCCATCAATGAAGCAGACGGTGGGCCAAGGCCCACCCTACGGTGCCAGGCGGATCAGCTCCGCCCGTCGAACAACTCCCGGCCGATCAGCATCCGGCGGATCTCGTTGGTGCCGGCGCCGATCGCATAGAGCTTGGCGTCGCGCAGCAGGCGGCCGGCCGGGTACTCGTTGATGTAGCCGTTGCCGCCGAGCGACTGGATCGCTTCCAGCGTGACCTGCACGGCGGCTTCCGACGCATGCAGCAGGCAGCTGGCCGCGGCAGCACGCGAGCCCTGGCCTTCGTCGAAGCCGCGTGCCACCTGGTAGGCGAACGCACGACTGGACTGCAGCGCGGTGTACATGTCCGCCAGCTTGCCCTGCATCAGGCCGAACGTGCCGATGGCGGCATCGAACTGCTTGCGCTCGCGCACGTAGGGCAGGGTGATGTCGAGCGCGGCCTGCATCAGGCCGATCGGGCCGCCGCTCAGCACCAGGCGCTCGGTGTTCAGGCCGCTCATCAGCACGCGCACGCCCTGGTTCACTTCGCCCAGCACGTTTTCCTGTGGGATTTCGCAGTTCTCGAACACCAGTTCGCAGGTGTTGCTGCCACGCATCCCCAGCTTGTCCAGCTTCTGCGCCGTGGAGAAGCCCTTCATGCCGCGTTCGACGATGAAGGCGGTCATGCACTTGCTGCCTGCGTCCTTGCCGGCGGTGCGCATGTAGACCAGCAGCACGTCGGCTTCCGGTCCGTTGGTGATCCACATCTTGTTGCCGTTGGCGATCCAGACGCCGTCGCGCAGCTCGGCGCGGCAGCTCATCGAGCCGACCACGTCGGAGCCGGCGCCGGGTTCGCTCATCGCCAGCGCGCCCTTCCACTCACCGCTGCACAGCTTCGGCAGGTACTTCGCGCGCTGTGCGGCGTTGCCGTTGAGGTAGAGATTCGAGACGCACAGGTTGGAGTGCGCGCCGTAGCTCAGGCCGACCGAACCCGAGGCGCGCGAGATTTCCTCCATCGCGACCAGGTGGGCCAGGTAGCCCATGCCGCTGCCGCCGAACCCGGGGTCGACGGTGATGCCCAGCAGGCCCAGTTCGCCCAGCTTCGGCCACAGGTCCTGCGGGAACACATTGTCGTGGTCGATCTGCGCCGCACGCGGCGCGATCTCGGTCTGCGCGAACCGCTGCACGGCTTCACGCAGCGCGTCGATGTCCTCCCCCAGTGCGAATGCCTGCATGGCTCCCCTCCTCATCCCAAAAAGTACGGCCGCTGCGTGCGGCCCTGCGCGAAGTGTAGCGGGCGGCGCAACAAATGACGGCCTGCACCGCAGCATGCGGGATGGTGGTCGTGCAGCGGAGTTGCGAAGGATGCTGCGATGCGCTCCTTCCCCCGCGTGCGGGGGAAGGTCGGGATGGGGGCGACGAAGCCGCGATGCCTGCGGACGGCAGATACCCATCGAGTGATGCGCGAAACACTGTTCCGAGTGCCTGGTGCAGAGAAGTTTCAGGGCTTCGGCTTGCCCCCACCCCATCCCTCTCCCGCAAGCGGAGGAGGGAGCAATCTTGTTACCTCGGATCGAGAGCGGGACGTCGTCGGCGCATTGCCCGACGCATGCGCGTCAGTGCTCCCCGCGCAGGTGCCCCATGAAGCGCGGGGCGGTGCGGCCCAGCGGCAGCTTGAGCTTGCCGATCGCGGTCATGCGCGCTTCGGCGATGCGGTCGGCGGCGTACTGCGGTGCGATGTTTTCCTTCTCCGCCAGATCGAAGATCTTGCCGACGGTGTGGTAGATGGTCCGCATCATGCGCATGGCGCGTTCGCGGTTGTAGCCGTCGATCTCCAGCGACACGTTCATCACGCCGCCCGCGTTCACCGCGTAGTCCGGCGCGTACAGGATGCCGCGCTTGGCCGCTTCCACGCCGGTGACGTGCGACATCTGGTTGTTGGCGGTACCGCAGATGACCTTGGCCTTCAGGCGCGGCAGGGTCTGTTCGTTGATCGCGTACTCCAGCGCGCACGGGCTGAACACGTCGACCGGCAGGTCATAGATTTCGTCCGGCTTGATCGCTTCGGCGCCGTATTCCTCTACCGCGTGCTCGACGAGCGCCGGATTGAGGTCGGTGACGAACAGCTTGGCGCCGCGTTCCTTCAGCAGCTTCACGTACTCCATGCCGATGTGGCCCAGGCCCTGCACGGCGATGCTGTACTTGCCGATCTCCTCGTTGCCGAACTTGCGGTTCAGCGTGGCCATCAGGCCCTGCAGCGCGCCGTAGGCGGTGAACGGGGCGGGGTCGCCGGAACCGCCGTGCACCTGGTGCACGCCGACCACGTATTCGGTCTCGCGGTACACGTTTTCCATGTCGTTGACGTCGGTGCCGACGTCCTCGGCGGTGATGTAGCGGCCGCCCAGCGAATCGACGTAGCGGCCGAAGCTGCGGAACAGTACCTCGGTCTTGTCCGCGCTGCTGTCGCCGATGATCACCGCCTTGCCGCCGCCGACGTTCAGGCCGGCCAGCGCGTTCTTGTAGGTCATCGTGCGGCTCAGGCGCAGCGCGTCGTTCAGCGCCAGCGCGCTGTCGGCGTAGGGGCGCATGCGCACGCCACCCAGGGCCGGACCCAGCACCGTGCTGTGGATGGCGATGATGGCCTTCAGCCCGGCATCCGGGTTGTGGCAGAAGACGACCTGTTCGTGGCCAGAGGTGTCGAGGGTTTCGAAGATCATGGGTGGGCTCCGGTGCGCGGGCGGGGACCGGCGCGGGCTTGCCTTCTGGGCGGCTAACGGGTGGTCAGAAAAGAAAAAAGCGACGTTTCCGGATCAGGCCGTGCTCGTCGCAGGGCGCCAGTCTAATCCAAGTCGCCGAGTGCCGAGATGACGCCCGCGCGACGGTACGGGGTGACCTCCAGCCTATTGCTGGAATAGAACGACCGTGCTATTCGTGTCGCCATGACGCCACAAGCCGCCACCCACAAGGGCAACGCCACCCGCGAGATGATCGTCGCGCGTGCCTATGACATCGCGGCCAGGCATGGCCTGGAAGGGCTGTCGATCGGCGAACTGGCCACGGCGGCCGGCATGTCGAAGAGCGGGGTGTTCGCCCATTTCGGTTCGCGCGAGGACCTGCAGCTGACCGTGCTGGAATGGACGGCCGAGCGTTACGCCCTGGCGGTGATCGTCCCGGCGGTCGGGTTGCCGCGCGGCCTGCCGCGCCTGCGCGCGATCATGGAGAACTGGTTCCGCTGGGTCTGCGACAACCCGGATGGCTGCATCATCCTGGCCGCCGCCCACGAGTACGACGCCCGTCCGGGCCTGCTGCACGACCGCATCGTCGACTGGCTGCGCCAGCTGCGCTTGCAGTTGCTCAAGGCGATCGGCATGTGCGTCGACACCGGCGAGCTGTCACGCGATACCGATCCGGTACTGCTGGCGTTCGAACTGTTTGCCATCGCCCAGGGCTTGCACGATGCCCGTCTTTACGACGCCGACCAGGCGCCGCAGCTCGCCCACCGCTCGCTGGACCGCCTGCTGGCGTCCTACGGCGCTCCCGCTGTTTCCACCTCCGCCTGATTCCCCTTGAGGTTTCCGCCATGGCCGCTGTCTCTGTCTCCCGGAATAGCACGACCGTTCGTAAATCATGGATGCTGTCGCTGCTGAGCGCGCGCTTCACCGTCGGCAGCTGGCTGGCCCCGCGCAGCACGCTGGCCAGCGCCTTCCAACTGTTCTGCACGCCCATGCCGGGTGCGCGCACGCGTGCCCGCCAGGCCGAGACCGGCGGCGCCCGCATCGGTGAACTTGCCTTCGGTCGCGAACGCTTGGCCACCTACACCTGGGGCGACCCGCAGCGCCAGCCCACCGTGCTGCTGGTGCATGGCTGGTCCAGCTTCGGGCTGCGCTTCCTGCCGTGGGTGGAACCGCTGCGCCGCGCCGGCTACGCGGTGGTGGCGTTCGACCAGCCCGCGCATGGCCGCAGCAGCGGGCGACGGGCGACGCTGCCGATGTTCGCGGAAGCGGCCCGCCGCGTCGCCGACAGCATAGGTCCGCTGGCCGCCATCGTCGGTCACTCGCTGGGCGGTGCGGCCACGGCAATCGCGATGACGCGTGGCCTGCAGGCCGAGCGCGTGATCCTGCTCGCGCCGGCCGCCGATCCATTCGATGCCGCAAGACGCTTCGGCGGCATGGTCGGGCTGGCGCAGTTCCTCAGCCGGCGTCTGTTCGACGAATACCAGGAACTTACTGCGCACGACATCCGCGACCTGCACGCGCAGGCCACCGCACCACAGATCGCGCGGCCGGGCCTGATCGTGCACGACCTGGAAGACACCGACGTGCCCTGGTGCGAAGGCGAACGCTATGCGCGCTACTGGCCGCAGGCGACGCTGCTCAGCACGACGGGCCTAGGCCATCACCGCGTGACCATCGCACCGGAAACGCTGGACGCGTCGCTGTGCTTCCTGCGCGGCGAAGCCGTTGGCCAGCGCGTCGTCTCCACGCGCGAGTTGCCGTTCGGATTGTGCTGAACCGCTGACCGCACGCCCCCGTAGGGTGTGAGGCGCGTGTCCATTGGTATGCCTTTGGTGAGGTGCCGACACGCGAACGGCTACAATCGCCGGTCTATACAGCACGTGAGTGAGGGCACGCGTGAGCACACCTGCCAGCCAGTTTCCCGCCGCACAGGCCGACGCCACGCCGTTGCGCTTCGTCACCGCCGCCAGCCTGTTCGACGGGCACGACGCGGCCATCAACATCATGCGACGCCTGATCCAGGGCGAGGGTGCGGAAGTCATCCACCTGGGCCACAACCGCAGCGTCGAGGACGTCGTCCGCGCCGCGCTGCAGGAAGACGCCGACGGCATCGCGCTGTCCAGCTACCAGGGCGGCCACGTCGAATACTTCAAATACATGGTCGACATGCTGAAGGAACGCGGCGCCGGTCATGTGCGCGTGTTCGGCGGCGGCGGCGGCACCATCACCCCGGAAGAGATCGCCGAACTGCAGGCCTACGGCGTGGAGCGCATCTACCACCCCAACGACGGCATGAAGATGGGCCTGGTGGAAATGATCCAGGACGTGGTGGGCCGCGCTGGCGCGGCCCGTGATTCGTCATTGGTGATGGGTGATTCGATGCAGGGTGCGGCCCCTGCGCTCAACGACGAGGCGGGCATTGGCCGCATGCTCAGTGCAATCGAGGATGGCCTGTTCTCTGAGGCCGAACTCGCTCTTCTGCGCAAAGGCTGGGCCAACTCGCGTTCCAGCGAATCACAAATCACAAATCACAAATCACGCCCGACCACGCCGGTGGTCGGCATCACCGGTACCGGCGGCGCCGGCAAGTCGTCGGTCACCGACGAACTGATGAACCGCTTCCTGTCCTGCTTCCCGCAGATGCACATCGCGGTGATTTCGGTCGATCCCACCCGCCGCCGCACCGGCGGCGCGCTGCTCGGCGACCGCATCCGCATGAACGCCCTGCGCAGCGAACGCATCTACATGCGCTCCATGGCCACGCGCCGCCAACACGTGGCGACGAATGCCGTGCTGAAGGATTGCATCGCGTTCCTGAAGTCGCTGGGCTTCGACCTGGTGATCGTCGAGACCGCCGGCATCGGCCAGAGCGATTCGGAGATCGTCGACCTGGTCGACTTCCCCATGTACGTGATGACCAGCGACTACGGCGCGGCTAGCCAGTTGGAGAAGATCGACATGATCGACTTCGCCGAGCTGATCGTGCTGAACAAGTACGACAAGCGCGGCGCCGAAGACGCCCTGCGCGACGTGCGCAAGCAGTGGAAGCGCAACCGCGTGGCGTTCCAGACCCCGGACGCCGACGTGCCGGTGTATCCCACCATCGCCAGCCAGTTCAACGATCCCGGCGTCAGCTGGATGTTCGCCAACCTGTGCCGTCTGTTGCGCGATAAGCTGCAACTGCCGGCGGAGAAGTGGACGCCCGCGCTCGATACGGAATTGAAGGAACCGCGCGCCACCGTGCTGATCCCCGGCAGCCGCGTACGCTACCTGGCCGAGATCGCCGAACAGGGCCGCGGCATCAACCGCCGTATCGAGACCGAAGCCGAGACCGCCAGCCGTGCGCAGCATTACTGGAATGCGCTGAAGGATCTTGAGGATCCGGCGTTGCCGAAGGCGTTGGAGCTGTATGCATCGGATGCGCTCCTTCCCCTGCTTGCGGGGGAAGGTGCCCGGAGGGCGGATGGGGGCCAGCGCGGTGACACGGGCCCCCATCCCAGCCTTCCCCCGCGAGCGGGGGAAGGGGCCGTTTCAGTGGACCGTTCGTTGCTGACGCTCCGCCAGCGCTACAACGACGCCATCCAGTCGCTGTCGTCCGAGGCGCTCAAGCTGCTGCGCGAGTGGCCGGCGCGGCACAAGGCGGTGACCGATCCGGTCAACGAGTACCAGGTGCGCGGCAAGACCATCCGCATCGACAACTACACCACCTCGCTCAGCCACCAGCAGATACCGAAGATCGCGCCGCCGCCATACCAGGGCTGGGGCGAGCTGCTGACGTTCCTGCAGAAGGAAAACCTGCCCGGTAGCTATCCGTACACCGGCGGTGTGTATCCGTATCGCCGCACCGGCGAGGATCCCATCCGCATGTTCGCCGGCGAGGGCACGCCGGAGCGCACCAATCGCCGCTTCCATTACCTCTCGGTCGGCCAGCCGGCCGCGCGCCTGTCCACCGCCTTCGACAGCGTCACCCTGTACGGCGAAGACCCGGCGCCGCGCCCGGACATCTACGGCAAGATCGGCAACTCCGGCGTCAACATCCCCACGCTGGACGACATGAAGAAGCTGTACTCCGGCTTCGACCTGTGCGCGCCCACCACCTCGGTATCGATGACGATCAACGGCCCGGCGCCGATGATCCTGGCGATGTTCATGAACACCGCCATCGACCAGCAGGTGGAGAAGTACCTGAAGGCCGACGACGCGCGCTGGGCCGAGGCGCAGCAGAAGATCGACGCGTTCTTCGAAGGCCGTGGGCGCCCGCAGTACCACGGCGAACTGCCGCCGACGAACACCGGCCTGGGCCTGGGCCTGCTCGGCATCACCGGCGACCAGCTGGTGGACGAGGAGACCTACGCGCGCATCAAGACCGAAACGCTGGCCACCGTGCGCGGCACGGTGCAGGCCGACATCCTGAAGGAAGACCAGGCGCAGAACACCTGCATCTTCAGCACCGAATTCGCCCTGCGCATGATGGGCGACATCCAGCAGTACTTCGTCGATCACGCGGTGCGCAATTTCTACTCGGTGAGCATTAGCGGTTACCACATCGCCGAGGCCGGGGCGAACCCGATCAGCCAGCTCGCTTTCACGCTGAGCAACGGCTTCACCATCGTCGAGTACTACCTGGCGCGCGGCATGAAGATCGACGACTTCGCGCCCAACCTGTCGTTCTTCTTCAGCAACGGCATGGACCCGGAGTACACCGTCATCGGCCGCGTCGCCCGCCGCATCTGGGCACGCGCCATGCGCGAGCGCTACGGCGCCAACGAACGCAGCCAGATGATGAAGTACCACATCCAGACGTCGGGCCGCTCGCTGCACGCGCAGGAGATCCAGTTCAACGACATCCGCACCACGCTGCAAGCTCTTTACGCACTCTTTGACAACTGCAACAGCCTGCACACGAATGCCTATGACGAGGCGATCACCACGCCGACGGAAGAAAGCGTGCGCCGCGCGGTCGCCATCCAGATGATCATCAACAAGGAGCTGGGGCTGAACTTCAACGAGAACCCGTGGCAGGGCAGCTTCGTGGTCGACCAGCTCACCGACATCGTGGAAGAGGCGGTCTACAAGGAGTTCGAAGCGATCAGCGAGCGCGGTGGCGTGCTCGGCGCGATGGACACCATGTACCAGCGCGGCAAGATCCAGGAAGAGTCGCTGTACTACGAACACAAGAAGCACGACGGCAGCCTGCCGCTGGTGGGCGTGAACACCTTCCTGCCGCGCGAGCACGGCGGCGAGATCGCCACCGAGATCGAGCTGATCCGCTCGACGGAAGAGGAGAAGGCCCAGCAGATCGCCAACGTCCGCGCCTGGCAGGCCTCGCGCAACGCGCTGGCGCCGGAAGGCGAGACCGACCACAGCCACGTGTCGGCGCTGGAAGAACACGCCGAACCCGAAGTCCACGACGGCCACGGCCTGGCTTACCTGCAGCGCACCGCCCGCGAACGCCGCAACGTGTTCGCCTCGTTGATCGAAGCGGTGAAGACGCACAGCCTGGGGCAGATCAGCCACGCGCTGTACGACGTGGGTGGCGAGTACCGGCGGAATATGTAGGAGTCCGCGTCAACGAAAACCCCGCCTCGGCGGGGTTTTCCATATAGCGCGGCAGTGAGCCACGACGTGTGGGTGGGAGGCGCGCGGACTTGGCGGGCCTGCGTTTCGCGCCGGCATTCCGGGACTTTGTCGGCGGTGACGGACGTTCGGCGCGCCGGCCTGTCCGCGTGGGGCGCGCGTCTGTAAGTTACGCCGCAGCTCGCGCCTCCAGCGCGTCCCGATCCCTTCATGCCCACTGTCCGAGGCTTTGCATGCCGCTCTTCTTCCTGCGTTGCGCCACCGTGCTGGCTGCTGTCACCAGTGCGGCTTGCGCGAGTGCGTCTCCGGTAACCACCTCCCGCGATGCCGACCTCGACGCCACGCTGTCCGCGATCGTGAAGGACACGGGCGTGCCCAGCGTCTCTGTGACCCGCATCGAGGAGGGCAGGATCGTCGCCGTGGGCGTGGCGGGCGAACGCGCGGCCGGCCAGCCGGCGACCCGTGCCACCCGTTACAACGTCGCGTCGCTGACCAAGCCCGTCGCCGCCGAGGTGGTCCTGCGGCTCGCCTCGGAAGGACGGTTCTCGCTCGACGACCGCATGGCCGATGCCTGGGTCGATCCGGACATCGCCGGCGATCCCCGGCACGCGCTGCTGACACCGCGTTTCGCGCTGGCGCACCAGACCGGATTTCCGAACTGGCGCAGTCCGTCCGGGCTGGCCTTCATCGCCGATCCCGGTGGCGCGCCGGGCTATTCGGGCGAAGGCTACGAGTACGTCGCGCACTACGTCCAGGCACTGACCGGCGACGGTCTCGACCAGCACGCACAACGACTCGTGTTCGGGCCGATGGGCCTGCGCGCCATCGCCTTCACCGCCACGGACGCCGTCGATATCGCCAGCAGCAGGCGAGAGGGCCAATGGCATCCACCGGTCTTCCGCGCTCGCCCATCGGCCGCCGATGACCTGCTGACCACGGCCGAGGACTATGCGGGATTCGTGGTGTCGGTGATGGCGGGCGAGGGCGTCAGTCCGTCGCTGCTGGCGGAGCGCCACCGTGTGCAGGCCGATCGCCGCGGAGAAATCTGCGCCGGCATTCCTGCGGATGTCTGTCCCGACCGCGCAGGGTTCACGCTGGGCTGGGAGCTGTTCGACTTCGGCGGCACCCTCTATTACCTGCATACCGGGATGGACGAAGACACGTTCGCGTTCGCCTACTGGGTGCCCTCGACGCGCAGTGGCACGGTCATCCTGACCAACAGCCCGGACGGGTATCGCGCGGTGCTGCCTGTGCTGGATGCGATCGGAGCGGACGCGACGTTCGTCGGGATGTTGCGCGCACAAGCATCGCGCTGACCTTCCGCCGGCGCCGTGACCTCTGGCGGGACGGTCGTCCGCGCCACGCGACGTTCAACGGTACGCCTCCGGCCCGTGCCGGATCGGGTCGCCGTAGCGGCAGATCGCATGACATTCCCTCGCCCTGCAAAGGGGGGGGGAGAGGGTGCCGAAGGCGGATAAAGGGGGAACTAGGAGGCGGAGGTGTCGACGCACGATGACGTGCCGCGCTTGCCCTTTACGTAGGGCGGGCTCCAGCCCGCGTTTGGGTGCGCGATGGCGGGCTTGAGCCCGCCCTACGGCACTCGACGCACTTCACCGTCATCCCCGCGTAGGCGGGGACCCAGCGCCTTGAGCGCATAAAAGCGAAGTCACTGGGCCCCGGCCTTCGCCGGGGTGACGGGGTACGCGCGATGCGTCGTTCGTCCCCTCGCCCTGCGAAGCGGGGAGAGGGTGCCGAAGGCGGGTGAGGGGCGAACGGAGGAGCGGAGGTGTCGGCGCACGATGACGTACCGCGCCCGGCCCCTCATCCGCACTCCGGGCACCTTCTCCCCGCTGCGCAGGGAGAAGGGAACAGCGCATACGGCGTTGCGGTTGCCCACTTATCGGTATACCCCCGGCCCACGCCAGATCAGCTCCCCGCGGCGGTAGATGCGCATGACGTCCACCACGTCGCGGGCGTCGCCGATGGTGCCCAGTTCGGGGTCGCCGGGTTGCACCAGGCGGCAGCCGCCGGAGCCGCGGGTGGCGACGATCTCCAGGGCGCAGACCATCAGGTCGCGGCGGCCGGGCAGGGGGAAGGAGATCTCCTTCATGCCCTGGAGCTGCCATTCGGCGATCTTCCGTTCGTTGCGCAGGTCGTAATAGATCTGGTGGCCGTCCACTTCCATGCTGGGGGTGGCGGCGTTGCCCTGCTGGTTGCCTTGGCGTTGGCCGGCACCGACGGTGGGGCCGTAGTTCTCGGGGGCGGTGTCCTGAGCCAGCATGCCGGGCGGTTGGCCCCAGCGGCTGTTGCGGCGCCAGGCGGGAGTGGGCTGGCTGGCGGGTGGGCGGGTTTCCTGCTGGACGACGGCCTGGTCGGCCTGGGGCGGGGTGGCCTGTTCGTCGGGGCTGAGCGGGTTGTCGGCTTCGGTGACGCGGGTGGTGTTGACGGGGGAGGTGACGGCGGTGGTCACCAGGGGTTTGCGGGGGCGGGGGCGGTCGCTGGGTGGGGTGGCGGCGGCTGGGGGAACGGGGACGCGCTGGTCGTCCTGGGTGGCTTCGCCCAGGAAGTCGACTTTGACGCGGGCGCCGCCGCTGGCGCTGCCTTCGGGCGGGGCCAGGGTGATCTGGGAGGAGTACAGCAGGGCCAGCAGGAACAGGACATGCACCAGTAGGCTCACGAGGGAGCCGATGCTGCGCTCGTGCCGTTTGATGTGGAGGTCTTCCCTGTCCAGCGGACTCAGCGACGCCGCGCGACCGCGACTTGGCGCGTCGCTCATGTGGGGGTGAGGGCGTCGGGGGAGGGGGACTTCATGGGGGAGGAGAAGCGGGGGAGTGAGGAAGGCATTATCAAGCACGCTGCAACATGGTGGTATTCGTCCGAGCCGCACTAGAGCGGCTTCAACCCGCTCTGCCGACTTCAACCCTCTCTCAGGACGGAAAAACCGAACCCCGAGCGGGAATCACCGAACCCAAAGCGGGAAACACCGGACCCGGGCAGGGTGCCAACGAACCCCGAGCGGCGCCCCGACGCGCCGCGCACCCGCCTCAGGCGCCCGACACCCGCGCCTTGTTCCGCAACGACAGGCAGTACGCCACGGTCACTCCGATGCCGAGCAATATCGCCACCGAACCGCCGACCACCGCCACGCCCTCCGGCGCCGCGATCCAGAACCCCGCATAGACCAACCCGCTGAGCGCCAACGACCAGCCCGCGAACCGCTGTGCCTGCCGCGCCCGCGCACTCGGCACGAACCGCTTCGGCATCTGGTTGCCGAACCACGCCACCATCAACCCGATCGCCCCCATCACGATGCGATCGACAGTCGCACTGTCGATATAGCCCCGCGACCGGGCGAACGTCGCGCACAGCGCCAGCACCACGATGCCGATACCCCACGCCAGACTGGTCATCACTTCTCTGTTCATTTCGCAGACTCCTTCTTGGACTTGGGTGCGGCACTGCCCGCACCGAACGAATGGACGAAGCCGAGCAGCGCGTCTTCCAGCACCGACAGCTTCAGGTGGTAGATCACCGACTTGCCGACCTTTTCCGCATGCACCAGGTCGGCCTCCTTCAACACCGCGAAGTGCGCCGACATGGTCGGCTTGGACACGTCGAACTGGTCGGCCAGTTCGCCCGCACTGAGCGGACCCTGGCGCAGCAACTGCAGCACCTGGCGGCGGGTGGGATCGGAAAGGGCGCGGAAGACCTGGCTCATGATGCGATAATTAGCTAAACATCGAAATGTGTCAACCGCCGTTGGTCAGGAGGGGCAGGGCAGCGCTCAGCCGTTGCCACAGTCGGCCTGATGAACCACGTTCGCGGGGTGACTAACGACCCTCGTGCACGGCGCGGGATGTCTCACAATCCCATCCACCTGGACATGGAACGACCACGATGACGCCCGCCCGCCTGACCCCCGCACTGCTAGCCCTGCTGGCCGCCACCCTCAGCGTTACTGCTCCGGCACGCGCCGCCGGCGCCGACGACGAAGGCCGCCTGATCACCCGCAACGGCGACGGCGCCTGGTTCCTGCAGCAGCCCGAGGGTGCGCCCGGCAAAGGCTGTGCCGCCCGCTTCACGTCGGCCAAGAAGGACCAGTCGCAACTGGCCCTGGTCGGGCCCACCGCAACATCGCCCACCGCCGCCATCCTGCTGCACGGCCCGCGCATCGCCGCGCCGCCGGCCGCCCGCGAGGTCAGCGTGCAGGTGCAGCAGGACGGCCTGCCGCCGGCGACGATGCGTGGCGCGCTGATGCCGGCCGCCGGCGCCAAGGGCGGCGGCTTCGTGATGATCCCCGTCGGCGACCTGACGCAGACCATGGCCTCCATGCGTGCGAAGGAAACCGGCATGACCGCGCGCGTCGACGGCGTGGACGTGTTCGGCCTGTCCTACGACGGCCTGGACCAGGCGCGCAGCGCGATGCTCGATTGCCTGGCCGGCAAGCGCTTTACCGGCGGCAAGAGCCTGGCCGAGGCGACCGCCGAGATCCGGCCCGTCGGCAATTCCACCATCGCCGGCAGCGCCTTCTTCAAGCCCGCGGCGCTTGCGAAGAAGCTGTACCCGCCGAAGGGCAGCCAGGCGGTCGGGCTGATCTGGATGAGCGACGAGTTCAAGCAGTGGTTCGAGAGTGTGAAGCAGAGCCAGAAGATGCCTGACCAGATCCCCGAGCGCATCGCGAAGCACTTCATGGTCACCACGGTGCTGGACGACCAGGGAGGCTTCCGCTTCACCCGGCTGCCGCCGGGCGAATACCTGCTGATCGCCGACTTCTCCTTCAAGCAGAGCGTCACGCGCAGCGAGGTGACAGGCCGCACCGATGTCTACGCCGGCAACCGGTACATCGGCTCCAACGACCACCTGTCGATCTGGTTCGAAGACGTGAAGCGGCAGACCACCTTCTCCAGGACCGTGCACATCACCAAGGACGGCGAGACGCTGCAGGTGAGCCTGGACAAGTCGATGCTGGGCTGCTTCTTCATCTGCCGCTGACGGCACGCCTGCGTGGCGTCGTAGGGCGGGCTCAAGCCCGCCATCGCGCACTCGACGCACGCAGGAACGCGAAGCCGGCGAAGCGTGAACGCGGCACACTGCACATCGTGGCACCCTGTGCGCCTTCCCGATGACGTGAGACCACGATGCTGCGTACGCTCGCCCTGATCCTCTGCCTGTCCGCTGCCACGAACGCCATGGCGGCGAACCCCGTGTTCGACGTGCACGTGCACCTGCGCGATGGCGAGACCTCGCTGCAGCAGTACCGCGACGACGTGCGCGCCGCAGGGCTGGAACTGTCCGGCATCGGCGTGATGTGGTTCGGCGGCCCGCACCAGGCACGGCAGGGCGACCTGGCGAAGATCCGCGCCGGTAACGACCAGGTGATCGCCCTGGCGAAGGCGCATGCCGACGTGCTGCCCATCGCCACCGTGCATCCCTACGACGGCGACGCCGCGCTGGCCGAACTCGCGCGCGTCGCCGCGGCGGGCGTGAAGGTGCTGAAAATCCACGCCCATACGCAGGGCTTCGACGTATCCGATCCGCGTGTCGAAACGCTGGTGCGCAAGGCGGGCGAACTCGGCCTCACCGTGCTGCTGGACAATGCCAACATCCTGCCCGGCGACAGCGAGAAGCTGTTCAACCTGGTGGTGCGCGTGCCGAAGACGAAGTTCATCCTCGCCCACATCGGCGGCCTCAACTTCCGCTTCTGGAACATCCTCGCCCTCGCGCGCACCGCTGACGGCTTCGGCTTCGAGAACCTCTACTTCGACATCTCCGCCACCGTGCTGGTGGTCGCCGATTCCCCGGTGGAAGAGGAATTCCTCTGGACCCTGCGCAACGTTGGCCTCGACCACGTGCTGCTGGGTTCGGACTACCCGCAGATCGGGCTGGATGCGACGGTCAAGGCGTTCGAGCGCCTTGATCTGACGGATGAGGAGAAGGCGAAGATCCGCAGCGGGAATGCGATGACGCTGTTCGGAAGGTGACGCGGCATCACGTGTACTGGCGACAAAGCGCCCCTCATCCGTCTTCGGTGCGTTCTCCCCGTTGTACGGGGAGAAGGGAAGTGCGCATGCGTGTGTGGTGTTCGCGAGAAGCAACATTCACTGTGGTAAACGCATGCAGCAACACGCGTGATGACGCGCCGCTGTCACCTTCAAGCTGAAGCGGCTCATCACGTCAATGAATGTACGTGGTTGTCGGTGATGGATTCGCGTCGTAGCATCGGTCAACGCCGGTCGGGAGGGATTCTGGATGCGTAGATGGACTATGGTGGCGCTGTTGGGTCTGGTGGCATGCACGGGGATGCGCGCGGGGCAGGGGGGCAGCGAAGCGGCCCCTGCTTCCGCTGGTGCAAGCGGCACGTTCGCGGGGGAATGGGAGGCTTGCCCGGGCACGACTCCATCAGATCAATGTAGTCGCTACGTGCTGCTGCAACGTGGCAGCCGCATCTGCGGTACCTGGTTTCATTTTGCTTCCGGAAAAGAATACTCAGGCAGGATCGTCGCGCACGCAGACTCGTCCACGGAGGCACGGCGCACGCGCGTGTGCGGTCGTCGGAGCGTCGAGTCCGATACCGAATGCGAGGATGGTTGGCAACGCATCGATAAGCCGCTGCGGATCTGTAAGGGCAAGCTTTCCGACTTGACGCGCGCGGATGGCAGCTGCTTCGCCGATTACCGGTCCATGCCGCTGGCAAATGAAGTGCGCGACGCCTTGCAGGCAGAGCCATGGATGCAAGCGTGTCTATCGGGCGATCCGTGACCGGCAGGAAGCGGGTCGGTTGCTGACGTAGGGTGGACGCAAGCCCGCCATCGCGGAGTCAGATGGCGGGATTGAGCCCGCCCTACGGTGTATGTTCGCAAAAGATCAGCGTCGCGTTTGCTACACGGGTACAGCACTTCGCGTGACGATGCGTCGTCGTCTTCAACGCCGTAGCGATTCGTCACTGCGTGAATGTGAGTGGTTGTGGGTGATGTAGTCGCGTCGTAGCATGGGACAACGCCAGTCGGGAGGGATTCTGCATGCGTAGATGGATGATGGTGGCGTTGTTCGGTCTGGTGGCATGCACGGGAATGCGCGCCGGACACGCGGGCGATGAAGCGACCCCTACTGCGACTGCCGCAAGCGGCACGTTCGCGGGTGAATGGGAGGCGTGCTACGGCTCGACCACGCCGGGAGAATGCGGCCGTTATCAGCTGCTGCAACGTGGCGACCGCATTTGTGGGACTTGGTTCTATTTCGCCACCGGAAAAGAGTACAGAGGCAGGATCATCGCGCGCGCAAACTCGCCCACGGCGGCGGTGCGCACGCACGTCTGCGGTCGGCCGGGTTCCGAAACCGATACCGAATGCGAAGACGGCTGGCAGCGCATCGACAAGCCGCTGCGGATCTGTAAGGGCAAGCTTTCCACGTCGACGCGCACGGACGGCTCCTGCTTCGGCTACTACAAGGCCGTGCCCATGGCTAACGACCAACGCGATGCGCTGCTGGCGGAACCGTGGATGAAGGACTGCCTGTCCGGTATTCCCGGTGACGCCCGCTGAAGCCCCGTGAGAACCCATAAGGAAATGGACCATGACGAATCCGAATCCCCTGACCGACAACGAACTGCGGGCCGCCGCCTACTTCGCCGTCGGCGTCACCTCGGAAGGCAGCATCGCAGGCCGTGACGTCGCCTACCGCCTGAGCTTTGCCGGAAACGTCGGCGCCGGCGGACGCATGGAGCCGGTCGCCGACAGCGGTTACACCATCGGTACGCTGCAGATCGATTTCGGATGGCGCCCCGACGTGGCGCGTGACATGCTGGACAACTACCAGACTTGGGCGCGTACGCAGCCGGACCGCGCCGCGCTTGAGCTTGGGCGGGACGACTACAGCGCCACGCTCGAGTCGCTGCAGCGCAGGGGGCGTCAGATGGAAGCGGTTGGCGCCGTCGACATCGACCGCTCCGGCATCAATCGCTTTCTCGCCTCAGATGCAGGCCGCACGTTCGTGCATGGTCTTGATACCGAGCACGTCAATGGCGTGACCGCGACCGATGCGGTGGTCGGCAACCAGGATTCGGCCCTGGAGCGTCTGCAACGCACGGACCTGTACCGTGGCAGCACCGGTGATGAGCAGGCCGAGCTCGCCGGCATGATGATGAAGCTGCAGAACCAAGCCGGTCGCGGGTTCTGGCCTGGGCTGCTGCGACAAGTGGAAGCGGGCACGCTGACCTCGCCGGACGACGTCAAGGCCGCCGTCGATGCGCTCCGACCCAACGAGCGCAACGGCAATCCTGACTATCTGCAAAGCGGGGCGGACAACACCTTGCGCGGCATCGGGGTGCTCAATGCCCTGCGTGGCGCCCATGCGGACAGTCCGCTGTCGCAGGCCTACGCCAACGTCAGCGCGAACTCGCTGATCGGACCGGTCGCCGCGCATCAGCCGAACGCGGAGCATCCCAACCTCGGTCACGAGTACGACACGGTGCGGTCGCTGTTCCTCACGCCGGAAGGCTCGCGCCGGATGATCGAGGCGCTCGACCGGGGCGGGTCGCTGGCCGAGGGCAATCCGCAGCCGAATGCGCAGGGTCGCCGCGAAGCGGGCTTCTACGTGTCGGGCCACGATTTCGTGCACTGGAACCGCAACGGCGAGGGCCAGGCCTATATCGGCGGGCAATGGCGCAGCCTCGATCCCAACAACGTGACGCGCGTTCGCAATGCCGATGGCACGACGACGCTGACCATCGACGAGAACGGGCAACGAGAGACCTTGCTGCGCGTGGATCCCAGGACGCCCAACCTGCGCGTCGATGCGGGCATGTCGCAGGAGCCGGCCGTTATCGGCGCAGACGCGCCGGTGCGACGCGCGGATCACGTACCAACGCCCACCTTCGAGAGTCCCTACCTCAACCGCATGCTGGCGGCCGTTGCCGCGGGCGACGAGGCGGGTGCCGATCGTGTCATGCGCGAGTATGCGCAGTCGCCGGAAGCGGCCGCGTTCCGCGAGAGGGGCGAGCCGCAGACCGTGCGACAACCGGTCGCCGAAGAACGCGACGTGCAGCCGTCGCTGGGACGGCAGGTCTAGGCGGTTCGCAAGCACGAACGCGTCGCGGCTTTTCCTTCTCCCCGCATGCGGGGAGAAGGTGCCCGGAGGGCGGATGAGGGGCCGGCGCGGTGTTGCATCGCGCGCGATCTGATCGCGATGCATTCGTCGTGAAAGTGTGGGGGAAGCCTTGCGAGCGCGGATGGCAAAGCGCCCCTCATCCGCCTTCGGCACCCTCTCCCCGTTGCACGGGGAGAAGGGAACGGCTGGATGCTCAGGCTCCCGCGATATCGCTATCGTCCTCACGCAACTCCTCCAGCAGCCTGCGCGGCGTGCTGCTGGCGATGGCGTGGAAGTCGGCGATCAGGTGGGCCTGGTCGTAGTAGCCGGTGTCGGCGGCGATGGCGGACCAGTTGACCGTGTCGGCGGCTTGCGCGGCGCGCACCGCCTGGGCGAAGCGTGTCAGGCGCGCGTAGGTCTTGGGGCTGAGGCCGAGGGCATCGTGCAGCACGCGGCGCAGGTGGCGTTCGCTGATGCCGAGCTCGCGCGCGACCTGGCCGAGGCTGGCGACCTGCAGGCGGTCCAGTGCGACGGGGAGGAAGGCTGGTGCCGTGTCTAGCGTCGGCTGCCGCGCCACGCGCGACGACACAGCGACGTCGAGCAACGCACCGGCGGCCTGCGTATCGGTCGCATGGATGAGTTGCTCGCGTAGGCGTTGGACTTGGGCGGATCCCCACAACGCCTCGAGTGGTACCGGTGCGCCCTGCAGTTCCGCGGCGGAGATGCCGAGTGCCGCTCGGTAGGTGCCTGGGCGCAATCGCGCGAGCACTGCACGCTGTCCGCCACGGATGAACTTGCGATGGACCTGCCTGCGCGGGCCCATCGCGTGTACGTCGATGCCGTCGGGCAGGGTCGGACTAAAGCGCACGACGAGTTGGGCTTCCACCTGCGGGATAGCCACGCGCTGTCGGTCGCGCGGGTACTCGCTCACCGTCCATGCGACGACCGGGCGCATGGCGGCGCCGGCGGTGACCACGGGCGAGCGGGCGAGGGCGGCAGGCATGCGGCCATTGTGGTCGCCGCGTCCGTGGCACCGCAACCCGCGTGCGATGGCCGGTTTTTACAATGCATCGGACGATAGCGGCCGCTATCGTCGCTGCCATGAACGTACTCGTGACCGGCGCGACCGGAAAAGTGGGAAGCAGACTCGCGATGCGGCTGGTGCAGCAGGGCCACGCCGTGCGTGCCCTGGTGCGCGATGCCGCACGTGCCATCGAACTGTCGGACAACGGCATCCAGCTCGCCGTCGGCGACCTGATGCAGCCGGCCACGTTGCCGGCGGCCGTGCAGGGCGTGGACGCCGTGGTGCACTGCGCGGCGTTCTTCCGTGGCGCCACGCCGGAAGAGGCGCATGCGGTGAACAACCTGGGGACGCAGTATCTGGCGCAGGCGGCCCTTGAGGCGGGCGTAGCGCGGTTCGTGTTCACCAGTACCGGCCTGGTCTATGGGCCGAATGGCGGCATGCCGTCGCAGGAAGACGATGCCTGCGCTCCGATCGATGCCTATCCGCAGAGCAAACTCGCCGCCGAACGGATGCTGCTGGCGATCGAGAGCCTGGACGTGCGCGTGCTGCGCTTGCCGTTCGTTTATGGCGACGGCGATCCGCATATCCAGGGCGTGGTGCCGTTCATGCGCACCTTCCCGCCGGACCAGCGCATGTCGCTTGGCCATCATGCGGACGTGGCGCAGGCGGTGATCCGCTTGCTGGAGAAGGCGTCGCCGACGTACCGCATCTACAACATGGTGGACGACGAGGCGCCGGACCTGGCGACGCTGTTCGCCTCGGTCGGCGAGCCGGCGCCGGATGGCTCGGACCCGGAGCGGGCGAAGGCATTTTCCGCCATGATGGATGGACGGCGGATCCGCGAGGATCTGGGCTTTCGGCCGCTGTATCCGCGGTTGGCGGATGCGGTGAGGGCGGGGGAGGCGTAAGCCGTTATTGCGCGCTTCGATCGTCGCGACGTCATGATGCGCGATGGCGGGCTCGAGCCCGCCCTACGAGGGGTACGGTCGCCGGGCGGACGTAGGGCGGGCCCAGGCCCGCCGTGTTGATGCGTGGATCGCAGCTACCGCGTCATCGTCCGGGTGACGGACGGCGGGCTTGAGCCCGCTCTACGGCATACGCCCGATCAATCCTCGTTCTGCGCCTCGCGGCCCTGCTGCCGGATCAGCGCGAGTTCGCGCGCATCGTTGATGGCGTCGCGCACGCCATCGAGATCGACGCTGCGTTCGTCCGGGGTGAACTGCCCCGTCAGTACTGTGTCCGGCAACAGCGTGCCGGCTTCGAACAGCAGCCACATCTCTTCGCCGTACCAGGTGTCGAGCAGTTCCGGCGCCCAGCGGCCGAGGGTGGCGGTGAGGTTGTTGACGTCACGCAGCAGCATGGTGCGCGCGGCGTTGTTGCCGGCGGCGCTGACCACCTGGGGGAAATCGATCACCACCGGGCCGTCGGGACCAACCAACACGTTGTACGCCGACAGGTCGCCGTGGATCAGGCCACAGCACAGCATGCGCACGACCTGGCGCACCAGCACGGTGTGGTACTCGCGTGCCTGTTCCGGCGTCAGTTCCACCTCGCCCAGGCGCGGGGCGGAGAAGCCTTCGGCATCGGTCACCAGTTCCATCACCAGCACGCCATGGAAGAAGCCGTACGGCTCGGGCACGCGCACGCCGGCCTCGCGCAGCTGGTACAGCGCATCGACCTCGGCGTTCTTCCATTCGGCTTCCTGCTGCTTGCGGCCGTAACGGCTGCCGCTGGCAACGGCGCGCGATTCGCGGCTGCCGCGCGACTTGCGGCCTTCCTGATATTGCGCGCGCTTCTGGAAGCTGCGCTGCGCCATGTCCTTGTAGACCTTCGCGCAGCGGACGTCGTCGCCCGCGCGCACCACGTACACGGCCGCTTCCTTGCCGCTCTTGAGCGGTCGCAGCACCTCGTCGATGACGCCTTCGTCTATCAGCATCAGCAGGCTGGCAGGGGTCTTCACGGCGTCCTTGCAGGGGCGCGGCGGACGCCGCGACGGGCGGGAAGTTTGACTGAAAGCGGCGGGGCGTGCAGGGATTGGGATCGCGGAAGCGTGACCTCGCCTCGTCCTAACGTCGTAGGCCGGGTAAGCGGAGCGCACCCGGGGTGGACGAGGGACGGCCTCGAACGTGAAAGCCGCATCGGGTGCGCTGACGGGAAAGCGCCCCTCATCCGCCCCCGTATCAAGTACGGGGCAGGCTCTTCGGGCACCTTCTCCCCGTTGTGCACAGGGAGAAGGAAACAGCGGATGCGTCGCGGCTTTTCCCTTCGCCCTGCGTGGGGGAAGGCTGGAACGTGGGAAGCGCCACCGCTTTTCCCTTCTCCCCGTTGTACGGGGAGAAGGAAACAGCGGACGGCGGGCCTCGACCTGCCTTACGAGCCGCCGTCGTCGCGGATACGCGTCACGCGCTGCCGGTACGCGCGCACGTTGTCGCCGTCGATGCGGGTGCGCTGGGTGCCGGTGACGGTGTCGATCTTGCGGTCGTCGCCGGTCACGGGCTTGGCCTCGACGTCGGTCTCATGCTCGAACGCGTGCGACTTGTCGGTGTTGCGGTAATACCGGTAGATGGCCCAGTACAGCGCCGCGGCGCCGGTGGGGCCGAGGGCCAGCAGCCATAGGCCGTTGTCGTCGCTCATGTGTCGTCGCTCATGATCCGGCCCAGATGATCCAGAGGGCGATGCCCTCCAGGAAGGTGCCTACGGTGAGCGCGGTGAGCAGCAGCTTCCACTGCTGCACGGGCACGCTGCCCATCGTTTCTCCGGTGCGGCCGTTGACCGCGATGTAGTGCAGCAGGCCGCCGTTGCTGCCCGGCTGGTGGTAGGAGTACAGCCACACCGGCAGGTACATCGACACCCAGCGAGTGCCATGCACGTCCAGTTTTTCCTGTTCCCAGCGCACGCCGCGGTCGTAGCGATTGACCGAACTCTCCACCTGCGCGCGCGCGATCGACAGCAACTGGTCTTCCAGCCGCGGGCGCAGCTGCTCCACGTCGGTGTCGCGCTTCTCCGAGGTGAAGCCGGACAGGTAGGAGGCATTCCACTTCACTGCGTTCTTGGTGTCGAACGGCAGGATGGTGTTGATGATGTTCTGCGTATTGATCTTGGTGTCGAGGTTGCCGCGCTCGCGCGAGGATTCCAGCGGCAGGTCGTCGACGGTGAAGTCCACCGCGCGTTCTACCCGGTAGATGTCGGCGTCGTAGTAGGTCTTCTTGTCCTTGTCGGTGCCGCGCGTGTAGGTGCGCGTCAGGATCTCGCCCTTGCCGCTGACGCTGGCGCTCGCGTTGCCGTCGACGATCATGTACGGCAGGTACACGCCGACGACGTTCTCCGGCGAGAACTGGTCCTTGAACGCCTTCAGTGCGAACAGCTTGCGCTTGTCGACGAACTGGCGGATGCGCGCCACCGCATCGTCCTTCCTGATGTGGAACGGCAGGACCGCGTCGGGCACGGCGCCGTTGGGGATCTGCTCGTTGACGCCGAACACGTGGCGGCACCAGTGGCAGCGCGCCGTCATCGCGTTCTCGGTGTTCACCGTGACCTCGGCGCCGCAGCCGGTGCACTTGAACGTCATCAGCACGGCGGCGTCGGCCTGGATGTCGCGTGCGCCGGAGGCGATGACCGTGCCGTGCAGCTCGGCGATGCCTTCGCCGAAGCCGAAGGCTTCCTCGACGCGCTCGCCGACCCATTCGTTGCGGCAATACAGGCAGACCAGCACGTCGCTGCCCGGCTTGTGGCGGATGTCGGTGGCACCGCACTTCGGGCAGCGGTTCTGTCCGTCCTTCAGCTCGGCCGCGGCGGTATCGATGGCGACCGGATCGGGCGCTTCGATTTCGTTGCGGATGGCGTCGGGCAGGGTGGCGGGATCGACCGGGAAACTTCCGGGCAACGGTGGCACCTCCTGCGGCGAGCCGGGACCCAGCGCAGGAGGCACCGGCGGCAGCGGCGGGGGCGCCGGACGGTGCGGGGTGGACATGCGTGCTTCCGCTTACAGGCCCAGGGCCTTCGCCTTCAGCGCGTCGTAGTCGGACTGCGTGATCAGGCCGAGGTCGAGCATCTCCTTGGCCTTCTTCAGCTTGGCGACCGGATCCTCCGCGGCCGGTGCCGCGGGGGCGACCGGCTGCTGCATCGCGCCCACGCCCATCATGCCGGAGGCCATGCCGATGCCCATCAGGCCCGCCGCGCCGCCGTTCTCGCCGGCGGACTGGATACCCTGCGCGACGCTGGCCTGCAGGTTGGAATTGCCGCGCGAACCCGACAGCGCGTCGGCGCGCTGCACGGTCTTCAGCAGTTCACGCGTGTTGGCGTCGTACTCGATGGAGACGATGGCGGTCTTGACGATGGCCAGGCCGCGATCGGAACTCCACTGGTAGCCCTGCTCGACGGCGGCCGACAGGCTCTGCGCGAAGCCCAGCGAATCCTGCTGCAGCTTGGTGATGCGGTTGCCCTTGGACGGATCGTTCGTGTACAGGCTGAAGGCCGGTGCCAGCGAACCCACCACTTCGTTGAACAGCTGGGTGGCGGCGGCGTTGTCCAGGTCGGTGAAGTCGAACACCTTGCCCGGCTGCAGGTAGGTGGCCGGTACGAAGTTCTTCACGAACAGGATGGGGTCGACGATCTTCAGCGTGTACGAACCGCGCGTGACCGCGCCGACCTGGGTGTTGAGGAAGCCGTCGTCCCAGTAGATCTCGGACTGCGTGCCGAAGCGGTTGTCCGGCAGTTCCTTCAGCGAGACGAAGAACGCCGCCTGCTGCGAGCCCGGCTGGCCGCCGAACTTGAAGCGCTCCCAGCTCTGGGTGATGAAGGTCGAGACGATGCCGTCGCCGGCGAAGATCGACTTGGAGTTGATGTCGTCCGAGCGCCACTCGTAGCCGCCCGGCTCGGCAACGAACGCGGTGATCGCGCCGTCCTGCATCAACAGCAGGCCGTAGCCTTCGGGCACGACGATCTTCGAGCCGTTGGTGATGATGTGGGACGACCCGCTGGTGTTGGATCCGCGCCCGGCATTGGTGCCCTGGGGCACCGCGGCGAACAGCGCCGCCGTCGACGGCAGGCCCTGCGGCACCGTGTAGAAATCCTTCCACTGGTCGCCCAGCACGCCACCGACCGCACCCACCACCGCCTGTACAAGACCCATGACATCGCTCCGTGATTCGAAGGCGGGAAGGGGCACCCGCCGAGTGTGACCGAGTATACATAGCACTCCGTTACCGCCATGGCGCAGAGGTCATGCGGTGGACCTGCCGGAAGTCACTTGCCGGCGCGCGTTACCTTGGCTGGCTTGGCATGGGCGTGTGCTGGTCTGCATCTGAGGCGTTGATCCGTACGACGGGTGGGGCGCGACGGCGGGCTTGAGCCCGCCCTACGACCGTGATCCGTAGGGCGGGCTCAAGCCCGCCGTGTTGACGCATCCGCCTAGGGATTCCCCGACGAGGCATCGCGGTACCGGACGACGGTCGTAAGTGCGGAGGTACGCCACGCTCCCTCCAAGCCCAACTATCGCCGCCTGCAGGTACCGGGAGGTACCTACTTCTTCACCGTGAACCTGCTGGATCGGCGCAGCCGTTTGCTGGTCGACCATATCGGGTTGCTACGCGAAGCGTTCCGCGAGACGCGGCGCGTGCGGCCGTTCGACGTGCTGGCGATCGCCGTACTGCCCGACCATCTGCACTGCGTGTGGCGATTGCCGGTAGGAGATGCCGACAACGCAAACCGCTGGGCGCAGATCAAGTCCCACGTCAGTCGTCGCTTGCCGAAAGATGAAGCGCGTTCACGACGCCGCATCGTCCGACGCGAACGCGGGCTGTGGCAGCGCCGCTATTGGGAGCACCTGATCCGCGACGAGGACGACCTGCGGCGTCATGTCGACTATGTGCATCTCAATCCTGTGAAACATGGCCATGCGCCGCGTGCATGTGACTGGCCGTACTCGTCATTCCCTCGATGGGTGGCGCGCGGCGTCTATGCGTGGGAATGGATGGGACAGTGACGGCGAGTTCGCGACGGCGGGCTTGAGCCCGCCCTACGATGCGCCGCGATCCCGTAGGGCGGACCCTGGCCCGCCATGTCGATGCATCCGTCGCGGGGTTCCTCGACGAGGACTCGCGGTGTCGATGCGTGCGAATGGGCGAGCGGATGACGGCGGGGCCGCAATGGCGGGCTTGAGTCCGCCCTACGGCAATGGGCGGGTCAACGTCATGTCGCCGGCAACGCCCGGTTCCTTCCGTCTGCCTTCGCGCGATACAGCGCGGCATCCGCCGCGTGCAGCAATGCATCGGGGGTGCCGCCATGCGCCGGGCGCAGGCTGGCGGCGCCGATGCTGACGGTGAGGATGTCCGCGACGCTCGAGCCGCGATGTGGCAACGCAAGCTGCCGCACGTCGGCGACCAGCCGTTGTGCCAGCGCGAGTGCGGCGTCGGCGTCGCAGTCGGGCAGCAGCACGGCGAACTCTTCGCCGCCGTAACGCGCCGCCAGGTCGTCCTCGCCGCGCAGGTGGTCCGCCAGTTGCGTGGCGAGGGTAGCCAGCGCGGTGTCGCCGCCCAGGTGGCCGTAGCTGTCGTTGTAGGCCTTGAACTCGTCCACGTCGATCAGCAGCACTGCAAGCGGCGCATCGCGTGCCGCGTGGTCGTCCCAGGCCAGCTGCAGACAGCGGGTGAACTCGCGCCGGTTGGCGATGCCGGTGAGCGCATCGCTGGCGGCCAGGTGCTGCAGGCGCGCATTGGCTTCGCGCAGCGCGTCGGTGCGCAGGGCGACTTCGTGGGTCAGCGCACGCTCGCGTTCGCGCGCCGCACGCAGGCGCAGCCGGACCAGCGTGGCGAGCAGGCCCAGCGCGGCCAGCGCGGCCAGCGTGCGCAACCACCAGGTCTGGTGCCATTGCGGCAGCAGGGTGAAGCGCAGTTGCGCGCCTTGCTCGTTCCACACGCCGTCGTTGTTGCTGGCCATCACCCGGAACACGTAGTCGCCGGGCGGCAGGTTGGTGTAATACGCGGCGCGGCCGGTGGCGGGTTCGCTCCAGGCGCGGTCGAAGCCGTCCAGCCGATAGCGGTAGCGCACCGCCGAGGGTGCCACGTAGCTCATCGCCGCGAAGTGCAGTTCCAGCCGCTCCACGCCCGGGCCGAGCCGGCCGGCGGCCTGCGGATCCATGTCCACGCCATCCACCAGCAGGCGCTCGATCGAGACCGGCGGCGGTTGCGGATTGCCCTGCATGCGGTCCGGGTCCACGACGACCACGCCCTTGGCCGTGCCGAACCAGAGCCGGCCATCGTCGCTGCGGTCCGCCGGCGTCTGCGAGGCGCCGTTGCCCTGCGCATTGAGCATGCCGTCGCTGGTGCCGTACCAGTGCGGTGCGAGCTGCTGCACCTCGCCACGATCGAGCGCGGTGAAATCCGCCTTGGCCAGGCGGCCGATGCCGCGGTTCGAACTGAACCACAGGTTGCCGCGGCCGTCGTCCAGCAGCGCGAACACCGCATCGCCATGGAAGCCGGCGCGCTCCAGATAGCGGGTCACCTTGCCGCCGTGCACGCGCATGATGCCGACGCTGGTGCCGAGCCACAGGCTGCCGTCGGCGGCTGGATGGAAGGCGAACACGCTGGTGCCGGGCAGGCCGTCGGTGCCGCAGGTATCCACCGTGCCGCGGGTCAGGCAGCGCAGGCCGCTGCGCAGGCCGATCCACAGCCGGCCATCGGCGTCTTCGAACAGGGCACGGGTGTCATCGCCGCGGGTGCCTTCCACCACGTCGACCCGCGTGCCGTCGATGCGGGCCACGCCCTGCAGCGTGCCGGTCCACATGCCGCCCTGTCGGGCCGGGGCGAAGGCGAACACGATGGTGCCCGGCAGGCCGTCCGCCAGGCCGAAGCTGCGGGCCTGGCCGCGCGCGTCGAAGCGGGTGACGCCTTCGGTGCCGGCCACCCACAGCTGGCCCTGCGCATCGGACAGGATGGCGCGCACCAGTTGGCTCGGCAGCTGGCGGTTGTAGTCCACGGCGGGCTGCAGCGCAGATCCGCCATGGCGCGACAGGCCGGCGCCGTCGGTGCCGATCCACAGCGCGCCGCCGGGCACCTGGTGTACCGCGCGCACGGCATTGGAAACCATCTGCCCGGTCACCGTGACCAGCTTGGACGGGCTGAGCCGGTGCAGGCCGCTGGAGGTGGTGCCGATCCACAGGTTGCCTTCGCGGTCCTCGAACATCGAGCGCACGGTTTCGCCCTGCAGGCCGGCCAGGGTGTTGTCGCAGCTGAAGTCATCGGCGACCAGGCGACACAGGCCCATGTCCAGCGGGGCGAACCACACACTGCCGTCGCGGTCGCCATACAGCGTGTAGATGCGCTGGCCGTCGAGCGCGGCCGCGCGCGGGTCGCGCTGGAAGCGGCCGTCGCGGAAAAACGCCGGACCGGCCTGGGTGCCGACCCACGCCGTGCCGGCGGCATCGACGGCCAGGCTGTAGACCGCGTTGCTGGGCAGGCCATCCCGTTCGTCGTACACCCGTGCCTTGCCGTCCTGCCAATGCACCACGCCCACGCCGTCGGCCGCGATCCAGATGCCGCCGCCGTGGTCGGCGACGATGGCCCGGTAGAAGCCGCGCGGCGGGAAGCCGTCGGCATCGCCCAGCAGGCGCGGTCTGCCGTCCGCCATCCGCACCACGCCCGCGTTGGTGGTCAGCCACACGCCGCCCGCGGTGTCGCCGACGATGCCGAACACGCTCTCGATGCCATCGGGCAGGGGCACCGGCTCCAGCGTGCGGCCCTGCCGGCGGTACAGGCCGCCATTGAGGGTGCCGACCCACAGGCCGCCGCTGCGGTCTGCGCTGACCGCGGTGATGGCCGAACTCTTCAGTGCCGGTGCGAAGCGCGGGTCGATGGTCTCGAAGCCGTCGCCGCTGTGCCGCGCCAGCCCGCCATAGGTCGCCAGCCAGATAGCACCGTCGGCCTGCTGCGCGATGGACAGCACCGTGCCCTGCGGCAGCTGGTTCTCGTACCAGACATGGGTGAACTGGCCGATCGCCCGCCGCGCTTCCAGCGCATGGGCGGGAAACAGGAGGAGTGCGCACAGCACGCCGGCCAGCAGGGCGCTGGCGCGCCGTGCATCAGGAAACATGCGGAATTCCGGACATCGGTTCCCCCACCGGTGACGCGCCATGCTATCAGCAACCTCGATAGCGGCTGCGAGGGCGCCGGATTGAGGGCGCTGGACCTGCCGCCCGCCATCGCCCGTGGCTTCATGGAACCCTGGACGCAGGGCATCCGTGCCGCCATGGCGTGGGTCACAGCACCGGCCACCACATGAAGGCCACTGCCGCCGCGCTGCCGACCAGCGTCGCGAGGGCCAGGACGCCGAAGAGGCCGGCCATCGCGACTTTCACGGCGGCATGGCGCGTGCGCTCGGCGCGGAAATACAGCTCCAGCACGGCCAGCGGCAGCAGCCAGCTGGCGAGGCTGGTGAGGATGAAGACCGGGCCCTGGTAGTCGATCTTGACGCCGAGCGGGGTCAGCACCAGCCCGGCCAGCATGATGCCGATGCGCAGGAACCAGACCCCGTTCACCAGCAGCCAGGCGCGCAACGCATGGCGGCGATGGGCGGCGAGGTCGCGTCGCATGGCGCTGCGCCACGCCAGCAGCGCGAAGCACACGATGAGCAGGCCGTTGAGGCTGATCGACACGTCGCTGCCGATCCCGAGCCGGGAGCCTCGCAGCCAGACCAGGGAGAAACCGGTCAGCGTCACCACCAGCGCGACGCAGAGGAACAGGCGCCCGTTCCACCGGTGCACGGCCGGCCAGCGGCGCCGCAGTGCGGGGACCAGTTGCCAGACGCCGGCAAGGGTCACCAGCCCGCCCAGCAGCGCATGTCCCAGGAATTGCAGGTTGCCGGGCAGGTCGCCCGGCACGTACCCGGTGATGTGCGGTTTGTTGTTCACGCCGGCGGGATCGCCGGTGACCAGTGCGCCGCCGAAGAACAGCGCGATGAAGGCGACGAAGGCCCATTGGCCGAGCAGGGCGGTGACGAACCAGGCGGTTGCGCTGGCGGACAGGGCGCGGGACGGGGTTGGCAGGCTGGGCGGAGCGGGCATTGGCAGGCTTTCCTGTGGGAGAAAGCCGGCACGATGGCGCTGGCTGCGAGGGCCGTCCTGCCGATTCGCGAATCGGCCAGCCGGAGCGGCCATCGCGGATCGGCGTTCAAGCGCGGGTTGGTCATGACCGATGGCGCTTGCCGCCGTGGACGTCCGGCATCGACCCTGTACGGACTCACGGGAGGGCGTCGGCATGCACGGTTGGCAGGCAGCAATGACGGTGGTCGCGGTCGCGGTGGCGTCGATGTCGCTGCTGGCCTTGCTGTGGCAGCGGCCGAAGCGCGATGCCGAAGTGCTGTTCGCCGTGGTCAGCGGTTCGATGGCGCTGTCGCTGATGTCGCCGTGGATGGACGATGCGCCGGGCTGGATGCGATGGGCGGTCGCCATTGGCGGCAGCGCCACCTGCAACGGCTTCTGGCTGGTGTCGCGGGCGCTGTTCCGTGGCGAGGACGGCGTACACCGCATGCACGTGCTGGTGGCGGCGGGCGTGGCCCTGCTGATCGCGGGCTACCGGGGCGCCACGCTGGGCGCGCATGCCGCGGCGTCGCCGTGGGCATCGGCGCTGGACAGCCTGCTGACCCTGGCCAGTTCGACGCTGCTGGTGTTGACCTTCCTGGAGGCGCTGCGGGGTTGGTCGATGCCGCTGCCGCAGGCCGAGCGTCGCCTGCGCATCGCCTTCATGGGCGTTTTCGCCGCCTGCGTGCTGTCGACGACGCTGGTGGGCGCGATACCCGCGACCAGCGGTGCGCGCACGGGCGTGGTGGCCCTCTGCGCGATGGCGATGGTGCTGTTCACCCACGTCGCGCTGCGGCACCGTCGGCGCGTCCCGGTGCCGTCACCGGGCGGGTCGAGGGCGACGGTCCGCGCCGGCGGCCCGCTCTGCGATGGGGACGCGCGGTTGGCCGACGCCCTGCAGCATCACCTGGAGGTGCTGCAGGTGTACCGCGAGCCGGAACTGAAGGTGGCGGACCTGGCGCAGCGGTTGCGCACCGCCGAGCACCGCTTGAGCCGGCTGATCACGCAGGGCCTGGGCGAGAAGAACTTCAACCAGTTGATCAACCGGCACCGCATCGCGTACGCCTGCCGCCGGCTGGCCGAACCGGACGCGTCGGCCAGCATCCTCGACATCAGCGGTGATGCCGGCTTCGCGTCGCTGGGGCCGTTCAACCGTGCGTTCAAGGCAGCGATGCACTGCACGCCGTCCGCGTACCGCGCGGCCTGCCGTGCGCCGGCCGCGCAGGCGGGCTGCGCCGACGACGTCGCCACGGCTCCCGCGCTGTCGCCGGCAGTGCGCTGATTCTCCGCCAGATCAGCCGCGAACCGCGGCTTCGATCGTGGCGACGTCGATCTTCTTCATCGTCATCATCGCCTCGAAGGCGCGCTTGGCGACGGCGCGGTCCGGATTCGCCATCGCATCGGTCAGCACGCGCGGCGTGATCTGCCAGTTCAGGCCCCACTTGTCCTTGCACCAGCCGCAGGCGCTCTCGCGCCCGCCGTTGCCGACGATGGCGTTCCACAGGCGGTCGGTTTCTTCCTGGTCGTCGGTGGCGATCTGGAACGAGAACGCCTCGCTGTGCTTGAACGCATCGCCGCCGTTCAGGCCGATGCAGGGAATGCCGTAGACGGTGAACTCCACCGTCAGCACGTCGTCCTTCTTGCCTGACGGATAGTCGGCCGGTGCGCGATGCACGGCCTTCACCTCGCTGTCGGCGAAGGTCTTCGCGTAGAAGGTGGCCGCCTCCTCGGCGTCATTGTCGTACCAGAGACAGAGTGTGTTCTTCGGGGTCATGGTGTTCTCCACGGGGAAGGAAGGGAGAGAGAGGCGGGGCGATCATCGCGCCACGGCCGAAACGCGGGGTGAAACCGGGGTCGCGTCGCCGTCAGTCGCCGGCGAACGAACCGGTGCGTACCTCGCCGTCACGCACGTAGCGGCTGATCACTACGCCGGCCGCGGTGCTGCGCGACGAGGCCAGCCGGAATGCGGAGGCCTGCGTGCCGTCGTCGAACAGCCGCTTGCCGCGGCCGAGCAGCACCGGATAGACCAGCAGGCGCAGTTCGTCGACCAGGTCGGTGGCGAACAGCTGGTGCAACAATCCGCTGCTGCCCTGCGTGACCAGGTCCGGTCCGTCGCGGTGCTTGAGTGCGCGCACGGCGGAGGCGACGTCCGCGCCCAGCGCGTGGCTGTGACGCCAGGCCAGCGTGTCGGGACGATGGGTGGCGACGTACTTGGTGGCGCCATTGAAGGCAGCGGCGATGCCGCCATGCGGGGCATCGCCGGGCACCTGCGGCCAGTAGCCGGCGAAGATGTCGTAGGTGCGCCGTCCCAGCAGCAGGGCGAACGGCTGCGTGAACAGGCCGTCCATCGCCTCGTCCTCGCCGGCGTAGGGCCATACCCAGCCGCCGTGGGCGAAGCCGCCACTAGTGTCCTCTTCCGGCCCGCCCGGCGCCTGCATGACGCCGTCCAGACTGACCATGACGGCCGCGATGAGTCTGCTCATGTCGTGTGTCCTGGCGGATCGTCATGTCCGCCTCTTGTCCCTGCGACGAACGGATGCAGGCGGAATCGACACGTGCGCCGGCGCCATCCGCCGGCGTTGCAGGGCGGATCGCGTGCGGTCTACACCCAGGGCGACAGCGCGATGCTCAACTGGGCCTGGAATCCCTTGCTCGACGCCACCGGGACGGCGAACAGGGTCGGCGAGGCCTGCGCCATGCCGATCGCCTTCTTCCCCATGCGCGCGACCTCGGCGGCGTTCTTCGGCCCGGTGGCCCAATGCTCGTCGGCCCACACGTAGCGCAGCGCCCAGCTGCCGTCGTCGTTGCGTTTGGCGAACAGCACCAGGGTGTCGCGGAACAGGTACTCGCCGGGGATGTGCTGCTTCAGGAACAGCGCGCCATCCACTTCGTAGCCGGCGGTCGAGACGGCCAGGTCGATCGAGAACGACACTTCGCTGCCGGCGGTGATCTTCGAACTGTCCAGGTAGACCGAGAACAGCGTCGGCGCGCGGGCGTCCTTGACCAGGTCGCCGTTCTGGTCGAACAGCTCCGCGTACTCGCGCCGCACCGCGCTCTCGTGCGCCTTGGTCCGCGAGGTCAGGTCGTAGGTGTAGGCGCCGCGCGGCGCGACCGTGGTCTCGATGTAGTACGACGAGGCGATCTTCTTGCCGCGCTTGCGCGCCTGTTCGATCTCCGGCGGGAACGGCAGCGCGGCGATGTCCAGCCGCGCGGTCGCGCTGAGGTCGCCGAACAGGAAGCGCGACAGGTTCTGGTAGCCCTCTTCGGAATTGACGATGCCGAAGAAACCGCTGTGGCTGCGGTTGACGAACGCGCGCGGGCTGCCGGCCACGTAGGCGTTCTCGATCCTGACCAGGCCATCGCTCATCTGGCCGACGGCCAGCGACGACAGGCCGTGCGCCACCGCGTAATCGCGGCTGTTGGTGCCGACCAGGCTGAAGAAGCGCTCAGGCGGGAAACCCGAATCCCCCAGCGTGTTGACCTTGTCCTTCGGCACTTTCAGGTACTTCGCCATCACGCCGCGGTTGAAGTTGTTCATGTCGTTGATCGACAGCAGGCTCGGCACGTTGATGCCGCCCATCTCGATGCCGTTGTGCGGCGTGGCGTAGGTGAACACCTTGTCCACCAGCCCGCGCACCTCGGCGGTCGCGATCTCCGGATTCTGCAGCAGGCAGCGGCAGATCAGCCCGCCCATCGAATGCGCGACCAGGTAGACGCGGAATGCCTTGCGGTCGGCCTCGTTGTTGCCGCAGATGCGGTCGCGCAGTTCGACGATGCGCGTGGCCAGCGCCTTCGCGGCATCGGGGATCGACAGCGCCTGGCCATCGCCGAACGCGGGATCGGCCGCATCGTAGTAGCGGTGGATCACGATGCTGCGCGGCGACAGCTTGCCGGTGTTCTCCGCGCCGGCCGCGTAGGTGTCGCGGTAGTCGTAGTCCTTCATCAGCCGCACCAGCGGCGATTCGAACACGAACTTCACGATGCGTCCGTCCTGCGCCTGGCGGATCTTGGTCGAGCCGGCCTCGAAGCCCATGTAGGGCGTCGACGTGGTCTGGATGACTTCGTCCTTCGTCATCGCATAGCCGCGGACATAGATGATCGGATAGAACGGTCGCTGGATCCTTGCCATGGTTGCGCTCCTGCATCGCCGGATGACTACAACAGGTCTACGACAAAGCGGACGAGGGAAGGACAGGCGTGCCAGTGTCGCATCGCACGTGTCGGCCCCGCCTGCAGCGGGTAGGATGAAGGCCCGATCCATGCGATGTCCAATCGAGGTGCCATGAACAGGCGACATTTCCTTGGCAGTGCGGCGCTGATGGCGGCCGCGTCCACCGTGCCGTTCGCGGTCGGGTCCACGGCATTGGCGGCGACTGCGCGCGCGCGCCTGCTGCCGCCGGCCCTGAATCCCGGCGACACGGTCGCGCTGGTGAGTCCGTCCGGGGCCACCGACGAGCCGTTCGACCTGCAACTGGCGCAGGAAGCGATGGAAGCGCTGGGCCTCAAGGTCAAGGTGGCGCCGCACCTGGCGTCCCGCTACGGGCACCTTGCCGGCAGTGATGCGGAGCGGGCGGGCGACCTCAACGCGATGTTCGCCGACCGCGAGGTGAAGGCGATCATCTGCGCGCGCGGCGGCTCCGGTGCGGCGCGCCTGCTGCCGTTGCTCGACTACGCCGCGATCCGCCGCAATCCGAAAGTTCTGCTGGGTTATTCCGACATCACCGCGCTGCACAACGCGCTGCTGTCGCAGGCCGGGCTGGTCAGCTTCCATGGCCCCATCGGCATCGGCAGCTGGAACGCGTTCAACGCCGACCAGTTCCGCCGCGTGTTCTTCGAGCGCGAGCAGATGCAGTACGCCAACAGCGCCGACAAGGGCGACGAACTGGTGCAGCGCAGGAACCGCACCGTCACCATCACCGGCGGCAAGGCGCAGGGCGAACTGATGGGCGGCAACCTGACCGTGCTCACGGCGCTCGCCGGCTCACCGTACCTGCCGGACTTCAGCGGCAAGATCCTGTTCCTGGAGGACGTGTCGGAGGCGCCTTACCGCATCGACCGCATGCTCAGCACGCTGCGGCTGATGGGCGCGCTGGACAAGGTGAAGGGCGTGATCTTCGGCGAATGCACCGAGTGCGATCCCGGCGGCGGCTACGGCTCGCTGACGCTGCCGCAGATCTTCGACGATTACTTCAAGCCGCTGAAGATTCCTGTCTACCGCGGCGCGATGATCGGCCACATCCGCCAGCAGTTCATCGTGCCGGTGGGCGGCAAGGTCGAGATGGATGCCGATGCGGGGACATTCCGGATGCTGGAGCCGGTGTTCGCCGCTTGATCCGGAATGTTTCGGTCGCATGCCGGATGCGTGCGGGCAGGGATTCGACGCCCCGATCGACCGCCGGCTGGATGCCGGTCGCGTCGACGCCTGCGGGCGTCGTTCGCCAGCGGTCGCGCCTCAGTACAGCGTCAGCGGTATGCCGCGGGTGGTGCGGTCCAGGTAGTCGGCGCGCACGTCGCGGCAGTAGGCGCCGGCCATGACGAAGCGGCGGCAGATCTCCGGACGCGTGTCGTAGATGGAGCAGCACATGCGCGCCGCGTCGATGGCCACGCACCAGCCTTCCTCGTCGCGCGCCATCACGTGCAGGCCCGCGTCGGTGTAGGTGGTCAGGTGGGCGGGGATGCCGTCCTCCGGTTGCAGTACCACGGTCAGGCGGCAGCACACGGCATCGCAGCGCTCGCACAGCGGTACGGCGACCGCGCTCACCGGGTCACCCCGCCGTGCGGGACGGCATCTCGAGGGAAGAGGCGGAAACGACGGGCCGGCATGGGCGCTCCCGGAAGGACGTCATCCCGGGGAGGCATGACGCGTGGAGGACAGCGCAGCGGGCGACAAGAACGGTCGGACGGGACGCAGGAAGAAACAGCGCGGCCATCGTACGCCTTCGCTCCGGTGCCCGCCTGGAACGGAGTGCCGGAACTGAACGCGTGGGTCAGGATGGGGCGTGCGGACACCGTTGCGGTGGGCCTGGACGCCCTACATCAACAGGCAGTCGATCCCGTCCAGCGCGACATGGATCAGCAGGCCGATGCCGAACCAGCGTGTCTTCCTCGGCAGTGCCAACCCGGCGTAGAGCGCCATGGCGGGCCAGGTGTGCAGCGGATGGAAGCCGATGCTGCAGCGGCCAGGCGCGTAGACAGGGTCGGCGAGCAGATGGTCGAGGTCGATCACCCACGCGGCCAGCATCCACAGCGTTGCGCGCTTCCAGTCTTTCGGCCAGCACAGGCGGGCCACCGCGACGGGTACGATGACGTGCAGCAGCAGGTGGAGCGGTGCGCGCAGTTCCAGATCGAACATGGTCTCAGCGGCGCGTGGCCAGCCAGCGGTCGAGCTGGTTGGCGAAGGCCTGGCGATCGCGCGCGCTGAAGGCGGCGGGGCCGCCGGTCTGCACGCCGGCGCCACGCAGTTCGTCCATGAAGTTCCGCATCGACAGCCGCTCGGCGATGTTGTCGGCCGTGAAGCGGTCGCCACGGGGGTTGATCGCCTGCGCGCCGTTGGCCAGCACGCGTGCCGCCAGCGGGATGTCCTGGGTGACCACGAGGTCGCCGGCCGTGGCGCGTTCCACGATGGCGTCGTCGGCGACGTCGTAGCCGCCCTGGACCTGCAGCGACCGGATGAAACGTGAGGGCGGCTTGCGCAGCCACTGGTTGGCCACCAGCGTGACCGCCACCTGCGCGCGTTCGGCGGCGCGGAACAGGATCTCCTTCACCGGCCCTGGGCAGGCATCGGCATCCACCCAGACCTGCGCGGCGGGGACCCCACCGTCACTCATTCGGGCGCGGTGTCGGACTCGGATTCGGGCGCGTCGGGGTCGGCATCGGGACGGCTGGCATCGCGTTCGGCGCGCTTCTTGGCGTCCTTTTCGTCTTTCTTCTTCTTCTTGGCCAGCTCACGCTGGCGTTTTTCGAACGAATAGTTGGGTTTGGCCATGCTCGGGATCCTGTATGGGAGGGCGGACGCCGGAAAACACGGTCCGCCAAGGCGTACACGATAGCCGGCTTCCGCGCGGGTGTCGTGCGGAACGTGGCCCGCGAGCGGTCTTGTGGGCTTGCCCGGGCGGCGTCGGACCCGCGTGACGTAGGCATCACGGGCCTTTCAGGGCAGTGGGGCGGCGCTCGTGGGCGGTGCGGGCGCTGCGCTACCATCTGGCGTCGGGCGCCGGGGGAAGGGCGCCCATGGCGTCTTCCATGGGGTGATCGATGCGGCGGATTCTTTGCCTGGTGCTGGTGGCGTTGGTGCTGGCCGGCTGTTCCAAACGGGTCGTCCACGAGTTGCCTCCGCCGCCGGACGACCAACCGGCGCTGCCTCCGCCGCCCCCACCTCCGCCGCCGCCGACAGGCACGGCGCTATCCACGCCACGGGTAACGCCGCCGCCCAAGGCCGATTTCGTCAATGTCGATGTGTTCTTCGCGACCAATCGGATGCCGGCCGCCGCGTTCGTGGCGGCCGCGCCGGGCGACCGCTTCACGGCGGGCATCGCGCGTGAACTGACCTATGGCACTGCGCGCATCAGCATTCCCAAGGTGCACGTGGCCGGTGAACTCGAATCGCCGCGCTGGTACCTGCTGGAGTTCAAGGAGGACCCGAAGCAGCACGTCATCCTCCAGGACGTGGCGCGGCTGGACAAGGCACCGTTCTTCGCGCGGCTGCACGGGCGCGTGGAGGCCTCGCAGGGCAGCAATGCGTTCGTGTTCGTGCACGGCTACAACGTCGGCTTCCGCGACGCCGCGCGGCGCACCGCGCAACTGGCGTACGACCTGCGGTTCGATGGTGCACCGGTGTTCTACAGCTGGCCGTCGCAGGCGGCGCTGGCGGGCTACTTCACCGACGAACAGACCATCGCGCGCTCCGTGCCCTTGATCGAGGGCTTCCTGTCCGACCTGGCGGACCGCTCCGGCGCGCAGAACCTGTACGTGATCGGCCACAGCATGGGCACGCGCGGCGTCACCCAGGCCATCCGCAACCTGGTGGCGAAGCGGCCGGAACTGCGCGGGCGGTTCCGCGGAATCATTCTGGCGGCGCCCGACATCGACGCGAAGGTGTTCCGCACCGAACTGGCGCCGGCGATGCGCCAGGCCGCCGGGCGCGTGACGCTGTATGCCTCGTCCGAGGACATGGCACTGAAGGCCTCCAAGCAGGTCAACCGAGGCCCGCGTGCCGGCGACACCAGCGAAGGCGTGGTGCTGGTCAACGGCGTGGACACCATCGATGTGTCGGGCGTGGACCAGAGCATGCTGGCGCACTCGTACTTCATGGAGTCGGACAAGGTGATGGGCGACATCCGCGAGATGTTCCGCGCCAACCAGCCTGCGGCGCAACGCAAGCCGCTGCAGTCGGTGAGGCTGGGTACCGGCATGTTCTGGAAGATCCTGCCGCCGCCGTGATGCGGCGGCAGGCGGATGCCGGTCACGGCAGCAAGCAGGTCACCGCCCGTTCTGCGATGGCGCCCCGGTCAGGCACGGGCTTGCGTGCCGACACGCCGGTGTCATCGCAGCCGTGATCGCCGGCGAAGACGATGCGTTGTTCCACCGTCGCGTCGCGGTGCCCTGGTCGGTACTCGGTGGCGCGCCGGGCGCATACCAGCTCTTTACCGTCAGATCGTAGGTGCCGGCCATCGAGGCGAGCTTCGCGTGTTCGATGCCCGGCGTGCCGGCCTTGTGGTACGCCTCCATCTGCGCCTGCATGTCCGGCGTCATCGACGGAGCCTTGTGCTCCTGTGCATGGACAGCCGCAGCCGCCAGCAGTCCCGCCGATACAGCCACAGACAGCAGGGTCGTGCGGTACATGGAACGCCTCCTTCCCGTGAATAGGTGGCGACGTTGTGCGCCTGCCGGCGCTCAGGTGGCGTGAAGGTCTTCCTGCCGCGTCAGCGACGCACGGCCACCACACCGTCCAGCGCCCGCTGCGCCTTGAAACCGGCCTTCTCCAGGCGTCTTGCCACCTCGCCGGGTACGTCGCGGCCGCTGGTCAGCTTGTTCGGGCTGCCGGTGTAGTGGAACAGCGCGCCGCCACGGCGCAGGACGCGCGCGAGCTGGTCGTAGAAGGCCTGCGAGTACAGTTCGCCGGCGATGCCGAACCGGGGCGGATCGTGCAGCAGCGCATCCACGGAGGCATCGGGCACCTGTGCGATCGCCTGCGATACATCGGCCTGGGTGAGCTGAAGGCGGCCGCCGGCTTCGGCGCTGTCCGGATCGGGCGACCAGGGATTGAGCGTGCGCAGCCACAGCACGTCGGGGTTCTTCTCGAACGACAGGATGCGTGCGGCGCCGGCATCGAGGCAGCAGGCCGCGAAATAGCCCAGCCCGCCGCAGGTATCGAGTACGGTCTTGCCGCGCGGCTCGACCAGCGCGACTTTGCGTTTCGCGTCATCAAGCGGGGATTCCTTCGAGGTCGGCAGCATCTTGATGCCATCGATCTCGAACGTCGGTACGCCCCATCGGGTCGGCACCAGCTTGATCAGCGAACCCTGGTAGCGCGATACCGGCTCGAAGTCCTCGCCATCCCACCAGTACAGCGTGCGGTCCTTGAGCTTGCCCGGGTACGGATACGAGACGCCACGCCAGTGCCAGTCGTCGGCTTCCAGCAGCACTTCACCCTGCGAACGGCCCAGATCGAGCGAGCCGGACCAGTGCGTGTCGCCGCGGTCGCGGGCGGCAAGCAGCGCAGCGGCCGTGTCGCGAGTGAGCAGGGGGCCGGTGTAGTGGGGCATGGGTCGTCCGCAGCGTCGTGGCAGCTGCGATTTTCGCCGCAATGCCGCATCGGCGGTAGTGCATGCCGCGCGAAGGTGTCGACGCAACGCGCTGGTATAGTGCGGCCCCTCGCAGAGAAGGCCGCCATCGCCATGACCATGCCCGACCGCTTCCATCCCATCGGTACGCCCGGCCAGCCCTGGGGCGCGGCGGACAAGGCGCAGTGGCGTGCGCAGCAGCGCGTGCAGCGCCGCTACGTGGACGATGTGCAGGTGCCGGTCGACGCCTTGCGTGCGCGTTTCGACGTCGAGCAGTACGGCACGCTCGATTACGGCCCTGGCGAGACCTATCCGCTGTTCGCCGTGCGCAGCCGCGGCTGGAACGACGCGTTGCCGACGATGCTGGTGACCGGTGGCGTACATGGTTACGAGACCAGCGGCGTGCACGGCGCCCTGCAGTTCCTCGAACAGCGTGCGGAGGACTATGCGGGCAAGGCCAACCTGCTGGTGGTGCCGTGCGTCAGTCCCTGGGGCTACGAACGCATCCACCGCTGGAATGCGGATGCGCTGGATCCGAACCGTTCGTTCCGTGCCGACAGCCCGGCGCAGGAATCCGCGGCGCTGATCGCGCTGGTCGCGCCGCTCGAGGACCGCGTGCTGATGCACATCGACCTGCACGAGACCACCGACAGCGACGAAAGCGAATTTCGCCCAGCGCTGGCCGCGCGCGACGGCAAGCCGTACGAGCCGGGCGAAATCCCGGACGGTTTCTACCTGGTGGATGACAGCGAGCGCCGGCAGCCCGACTTCCAGCGTGCGGTGATCGCCGCCGTCGCTGCGGTGACGCATATCGCGCCGGCCGATGCGCAGGGGGAGATCATCGGTTCCCCGGTCGTCGCCGACGGCGTGATCGAATACCCGGTGAAATCGCTCGGCTTGTGCACTGGCATCACCGAAGCGCGCTACACCACCATCACCGAGGTGTACCCGGACAGCCCCAAGGCCACGCCGCAGCAATGCAACGACGCGCAGGTGGCGGCGGTGGCGGCAGCGATCGACTACGCGCTCGCGCATGCTTGAAGCAGGGCGCCGCAGGCCCCATTCCTGTTCGTGAATACCGGTGGTCGGCGGCGGCGTAAGCTGGGCCGGCGACCGCGATCCGCGAGAGGAGACGACCATGGCAACCGGATGGGCCGGCGATGGCGCCGTGCAGGACCAGATCGATGCGACGGTGAAGGACGGGATCGAGCGCGTGCGCCGCGCCCTGCCGAAAGGCCCGAGCCTGACGCACTGCGAAGCGTGCGAAAAACCCATTCCCGCCGCCCGGCAGAAGGCCGTGCCGGGCGTGCGCCTGTGCGTGGCCTGCCAGGAAGACGCCGACGAGGAAGCGCAGGGCGCCGGGTTGTACAACCGCCGCGGCAGCAAGGACAGCCAATTGCGTTGATGGCATCGCCAGGCGTTCGACGCCGAAAGCCCCGCCGAAGCGGGGCTTTCCTGTGAGTGGGCGGGCGTCGCTCAGCTGGCGCGCTTCAGCACCTGCTTGCGGTCGCGCATCACGTTGTGGCACTCGCGTACGCTGGGCAGCAGCGCCTGGGCCTCGGCACGTGCGGCGGGCGGTGTGTCCTCGTCGCTGATGGTCTCGTTGAACGCCTTCAGCAGGCGATCTTCAGATTCCTCCAGTTCGGCGACGTAGCCGTACGTTGTGTCGCCCAGCGCCGCACGGACCTTGCCGTAGAACTGCTGCATGCTGCCGACCATCGTGCCGTGCTCGGCTGGCGTACCGCCGGCGGCGGCAACCGTCGCGCTCAGGCGGCCGACGATGTCCTGCTTGACGCCGGCGATGCGCAGGAACAACGCCGAAAGCTCGGCATCTTTCACCTTGCCCGCGGCTTCGGTATAGAAGCCGTGGCCGTCGCGGGCGATCTCGATCAGGTCGTTGAGGCTGTGCTGGATCTTCTTCTGGGTATTCATGTTGGCTCCTGTGTGGGGTTGCAGGGGTGTCAACCACCTTGTCGCTCCACCGTCGCGCATCCGCGATCAACATCGCGTGACCATGGAGATGAAGCGTTCACCCAGGTGGACGCCGCGAGAAGCACGGGTAACGCGCCCGTGACGAAAGGCGAATACAAGTGCCGAAATAGCGCCGACTCAAGTCTGGCCATCCGTGGCCGATGACAAGAGGTCGAACATGCGAATGAAGGCGGGTGTGCGTGCCGCTGCTTGCGAAAATGACCGGGTGGTGGGCGCGGGGCGCGCGGACGCGCGATGCGACCGTGCGTACGGCGCATGTCCCGCAGGCGAGCGCCGATGCGGCGGCATGCGTGCCCGATGCGCCGCCGTCGCGCGACTGGAGCGGCCCACTGCTCCGGCTGACGCGGATGGATGCCGCGGTGTCGCTGTCGCCGCAGGAAAGCCTTCCGCTCGTTGCGGCGGCGAAGCGTGCACTGGTGCGCTTCTCGGAGGATCCACGGCGCCTGCCGCGCCGTCCCCAACTGCTGCCGCAGTTGCTGAGCACCCTGAACGACGATGAGGCCTCGAGCCACGACATCGCCGGGATCATCGCGCGCGATCCGGCGCTGGCCGCGAACCTGCTGAAGCTCGCCAACAGCGCTCTGTACCGCCACCATGCGGCGCCGGTGGACAGTCTGGACCGTGCGGTGGCGATGGTGGGCGTCGATGGCTTGCGCCACCTGGTATCGGTGGCGCTGATGCAACCGGTGATGCGCATGGACGGCGGCGTGTTCGGCCGCCTCCCGGACCTGATCTGGGACCACACGCAGCGCACCGCGCTGATCGCCACGCATGCCGCGCGCCCATCGGGCCGCGAAGAGGTATTCGCGGCGCAACTGCTCGCCCTGCTGCAGGGCCTCGGCGCCATCGTGGTGGTGCAGGTGCTGCGCGATACCAGCGTCGATGCCGGCAAAGGCCTGCCGGACAATGAGGCGATGGCACGGCTGCTGCATCGCTGGTCGCCGCGCCTGGGTCGTGCCGTCGCGAGGGAGTGGGGCCTGCCGGATCGCCTGATGCAGGCGCTGGACGAACAGGTCAGCGACGATATCGCCACGATCGGTGCGCTCGGCCGCACCCTGGCGCTTGCGGCGCCGGAAGCCAGTCGCGCGATGGAAGCGCCATCGGTGGCCGACGCCCTCTGAGGCGATGGCGTCCGCCATTTGCCCGCCAGTCAGGCAATACGCGCCCGCTTGACGTCATCGTTCCATCGCCTGCGGTATTCCTCTACGCGGTCGACACCTGCGATGAGGCTTGCCGATGACACTCGAAGTGCGTTGCCGCTGCGGAAACATACGGGGCACGGTGGAGCCGCGACGCGCATATGCGCGCGCCACCTGCCATTGCCACGACTGCCAGGCCTATGCACGCCATCTGGGTCATCCCGGCATGATGGATGGCCACGGCGGCACCGACATCGTCGCGATGAACCCCGATGGCGTGACCTTCCATGCCGGCGAAGAACACATCGCCGGCCTGTGTCTGCATGAAGACGGATTGCTGCGCTGGTACGCGGCATGCTGCCGCACCCCGTTGGCCAACACGCCACGCGACGGCAAGGTCACCTATGTCGGCGTGGTCGCTGCCTGCCTGCCGGATGCTGCCGGCATCGATGAGGCATTCGGGCCGCGCGGGCGGATCGTGCTCAAGGCCCGTTCCGCCATCGACGAGGTGCGGCCAACACCGGTGGCGCTGCTGCTCGGCGGTTTGCGCATCGCCGCCGGGATCACGATGGCGAAGCTGCGCGGGCAGCAGCCGGGCCTGTTCTTCGATGCCGATGGAGAACCGCTGCGGACCGCACATCCTCTGAGCGAGCAGGAGCGCCGGTCCGCGCGACTGGAACCCGCCTGACGGATGCGCGGCGGCGAACCGCGCGCAGGGGATGTCAGGCGAACTGGCGCGCGGCGTCAGCGAACAGCGCATCCGCCTGCACCGGTTTACCCATCAGGAAACCCTGGTAGAGATCGCATCCGAGGCGGCGCAGGTGATGGCGTTGACCGGGCGTCTCGACGCCTTCGGCCACCACGCGCAGGTTGAGCGTCTTGCCGAGCGCGATGATGGACGCCACGATCGCGACGTCATCGGCATTGGTTTCCAGGTCGTGGACGAAGGCGCGGTCGATCTTCAGTTCGGACGCCGGCAGCCGTTTCAGGTACAGCAGGCTGGAATAGCCGGTGCCGAAATCGTCGATGGAGATCTTCACGCCCATCCGGGTCAGTTCGTCGAGGATGCAGAGGCTGGCATCGGCATCGCGCATGGCGGTGGTCTCGGTGATTTCCAGCGTCAGGCAGGACGGTGGCAGCCCGTGCCGTTGCAGTGCGTCGGCGACGGTCCCGAGCAGGGACGGTGACGAGAACTGCAGCGGCGACAGGTTGATCGCCACGTTGGCGATGTCGTGGCCGGCGTCGCGCCATGCGCGCATCTGGCGGCAGGCCTCGTCGAGTACCCAGTCGCCCAATGGAATGATCAGGCCGCTGCGCTCGGCGGCGGGGATGAAGGTGCCCGGCGACAGCAGGCCCAGCTCGGGGTGTTGCCAGCGCAGCAGCGCTTCGGCGCCGACCATCCGGTAGTCCGGTGCGGCGAACTTGGGCTGGTAGTGCAGCACCAGTTCGTCGCGGTCCACCGCGCGACGAAGTTCGTTCAACAGCTTCAGTTGCTGGTGGGCGCTGATGTTCATCGACGGCGCGAAGAACGTATAGCCGTTCCGCCCGTTGTCCTTGGTGTGGTACATGGCGGCGTCGGCGTGGGCCATCAGCTGGCGCTCGTTGTCGCCGTCGGAGGGGTACAGCGCGATGCCCACGCTTGCGGTGACGTGCAGATCGATGCCCTGCACCGACAAGGCGGTCGCACCCACCGTGTCGATGATGCGTTGCGCGACCATCGCCGCGCTCTCCGGGTCGGTGGTGGCGACGAGCAGCACGAATTCGTCGCCACCCAGCCGCGACAGCGTGTCCTGGCTGCGCAGCAGGCCGCGCACGCGCGCCGCGACCTCGACCAGCAGCGCATCGCCTGCCTGGTGGCCATAGGCATCGTTGATGCCCTTGAAGCCGTCCAGGTCCAGGAACATGACCGCGAACTGCTCGTGCTTGCGCCTGGCTTTCTCGATGGCCTGCTCGATCCGGTCCTGCAGCAGGATGCGGTTGGGCAGGCGCGTGAGGGGGTCGTGCAGTGCGGCCTGCACCAACTCTTCGTTGGCGCGGGCCAGCGAGTGCGCCAGGTGGTGCGTACGCGCATGCATCTGGCGGTCCAGCACGGACACGATCAATGCGATCCCCATGATGGCCACGGTAGCCACGACCACCAGGACGGCCAGCCATTGCGTGGGGACGCCGCCTCCGCGCGCCGCCCCGCACAAGCTGTCGGCCGGGAACTGCGCCGCCGCCATGCCGGTGTAGTGCATGCCGACGATGGCGAAGCCCATCACCACGGCCGCGAGGGCGCGCAATACGTACCTGCGGCGGCCGCCACGGCGCAGGTGGAAGGCGATCCACAGCGCCGCGCCGGAGGCGGCCACGGCGATCGCGATCGACAGCGCGAACCAGCCGGTGTGGTATTCGATGCCCGGCTGCATCTTCAACGCCGCCATGCCGATGTAATGAATCAGCGCGATGCCGGTCCCCATCAGCACGGCGCCCAGGGCGAGCCGGCCCAGCGGCAGTTGCTGGCGCGAGACCAGCCACAGTGCGAACGCGGACGAGCCCACGGCGGCCAGCATCGAACAGAACGTCAGGCTGACGTCGTAGCCCAGCGGGATCGGCAGGTCGAAGGCGAGCATGCCGACGAAGTGCATCGACCACACGCCGAGCCCCATGGCGAATGCACCGCCGGCGAGCCACCAGCGCGCTGCGCCAGCGTGCGTGGTCGCCACGCGGCCGGCCATGTCCAGCGCGGTATACGAGGCGAGGATGGCGACCAGTAGGGAGACGACGACGAGGATCTCGTTGTAGGTGCCGGTCATGGAGCGGGTCGCTACCCAAGGATGTGAGTGTATCGGTCATTACTAGCGGCGCTGCGCGGGAAGTCTTGAGGGCGGCAGGACGCATGCGTGGCTCACAGGCACACGTCTTGCATCTGCCGGGGCGTGGGTGCAGTGGGACGTATGTGCTGGAGGATGCAACCTTTGGCCGTTACCATGCCGCACCAGCACGGGGCGTCGATGCGCCTTCGGTAATGCTTGATCGTGCATGTCGGGGAAGTCCCTCCGCGAGGCGGGGCTGACATGCGTGGCCAGGGAGCGGCAGCCTGCGTGGGGTGCCCTCATGCGACACACCTTCACGTTTTCCAGGGGTCTACATGTCCACTCTCTCCGGCGCTGCGCGCCGCGTCCGTCTGCTCGGCCGACTGTTCGGCGTCATTCTTCTGGCAGGCGCGGCGGTCGCCGGCACCAATGCCGGCGCCGCGACGCTGACGTTCACCAGCAACGCCGGGTTGGGGGACGGTGTCGCCTCGGATGGCGACGGCGGCAGCAGCGATATCGCGGGCCTCGATATCCAGGTCTACAACATCACCGACACCGCCGGCTCGAACCTTGGAATGATCCAGTGGCGCGACGGCGCCTGGATCTCCAGTAGCGACCTCGGCTACTCGGGCGTCACGTACGACGACGGCGCCAACGGCTTCGCAAAGGGCATGGCGATCCGTTCCGGCAGCGGTGCCAAATTCAAGCTGACGTCGTTCCGCTACTACAACTGGGGCGAGACCCAAACGCTCACGAACACTGTGGTGGGCTACCGGGATGGCGTGCAGGTCGCGTCGACGACCTTCGAAGGATATGCGCCCAGCGGTAACCCGATGACCATCACGTTGGGAAATGCGTTCGAGTATGTGGACGATGTCCGCATGTACGTATCCGCCGGTGGTATGCACGGCGGGGCAGGTACCTGGCATTCGATCAATTCCATCGTCATCGACCCGGCCGTTCCGCCGGATACCACGCCACCTTCCGTCACGTCGGTGAGTTCCAGCACGGCCAATGGAATCTACAAGATCGGTGACGTGATCAGCATCCAGGTGGGTTTCAGTGAGAACGTCTCCGTCACGGGCACGCCGCAGCTGACGCTGGAAACAGGCGCCACCGATCGTTTGGTCAACTACGTCAGTGGCAGTGGTACCGCGACACTGACCTTCGGTTACACCATCCAGGCCGGCGACACGTCGCCCGACCTGGACTACACCTCGACGACCTCGCTGACACTCAATGGTGGCTTGATCCGCGATGCCGCCAACAACAACGCAGTGCTGACGCTGGCATCTCCGGGCGCCGCCAACTCACTGGGCGCCAACAAGAACCTGGTAATCGATGGCATCGCGCCGACCGTCGCCTCCGTCGGATCCGCAACCGCCAACGGGACCTACGGCGTTGGCAGCGTCATCAGCGTGCAGGTGAACTTCAGCGAAGCGATCACCGTCACCGGCACGCCGCAACTTACCCTGGAGACCGGCGCTACCGACCGCACGATCAACTATGTCAGCGGAAGCGGCACCAGCACGCTGAGCTTCAGCTACACGGTTCAGTCCGGCGACAACAGCGCCGATCTGGACTATGTGTCCACGACAGCGCTGGCATTGAATGGCGGAACCATCCGCGATGTGGCGGGCAACAGCGCCACGCTGACGCTGGCGTCTCCCGGCGCCGCCAACTCACTGGGCGCCAACAAGAACCTCGTCATCGATGGCGTCGCGCCGTCGGTGTCGAGCATCGTCGTAAGTGGATCGCCTGCGTCGACCGACACCAGCATGGCGTTCACGGTCACGTTCAACAAGTCGGTCATGAACGTCTCCACCGACGACTTCACCCTGGCCGGTACCGGCTCGGCCACTGGCACCATCGCCAGCGTGTCGGCGTCCAGCGGCAGCTCGATCAACGTCAACATCGCGTCGATCACCGGCAATGGCACGATCAAGGTCAACCTCAACGGCAGCACCAACATCGTTGACGAGGTTGGCAACAGCATCCCGTCCTACAGCAGCGGCAGCAGCCACACCGTCGCCATCCCCACGCCACCAGGCGCGCCGAGCATCGGCACGGCCGCCGCCGGTGACGGACAGGCCACCGTGACGTTCACCGCGCCTGCCAACGGCGGTTCGGCGATCAGCATCTACACCGCGACCGCCAACCCGGGTGGCGCGACGGGCAGCTGTGCAGGACCGACGGCCTGCACCATCACGGTGGGTTCGCTGACCAACGGAACCGCCTACACCTTCACCGTGACGGCGACCAATGCCGTCGGCACCGGTTCGGCCTCGGGGGCGTCCAACAGCGTCATGCCGAAGGCGAACCAGATCATCACCTTCGCGCAGCCGACCAGCTACAACGTCGGCGCGTCGCCGAGCCTGATCGCCACGTCCGATTCGGGTCTGCCGGTCAGTTTCACCTCGGCGACCACCGGCGTCTGCACCATCACCTCGGGTGGCACGCTGACCTTCGTCATGGCCGGCACGTGCACCATCGACGCCGACCAGGCGGGCGACACGGCGACCAACGCAGCGACCACGGTCACCCGCAGCTTCATCGTCAACGCGATCGTGCCCGGTGCGCCGACCATCGGAACCGCCACGGCTGGCGACCAGCAGGCGATCATTGCCTTCACCGCCCCGTCGTCGAACGGCGGCGCCAGCATCACCGGCTACACCGTGACCTCGAATCCGGGCGGCAACACCGGCACCGGTTCGGGTTCGCCGATCACCGTCACCGGCCTGACCAACGGAGTGAGCTACACGTTCACCGTGACGGCGACCAACAGTGCCGGTACCGGTGCGGCCTCGACCAGTTCCAATGCCGTCACCCCGGCCTCGCCGCAGACCATCACGTTCAACAATCCCGGGTCGCAGAACCATGGCACCACGCCGACGCTGACGGCGACCTCGGATTCGTCGCTCATGGTGAGTTTCACGTCGTCCACGACCGGTGTGTGCACGATCACCTCCGGCGGCGTGCTGACATTCGTCACCGCAGGCACCTGCACGATCAACGCCGACCAGGCCGGCAACAGCAGCTTCCTTGCGGCCACGCAGGTCAGTCAGACGTTCACGGTCAATGCGGTGGTCGCGGGAGCGCCGACCTCGGTCGTGGCGACGCCCGGCGACACGCAGGCCAGCGTGGCGTTCGCGGCACCGACCAACATTGGTGGCGTCACGATCACCGGCTACACCGTCACGGTCAGCCCGGCCGATGTCGCGCCGGTCAACGGCGCAGGCTCGCCCATCGTCGTCAGTGGCCTGACCAACGGGCAGGCCTACACCTTTACCGTCACGGCGGACAACAGCGCGGGCACCGGTCCCGCATCGCCGGCGTCCAACAGCATCACGCCGAAGGCGATCCAGACCATCAGCTTCGGCAATCCCGGTGCGCAGAACTTCGGCACCACGCCGACGCTGAATGCGACGTCCGATTCCGGTTTGAACCCGACCTTCACCTCGTCCACTCCGGCAGTCTGCACGATCACCGTTGGTGGCGTGCTGACTTTCATCACCGCAGGTACCTGCACAGTCAATGTCGACCAGGCAGGCGACGCCAGTTATCTGGCCGCGGTGCAGGTCAGCCGTTCGTTCACCGTCAATGCGGTGGTGCCGGGCGCGCCGACCATCGGTACGGCGACGATGGCCGCGCCGGGCGAGGTCGATGTCGCATTCACGGCGCCTGCGAGCAGTGGCGGAACCGCGATCACCAGCTACACCGTCACCGCGAGTCCGGGCGGTGCGACGGCATCCGGCACCAACAGTCCGATCCGCTTCACCGGTCTTGCGGCAGGCACCAGCTACACGTTCAACGTCAGCGCCACCAACAGCGTGGGAACGGGTGCCGTATCGGCAGCCTCGAATGCGGTCACGCCGATGCCCGCGCTGGTTGCGGGTCCGGCAAGCGCATCGCTGCCGTATGGCGCACCGGCAACGCCGGTGACGCTGGCGATCACCGGCACGGCCGACTCGGTCGCGGTGGCCACGCCGCCCTCGCACGGTACGGCCACGGCGAACGGCACCACGATCACCTACCAGCCGACGCCGGGGTATGCCGGCCCGGACAGCTTCACCTATACCGCCACCGACGCGTACCAGACCACTGCGGCCGCGACGGTGACGATCACCGTGGCGCCACCGACGGTGGTGCTGGATGCGACGAATCCCGCCAGCGGCACCGGCGGTGCTGCGTATATGCACACGCTGATCGCCAGCGGTGGCGCCTCGCCCTACACGTTCCAGCTGACGGGCGGCGCCTTGCCGGCCGGACTGGTGCTGAGTACGGATGGCCGCATCACCGGTGCACCCACGGAGGCGGGCAGCTTCACGCTGACGGTGCGCGTCACCGACAGCAGCACGGGCACTGGTCCGTTCACCGCGCAGCAGCAGTACACGCTGCAGGTGGCGGCGCCGCAGATCGCGTTCGCACTGCCGGCGCTGCCGCCGGCGACGCATGCCGGCGCGTTCAACCAGACCTTGGCCGTCAATGGCGGTACCGCGCCGTATACCTACGCGGTGACGGCGGGCACGCTGCCGCAGGGCGTGTCGCTGAGCGCGGCCGGCGTCCTGTCGGGCACGCCCACGCAAGCGGGCAGCTTCGCCTTCACGATCGAAGTGCGCGACGCGAACGGCTTCACCGGTACGCAGGCGTACGAGATCATCGTCGCGCAGGCGGCGCAGGCCATCGCCGGCTTCAGCGCCAATCCCGCTACGCCGGTGTTCTCGCCCAACGGCACGTTCGCTGTGGCCGCCACCGGCGGTGCGTCGGGCAATGCCGTGGTCTTCGCCAGCACCACGCCGCAGGTCTGCCAGGTGAGCGGCGCGACCGTCACCATGCTGGCGGCGGGACGCTGCAGCCTGACGGCCGATCAGGCCGGCGACGCCAACCATCAGGCAGCGACGCAGGTGCGGCTGGACGTGGATATCGTGGCGGCCGTGCCGACGCTGGTGTGGCCGGAAACGCTGCGCAAGGTCTATGGCGAACCGGCCTTCGACCTGGTCAACCCGCAGAGTCCCAGCAGCGGTGCCTTCACCTTCACCAGCAGCGACCCGGACGTGGCCAGCATCAGCGGCCGCACGGTGACGCTGCACGCCGAAGGCGAAACCGTCATCACCGCCACGCAGGCCGCGGCGGGCGACTACGCCGCCGGCAGCGTCGAGATGCGCCTGCAAGTGGAGGTGCGTCCGGACCCCACGCGCGATGCGGGCGTGGTCGGCCTGTTGCAGGCGCAGGTGGACGCCAGCGTGCGTTTCGCCACCGCGCAGCAGTCCAACATCCGCGACCGCCTGCGCCAGGTGCGCAGTGGTGCCAATGCATCGAGCAACAGTGTCACGCTGGCCTATGCCGGCGGCGAAGACCGCCAGGGCCTGTCGGTGCCGGTGGGCCAGGCAACGGGGGCCGCGTGGCCGGTGCTGCCGCAGGGCTGGGGTGGATGGGCGTCGGGTACCGCGACCTTCGGCAAGAGCGGACGCTCCGGCAGCTACGATTTCCAGACCGATGGCATCACGATCGGTGCGGACCGCGCGATCGGCGAGCACGTGCTGGTCGGCGTGGCCGGCAGCCTGGCGCGCAACGACAGCGACCTCAACGGCACGACGTCGCGCCTGAAGGCCGACCAGCGCTCGCTGGCGCTGTACGGCCTGTGGCGCGCGGGCGAACACCTGTTCGTGGACGGCATGCTGGCCACGGGTCAGCTGGATTTCGATATCCGTCGCTGGAGCGAGGACGCCGATGCCCTCGGCAGCGCCGCGCGCGAGGGCGACCAGTGGTTCGGTTCGCTGGCGCTCGGCTACGAGCATCGTGGCGAACGGATGGCGCTGACCGGCTACGGTCGTTTCGACGCCAATCGCACGACGCTGGATGCCTACCGCGAGCACGGCCTGGACATCCACGATCTGGCTTACCGTCGGCAGGTGGTGGAGAACAGCACGTTCGCCGTAGGCCTGGAGGGCAGTTACCAGATCGGCGGCGCGACCGGACGCTACCGCCCGTTCTGGAGCGTGGAATACCGCCAGGCACTGGAGGACAAGGGCGAGGCTGCGATGAACTACGTGGTGTGGCCGCACCCGACCGACTATCGCCTGGGCCTGCAGAGCTACAACGACGATGCGTTGTCGCTGGCGGCCGGCATGGACGTGAAGCTGCGTCCGGGTTGGCTGCTGTCGCTGCTGTTCGGCCACGAACAGGCCAGCAACAGCACGCGCGGTAGCAGCATCGGCCTGCGCCTGTCGTACGGCCAGCCGTCGAGCGGTGGATTCGTGCAGGACAACGGCACGACGGCCAGCGATGAAACACGTCGCTGCGGACGGCGCTGCGACCGCAACGCGAACGCGCCGCACTGACGCGCTGCACATCGCGAACGTCGCACGAAGCCCGGCAATCGCCGGGCTTCGTGTTTCTGCGGGACAGGCACGCCTGTCGACCTTGGTCGCAGCACCTTCGGCACGGTCCGCCGCCGGCGGTCCCCGGTATCCTGTCGGGTCCGCGCGCGCGTCATGCGCCGACCTGATCCGGGAGAACGCTGTTGAAGAAGACCCTGCTGTCCGTTGCCACCGTGCTGGCCCTCGCCGCTGCCGCCCCGCTGGCGGCCCACGAAGACCATGGTTGCCTGGATGACGGCTGCACGCTGCAGTCGCTGTTCGCCGAGTCCGAAGCTGCAGGCGCTGCCTCCGGCACGCCGATCGCCGCCCAGCGCTTCGGCAGCTGGGGCCTGGATACCGCCGGCATGGACCGCAATGCCAAGCCCGGCACCGACTTCTTCCGCTACGTCAGCGGCACGTGGGCCGACACCACGCAGATCCCGGCCGACCGCTCCAGCTATGGCGGTTTCGCCATCCTGCGCGACCTGTCCGAAGCGCGCCTGCGCGTGCTGGTCGAAGGCTATGCGCTGGGCGATCCGGCGACCGGTGGCGATGCCGCCCGGATCGCGGCGCTGTACCAGGGTTTCATGGACGAGAAGACCATCGATGCGCTTGGGGCGAAACCGTTGCAGCCGGTGCTCGCCGGCATCAAGGCCGCGAAGGACAAGGATGCGCTGGCCAGGCTGATGGGCCAGCGTGGCGGCTTCTACGACAGCTTCTTCAACCTGGGCGTCAGCGACGACCAGAAGGATCCGGACCGCTATACGCTGTACCTGAGCCAGGGCGGCCTTGGCCTGGGCGATCGCGAGATGTACCTGCGCGAGAATTTCGCGCCGCAGCGCGAGCGTTACCAGGCCTACATCGCGCAGATGCTGCAGTTGGCCGGCTGGATCAGGCCGCAGGAGAACGCGAAGGCGATCCTCGCGCTGGAAACCCGCATCGCCGAGGCGCACTGGACGCGTGCCGAAAGCCGCAACCGCGACAAGACCTACAACCCGCTGTCGATGGCGGACTTCGCCAGCGCATCGCCGGGTTTCCCATGGAGCACCTTCTTCAAGGCGGCCGGCGTCGACGGTGCCGGCCGTGCGGTGATCCGCCAGGACAGCGCCATCCCGAAGATCGCCACAATCTTCGCCGATGCCGATGTCGCCACGCTGCAGGCCTGGCAGGCCTTCCACGCCACGGACAATGCCGCGCCGCTGCTGTCGAAGGACTTCTCGGTGGCGCAGTACGAATTCCGCGACAAGTTCCTGTCCGGGCAGCCGCAGCAGCGCGAGCGCTGGAAGCGCGGCGTGGCGTTCGCCGAGTCGGCGATGGGCGAAGCGATCGGTCGCGACTACGTGACGCTGTACTTCCCGCCGGACGCGAAGGCCAAGATGGACGCGCTGGTCGCCAACGTGAAGGCGGCGATGGGTGCTCGCCTGGACACGCTGGCGTGGATGAGTCCGGCCACCAAGGCCGAGGCGCACGCCAAGCTGGCCGGGTTCGGCCTGAAGATCGGCCACCCCGACACGTACCGCGATTACAGCGCGCTGGTGGTGAAGAACGGCGACCTGTTCGGCAATGCGCAGCGCGCCGGCCAGTTCGAATGGGACTACCGTCGCGCGCGCATCGGCCAGCCGGTGGACAAGGGCGAGTGGGGCATGACCCCGCAGACGGTCAACGCGTACTACAACTCGGTGAAGAACGAGATCGTGTTCCCGGCCGCGATCCTGCAGCCGCCGTTCTTCGATCCCGACGCGGATCCCGCGGTGAACTACGGCGGCATCGGCGGCGTGATCGGCCACGAGATCATCCACGGTTTCGACGACCAGGGCCGCAAGTCCGACGGCAAGGGCGTGCTGCGCGACTGGTGGACCGCCGACGACGCGGCCAAGTTCGAAGTGCAGGCCGCCAAGCTCGGTGCGCAATACGAGGCCTACACGTTCGCGCCGCTGCCCGGCATGCACATCAACGGACGCGTGGCGATGGGCGAGAACATCGGCGACCTCGGTGGCCTGACCATCGCGCTGGAGGCCTACCACCGTTCGCTGGGCGGCAAGCCTGCACCGGTGATCGACGGTTTCACCGGCGACCAGCGCTTCTTCATGGGCTGGGGCCAGGTGTGGCGCACGCTGTGGCGCGACGACGCGCTGCGCCAGCAGCTCGTCAACGGCACGCACTCGCCGGGCCACATCCGTGCGTTCGCCCCGCTGCGCAACATCGATGCGTGGTACGACGCGTTCGGCGTCAAGCAGGGCGACCCGCTCTACATCGCACCGCAGGACCGCGTTCGGATCTGGTGACCGCCAAAGGACGCTGCCGCAGGGGCGGTGGCGTCCTCCGTAGCGTGCGCTGCGCGCACGACCGCTTTCCGCGCGTCCCATGAAGGAATTTGCAAACGGTTCCTGTCGTGCGCATGGCGCACGCTATGCATGCGCAGGACGCGCCAGTGGTAGTGCGCAAGGCCCATGCTTGGCTTGCATCGCCCGGCGCACGCGCCGATGATGCGGGGCATCGTGATTTCCCGTGCGTTTTGCGTCATGCCCGCTACCCCCGCGTCCACCTCGCAAGGCGACCTGTTCGGCGGCCCGCAGCCGGGCCGGCTGCATCGTTTGTTCTTCGCGCTGGTGCCCTCGGCGGGCGAGCGCGAGGGACTCCGGCACCGCGCGGAGGACCTGAAGGGCGTCTACCCGCAGGCCCGCTGGGTGCGTCCCGAGCGCTACCACCTGACTCTGCATTTGCTGGGCGAGAGCGACGGACCGCGTGATGACATGATCCGCACCGCGCGCGAAGCCATGCAGGATTGGCGGCCGGAACCGGTCGGCATCACCCTCGACCACCTGCTGTGCCTCGGCAACCCGAAGAACCCCGCGCTGACGCTGGCGGCACTGCATCCGTCGCCTGCGGTAGTGGCGTTCTGGCGCGACCTGCAGCAGCGGCTGCTGCGTGCAGGCTTCAAGCAGCACGCGGGGCGCAGCTTCGTTCCGCACCTCACCCTGGCCTACGTGCCGCCGCGTACCACGCCGGTGGACGTGCCGCCGGTGGTGCTGCACCCGCAGGGCGTGCATCTGTTGCAGAGCATCGAGGGCGAGGCCGACTACGACGTGCTGGGCGAGTGGCCGCTGGGGTGAATTCCCCCGTCAGTGCGCCAGCCGGCGCAGGGCGTCCAGCTTGGCGTGGTAGAGCTGGCGGTTGCCGCCTTCGCTGAGGCGTTCGGCGCGTGCCAGCGCCTTGCCCGCGCGGCGGTTGTCGCCCATCTGGAAGTACGCGCGCGCCAGGCCGAAATGGAAGCGGTGTTCGTCCGGGAACAACTTGATCGCCTGGCGGTAGTCGCGCACGGCCCGTTCGAAGTCGCCCTCGCGCTCGTGCGCGACACCCGACAGGAAGTGATGGAACGGGTCCAGCGCCTGCACGCGCTGCAGGCGGGTCTGCAGCCGCGCTGCGGCCGCGGCGTTGCCGGTGCGCTGGTAATGCGCGGCCAGGTTGGACAGGGCGCCGGGATCCTGCGGATTCAGCTGCAGCGCATGCAGGTAATGCTGTTCGGCCAGCGCCGGATCGCCGTGGCGCAGGTGCAGGACGCCAGTGTTGCTCCAGGTCGCGGCGTAGGTGGGATCGAGCGCCTTCGCTACGCTGGCGTAGCGCAGGGCGTCGTCCAGCCGGCCGGCCTCCAGCAGGTCGGCGGCGCGGTTGTTGTAGTAGTGGACCAGCAGGCGCGCGTCGCTGATTTCGCGCGGTGGCTTGCGCGCGATCACCTGGTCCCATGCGACATCGACGGTCAGCTGGCGCCGCTGGATGCGCACGCCGGCATTGACGTGGTGGGTGCGGTAGAGCGTGTCCTGCTCCTGTCGCCAGGCGAGGGTCTCGTCGATCTGCTGACCGTAGGCCTGCAGGCCGGCCTCGCGCGCCAGCGCGATGGCCAGCAGGGTGAAGCTGAGGCAGTTCGCCTGCCGGGTGGCGTAAGCCTCGGCCACGGTGTGGTTGGCCGCGATGTCGTAGCGCATGCCCAGGTCGTCGGGCGAGAACAGGAACTCGACCATCCGCCGCAGGCGCTGCTTCGACCCGCGCGGGGTGGACAGCACCTTGGCGTGGAATTCCCGGCGCAGGGGTTCGGGCAGGGCCATGACCTCGGCCGGCGTGGGCGGCTGGGCGGCGGGAACGGGGGGCGCGGCGACCGCAGGCGCGAGTCCGGCCACGGCCAGCGCGGCGGCCATCAGGGTGCCGATCATGGGGCGCGAGCCTCCCGGCGCGACGATGCCCGCAGTCTATGCGCTGTGGCGATGCAGCATGGACACATTGCGGGCGGTAGGATGTGCGCATGGACCTCGTTGCCCACCTGATCGCCTGTCCCCACTGCGCCGCGATGAACCGCGTGCCGGTGGAACGGCTGGCCGAGACGCCGCAGTGCGGACGCTGCCACCAGGCGTTGTTCACCGGGTTGCCACTGGCGCTGGGCGAGGCGGACTTCGATCGCCACGCATTGCGCAGTACCTTGCCGCTGCTGGTCGACTTCTGGGCGCCGTGGTGCGGGCCTTGCCTGCAGATGGCGCCGCACTTCGAGCGTGCGGCGGGCCTGCTGGAGCCGGCGATGCGCCTGGCCAAGGTGGACACGGACGCCAGCCCTGGACTCGGCAACCGCTTCGGCATCCGCAGCATCCCGACGATGGTGCTGCTGCAGGGAGGCCGCGAGATCGCCCGGCAGAGCGGGGCGATGCAGGCGGAGGGGATCGTGCGGTGGGCGAGGGGTGTCTGCGCTTGATGCTGTCTTAGCTCCGCATGCCGGCATGAATCTGCCCTCACTGGAATCCGAACGCTTCGACCTCCGCCCGCTTACTGCGGCGGATGCAGCGCTTTATGTCGCGCTGTACACCGATCCTGCGGTGATGAGGCATGTGACCGAACCGATGGATGCCGAGTCGGCCAGCCAGGCCTTCAGCAAGGTGGAGTCGCTCAACCGGTGCGGAAGCAGCGATTACCGGACCTGGGTTGTCGTCGAGAAGGCGACGGGGCAGGAAATCGGCTTGCTGGCGCTCGTGGCGCGGGACGGGATGCACGAAATCGGCGCCCTGATCTGGCCCGAGTGGCATAACGGCGGTGTCGCGACCGAGATCATCCGCCGTTTGATGCAGTTCGCTTTCGACCACATCGGTTGCGAGACGGTCTTCACGCGCCACCGGGCGGAGAATGGCGGTGCCGAAGGCTTGATGCGGAAATTGGATTTCCAGCGCATTCCGTTGGAAGGTCATCTGGATGGTGGCGTAAGGTGGGAACGGACGCGCTAACAATGGCAGCGAGCGTCTGGCAACGATTAAACAGGGGGCAAGATGAGGAAGGGAAGTCTGGCCTGTGTGGGCACCGGGATGATGCTGGGTGCTCATATCGGTCCACGGGCACGCAACCATATCGAGGAGGCCGATGTCGTATTCGTTGCGGTTTCCGATGCCCTCGTGGAGCTTTGGGTGCAGGGCATGAATCACGACGTGAGAAGCCTGCAGCCGTATTACACCGAGGGCAAGCCGAGATCGGATACGTACCGGGAGATGGTCGCGGCCATGATGGTGGAGGTTCGTGCAGGCCATCGCGTCTGCGGAGCGTTCTACGGACATCCAGGCGTATTTGCGGTCGTACCGCACAGAGCGGTGGCCCAGGCTCGCGAGGAGGGATATGAGTCCGTCATGGAGGCGGCGGTATCCGCCGAAGACTGCCTGTATGCCGATCTTGGCATCGATCCGGGGACCTTCGGTTGCCAGCACTACGAGGCAAGCCAGTTCATGTTCTACAAGCGCCGGATAGATCCGTCGGCCTACCTCATCCTGTGGCAGATCGGCGTAGCGGGTGACCGTACGCTGGCTCGCTTCGAGACGGGCGCGCAGTTCAGGAATCTCCTCATCGAACTGCTGGCCGAGCAAGGGTGTCCGTCAGACCACGAGGTCATCGCTTACGAGGCCGCAACTCTGCCAATCGCCAAGCCACGCATGGAGCGGATGCCTCTGTCGGACCTGCCCGGAGTACGCCTCGAACTGAGCACGACACTGGTGATCCCGCCTTTCCGCCCGCTGGAGCGCAATCACGCGATGCTCGACCGGCTCGCTTCGTTGCAAGCCAGCGGCGCCTAACAGAGGTTCGGGGTCCCGGAGTGGCTCCGTGTCACGAAAGCGGGTATCGTCCGCTGCAAGGGGCACTCGTACCGGTTCGGCCGGCGCTGACAAAGAAGCTCCCAGGGGAGACCACACATCGGAAACCGATGGCGGTCGCAAGAAATCGAGAGGCAATTTGGGGATACTCGCGTGACGAATGTAATCCAGGTACTGGAGCGTATGGGGGCGGCCCCGATAGTGGGCCTGCAGGGCTTGGAGGTTTTTTTTCGTGACGTGAATGTCACGGATCAAGAGCGAACGGCGATCCTTGAAGGAGATGTCGATGCGCTCAACGACGTTTTCGGTGCGCGCGTGCAGATGATTTGCGTGATTTACGCGCCCGAGAACGAGCCGTTTAAGGAGAATGGCGATGAAGACGGTGACCGAGATGGGCGCGACGACGAACAGGAAGAGCAGGCGTCCTGAGCGACGCATGATGCCGAGTTGTTCGTGGGCAGGGTTGCTGTGCACCCTGCTCTTTTTATCGTGCTCGATGTCTGCGGTATCGGCACCCCAGAAATTGGGCTTCGACAGGTTGCTGGAACAGGCTGAGCAGGTTCGCAGCGCGAATCCCGTGGAGTTTCGTCAAGTCCTTCGTGAAGTCAACGCGAGAAAGAGCGAGGCCACCGGCGATCAGCAAGCTCAGGTTGCATACCTCAATGCTTATGCGCTGGCATTCGCGGGTCGATTCGACGCGGCCATTGAGGCCGCTACCAAATTGTTGGGGTCCACCTCATCAGTCGACATGCAGGTGAGGGCGGGCTCACTCATCGTCAACAGCTACGCGGGTACGCGCCAGTTCACTGAAGGGCTGAGGCAGCTCGAGCAAACCCTGCTGCTGCTTCCGGTGGTGAAGGATCCCAATCTGAAGATCCATGCGGCGGTGTCCGCCGCCGTGCTCTACAACCAGATTGGGCAGCATGAGTTGGCTTTGCAGTTCTCCGAGCAGGTACTCGCGGCAAGCGATAGTCCCCGGGACCGCTGCTTCGCAGGCTTCCTGAAATCCGAAGCGCAACTCAAGCTGGGTGAGATACCCAACGAGGACAAAGCCCTTGTCGACATCATCGACGAGTGCTCTGCGAACAAGGAAGTTGTGCCCGCCAACTTCATGCGACAGGTGCTGGCGCAGAAGTGGGCGGCCCAGGGGGATCGCAAGCGGGCGATCACGCTGCTACGTGAGCATCTTGCAGAGATCGAGGCTACTAGATATCCGCGCCTCGTGGGCGAAGTGCATTCCTTGCTGGCCCAGTTCCTTTTGGAGGAGCAGGACATCGAAGCGGCTGAGGACCACGCGAATCGCGCGGCTGCTTTGACCGCGAACATTCCATACTCCGTTCCCCTGGTCGCAGCTTATCGGACGCTTTACGAAATCGCGGAACGAAAGGGCAACAAGGCGCTGGCCCTCACTCAGTTTCGCAAGTTCGCGGAAGCTGACAAGGCCTACCTGAACGATGTCAATGCGCGCGAGTTGGCCTACCAGATCGTCCGTCAGGAAACGTTGCAGAAGACTCAGCAAATCAGTGTGCTCGATCAGAAGAACGCCGTACTCGAGTTGCAGCGGAAGGTGGACAAGGCAACGGCGGACAACAGCAAACTGCTCGTTATCCTGTTGATCGTGCTTGTCGCCTCTATCGGCTACTGGGCGTTCAAGATCAAGCGCGTGCAGCTGTCGCTGAAGAAGATGGCCGAGACCGATGCGCTGACCGGCATCTGCAACCGCCACCACTTCACCATCCGCGCCGAGCGCGCGCTGGCCGAGTGCGCGCGCAATGGCGAGCAGGCCTCGCTGATCATGTTCGACCTGGATCACTTCAAGAACATCAACGACCGCTTCGGCCACGGCACCGGCGACTGGGCGCTGAAGGAAGTGGCCGAGGCCAGCAAGGGCTTCTGCCGCCGCATCGACGTGCTGGGCCGCCTGGGCGGTGAAGAGTTCGCCATCCTGATGTACGGCTGCGACCTGCGCGCCGCCGCCCGCGTGGCAGAGGACTGCCGCGTGCGCCTGGCCCAGATCGAAACCCGCGATACCGGGCACGTCTTCGCCATCACCGGCAGCTTCGGCGTGACCTCCAGCGTGCAGTCCGGCTACAGCCTGGCAAAGCTGCTCTCGCATGCCGACAAGCAGCTCTACCGCGCCAAGCACAACGGCCGCAACCGCGTCTGCGTACACGATGCCGAGCAGGAGAACATCCGCGCCGCCAGCAACGTGCTGGAGATGCCGCACCGCGACCGCGCCGAGCATCTCGGCGCCTGAAAACACGGGGTCAGGGCGTATCGGCGAGGGGCCGCAGGCTGTCGTCGATCGCCAACTGGTTGCGGCCCCGGCTCTTCGCTCGATAGAGCGCGCGATCTGCGGCTTCCAGCCACGCCCGCAAACCGGCGGCGCCGGTTGTCTTCGCCAGTCCCAGGCTCACGGTCGGCTGCAGGCCGGGCGCACTGGCCACCTGCAATGCCTGCACGCCCTCGCGGATGCGCTGGGCCACGATGCCGGCCGCCTCCACGTCGGTGCCGCGCAGCAATACCGCGAACTCGTCGCCCCCCAGCCTGCCGGCCGCGTCATGGCCGCGGATGCTGTGGCGGATCACGTCCGCCGTCGCCCGCAGCACGTCGTCGCCGGCCGCATGGCCGTGACGGTCGTTGATGTTCTTGAAGTGGTCGATGTCGATCATCAGCAGCGTGGCTGGCTCGCCGGTCGCCGCGCATTGATCCAGCAGCAGTGCCGCCTGCTCCTGCCAGTACCGCCGGCTGTCCAGCGCCGTCAGCGTGTCGCGGCGGCTCAGCTCGTCCAACTGCCGGTTCTGCCGCTTCACCTTGCGCACCAGGCGGTAGCTGGCCTGGCTGACGGCGATCGTGTGGATCAGCAGCATCGGCAGGCACGCGACCATCACCGCCATGCTGGTGACCGCCTGCACCTCGAACCCGGTCGCCATGCCGGCTGCCGCCGCACCGGCGGCCATCAGCGGCAGCGACCAGTACCACAGCCGGTCGATGCCCGTACTGATCTTGTCCACCGTGGCCAGGGTCACCAGCAGCACGCTGGGCAGCAGGTTGAAGGCCATCAGCGGCACCCACATGCCGGCCAGGATCGAATCGACCAGCAGGTTGCGGATCTCGCCGCGGAACGGCTCCGGATGGCGCAGCGCCAGCCACAGGGCGAGCTGCGGCCACAGCACCGTGGTGAAGAACAGGAACACCCAATGGCCCGCACCGGCCTGGTTCTCCAGCAGCACCATGCCGATCGGCAGCGCCCCCAGACCCATGCCGAGCATGCGCAGGCGGTAGATCTGGCGCGGCAGGCGTTGAGTGTGGCGTTCCGGATCGATACCGGGCGGTGCGGTGGACGACATTGGCGCTGGAGTCCCCTTGCTCGTGCGGCCAGCCCCGGGGTCGCCGGGGGAAGGCGGAGTGTAGGCCAAAGCGTGATGGCGGGCACGCTGCGGAATCATGCCCGCCGTAGCGGCCGTGGACGCGGATTCTTGAGCGGCTGGACGATAATCCGGCGTCTTTCATTCGCGATTCCCCGATGTCCGATCCTCGTTCTCCTGCCGATCACCTGTCTCCTCCCGTGCCGCCCCGACTGGCCGGGCTGGGGGCGATGGCCGGCGCAGCGGGGTTCCTGGTGGTGGCGGGGTCGCTGCAACTGGTGCGCGGCGACCTGGACTGGCAGCGGGCCACGCTGAGCCAGTACCTGCTGGGACCGTGGGGGCTGCTGTTGCGGACCACGTACTGCGTGCTGGCCGCGACCATCGTGGTGCTGGCGTTCGGGCTGTATGCGCAGTTGTCGGCGAAAGCGCGCAGTGCGGCGCCGCTGCTGCTGTTCTGCCTCGGCGCCGTCGCGCTGGCGGGCGTGGCGATCGGCGATTCCTGGCTGCCTGGAATGGCGCCGGACTTCCACCACTGGTTCCACCACACCTGCGCGATCACCGCGTTCCTGTGCGTCACCACCGGCATGCTGCTGCAGGCGTGGCGCTTCCGCCTGGATGACGCCTGGCGTCGCCGTTTTCCGCTGGCCGCCGCCTGGTCGGTCACGTGCTATGCGCTGCTCTGGGCGCACGCACTGTGGCCACCGGCCGGCCGTGGCTGGGTGCAGAAACTGCTGATCGTGCTGATCGTCATCGCCATGTGGCTGGCAGGTGCGTGGCTTTGGCGCGCCGCAGCCGGTGCGACGACGCCGTCGCGGCGCTAAGCTGCAGTCTTCACAACGGAGGAAACCCCCATGATCCAGCGGTTCGACGTAGGCCCGCGGCTGTCCGAGATGGCCGTCCACAACGGCGTGGTGTACCTGGCCGGGCAGATTGCAGAGGACGCGACGCAGGGCATCGCCGGGCAGACGCAGCAGGTGCTGGGTGAGATCGATGCGCTGCTGGCCCGTGCGGGCACCGACAAGTCGAAGATCCTGCGCGCCGAGATCTTCATCAAGGACCTGCAGGACTTCGAGGCGATGAACCGCGTGTGGGATGCGTGGGTGCCCGAAGGCAACGCGCCGCCGCGCGCCACCGTACAGGCGAACCTCGCGCGACCCGCCTGGTTGATCGAGATCGTGGTCACGGCTGCGGTCTGACGCGTGCCGGTGCGCAACCCCGGCCCCTGGCAGCGGCCCGCGCCGAAGCGTCGCGGTGGCGCCCTGAAGCTGACGCCGGCGCAGGTGGAGGAAGCGCGTGCGCGCGCCGCGGCTGCGGGTCGGCGCTATCCCAATCTGGTCGACAACATGTACGTGGCGGCGAAGGCACGACGTGCGTCGGACGCGAAAACTGGCGCCGGCGACGCAGCAGGATGACGGTGCATGCAGCGTGAGGACAAGCATGCATATCCGGCCGTAACTGTCTGTAATAAAACTGCTTTGAAACGCTAACCGGACGTCAACAACCGGTCGCGTATCGTGCCTTCCACGTTCCGCAGCCGCTGCGGCATGCGCTCTTCCCGGGGTGCGCGCCGCGGCCCCTGCGGACGACCAGTCAGGTGTTGCGATTCGCCAGCCAGTCGATCACGCCCCGTGCGGCGCGGCGGCCGCTGGCGAAGCACGCCGTCAGCAGGTAGCCGCCGGTCGGTGCTTCCCAGTCGAGCATTTCGCCAGCGGCGAACACGCCGGGCAGGGCGTGCAGCATCAGGCGCTCATCCAGTGCTTCGAGCGGTACGCCGCCGGCGCTGCTGATCGCCTCTGCGATCGGACGAGGACGCTGCAACAGGAACGGAAAACGTTTCAGCGTGCGTGCGATCCGCGCCGGATCGGCGAGCACGGCCTTGTCCAGCACTTCATACAGCAGCGCGGCGCGCACGCCGGCGACGCCGGCCTCGCGGCGCAGGTGTTCGCTGAGGCTGCGCGAGCCGCGCGGCCTGGCGAGGCGGCGGACGAGTTCCGCTTCGTCGCGTCCGGGCAGCAGGTCCAGCACCAGCGTGGCGCGGCCATCGCGTGCGATGGCGTCGCGCAGCATCGGCGACAGGGCGTAGACCAGGCTGCCCTCGATACCGGTGGCGGTGATGACGCACTCGCCCTGGCGCTGGTGCAGGGTGCCGTTGGCGTCCTGCCAGTGCGCGACGACCGGCTTGAGCGGTTCGCCTGCGAAGCGGTTGGCCAGGTGCTGGCTCCAGTCGATATCGAAACCGCAGTTCGACGGCTGCAGCGGTGCGACGCCGATACCCTGGGCTTCGAGCGAAGCCACCCATGCGCCATCCGAACCCAGTTCCGGCCAGCTGCCGCCGCCCATCGCGAGCACCGTGGCGTCGGCCCGTACGACGATCTCGCCCTCCAGCGTCGCAAAACGCAGCGCGCCGTCGCCGCTCCAGCCGTGCCATCGGTGGTGCACATGGAAGCGCACGCCCTGTTCGCGCAGCCGCCGCACCCAGCCCCGCAGCAGCGGGGCCGCTTTCAGGTCCGTGGGAAACACCCGACCCGAAGTGCCGACGAAGGTCTCCACGCCCAGGCCGCGCGCCCAGTCGCGCAGGGCATCGGCGTCGAAGGTGCGTAGCCACGACGCAACCTCCTGCTGCCGCGGGTGGTAGCGGGCGACGAATACATCGAAGGGATCGGAGTGGGTCAGGTTCATGCCGCCCTTGCCGGCGATCAGGAACTTGCGCCCCACCGAGCCCTTGGCGTCGTACAGGTCCACCTGCAGGCCTGCCGCACGCAGTGTTTCGGCCGCCATCAAACCGGCGGGGCCGCCGCCGATGACGGCGATGGTGGGCGTGGTCGCGGAATCTTCAGGGCGTTGCACAGGCATCCGCATAGTATGCCGTGACCGCCCGCTGCTTCCGGCAGGCGCGGTGCGTGCGTGGCATGCGGTATCGTCGCGCAGGACTCAAGACACGGGATACACGATGCGTTCGAACCTGCAGGCGACCACCGGTCGCGCGCTCTGGCTTCTTTGCCTGGTCGCCACCGGCGCCATGGCGAAGGAAGCGACACCGCCGCCCGCACTGGCTGATATCGATGCCTACGTCGAATCCGTCCGCGAGGCCTTCGATGTGCCCGGCATCGCGGTGGCCGTGGTCAAGGACGGCGCGGTGGTGCTGGCCAAGGGCTGGGGCGAGCGCGAGATGGGCAAGGCCGCGCAGGTCGATGCGCACACGATGTTCGCCATTGCGTCCAATACCAAGGCCTTTACTGCCGCGTCGCTGTCGATGCTGGCCGACGAGGGCAAGCTGACGCTGGAGGATCGCGTCATCGATCACCTGCCGTGGTTCCGCATGGCCGATCCGTATGTCACCCGCGAGATGCGCATCCGCGACCTGTTGGTCCACCGCAGCGGCCTGGGCCTGGGCGCGGGCGACCTGCTGTACTGGCCAACCACGACCTACAGCAACCGCGAGGTCGCCGAGCGCCTGCGCGACGTGCCGTTGAGCGGCGGCTTCCGCGAGCGCTACGCCTACGACAACATCCTCTATGGCGTGGCACAGCTGGTGGTCGAACAGGCCAGCGGGCAACCGTACGAACAGTTCCTGCGTACGCGCTTCTTCCAGCCGCTGGGCATGCGCGAAACGCGCTACAACAGCGATGCGCTGAAGCCAGGCGACAACGTGGCCACCGGCCATGCGAAGGCGGATTTCACCACGCTGCAACCGGCACCGCGGATGACCTGGCGCAATGTTGCCGGCGCAGGCGGCATCTACGCCAGCGTGACCGACATGGCGAAGTGGATGAACGCGCAGCTCGCCGGCGGCACCTACCGCGATGCCAAGGGCCGCGAACAGGCGTTGTTCACACCGGCCCGCCAGCAGGCGATGTGGTCGCTGGTCACGCCGATCCCGATCGCCGAGCCGAAGGTCGACGCGCTGAAGGCAGCAAAGCCGAACTTCCTCGGCTACGGCGAGGGCTGGATGGTGTCCGATTTCCAGGGCCGCAAGCTGGTCTGGCATACCGGCGGCTGGCCGGGCATGGTCTCGCGCGTGACGCTGGTGCCCGAGCAGAAGCTCGGCATCGTGGTGCTGACCAACCAGGAAGTCGGCGCGGCGTTCAATGCGGTGACGATGAAGGTGCTGGACGGCTATCTGGCGAATACCGGCACCGACTGGCTGGCCGCCTATCAGGCGCAGGTGGCGCAGTCCAAGGACAACGCCGACGGCCACTGGCGGAAATTGCAGGCCGCACGCGACGCGGATGCGAAGCCGTCGCTGCCATTGGCGGAATACGCTGGCACGCTGCGCGATCCGTGGTATGGCGACGTGGTGGTGGCGAAGGAGGGCGAAGGCCTGGTGCTGCGCTTCAGCCGCACGCCGGAACTCGTCGGCGACCTGCAGCCATGGCAGCACGACACCTTCGTGGTGCGCTGGCGCGAACGCTGGCTCAACGCGGATGCCTTCCTGACGTACTCGCTGAAGCCGGATGGCGGTGTCCGCGAAGCACGGATGGAAGCGATCTCGCCGCTGACCGACTTCAGCTTCGACTTCCACGACCTGCGGCTGGCGCCGGTGGAGTAGCGGTGGCGCCTCTGTAGGAGCGACGTAAGTCGCGACCGCGAGAAAGAAGAGCCAGCAAACCTCGAACATCACACACGGATATGGTCCTTGGTGATCAGGCCGTGCGGTCGCGACTTACGTCGCTCCTACAGACCGTACAACCTCACTCGTGCGGCTTGACATCGATCAGCTCCACGTCGAACACCAGCGATGCGTTTGGTGGGATGACACCACCGGCGCCGTTGCTGCCATAGCCGAGGTAGGCGGGGATCTTCAGCGTGCGCTTGCCGCCGACCTTCATGCCGGCCACGCCGTCGTCCCAGCCGCGGATGACCTTGCCGGCGCCGAGCAGGAAGGTGAAGGGGGTGCCGCGATCGACGGAGCTGTCGAACTTCATGCCGCGCTGCTGCGGGGCGTTCTCGTCGTACAGCCAGCCGGTGTAGTGCACGCTGACGTCGCTGCCGCTGGTGGCCACGGTGCCGGTGCCGGCGAGCGTGTCGATGCGCTCCAGTTCGGCGACGCTGCCTCCGGGGGGTGGACCAGGGGGCGTGCAGGCGGCGAGCAGGGTCAGCGAAACGGCAAGCAACAGGGAACGCATCGAGGGATTCATCCGGCAGGCGAAAGGCGTGCAGGGTAACCCAGTCGGCGCAACGGGCCGCCTGGACGTACCGGGTACACTGCCGCCATGGCGAAACTTTTCCTCAACCTGCGCAACGTGCCCGGTGACGAAGCCGACGAGGTACGCGAGCTGCTGCGCACGAACGCGATCGACTTCTACGAGACCCAGCCCAGTCCGTGGGGCATCTCCGCAGGCGGACTGTGGATCGAGGACGCGGATCAACTGGTGCGCGCCAAGACCCTGATGTCCGCTTACCAGACGAGCCGACGCGACCAGGCGCGAGCGAGCCAGGCCGCGGACGAGCAGGAAGGGCGAGCGGAAACATTCATGGGGTTGCTGCAGGCGAGGCCGGGCTATGTCATCGGCATGCTGGTGGCGATGGTCGCGATCATCGTGCTGACGCTGGCCTTGCCCTGGCTGCTGCTCTGACGCTCAGGCCGCCGCTTCGCGCGGCAGCCGTTCCGCATAGGCGGGTTCCAGCGCTTCGTGCGCCACCCAGAAATTCCCCGGCGCGCGGCCTTCCAACTGGTCGAGCAGGATGCCGACATGCGCGTGCCAGCCGGCGGATACGCTGAGCAGCGCGTCGCGGTCGGGCAGGCGGCTGTGGGTGATCGTCAGCAGCACGCGATCGCCCAGGGGTTCGAGGTCGAAACGGACCTCGGACGAGGCACCATCGGCCTCCCCCCAGGTATGCGCGAGCAGGCGCGGTGGCTCGCAGGCCGTGACCTGGCCCGACTGGCGATGGCAGCCGTCCTCGGTGCGATAGCGTTCCGGGGTGGGGACGCGATGGTCCGACAGGTCGTCGTTGTGGAACTCCAGCTGTACGTCGCCGCCGACGCGCAAGTCCATTGGCCCGGACGCCAGCCAGAGGCTGCGGGCCTCGCTGTCGGTCAGGTAATGCCAGACACGTTCGATGGGGCCGGGCAGCGAGCGTTGCAGGCGCAGCGTGCCGGGGGCGACCTGCGTGCCGAAAGCGGTGTTGATGTCGTTCATGGCGGACTCCTGTGAAGGGTGATGGACGCTCAGAACACCGCGTGCAGGGCGTCGAGCATCGTGCTCCAGCCTTGTTGCGTGCGGTCGGCGTAGTCGGCCCATGCGCGCGGCAGGGTGTGGGTCAGGCGCAGCTCGCAGCCGGCGGAAGCAGGCGTGATCGCGATATCCACGCGGCTGCCGTCCTGGTCGGCTTCGCCGGCGATGGTCCAGGTGAAGGACAGCCGGTGGGGTCGCTCGATGACGAGGTATTCGCCGACGTGGTCGATGCGCTCGCCGTCGCGTTCGACCAGCATCGAGAAGCGGCCGCCGACGCGCGGGTCCACGTCCAGGCGCAGCAGCTTCTCGTCGCGGATGTCCGGGCCGAACATCCATTGGCCCAGCAGGCGTGGCGTCAGCCAGGCGTCGAAAACACGCTCGGCGGACGCGGCAAAGGCGCGGTGCACGGTGACATCGACCGTGTCGGATGCAGGGGAATGCGTCATCGCGGTGTCCTGGTTCGGGATGCGGGAATCGGTGGATCGGCCTGCAGGACGGCATCGAGGGCATCGAGGCGAGCGGTCCAGAACTGCTCGTACTGGCGCAGCCAGGCCTCGCCTTCGGCCAGTGCCTGTGGCTGCAGGTGGCACAGGTGCGTGCGGCCCTGTATCTGCCGCGTCACCAGGCCCGCGCGCTCAAGCACCTTGATGTGCTTGGAGGCGGCGGCCAGCGAAATCTGGAAGGGGGCGGCCAGCTCGCCGACGCTGCGGGGCTGCCCGCGCAGGCTGCGCAACATGCGCCGGCGGGTGCCGTCGGCGAGGGCGTGGAAGACGGCGTCGAGGTGGGGAGAGTCATGTTCAACCATGTGGTTGAGTATTCGCGACGCGCTGGCGACTGTCAACCGTCTGGTTGAATGAAGGGGTGCGGGCCGACGGACGGTAAAATCGCCACATGGTCACCAATATCGCCGCCTACCATTTCGCAGCCATCGACGCGCCTGACGAATTCGCCACCGGGTTGCACGCTCGAGCCGACGCGCTGTCGCTGCGCGGATCGATATTGGTGGCAAGCGAGGGATTGAACCTGTTCCTGGCCGGTGCGGCCGATGCGATCGAATCCTTTCTCGCGCCGTTGCGCGAAGACGCACGCTTCGCCGGGCTGCGGGTGAAGTACAGCCGCAGCCTGCAAATCCCCTTCGCGCGGCTGAAGGTCAAGGTCAAGCCGGAGATCATCAGCTTCCGTCGCCCCGGCACCACGCCGGAGGATGTGCGTGCGCCCGCCGTCGAACCGCGCACGCTGGCCCGCTGGCTGGCGCAGGGCCATGACGACACCGGCCGCCGCGTGGTGATGCTGGACACGCGCAACGCGCAGGAAATCGGATACGGCACCTTTGCCGGTGCGCTGACCCTGCCGATCGACAAGTTCACCGATCTGCCGGCCGCGCTGGCACCGCACCGCGACGACCTGAAGGACGCCACCGTGGTCAGCTTCTGCACCGGCGGCATCCGCTGCGAGAAGGCCGCGCTGTGGATGCAGGCCGACGGCATGGACAACGTGCTGCAGCTGGACGACGGCATCCTCGGTTACTTCGAGCAGGTCGGCGGGTTCGGCTACGACGGCGCCTGCTTCGTGTTCGACGAACGCGTGGCGCTGCGTCCCGACCTGAGTCCGCTGGTGGACGAGGCCGCGGACGCCGCATGAGCGGCCTGGACGCCCTGCGCTTCGACAACCGCCTCATCCGCGAACTGCCGGGCGATCCGGAGCAGGGATACCGTCGTCGCGAAGTGCGGGATGCGCTGTGGTCGGCGGTCGCGCCGACGCCGGTCGCCGCGCCGCGGCTGCTTGCGTATTCGCGCGACGTCGCCGCGCTGCTGGGGCTGGACGACGCCGATGTCGCATCTCCCGCCTTCGCGCAGGTCTTCGGTGGCAACGTCTTGCTGCCCGGCATGCAGCCGTACGCCGGCAACTACGGTGGCCACCAGTTCGGCAACTGGGCCGGGCAGCTCGGCGACGGCCGTGCCATCACGCTGGGCGAGGTCGTCAACGCGACCGGTGAGCGCTGGGAACTGCAGCTCAAGGGCGCCGGACCTACCCCGTACTCGCGCACCGCCGACGGACGTGCGGTGTTGCGGTCCTCGATCCGCGAATTCCTGTGCAGCGAGGCCATGCACCACCTGGGCGTGCCGACGACGCGCGCCTTGAGCCTGGTGGGTACGGGCGAGCACGTCGTGCGCGACATGCTCTACGACGGTCATCCGGCGCCCGAGCCGGGTGCGGTCGTCTGCCGCGTGGCGCCATCGTTCCTGCGCTTCGGTCACTACCAGTTGCCGGCGTCGCGCGGCGAGACGGACCTGCTGCGCACGCTGGTCGACTTCACCATCCGGCGCGACTTCGCGCATCTGCCGGGCGACGGCGAGGCGTTGTACGCCGCCTGGTTCGCCGAGGTCTGCGAGCGCACCGCGGCGATGGTGGCGCACTGGATGCGCGTGGGCTTCGTCCATGGCGTGATGAATACCGACAACATGTCGGTGCTGGGCCTGACCATCGACTACGGCCCCTATGGCTGGATCGACAACTACGATCCGGACTGGACGCCGAACACCACCGATGCGCACGGCCGGCGTTACCGCTTCGGCTGGCAGCCGCGCGTGGCGGGCTGGAACCTGAGCCGCCTCGCGCAGGCGCTGTCGCCGCTGTTCGAGGGAGTGGAGGCCCTGCAGGATGGCCTGCAACGCTTCGCCGATGCCTACGCGCAGGCCGACCGCGACACCATCGCGCACAAACTGGGACTGGCAGAGTGCCGTGACGGCGACATCGAACGCATGGAGACGCTTCACGGCCTGCTGCACGAGGGCGAAGTCGACATGACGCTGTTCTTCCGCGCGCTGATGGATGCTGATCTGGCGGACGCGTCGCTGTCGGCCTTCGACGACGCGTTCTACGACCAGGCGAAGCGCGACGCCGTCACGCCCGCGCTGCACGACTGGCTGGCCGCCTATGCAGGTCGCCGGTCGGAAGACGCGCTTGATGCCGCGACACGCCGCGAGCGCATGCGCCTGTCCAATCCGCGTTTCGTGCTGCGCAACTACCTGGCGCAGCAAGCCATCGATGCGGCCGAAGCCGGTGACGTTTCCGGCATCCACGAACTGCTGGATGTCATGCGCCGGCCGTACGACGACCAGCCCGGTCGCGAGCGTTTCGCCCAGCGGCGCCCCGACTGGGCGCGGCAGCGCGCCGGCTGCTCGATGCTGTCGTGCAGCTCCTAGCGGAGCGGCTTTTCTGTAGGAGCGACGTTAGTCGCGACCGCAAGCCAACGGCGTTCATGGGACTTTGACCATATCGGATCCTTTGCCCACAAAAGGGGGCATCAGGCCACCACAACGTGCGGTCGCGACTGACGTCGCTCCTACAACAGCAGGCGGCGCGGTAGCATGCGGTATTACTGCGGAGCGTCCCCATGATCACCGTCCACCACCTCAACAATTCCCGTTCGCAGCGCGTGCTGTGGCTGCTGGAGGAACTGGGCCTGGACTACACGGTGGTGCGCTACCAGCGCGACCCGAAGACGATGCTGGCGCCACCGGAACTGAAGAAGGTGCACCCGCTCGGCAAGTCGCCGGTCGTGGTGGACGGCGAGCATGTGCTGGCCGAATCCGGCGCGGTCCTCGAGTATCTGGTGGAACGTTACGACGCCGCGCGCCGGTTCGCGCCATCGCCGGGGACCACGGAACACCTGCGCTACCGCTACTGGCTGCACTACGCCGAAGGCTCGGCGATGCCGCCGATGCTGTTGAGCCTGGTGTTCTCGCGATTGAAGAAAGCGCCGATGCCGTTCTTCGCACGCCCGATCGCGCGCGGCATCGCCGACAAGGCCATGAAGACCTTCATCGGTCCGCAGGTGAAGTTGCATCTGGACTACATGGAGCGCGAACTCGGCAAGGCCGCCTGGTTCGCCGGCGAGCAATTCAGCGCGGCCGATATCCAGATGAGCTTTCCGGTGGAAGCGGCTGCGGTGCGAGCGGGGTTGGAGTCCTATCCGAACCTGGGCGGCTTCCTGGCCCGCATCCATGCGCGTCCCGCCTACCAGCGCGCGCTGGAGCAGGGTGGTCCGTTCGACCTGATGGGCTGAGCGGGATACAGCGTCCCGTGACGCACGGTGGAATCCCGGCCGCCGCGACCCCATGACGATGACATCGTCAACGCAGGTGCCCCCATGATTCCGTATTCGCTCCTCGACCTCGCGCCCGTCTGCGAAGGCAGCGACACCACGCAGGCCTTCGTCCACATGCGCGATCTCGCGCAGCATGCCGAGCGCTGGGGTTACACGCGTTACTGGCTGGCCGAGCACCACAACATGCCGGGCATCGCCAGCGCGGCGACCGCGGTGCTGATCGGTCATGTCGCGGGCGCGACGTCGACGATCCGCGTCGGTGCCGGCGGCATCATGCTGCCGAACCACTCGCCACTGCAGGTGGCCGAACAGTTCGGCACACTGGCATCGCTGTATCCGGGCCGCATCGATCTGGGACTGGGCCGCGCGCCGGGGACCGATCAGGCCACGGCACGCGCGCTGCGCCGCTACTTCGACAGCGCCGAGCAGTTCCCGCAGGACGTGCAGGAGGTGCTGCGCTACTTCGAGCCGGTGCAGGAAGGCCAGGCCGTACGCGCCGTACCGGGCGCCGGACTCGACGTGCCGGTCTGGCTGCTGGGCTCCAGCCTGTTCGGTGCGCAGCTGTCGGCCGCGCTCGGCCTGCCGTACGCGTTCGCCTCGCACTTCGCCCCCGACGCGATGGACCAGGCTCTGCTGCTGTACCACCGCGACTTCCGTCCGTCGAAGCGGTTGGCCAAGCCGCACGCGATGCTGGCGTTGAACGTCGTCGCGGCCGAGACCGACGAGGAAGCCCGCCATCTGTTCACCACCCAGCAGCAGGCCTTCGTCAACCTGCGTCGCGGTCGCGCAGGCCTGGTGCCGCCGCCCATCGACGACATCGAGATGTTCTGGGAGCCGCACGAGAAGGCCGGCGTGGAGCAGGCGCTGGCCTGCGCGGTCATTGGCAACCACGATACCGTGCGCAAGGGCATCGCAGCGTTCATCGAGCGGCATCGCCCTGACGAACTGATGCTGACCGCCAACATCTTCGACCACGCCAAGCGCCTGCGCTCGTTCGAGATTGCCGCCGAGGTGATGTCGTAGCGTGCGCCACGCGCACGATGGGGGTGGCGCGCATCTCTGCGGTCGTGCGCATGGCGCACGCTACGTGGCCGATCAACGTGGGAATGGTGCGTGCGGCGATGTCTTCGGTCGCGCCGGGTGCCTGCGCTCGCGCGAGAGCGTTGCGGAGGCGGTGTCGTAGCGTGCGCCATGCGCACGACGGGGGCGACACGCATTTGTGCGGTCGTGCGCATGGCGCACGCTACGTGGCCGATCAACGTGGGAGTGGTGCGCGCGGCGATGTCTTCGGTCGCGCCGGGTGCTTGCGCTCGCGCGAGAGCGTTGCGGAGGCGGTGTCGTAGCGTGCGCTATGCGCACGACGGGGGTGACGCGCATTTGTGCGGTCGTGCGTATGGCGCACGCTACGTGGCCGATCAACGTGGGAGTGGTGCGTGCGGCGATGTCTTCGGTCGCGCCGGGTGCCTGCGCTCGCGCGAGAGCGTTGCAGACGTCATGCAATCGTAGGGTGGGCCTTCGCCCACCGTCGTGCCCCTGCCGATCTGCGTTCGTTCGAGATCGCCGCCGAAGCGATGTCGTAGCGTGCGCTGCGCGCACGATGGGAGGGTGCACGCATCCCTGAGGTCGTGCGCATGGCGCACGCTACGTCGTACCTCGCTGGATGAAGGGCACGCGTTCGTAGACCCGGCGCTCGCCGCCGCGCGGGTCGTCCTGCAGACCGGACTCGTCGTCGAACACCATCGTTTGCCGCTGCGGCAGTGTGTACGGCGACCAGGCGGGAAGGCCTGCATGATTCGGGTCACAGTCGCGGGCGAATGCGATCAGTGCGGAACTCATTCGCGCCGCCATCGCGCGGGCGCGCGCATCGGTGCCGGTCTTCGATCCCTCGGCGGCCACGTTGTCGAACACCAGCGGGATGTCGAGCGTGTGGAAGGCGCGCAGCCGTCCGCCCTCTGCAGGTGAGCGCCAGTCGAGCTGGTAGACCCACGCGGGCGACCCCTGTCTTGCGCGTTCCTCGGCTTCGATGATGGCACCACGCCACGAACGTCCCGCGGTGGTCGCGGCGAAGAAGACCTCCGATGGCGTGTAGTCCGGATACAGCCGTCGGTATTCGGCGATCACCACCTCCGGCGACAGGTCCACGAATTGCTGCTCGCGCAGTTTCTGCGGCAGTTGTTCCCAGGTCAGCGCGAAGTTCGCGGTGTCGTTGCCGAGGAAGGCGCGCGTTTCGTCGCGCGTATTGCCGATGATCATCGGGATGCGCGCGGATTGCGCCGGTGCGTCGGGATAGAAGGGATGGCGCGGCAGGCTGCGTGAATCCAGCACCGGACCGAAGTGGAGCGCAGTGTCCTCCACGCGCGACGGATCACGGACCTGCAGTGCCTCGAGCAGGCGGGTCATCGGCAAGGCCAGCACGCGGTCGACATCGTGCGGACCGAGGCCCAGTGCCGCCAGGAACAGCGTGGTGCGCTGGGCCGCCGCGCGCGGGCCGGCGGCGGTCACCTGCTGGCCACTCATCGTCATCGCCTTGTGGAACAGGCCGTCGGCCTGCGGCATCGCCATCAGCGTGGCGATCTTCGCGCCGCCGCCCGACTGGCCGAACACGGTGACGTTGCCGGCATCGCCACCGAATTCGTGCGCGTGCTCGCGCACCCAGTGCAGCGCATCGATCAGGTCGAGCTGGCCGACGTTGCCTGCGTCCCGCACGCGCTCGTCGCCGCTTTCGCCTAGGTGGAGATAGCCGAACGCATTGAGCCGATGGTTGACGGTGACCACGACGACATCGCCGCGACGGCACAGGTTCACACCGTCGTAGAGCGGATGCGATCCCGAGCCGTTGTTGTAGCCGCCGCCGTGGACATAGACCAGGATCGGCCGCTTGCCGCCATCGCGCAGGGTGGGCGTGTACACGTTGAGGAACAGGCAGTCTTCGCTGACCGGCTGGCCATCGGCATCGCCGCGCTGCGGAGCGGAGGCGCCGAAGCGGGTGGCATCGCGCGTGCCGGTCCAGGCGATTTCCTTCAAGGCCCGCTGGAAGCGGCGCGTAGCGGTATCGGCACCGTAGGGCACGCCCCGGAAGACGTGGATGCCGCGATCCATGACGCCGGCGATGCGGCCGCTGCGGGTGGTCGCCAAGGTGGAACTGCGCGTTCGGGCATGGACAGGCACGGCGGCGGAAACCAGGACCAGGCTGGATGTGCCGGCCAGCTGGGTCAGGAAGCGGCGCCTGGACGCATGGCAGGAAGGAGAATGCATGGAAACCTTGGAATGACACCGGTTTCCGGAGGCTAGCAAAGCAGGGCCGGGCAGGAACGCCGCAGTGCGTCAGACCGCCATGCCTGCCGCGTGGCCGGACGCCCACGCCCACTGGAAGTTGTAGCCGCCCAGCCAGCCGGTGACGTCGAGCACCTCGCCGACGAAGAACAGGCCCGGCACGCGCTTGGACATCATCGTGCTGCTGGACACGCCATCGGTGTCCACGCCGCCCAGCGTGACCTCGGCGGTGCGATAGCCTTCCGTGCCGCTGGCGACCAGCGGCCAATCGGCGAGCAGCGCCGCCGCATCCTTGAGCTGCGGCGCGTTGAACTGCTTCATCGGCCGGTTCGGCAGCCAGACTTCGCACAGGCGCTGGGCGAAACGGCGCGGCAGCGCGTCGGACAGCACGGTCTTCAGTTCGGCATCGGGACGCTGCGTCTGCTGCGACTGCAGCCAGTCCAGCGCATCGCGATCGGGCAGCAGGTCCAGGCGCAGGTCGTCGCCCGGTTGCCAGTAGGACGAGATCTGCAGGATCGATGGCCCGCTGACGCCGCGATGGGTCAGCAGCATGAAATTGCGGAAGCGCGCCTTGCCGCAGCGGGCTTCGACGGGGAGCGCGAGGCCGCTCAGGTCAGCCAGCCGCTCCTGGTGCTTGCCGCTCAGCGTCAACGGCACCAGGCCCGCGCGCGTGGGCAGCACCTCGTGGCCGAACTGGCGCGCCAGTTCGTAGCCGAAGCCGGTGGCGCCCATGCTCGGGATCGACAGGCCGCCGGTGGCGATCACCAGCGATGGCGCGGCGAACCGGCCGATCGCCGTGTCCAGCCGGAACACGCCCTCGGCTTGTTCGACCTTGTGCACGCTGCAGCCGGTCTCGATGCGCACGCCGGCCGCCAGGCATTCGTCCACCAGCAGCTTCACGATGAGCTTGGACGAGACATCGCAGAACAGCTGGCCGAGTTCCTTCTCGTGGTACGCGATGCGGTGATGCTCGACCCGTTCGATGAAATCCGCCGGCGTGTAGCGCGCCAGCGCGGACTTGCAGAAGTGCGGATTGGCCGACAGGAAGTTGGCCGGCGTGGTGCCGGTGTTGGTGAAGTTGCAGCGTCCACCGCCCGACATCAGGATTTTCTTGCCCACCTTGTTGGCGTGTTCGACCACCAGTACGCGCAGGCCGCGCTGGCCCGCGGTGAGGGCGGTCATCAGGCCGGCGGCACCGCCGCCGATGACCAGCACATCATGGGTGGACAGCATGCGCTCAGGCGGCCCGGGCGAGGCCTGCCTGCCGGGTCGACGGGATGACGCTGACCACCTGGTCGTCGGTCATCCACTGCATTTCACCGTCCTGGATCATCACGTGGAAGCGCATGCTGCGCACCATCAGCGCGGTGAGGGCCTCCACCGCTTCGGGGGCGATGTCGAGCACGGTCAGGTTGCGGTGGCGTGCCAGCGACGCGGCGTTCCTGTCCCACCAGAGGTCGGCGGCGCGGCCTCCGTAATTGACGACGACCACCTCGTTGGCGCGCCCGCAGGCCTTGCGGATGCGGGACTCGTCCGGCTGGCCCAGGTCGATCCATCGTTCGATCAGCCCGGTGTAGTCCTTGCGCCACAGGTCGGGTTCTTCTTCATTGCTCAGGCCCTTGCCGAACTCCAGGCGATCGGCGGCGAACAGGGCGAATGCGATCAGCCGGACCATCAGGCGCTCGTCGGTCTCGGACGGATGCTGGGCCAGCGTCAGGGCATGGGTACCGTAGTAATGCCGGTCCATGTCGCTGATCTGCAGTTCGGCTTTGACGACGGTGGACTTGAGCGCCATGGCGGGGGTTCGACGAAAGGGGCGCCATCATACGCCGGCTACGCGGGCGTGCCGGATGGGGATGCGATCGGTTGGACCGCAGCGCGGAATGCCCCCTGTTCAGCTTTCCTGCGAAAGGGATTCGCTTTTACGTGAAAACCCCGGTAGAGTGCGCGGCACTGTGCTTGCCAGGGTCACCGTGAATCGTGAGCCTGATGCGGTAGATACATCTGCTACATCTTCCCGCTTTACCAACGCCTGCAAACCCAGTCCCGTCCCGGTCCAATGCCGGGGTTGTGGTCCTTTCATCCATGTTTCAGGAGTTAGTAAAGATGTCTGATCGTCAGACCGGTACCGTCAAGTGGTTCAACGACGCCAAGGGCTTCGGCTTCATCACCCCGCAGAGCGGCCCCGACCTGTTCGTGCACTTCCGCTCGATCCAGGGCAATGGCTTCAAGTCGCTGAAGGAAGGCCAGGCGGTCTCCTTCGTCGCCGTGCAGGGCCAGAAGGGCATGCAGGCCGACCAGGTGCAGCCGCTGTAATCCAGCGCTGAACCCAACGGTTCAAGAAAACGCCGGTGCGCAAGCGCCGGCGTTTTTGTTTGTGCGTTTCTGTTTTTGTCGTGGGAACGACGTCAGTCGCGATCATCGGCACAAGACACCATGTGGGCGCTTCATCGCGACTTACGTCGCTCCCACAGCACCCTGCATGATGGAAGGGTCAAAGCTTCCGCACGCGGAAACTGCGGCCCTTGATCTTGCCGGCATTGAGACGGGCCAGCGCAGCCGCGGCCTTGTCGCGCGCGACCGCCACATAAGTGCGCGTGGCGAACACGTTGATCTTGCCGATCGCCGATGCCGACAGGCCGGCGTCGCCGGTCAGCGCGCCCAGCACATCGCCGGGGCGCAGCTTGTCGGTCTTGCCGGCATCGATGCGCAGCGTGGCCATCGCGGCAGGCGGCGCGGTATTGGCCTTGGGCGCCGACGGGACCTGGCGGTCCCACAGCAGCGGCGCGCCCAGGCGTTCCTGGATGACGTCGGCACGCGGCAACTCGCGCGGCGTGCACAGGCTGATCGCCAGGCCATCCCGGCCGGCACGGCCGGTACGGCCGATGCGGTGCACATAGGTGTCGGCGTCGCTCGGCATGTCGTAGTTGACGACGAGCGCCAGGTCCTCGATATCCAGCCCGCGTGCGGCCACGTCGCTGGCGACCAGCACGTTGCAGCTGCGGTTGGCGAAGCGCACCAGCACCTCGTCGCGGTCGCGCTGTTCCATGTCGCCGTGCAGGGCGAGGGCGGAGAAGCCGAAGTGCTGCAGCGAACCGGCGACTTCGTCCACGTCCTTGCGCATGTTGCAGAACACGACGCCGGATTCGACGCGGTGCTGCGCGAGCAGGCCGGCAAGGGCCGTCTGCTTGCGCGCGGGATCGACCTGCACGAAGCGCTGCTCGATCACCGCCTGTTCCTGCGGCGCGTCGACGGTGACTTCAAGCGGATCGCGCAGCGTGCTGCGGGCGATCCCGCGGATGGCATCGGTGAAGGTGGCCGAGAACAGCAGGCTCTGGCGCTCTTTCGGTGTCTTGCCGGTGATCTCGCGGATCGGTTCCTCGAACCCCATGTCGAGCATCCGGTCCGCTTCGTCCAGCACCAGCGTGCGAACGCCGCCCAGGTGCAGCGCTTTCTTGCGCAGCAGTTCCTGGATGCGGCCCGGCGTGCCGACCACGACCTGCGGGTCGTGCGCTTCCAGCGAACGCAGTTGGGGGTCCAGCGGCATGCCGCCGCACAGCGTGAGCACTTTCAGGTTGGGAATGCCGATCGCCAGCTTGCGCAATTGCTGCGCCACCTGGTCCGCCAGCTCGCGCGTGGGGCACAGCACCAGCGCCTGCGTGCGCACCGTGGCGACATCGAGCCGGTGCAGCAGGCCCAGGCCGAAGGCGGCGGTCTTGCCGCTGCCGGTCGGCGCCTGCGCGATGACATCGCGGCCTTCGAGGATGGCGGGCAGGCTGCGGGCCTGGATGGGCGTGGGCCGGGTGTATCCCAGCGCCTGGACACCCTGTTGGAGACCGGGCGCCAGCGGAAGTGAAGTGAAATCGAGCATGGCGCATTTTCGCAGATCGGCGCGCCCGCCGCCGGCCGGCTCACTGCAGGTCCGGGAAATCCTCTTCCGGCAATGCGATGAAGGCCCAGAACGGGGTGTCCTCGGTGGCCCACGACTGCGAAGCCTCATCGAGGATATCGAGCAGGGTGTCGAAATCGGCTTCGGCACGGTCGCGCAGTTCGTGCGCCTGTTCGAACAACAGCACGTAGCCGGGCGCGTCCAGCCAGGACAGATCGCGCAGGCTGTCGGACAGCGCGTCCCAGTTGCGTCCCGAGGTCTGCGGGAAGTCCAGCACGGTGGCGATGCGCAGCAGCAGGGCCGACTTGCCGTCGCAGCCGGACAGGTCGATGCGCCGCGCCAGCAGGCCCGCGTCGCGGCCGACCGCCGACAACGGGTCCAGGTCGTCCTCGGTGACGAAGAACACGCCCGCGCGGGCAGGATCGGCCAGGCCGGGATCGAAACCGGTTTCGCTCATGGCGTGGCTCCGTTGGCGATCTCGAACCGGCGGAAGCTCTCGTAGTGGTCGTCGGTGTAGTAGTACTCGCGCGGCGGCTGGCCGCCGGTGACGATGCGCCGTGCGCCGCGGTGGTCGAGCCCGGGCGTGTCGACGGTGTATTCCCGGTAGTAGCCGCGCGACTGACGCGGCAGCTGCCCTTCGCGGTTCTGGAAGACGCTGCCGTCCTGCCGGTGCGGGAACGGTCCGCCACGCTGGATCAGGTCCAGCGTGTACCGCGCTTCCGCTGGCAGGAAGGCGGGCAGCGCGGCGGTGCTGCGCGACGGTGCGGGTGTCGCCGGCGGGGCGACGTCGGGCACGTTTCCGGCGAGTTCGCCGGGACGCGTCTGCTCCACCGGCGGCAAGGCCAGGACGGCGCTGGCCGGGCGGGAATGCGCCGTTTCCTGTGAGGTCGCTACCGGCGCGGCCGGTGCGTCGTCCCGCTGCGACCACCACCACGCCCCTGCGCCGAGCACCAGCAGTACGAAGAAAGCGAAGAGGGGAAGGCGTTGGCGGCTCTGGCGGCGTGCGCGGGAACGTCGACTCATGCGTGCATCATTCCGTCAGGAAGCGGCCGCAGCCGCGGTAGGTCTTGCCTGCGACGGTCAGGATCGCCGAGGCGGGATACTCGGTGTCGCTCATGCCGTCGCTGCAGGGTTCCTGCTTCGTCGTCAGCGACACGGCCAGGCCATCGGCAGTGCTGCCTACGTAACCGTCCGCCGTCCTGTTGGTCCGGAGGACCTCGATCCTGCGTTCGCCGTAGTCCAGGTCTGCCAGCAGTCGCGGTGTCGCGCCGCCGCCAACCTCCACCGACCATCCGGGTTCGGTGCCGATGCCCCGGAACGCACTGCCGCGTGCCTTGGCCTGCTCCCAGGGGTTGCCACCGGTTGCGGGCGCGACCGGATCGCCGCCTGCGCGCACCATGCGGAACTCGACCGGCGCTGTCGAACCCGGCGTCACCGGTACACGCGTGTCGGTGACGAACCAGAGCGTGCCTTCGGCATCGCGCAGGCCGGCATGCAGGCCGTACTGGCCGTTCGGGCGCAGCTTGGTGGCGTCGTAGGGCAGGGCGAAGGCGAACGGCGGGCCTTTGAGGTCGGTGAAGTCCTGGCTGGCCACCACGGCGGCGGGCGTGTCGGCCAACTGGTTGTCCACCAGCTGCACGCTGAGGGTCGCGCCAGGCGGCGCTGCAATCCGCTCAAGGTAGATGGCGCGGCCGTGGATGGCGGTGGCCTGTGGAGGAACGGCGGCATCGGCCGGGGGCGGCACGGCGGTCGGCGACTGGCACGCCGCGAGGCTCAGCAGGCACGCGGCGAACAACAACGGACGGACCATGGCGTGCGCTCCTCGGGTTGGTGGCGGGCGGCCAGCTTAGCGGTCGCCCCCTGTAATAGTTCGTCAACGCTGGAACAGCCGATCGTCGGACGCATGCCGGCATGATGCCGCCGGCGCGAACCGGCGCGCGCCGCGGGCCGTGACGTGGATGGGAAACAGATCGCAGCCCTTGAAGCACCCATGCGTCCCGAATCACCGACGCCACACCGCAGCGAGGCAGTTCAGTTTTGCGATGAAGACGCACCGCGATGCGGGACTAGTATCGGATGCGACGTCTCCGCAATGCGCGTGGAACCGGCATGAATCGTGTCCTGCAGCCCTTCGCCTACACCCGTGCACAGGCGGCGTGGCCCTTCGTCGTGGCCGTGCTGGTGATTGTCATGGTGGCCCTGTGGTTGCCGATGGCGATTCCCGTGGACGACGCAAGCGGTCTCCGCCGTGCGATGCGGGGCGGTGCCCTGTGTGCGCTGGCCACGGCATTGGGCGCGATGCCCGTCTGGGTGGTGAAGCGAATGCCGCAGCAACTGGCGGACGGCATGCTGGGCTTTGGCGCAGGCGTGATGCTGGCGGCGACGGCGTTCTCGCTGGTGCTGCCGGGGCTGGAAGCGGCAGGGCGCGCGGGCTACTCGGCATGGGGTGCGGCGGCGGTGATCAGCGCCGGCGTGATGTTCGGCGCAATGGCGTTGCTCGCACTGGATCGCGGTGCAGTCGACGATCCGCGCGATGCGGACCGGCCGCGGGTGCCACCGAGGGTGATGCTGTTCGTGCTCGTCATCGCGCTGCACAACGTGCCGGAAGGGATGGCGGTCGGCGTCGCGGCCGGTGGCGGCGTCCGGGGTGCCGAGGGCCTGGCGGTGGGCATCGCGTTGCAGGACATCCCGGAAGGCCTGGTGGTGGCGCTGGTGTTGACGACGGCGGGCATGGCACGCAGCAAATCGGTCTTCATCGGCGCCCTGTCGGGTGTCGCCGAACCCCTGGCGGCGGTCGCCAGCGCATGGGCGGTCACGCTGTCGTCGATGCTGTTGCCGTGGGGGCTGGCATTCGCGGCGGGCGCCATGCTGATCGCCGTCGGCCACAGCGTGATTCCGGAAGCCAACCGGCATGGCAACGGCACCACGGCATCGCTCGGGCTGGCGGTCGGCTTCTGCCTGATGATGGCGCTGGATACCGCGCTGGGTTGACCGCGTGCCGGGAGGTGCGCACGCTGCCGCCATTCCGGAGGAGCCATTCCATGAGCGAACCGCTGACCATCATCGGCAACTACCTGTCGCCCTACGTGCGCAAGGTGCTGGTGTGCCTGGAACTGAAGGGCATTCCTTACCGGATCGATCCCATCGCGCCGTTCGTCGGCGACGAGGCGTTCGGGCGACTCAGTCCGCTGCGGCGCATTCCCGTGCTGCTCGATGGCGACCTGGTGCTCAACGATTCCACCGTCATCTGCGAATACCTGCAGGACCGCTTTCCGCAGCCATCGCTGTACCCGTCCGATCCGGTACAGCGGGCAAAGGCGCGCTGGCTGGAGGAGTACGCCGATTCCCAACTGGGCGATGTCATTGTCTGGCGCATGTTCTTCCAGAAGGGCGTGCGCCGCTTCCTCTTCAACGAAGGCATGGACGAAGACGTGGTGCGCAAGGCGCGCGAGGAGGAATTGCCGGTCGCGCTGGACTATCTGGAAGCGCAGTTGCCGGACGCCGGCTGGATCTTTGGCGACCTCTCCATCGCCGACATCAGCATCGCGGCTTTCTTCCGCAATGCGGTCTTCGTGCGCTACCAGGTGGATGCAGCGCGCTGGCCGCGCGTCGCGGCGTTCCTCGAGCGCGCATGGGCGCTGCCGGCGTTCCGCACACTGGCGAAGTACGAGGACGGCACGCTGCGCACGCCGCTGCCGGAGCAGCGTGCGGTGCTGGCGACGATGGGCGCGCCGCTCACCGATACCACCTATGGTGACGCGCCGCCGCGGTATGGGCTGCGACGGCTTGCTTGAGCGAGCATTTCTGCTTTTCTGTAGGAGGGACGTCAGTCGCGACCGCGCCCCGATGGCCGTGTCCCGTGCAGGAACAAGAGCGCGCCGCAGCGCGCCCGGAAGGAGAACGGCCGGCTTTCCGCATGAAGGTGGGGCGTGCGGTCGCGACTGACGTCGCTCCTACAAGAGCCGTCCGGTTTTACGGTGCCGTATCGACGCGCAGCACCGGATACAGCTGGTAACGCTCATCCCACGAAGGATGGCGACGGTAGAAGAACTCCAGCCGTGCGTTGGGATCGGCGGCGAACGCCATGTCCTCGCGCAGCTTCTTCTCGAATTCGGCCTTGACCCTCGGGTCGCGCAGCATCTCGCGTGCGACGCCCTCGGCCACGTAGTCCTCCATGTATTCCTTGCGCTCGAAGGCATTGTTGAAGCGACCCCATGCGAGCAGCGAGTCCGGCGCCAGCGGTTCCAGCAATCCCATGACCAGGCGCGACTTCGCCTGCGCGATGGGGACGAACAGAGAACCCGCCGGCACGCTGCGCGCCTCGTGCTGCCAACGGCCTTCCACGGTCAGACGCTGGTGTGTTTCCACCGAGCCGGTGCCGAAGCTGCTCTTGCTGGCGCGGAAGGTTTCCGCGTCGCCTTGCCACGGCTTGCCGAGCAGGCGGTACTCCACGCCGTGCGTCTTCAACACGGCCGCCACCCAGGATGCGTCGGCGGCGGGTACCACGTAGCCCGCACCCGGCGCTTCGACCACGATACCGGGGCGGATGTCGTCCTTCAGCGGCACCTTCCAGACCTGCGGCGTGGTCTCGTCGTAGCGCGTCATCAACGCGCCGGAGACATCGGACTTCGTGCGGGTGTAAGCGTAGCCGCGGAAATCCACGGTATGTGCGGTGGGCGCGGCCACATAGGTCAGCGGCTCCTGCTTGCCACCCAGTTCCCCGGCTGCGACATCCGCCTGTTTCGCCGCAGCCTGCCAGGCGGCGCCGTCGCGTGCCACCTGCTCCAGCACGGATACCACCGTGTTGCGGGTGATGCGCACGCGCACCGGGTACTCCTTCCACGAATGCGTTTCGACCAGCATGGCGATGCGGTTGCGCAGCAGGAAATAGCCATGCGAGAAGCGCGGCGGCGGCACGCTGTCCTCAAAACCGGAGGTTGGATCGTCCTGCACCACGAACGACGGGTAGTAGGGCAGCGGCAGCGAACCCTGCTTCGCCAGATCGTCGATGACGCCGCTGCGCAGCGCCAGGCCCGCCTTGCGCAGGCCCGCATCGCCAGCATGCACCGGCTCCACCTGGATCGAGATGTCGTGCTCGAACTGCGCGCCGTTGGTGGCGTGCAGGTCCACGGTCACCAGCGGATCCCAGCGCTGCACCAGTTGCAGCATCGCCTGCATTTCGGGCGTGTCGGCCTTCAGGTAGTCGCGGTTGAGGTTGTAGTTCTGCGCGGTGGTGCGCCAGCCCATTTCCTTCGGGCCGCGCTGGTTGGGGCGGTTCCAGGCGCCGAAACGCTCATGGCCGTCGACGTTGAACACCGGCACGAACACCCACGCCAGCTTGTCCAGCGCGCCGCTTGCCGCCTTGCCTTCCAGTACCTCGCGCAGGGCGAGAAAGCCCGCATCCTTGCCGTCGATCTCGCCGGCGTGGATGCCGCCCTGGATCAGTACGACGGGCAGTCCGCGTCGCCGCGCCTGCTCGGGCGTCAATGCGCCGCTGGTGGACGCGACCAGCGCCTTCATCGGCCGTCCCTCGGGCGTGGTGCCGAACGTGATGCAGCGCACCGCCTTCGGATACTGGCGTGCGAAGGCGTCGCACAACGCCGTGACTTCCTCGTAGCGACCGGTCTCGATGAAACCGGAACGCTCCGACACCGTCGTCAACGGGGACTGGGCGTTCGCCAGTGGTATCAGAGCCAGCAGCAAGGTGGCGCAGAGCGGTCGCAGCACGGTGAATTCCTGAACAGGGCAGAGGCGCATGATGCCGCGCAATCGCGGACAGTCCCAGTCCCCGATCAGCGCGTTCCGGACGTCCCCATGGTTCGACCCTGCTCGGGCGGATACGGTACCCTTCCGGGACTTTTTCACCGGAAGATCGGATGAGCACCACTGTAGAAGCCAACCAGGGCCGCATGCCCCGCCAGATTCCCTACATCATCGGCAACGAGGCCTGCGAGCGGTTCAGCTTCTACGGGATGCGCAACATCCTGGTGCCGTTCCTGATCAGCTCGGTGCTGCTGGCCTACCTGCCGGACCAGGCGGCGAGGGAAGGCGCGGCGAAGGACCTGTTCCACAGCTTCGTCATCGGCGTGTACTTCTTCCCGTTGTTGGGCGGCTGGCTGTCGGACCGCTACTTCGGCAAGTACAACACCGTCCTCTGGTTCTCGCTGATCTACTGCGCCGGCCACGCCTGCCTGGCGTTTTTCGAAAGCAACGCGACGGGGTTCTATACCGGCCTGTTCCTGATCGCGCTGGGGTCGGGCGGCATCAAGCCACTGGTGGTGACGTTCTGCGGCGACCAGTTCGACCAGAGCAACAAGAGCAAGGCGAAGCTCGTCTTCGATGCGTTCTACTGGATCATCAACTTCGGTTCGTTCTTCGCCTCGCTGCTGATGCCGCTGGTGCTGCGCAGCTGGGGCCCGGCGTGGGCGTTCGGCATCCCGGGCATCCTGATGTTCATCGCGACCTTCATCTTCTGGCTGGGTCGCCACAAGTACGTCAACGTGCCGCCGTCGCGCGGAAACGATCCCGATTCCTTCCTCAACATCGTGCGCAGCGCGCTGCTGGGCAAGGGTTTCGGCATCGGTACGCTGGTCGCTGCCACGGGCATGATCGGTGCTGTGGTAATGCTGGCGCTGTGGGCGCTGAAGTTTGCAGGCGTCGGCATCTGGCCCGATGCGTGGGGGTTCGTCATCACAGCGTGCCTCGCGCTGGGCGCGATCATCGCCGGCGTCGGCTTCGGCGCCTCGCTGCAACTCGAGCGTGCGCGTGGCGTGCATCCCGATGCCGCCATCGAAGGTGTGCGTTCGGTGCTGCGCATCCTGATCGTGTTCGCACTGGTCACGCCGTTCTGGTCGCTGTTCGACCAGAAGGCCTCGACCTGGGTCATCCAGGGCAAGGCGATGGTGATCCCGCACGACCTGTGGTGGTGGCCGAGCTGGCTGGTGAAGGACGCCACGCAGATGCAGGCGCTGAATCCGCTGATGGTCATGCTGCTGATCCCGTTCAACAACCTGGTGCTGTACCCGGCGTTGCGCCGCATGGGCTTCAACGTCACCGCGTTGCGCCGGATGGGCTGGGGCATCGCCATCTCCGCGCTGTCGTGGATCGTCGCCGGCATGCTGCAACTGCAGATGGACGATGGCGAGCAGGTCTCGCTGGCCTGGCAGACGCTGCCCTACCTGCTGCTGACCTTCGGCGAAGTGCTGGTGTCGGCCACCGCGCTGGAGTTCGCCTACAGCCAGGCACCCATGGCGATGAAGGGCGTGATCATGGCGTTCTGGTACCTGACCAGCACGTTCGGTGGCCTGTGGGTGCTGCTGACGAATGCGAGCGTGCGCGATCCGGCGGTGATTGGCTGGATCCAGTCGCAGGGCTGGACCGAGAACGCGTTCCTGATGTTCTTCTTCGCGGGGTTCGCCTTCGTGGCGGCGTTGGCGTTCGCGCTGTACGCCAGGACCTACCCGATGCAGGACAACTACCGCACCGCGGCTTGAGGACGATCAATGGACGCACCCGTCACCCTGTTGATCATCGCCGCCACCTGCGTGATCAGCCTGATCGCTTTCCGTACGCCGGCGCTGCTGATGCGGCTGATCCTCTGGCCGCCGGCGATCGACCGCCATCGCCAGTACGACCGGTTGGTGACCTACGGCTTCATCCATGCCGATTTCTGGCACCTGTTCTTCAACATGTTCACGCTGTTCTTCTTCGGTCGCCAGATCGAGGGCTGGATGGCGGCGCAGAAGGGGCCGTGGGTGTTCCCGCTGTTCTACTTCTCGGCGTTGGTGGTGTCGATCCTGCCGACCTACCTGAAGCACCAGAAGGATCCCAACTACCGCAGCCTCGGCGCATCCGGTGCGGTGTCGGCGGTGCTGTTCGCCTTCATCATGCTGGCGCCGTGGGCCAGGATCGGCGTGTTCTTCGTCCCGATGCCGGCCATCGTGTTCGCGGTGCTCTATATCGCCTACAGCATCTGGATGGACAAGCGCGGCGGCGACAACATTAACCATGGCGCGCACCTCGCTGGCGCCGCCTACGGTGTGCTGTTCCTGGTGGTGATGGACACCGGCGTGGTGGGGCACTTCCTGCAGGAACTGTCGCACCCGAGTTTCGGTTAAACCGCCATTGCGACTTTGCTCACCTGCATTGAAGGTGGGCCGTGTTATCCCCGTGGCGTGTCCCACCCGTGGAGGAGCGCATGGCGACCCGCAAGGCAGTAGCCAAGAAGGCAGTCAGGAAAGCCGCCAAGAAGACGGCGGCCAAAACGAGCACTGTCCGCAAGGCGGTGAAGAAGGCCGCGAAGAAGGTCGTGAAGAAAGCCGCTACCAGGAAGCGCGTTGCGAAGAAGGCGGTCGGGAAGGCCGCGCCGCGCAAGACCGTCAAGAAAGCCGCGAAGAAGACCGCAGCACGCAAGGTCGCCAGGAAGACCGCACGCAAGACGGTCGCGAAGAAGCCCGCTGCCAGGAAGGCAACGAAACAGGCAGCGAAGAAAACGGTAAAGAAAGCGGTAAGGAAAGCGGTGAAAAAAGCCGCGCCCAAGCGGCCGATAGCGAAAAAGGCAGCGACAAAACATGCCACCGTGCGCAAGACGCCCTCCAAGAAGGCGGCACCGCGCAAACGCGCCCCGCGCAAGATCACGCCGGCGCAGGCACTGGCTACGGCGCGCGCGCTGCTGGAACAGAAGCACGAGCATGATCGCCAGCCGGCGCCGTGGCAGCACTTGGATCAGAACGGGCAACCCGGTATGCCGGACGCGGGGTTCGTATCGAACGAGGCCGCGGGCAAGGCGCAGGAGCTGCATGCGGCGGAGAGCCGCATGAAAGCGATCCAGGGCAGTGCGGGCACGCAGGACCGGCGCAACCAGGGCAAGCGCGATCATCGCGGCGAGTAGGGCGCCACGTTCGGGTCATGGAAGGCGGGGTTTCGTTCTGCCTGCATCGGCGATGCAGGTGGGACGGGACTCCGGCGCGGCAGTCACACCCGAAGGCGGACCCCTGCGCCGCGCCGGAGCGCCCGATGGAAGTCGTACGGGGTGGATCAGTCCATCAGGGAGTGCACGGCGTGCACGCCCGCAGTCTCGCTGCCGGAGTAGGTGGACATCAAACGCTCGTACACGGCGTTGTTGAGTTTCTCGAACTCCCACGCATCGGTATGGCCGGTGACGGTGAGCTGGTACAGGCCTTCCAGCAGGGTGAAGTCGCTTGCATTGGAGACATCAGGCAGTGCGTCGATCAGGCTCATGGTGGAACTCCGGGATGCAGGTCTATGGGCCATGTCACGCAGTAATCGTGCCAACTACGGAACTGCGAAGCCGGTCACGCTCGGCGTCGCCGGTGTTTCGTTCACAAGCGTGAATGTGACGCGCTGCGTCCAGTTCTGCCTCGGCGCCGGATGGGCATTGGGTCACAATGCTCCTGAGTCCACCGCCACGGAGCTGCCATGACCAGTGACCCGACCTCCTTCAACCTTCATCACGACCCGGCTGCGCGGCGTTTCTCCCTCCGCCTGGACGGATACGACGCCGAACTCGTTTACTCGCTGCGCGACGGGCGCATGGTCATCGATCACACGGGCGTGCCCGAGGAGATCGGTGGTCGTGGCGTCGCCGCCGCATTGGTGAAGGCGGCGCTCGACCACGCGCGCGGGCAGGGATGGCGCGTGGTGCCTGCCTGTTCGTACTCTGCCGCCTACGTCCGGCGGCATCCCGAGTACGCTGATCTGGTGGATGGATGATCGCGATGGATGACGGCGGTAGCGCGGCCTAGAATGACGGCCATCACACTCGGAAGGAGCCCGAACGTGTCATTCCCCCCAAAATCCCGTAGCGCGACCCGCCAGGCCACCCTGGCCATGATGGCGTTGGTGGCGTTGTCCGCCTGCCAGCGTGAAGCCGCCCCGCCGACGACCGCCGGCACGCCGGAGGCGCCTGCGACCGTGCCGGTGGCGCCCGATGCCCCGGTCGAGCTGAAGGATGTCATCGAAACCACCGATCGCTATGTCGTGGGTATCAGCTATCCCGCCACACTCAATCGGTATCCCGGCCTGGTCAAGGCGTTGTCTGCCTACGCCGGATCCGAGCGTGCCGAACTGATGGAAGCGGTCGATGCCTTCGGCAACGACAAGCCGTCCGCACCCTATGAACTGTCGCTCGCATTCGAGCAGGTCGTGGACACGCCGCAGATCGTGGCGGTGGCCGCGGATGGCAGCCGCTACACCGGCGGCGCACATGGCCAGCCGCTGATCGCGCGTTTCGTCTGGTTGCCGCAACAGGACAGTCGCCTGACGGCGGCTGCGCTGGTTCCCGATACCAAGGGCTGGCAGGCCGTCAGCGACTACGTGCGCGAACAGTTGCATACCGCCGTGGTGACCCGTGCGGACGAGGATGAACTCGCGCCCGTGGACCGCGCGGCGCTGATCAAGAGCACGTTCCGGATGATCGATGAAGGCACCGGGCCCGAGGCAGGCAACTTCAGCGAGTTCGTGCCGGTGCTGGACACCGCGGGTCGCATCGCGGCGCTGCGCTTCGTCTTCCCGCCTTATCAGGTGGGTCCGTACGCCGACGGTACGCAGACGGTCGACGTGCCTGCCGCGTTGCTGTTGCCCCACGTCGCGCCGGCGTACGCGGAGTTGTTCGCCCGTTGACCGTCCATGCCGCACGCCCGCTTCGAGCGCAGGATCGCAGGCCTGTTGGCCGACGCGGATGTGCGGATCGGCGGCGAGCGGCCATGGGATATGCAGGTCCATGACCCCCGCTTCCATGCCCGCGTGCTGGGGCAGGGTTCGTTGGGCCTGGGCGAAAGCTACATGGACGGTTGGTGGGATGCCGTTTCGCTCGACGGCCTGCTGTCCCGCCTGCTGGCGGCGCGCCTGGACGAACGCGTGCACGGTGCTGGCGAGATCTTCGACGCCCTGCGTGCGCGCCTGACGAACCTGCAGTCCCCGCGCCGCAGCAGCGAGGTCGGACGACGCCACTACGACCTCGGCAACGACCTGTACGCGGCCATGCTCGGCCGCAGGCTGGTCTACAGCTGCGGCTACTGGCGCGATGCGGAGGACTTGGACGCCGCGCAGGAAGCCAAGCTGGACCTGGTCTGCCGCAAGCTCGGACTACGCCCGGGCATGCGGATACTCGACGTCGGCTGCGGATGGGGCGAAGCGCTGAAGTTCGCCGCCGAACGGTATGGCGTGCAGGGCGTCGGCATCACCATCTCGCAGGCGCAGGCGACCTACGCGCGCCGGCTTTGCCTCGGGCTGCCGATCGACATCCGGCTGCAGGATTACCGCGCACTGGATGAGCCATTCGACGCGGCGTTCTCGCTGGGCATGTTCGAGCACGTGGGCGTGAAGAACTACGGCGACTATTTCGCCATGGTGCGGCGTTGCCTGCCGCCGGAGGGCGTTTTCCTGCTGCATACCATCGGCGGCAACCGCTCGGTGCAGCGGACGGATCCGTGGATCGCGCGCTACATATTACCCAATTCGATGCTGCCGTCGGCGGCACAGGTCGCGCACGCGATCGAGGGCGTTTTCGTGCTGGAGGACTGGCACAACTTCGGTGCCGACTACGACCGCACGCTGCAGGCGTGGCACGCCAATGTCGAATCGGCATGGAACACGCTGGATGCGCGCTATGACGAGCGTTTCCGCCGGATGTGGCGGTTCTACCTCGCGGTTTCGATGGCCACGTTCCGCAGCCGTCGCTCGCAGCTGTGGCAACTCGCGCTGTCGCCGAACGGCGTGCCGGGCGGCTACATCGCGCCGCGCTGAGCGCAGGCGCACAAACGGAAAGAGCAGGCCGGAGCCTGCTCTTCGTGGACGCGTTGCGTGCGGCGTCAGGCCGGTGGTGCGGAGGGCAGTTCGCGCGCGTTGAAGATGCGCTCGATCACCTCGGCCAGTTCGTCCTCGGAGAACGGCTTGGTCAGGTAGGCTTTCGCGCCCTGGCGCAGGCCCCACATGCGGTCGGTGTCCTGGTCCTTGGTGGTCACCAGGATCACCGGGATGTGTTTGGTGGTGGCCTCGCGGCTCAGCGTGCGCGTGGCCTGGAACCCGTTGAGGTTCGGCATCACCACGTCCATCAGCACCATGTCCGGCAGCTCGCGCTTGGCGACTTCGACGCCGGCAGCGCCGTCTTCGGCGGTGATGGATTCATGCCCCAGCTTTTCGACAATGCGCTGGATGCCCAGCAGTTGCGACGGTGAATCGTCGACGATCAGAATCTTTGCCATGGATATCCCCAATGTTCCCCGGCATCGATTTTAGTCCTTGCCGGTGACAACACAATGGGGTGGCCGGCCATCCGGCAACGTCCGTCGTGCCGCCGCCGCCGTTCATCCCATTCGTACCAGCGTGCGACCGAACGAGCGCCCGTCCAGCATGGTGCGGAACACCTCGGGCAGACCGTCCAGCGTGGTTTCGCGCGTGCAGATCGTGTCCAGGTGCCGCGGCTTCCAGTCACTGGCCAGGTGCTGCCAGACCTGTTCGCGGATATCGCGCGCCGTGCCTGCCGACGCGACGCCCAGCAAGGACACGCCCCGAATTATGAAGGGCATCACAGTTATGGGCAGGTCGGCCGTGGCGGCGAGGCCGGCGCTGGCCACGTTGCCGTAGGGCGTCGTCTGCGCCAGCAGGCTGGCCAGCATCGGCCCGCCGACATTGTCGAGACCTCCACCGAAGCGTGCCGACTCCATCGGGCGCGCGGTCGCCAGCGCATCCCGGCCCAGCACCTCGCTCGCCCCGATCGATTCCAGGTACGCGGTGTTCTCGGGCTTGCCGCTGATCGCATGCACCTCGAAGCCGGCCTTGCTGAAGATATCCACGGCCAGTGAGCCGACGCCACCGGTGGCCCCGGTGACGGCGAGCGGGCCAAGGTCCGGTGTCTGCCGGTTCTCGCGCATGCGGTACAGCGCGAGTGCGGCGGTGAAGCCGGCCGTGCCGATGATCATGCTCTCGCGCAGGCTCAGCCCGGAAGGCAGGGGAATGACCCACTTCGCATCCAGCCGCGCGTACTCGGCATAACCGCCGTCGCGCGTTTCGCTGAGGCCCGAGCCGGTGACCAGTACCGCATCGCCTTCCCTGAAGGCAGGATCCGTCGAGGCCACCACATGGCCGGCTACATCGATGCCACCCACCAAGGGGAAACGCCGCAGGATCTTGCCCTCACCGGTACCGGCCAGCGCGTCCTTGTAGTTGACCGACGAATACGCGGCCTTGATGACGACCTCGCCGGGATTCAGCGCGTCGAGCGCGATGGTTTCGATGCCACTGTGGTAGCCAGCGTCGTCGTTGTGGATGCGGAAGGCGGTGAAGGGGGTGGTAGGCAGGCTCATGCATTTGCTCCGTCATCCCGGCGAAAGCCGGGACCCAGTGACTTCGATTCTGGAGGCATCGCGAGGAAAACGCCAAAGCCTCGTCATGCGACTTTGGTGCCGCATGCAGGTCATGCGGTTTCATCGACGAGATCATGCCAGTACGGATTCATGTCCTCGATGAGCTTGATTTTCCATGCGCGCTTCCACTCTTTCAGGGCTTTTTCCCGCGCGATGGCGGAGGGCATTGTCTCGTGCGTCTCGTACCAGACCAACGTGTGGACACGGTAGCGGCGGGTGAAGCCTGCAACCTGATCGTTCTTGTGATGCCAGACGCGCGAAGCCAGATCGGAGGTGACGCCAATGTAGAGCGTTCCGTTGCGTTGGCTCGCCAGGATGTAAACGCAGGGGGTGCGCTGTCGCATGGGGGGCATTCCTTGCCCGAGGAAGATCATGGCGATCTTCCTCTTCTGCGTGTTTAACGTTCAAGCGGAAGTCGCTGGGTCCCGGCTTTCGCCGGGATGACGGGTAGGGGGCGCGTGCCGACAGATTCAGCAGTCGAATACGCGCGGACGTCGACGGACATCAGCACGGCGATTCGTTCCGCCGTCATCCCGGCGAAAGCCGGGACCCAGCGACTTTCAGTGCATCAATTCCAACCGCAGATCATCTCCATGGCGAGGAGGTCGCATCACTCACCGCAACGACTTCCGCCGCTTCTCATCCATCCACTTGTCCGCCTGCGCCGGCGTGTAGGCGTGCATCCAGGCGACCATCGTGTCGATGTCGTCGCCGTGCCACAGATCGTCGCGCTGTTCGGGGTGCAGGAAGCGCTCTTCCACCATGCGGTCGATCATCCCCATCAGTGGCGCGTAAAAACCTTCCACGTCGAGGAAGGCGCAGGGCTTGTCGCCGATGCCGAGCTGGCGCCAGGTGAGCATCTCGAACATCTCGTCCAGCGTGCCGAAGCCGCCGGGCAGGGCGACGAAGGCGTCGGAGAGGTCGAACATGCGCTTCTTGCGTTCGTGCATGTTGGCGACCACGTCCAGCCGGGTCAGGCCCTTGTGAGCGACTTCCCAGTTGACCAACTGTTCGGGAATGACGCCGATCACCTCGCCACCGGCGGCCAGCACCGCGTCGGCCACGATGCCCATCAGGCCGACGTTGCCGCCGCCGTACACCAGTTGCAGGCCTTCCTTCGCGATGCGGTCGCCCAGCGCGATGGCGCGCTCGGTGTAGGCGGGCTTGTTGCCGGCGTTGGAGCCGCAGTAGACGCAGATGCTCTTCATGGTCGATGTCCTGTCATGCCTGTTGTCTGAAACGCAAAACGCCAGGCATCGCCTGGCGCATGCGGATCACGGCGGCAACGTCGCCGCCGTGCGGGCCTCAATTGGGCTTGTGGATCGCGCGCTTGTGCACGGCCATCGCGGCATCGTGCACGGCTTCGGACAGCGACGGGTGCGCATGGCAGATGCGGGCCAGGTCGTCCGCGGAGCCCTTGAACTCCATGGTCAGCACGCCCTCGTGCACCAGTTCCGACACGTTCGCGCCGATCAGGTGCATGCCCAGCACGCGATCGGTTTCGGCGTCGGCGATGACCTTCACGAAGCCGGTCGGCTCCGCCATCGCCACGGCGCGGCCCACTGCGGCGAACGGGAAGGAGCCGGCCTTGTAGGCCACGCCTTCGGCCTTGAGCTGCTGCTCGGTCTTGCCGACCCAGGCGATCTCGGGCGAGGTATAAATGACCCACGGAATGGTGTCGAAGTTGACATGCCCCGGCAGGCCAGCGATCAGTTCGGCGACCGCGATGCCTTCCTCGAAGCCCTTGTGCGCCAGCATCGGCCCACGCACGCAGTCGCCGATGGCCCAGACGCCATCGACGCCGGTGTGGCAGTGCGCGTCGACTTCCACCTGGCCGCGTTCGTTGAGCTTGACCCCGGTGCCGTCGGCCAGCAGGCCCTTGCTCGCGGCGCGGCGGCCTACGGCGACCAGCAGCTTGTCCACGGTCAGCGTCTTCTCGCCTTCGGCGTCGCTGTAGGTGACGACGACTTCCTTCTTCTTGCCCTTGCCGGTGACTTCGGTCTTCGACACCTTGGCGCCAAGGCGGATGTCCAGGCCTTGTTTCTTGAACTCGCGCGCGGCGACCTTCGACACTTCGCTGTCGGCGACGGCGAGGAAATCGGGTAGCGCTTCGAGGATGGTGACCTCGGCGCCGAGACGGTTCCATACGCTACCCAGCTCCAGCCCGATCACGCCCGCGCCGATCACCGCGAGGCGCTTGGGGACCTCGGTGAAGTCCAGCGCGCCGACGTTGTCGACGATGGTGTCGCCGTCGAACTTCGCGAACGGCAGTTCGATGGAATCCGAACCGGCGGCGATGATGACGTTGGTGCCCTTCAGTTCGACTTCGCTGCCGTCGTGCTGCTTGACCTTGACCACGTTGCCGGGTTGCAGCTGACCGAAGCCGTAGTAAGCCGTCACCTTGTTGGCCTTGAACAGCTGCGCGATGCCGCCGGTGAACTGCTTCACGATGGCGTCCTTGCGGCCGACCATGGTGCCGACGTCGATCTTCGCGTCCTTGACGCTGATGCCGTGCTGTTCGAACTGGTGGGTCAGGTTGTGGTACTGGTGCGAGGAATCCAGCAGCGCCTTGGACGGGATGCAGCCCACGCGCAGGCAGGTGCCGCCCAGTGCGGGCTTGCCGTCCTTGCCGAGCGCGGCATCGATGCAGGCGACCTTCATGCCGAGCTGCGCGGCGCGGATGGCGGCGTGGTAGCCGGCCGGGCCGGCACCGATGACGACGACGTCGAATTGTTCGCTCATTTCATTCGCTCACGTGATTAGTGATAAGTGATTCGTGATTCGAAAGGGCGGGGTGGTGAAACGCTTTTGCGAATCACCTATCCCAAATCACCAATCACGGCTCTCACATGCCCAGGAGCATGCGGTGCGGGTTTTCCAGCTGGTTCTTGATGTCGACCAGGAACAGCACCGCGTCCTTGCCGTCGATGATGCGGTGGTCGTAGGACAGCGCGATGTACATCATCGGTGCGGCGACGACCTGGCCGTTCTCGACGATGGCGCGGTCCTTGATCGCATGCATGCCGAGGATGGCGCTCTGCGGCGGGTTGACGATCGGCGTGGACATCAGCGAGCCGAAGGTGCCGCCGTTGGTGATGGTGAAGGTGCCGCCCTGCAGGTCTTCCAGGCCCAGCTTGCCGTCGCGCGCCTTCTTGGCGTAGTCGGCGATGCCCTTCTCGATGTCGCCGAAGCCCATGCGCTCGACGTTGCGCAGCACCGGCGTGACCAAGCCCTTCTCGGTGGAGACGGCGATCGAGATGTCGGAGTAGCCGTGGTAGATGATGTCGTTGCCGTCGACCGAGGCGTTGACGATCGGGTGGCGCTGCAGCGCGTTGGCGGCGGCCTTGGCGAAGAAGCTCATGAAACCGAGCTTGATGCCGTTGGCTTTCACGAAGTCGTCCTGCAGCTCCTTGCGCATCTCCATGACCTTGGCCAGGTTGACTTCATTGAACGAGGTCAGCATGGCGATGGAGTTCTTGGACTGCATCAGGCGCTCGGCGATGCGCGTGCGGATCCGGGTCATTGGCACGCGCTCTTCCGGACGCGCGCCGCCGCTGACGCCGGCGGTCTTGCCGCTGGCGTAGTTGACCAGGTCTTCCTTGGTGACCGCGCCGCGCCGGCCGGTGCCTTCCACGTTCGCCGGATCGATGCCCTGGGTGACGGCGGTGAAGCGGGCGCCTGGCGGCAGTACATCGGCGCCGGCAGGCGCGGGCTTGGTGCTGGACGGCGCCGCGGCGTCGGCCTTGGCGGCGTCGGCCTTCGGCTGCACTTCCTGCGCGCCGGCGGCGGGCTTCTTTTCTTCGGCGGCGGGCGCGGCAGCGGCCACGGCACCTTCCTCGATGATCGCCAGCAACTGCTGGCTGGTCACCGTGTCGCCTTCCTTGAACTTGATTTCCTTCAGCACGCCGTCGACGGGCGAGGGCACTTCCAGCACGACCTTGTCGGTTTCCAGGTCCATCAGGTTCTCGTCGCGCTTGACCGCGTCGCCGGCCTTCTTGTGCCAGGCGGCGATGGTGGCATCGGAGACGGACTCGGGCAGAACCGGAACTTTGACTTCAGTGGCCATGGTGATGGGACGTCCTGGTGGTTTGTTCTAATGAGGGTGAGGGCTTATTCGGCGACGTTGTCGTTGCCGAGCTTGTTGACCAGTGCATCGGCGACCAGCTTCAGCTGTTCCTCGACGTGCTCGGCGAAGTGGCCGGCGGCGGGCGAGGGCGAACGCGAACGGCCCGCATAGTGCAGCGATTGCTTGCCGGTGAGGCAGGCCTGCAGGTGGTGCTTGATCTGGTACCACGCTCCCTGGTTCTGCGGCTCTTCCTGGCACCAGACCACTTCGGTGGCCTTGCCGTAACGCTTGAGTTCGGCGGCCAGTTGCTCGCGCGGGAACGGGTACAGCTGTTCGATGCGCAGGATGGCCACGTCGTCCTGGCCACGCTTCTGCGCATCTTCCAGCAGGTCGTAGTAGACCTTGCCCGAGCAGGCGACGACGCGCTTGACCTTCTTTGCGTCCGCGGTGGCGTCCGGAATCAGATGCTGGAACTCGCCGTTGGCCAGTTCGTCCAGCGTGGACACAGCCAGCTTGTGGCGCAGCAGCGACTTCGGCGTCATCACCACCAGCGGCTTGCGGGTGGTCATGCGCATCTGCCGACGCAGCATGTGGTAGGCCTGGGCGGGCGTGGTCGGCACGCAGACCAGCATGTTTTCCAGCGCGCACAGCTGCAGGAAACGCTCCAGGCGCGCCGAACTGTGCTCCGGGCCCTGGCCTTCGTAGCCATGCGGCAGCAGCAGGGTCAGGCCGCTGATGCGGCCCCACTTGGCTTCGCCGGCGGCGATGAACTGGTCGATCACCACCTGCGCACCGTTGGCGAAGTCGCCGAACTGCGCTTCCCAGATGCACAGCGTGTTCGGATCGGTGGTCGAGAACCCGTATTCGAACGCCATCACCGCTTCCTCGCTGAGCAGCGAGTCGATGATGGTCGCCTGTTCCGGCTGTTCGACCAGCTGGCGCAGCGGCAGGTAATAGCTGTCGGTCTTCTGGTCGTGCAGGATCGCGTGGCGGTGGAAGAACGTGCCGCGGCCGGCGTCCTGGCCGACCAGACGCAGGCCGTTGCCTTCCGACAGCAGCGTGGCGTAGGCGAGGTTTTCGGCGAAGCCCCAGTCGGCCGGCTGTTCGCCAGCGGCCATCTTCACGCGGTCGTCGTAGATCTTGGCCACGCGCGGATGCAGCGCCACGCCGGCGGGGATCGTGGTGATGATCTTCGCCAGCGAATCCAGCACCTTGCGCTTGACCCTGGTGTCGACCGGATCGCTGACCTTGCCCGACAGGTAACGCGACCAGTCGATCGCGAGTTCGTCGCTCTTCTGCTTGGCCAGCTCGGTGGTGTACTCGCCCGAATCCAGCTTGTTGCGGTATTCGTCCGCCAGCGCCTTGCCACCCTCGGTGGGGATGACGCCGGCGCCTTCCAGCTTGGCGGCGTACATCTCGCGCGTGGTCGCGTGCTTGCGGATGGTCTGGTACATCACCGGCTGCGTGGCGGCCGGCTCGTCGGCTTCGTTGTGGCCGTGGCGGCGGTAGCACACCAGGTCGATCACCACGTCCTTCTTGAACTGCTGGCGGAAGTCGTAGGCCAGCTGCGCCACGAACACCACCGCTTCCGGATCGTCGCCGTTCACGTGGAACACCGGGGCGCCAACCATCTTGGCGACGTCGGTGCAGTACAGCGTGGAGCGCGAGTCTTCCTTGTTGCTGGTGGTGAAGCCGATCTGGTTGTTGATGACGACATGCAGCGTGCCACCGACGGCGAAACCGCGCGCCTGCGACATCTGGAACAGCTCCATCACCACGCCCTGGCCGGCGAACGCGGCGTCGCCGTGCATGATGATCGGCAGCACCGCCTGGCGCGCGGCGTCGTTGCGGCGCTCCTGGCGCGAACGCACGCTGCCGGCGACGACGGGGTCGACGATTTCCAGGTGCGAGGGATTGAAGGCCAGCGCCAGGTGGACCGGACCGCCTGGCGTCGCGATGTCGGCGGAGAAGCCCATGTGGTACTTCACGTCGCCGGCGTGGGCCAGGCTGTTGTCGTGTTCGAACTTGCCCTCGAACTCGTCGAACAGCTTGCGCGGACTCTTGCCGAGCGTGTTGACCAGCACGTTGAGGCGGCCGCGGTGGGCCATGCCGACCACGATGTCCTTGACCCCGCCTTCGCCGGCGTTGCGGATCATGGTGTCCAGCAACGGGATCAGCGCATCGCCGCCTTCCAGCGAGAAGCGCTTCTGGCCGACATACTTGGTGTGCAGGTAGCGCTCGAGGCCCTCGGCGGCGGTCAGGCGCTCGAGCGTGCGGCGCTTGGCGTCATCGGACAGGCCGAACTGGCCGCCGGCGGTCTCCAGGCGCTGGTACAGCCACTGGCGCTGGTCGACCTCCGAGATGTGCATGAACTCGACGCCGATCGGGCCGGTGTAGGCGGCCTTCAGGCGGGCCAGCAGGTCGCGCAGCTTCATGCGCGAGTTGCCGCCCACGTTGCCGGTGCTGAACTCGCTGTCCAGGTCGCGCTCGGACAGGTCGTGGAAGGCCAGGTCCAGGTCGGGCGGATTGACCGGCGGGGTCAGGCCCAGCGGATCGATCCGGGCGCCCAGGTGGCCCCGCGAACGGTAGGCGGTGATCAGGCGGCCGACATTGCGTTCGCGCTCATCGCCGCCACCGGCCGCGACATGGCCGTTGTTGGCGGCCTGGCGTGCGGCTTCGGTGATCTGCTGGATGACGACCGAGTGCGGGACATCGCCGGCTTCGTGGCCCTTGAAGCCGTCGAAGTAGGCCTTCCATTTGGGGTCCACGCTGTCCGGTGAGACGAGGTACTGCTCGTACAGGTCTTCGACGTAGGAGGCGCTGCCGCCGTTGAGTTGCGAGGATTGCGCGAACTGCTTCAGGAGATTGTCCACGATGGCGATGGCGTGCAGTGGGTAGTCGAGGGGGCGCTTGCGTCCGTGCCGCGCGATACCGCACTGACAGGAGGAAAACAGGGAAATTATACCCCCATGCCGGGAAGGGGGCGTAACCGGATTGGACTAAAGACGCAGATTTCAGGCCCATGGTGGCCGGCGGCACCGTGCCCTGTGCGAGACGCTAGAGACCCAGCGCACGGTATTCGCTGACGGGGCGCGAACGCTCCCACATCTGCGTGAATTCGTGCCGGAGCTGCCGGGCGCGGCCGGCATGCGCCAGCCCGGCCTCGCCATCGAAGCGATGGCCGAGCGGGCGGTGGTAGTAGCCGTGATCGTCGTTGGCGACGAAGGCCGCGGTGTACGACACGTCCACCGGGTCCTGGACCTCGCGGAAGGCGAGCACGCTGGGCAGTCGCTGGCCCAGGCCGATCAGCGGGGCCAGGGCACGCTGGGGGGTGCCGGCGTCCTGCAGCAGCACCTGGACCTGGGCGCCGGCCTGGCGGGTAGCGAAGCGGCGCAGCGACTCGATGACCGGCGGCGTGTCCCACAAGCCGGGGTCGAGTGCGCGGCTGTAGATCACCAGCGAGCGCCGTGCCTGGGCCACCACCGCGGTGGTGACGGCCACGGCTTCGGCACGCTGCGCGATGCCGGCCGGTCCTGCCAGCTGCCGGCGCATGCCCTGGTGCTCGATGCCGGCCTCGATGAATCGCTCGCCCTCTGGCAGGAACCCGTGGCGGGCGTAGAACCCCTCCGCAGCGACCTGGGCGTGCAGCGACACCGTCGGCCACTGGCGGCGGCGGGCTTCCTCCAGCAGCGCCGACAGCAGCGCATCGCCGACGCCGCGGCCGCACCAGGCCGACAGCACGGCCATGCGCCCGATCCGGTGTTCCGGCGTCAGCCGCGCGGTCCCGATGGGCGTGCCGTCGTCGTCACGGGCCAGCACGTGATGGCACAGCGGATCCAGTGCATCGCGTTCCAGTTCGCGTGGCACCTGCTGCTCCTGCACGAACACCACATCCCGCACCCGGTGTACCGACGCGGCACCGGTGGCGTAATCGACCGCTTCGACGTGGTATCCGTGCGGCGCGTTCATGCCTCTTCGTCCCCGCCACCCGGATCGTCACCGGGCAGCGCCAGCTGGTAGTGGCCCTGTGCCGCCAGTGCCATCACCGCATCACGGCCGGCTTCGCTGAGTGCGGCGTAGGCGGCGCCATCCAGGCCTTCCAGTGCGGCGAGCCGCTGCGCTTCCTTGACCGGCAGTGCGTAGTCCATGCCATTGCAGAACAGGGTGGCGCCCTTGCTGCGCCGACGCCAGGCGACGCGCGAGAACGGGTGGCGCAGCAGGTGGGCGCCCTGTTGCAGGTCCCACTCCATCTCGATGCGCGACGGTGCGTCCGGCGCTGGCATGACATCACCGGAGGCGCGGTAGGTCGTGATGAAGCGGCCGAACCAGTCGCCGACCAGGTCCGGATCGTTCATCCGCAGCGCGTTCAGGGCCTCGACCACGCGTTCCATGGCGCGCGCGTCGATCTCGTTGGGATCCTGCGGTGCGACCAGGTCTTCGTCGTGGTAGCGGACGGCGTCATCGGCATCGGCGATCAGCGTGTCCAGGTAGTCGCCGATCAGTTCGGCCGAGGAAGGCGCGCGCATGCCCACCGAAAACGTCAGGCAGGCGTTTTCCGCCACGCCGTGGTGCGGCACCAGCGGCGGCAGGTAGAGCATGTCGCCCGGCGACAACACCCAGTCGTGGGTCGGTTCGAACCGGCGCAGCAGCTTGATCGCCACGTCGTCCTGGAAGGCAAGGTCGGGCGCGGGCCTTCCCATCGCCGTGCTGGCATCGATCATCCAGCGGCGCTCGCCCTGCGCCTGCAGCAGGAACACGTCGTAATGGTCGACATGCGCACCCACCGAGCCGCCGGTGGCGGCGAAGCTGATCATGATGTCATCCACCCGCCAGCGCGGCAGGAAGCGGAACTGCTCCAGCAACTGGCGGATGTCCGCGTCCCATTTGTCCACGTCCTGCACCAGCAGGGTCCAGTCGTGGTCCGGCAGGCCCGGGAAATCCTCCTCCTGGAACGGTCCCGTGCGCACGTCCCAGACCCCGGTCGCCTTGTCCAGGCTGATCAGGCGGGCCAGCACGCCGTCCTCGCAGGCCAGGCCGGCGAGGTCTTCGGGCTGCACCGGGGTTTCGAAGTCCGGGAACGCGTTGCGGATCAGCAGTGGGCGCTTGTGCCAGTAATCGCGCAGGAAGCGGTCTGCCGGCATGCCGAGCGGCTGGTGCTGCGTGGCATTTACCTCGAAGGGCAGGTCCTTGGGGCGTCGGGTGGTCTTGGTGTTCATCAGGGGAGGCATTCAGCGGAAAGTGAGGGCGGCAGCATCGGGGGCGACGGGAAGCGCGTCATTGCGTCCGATCAAGGCGTCGCTGCGGCCGCTTCGTCCGCCAGCCGCTTGTCCAGCCGCTGCGTCGCGCGCTGTGCGTACGTGCGGCAGGCGGTGGTGTCGACCAGGGGGCGATCGGCACCGGGGCCGATCCGGGACCACAGATCGCTCGCCGACGGGTGCGGCGTCACCAGGATGTCGCAGTCGAGGGCGGCCACCCGTGCCAGCGTGTCGCGGAACGCCGCCACGTAACCGGGATGCGCCGCTTCATCGCCGTACCGGTACACGTCGTCGGAGATCGCGGTCAGGCTGTCGGCGTAGACCATCTGCCGGCAGTCGTCGCCCTCGCACGAGCGCCAGGTCCAGCTGGTGCCGCCGGGCGTGTGGCCCGGCGTGGGAACGACCTGCAGGGCGAGCGGGCCGACGCGCACCACGCCGTCATCCGCAAGTACGACCACCTGCTCGACTGGCGCGAACGGGTCCAGCACCTCGTGCTGCGGATCGCTGCGGTCGCTGGTGCCGCGCTTCAGCGTGGCGACGGCCGGCGCGCGTGCGTACACGGGCGCGCCGGTGGCGCGCTGCAGTTCCGCCAGGCTGCCTGCATGGTCGAAGTGTTCGTGCGACAGCATGATGGCGCGCACGTCTTCCGGCTTGAAGCCGAGCGCGCGGATGTTCGCCAGGATCTGTGGACCCGCCTGCGGCGTGGCAGCGTCGATCAGGATGTGGCCCTCGTCCGAGGTCACCAGCAACGCGCTGATGCCGCAGGTGCCGACATACCAGGTGTTGCCGTAGACCTTCAGCGGCGTACCAGGATCGTTCCAGCCGGCATCGTCGGCGCAGGCTTTGGGGACGGGTGCATCGGCGGCCAGTGCGCTGGCCGGAGGCGACAGGGCGAACAGGCTGGCGAGCAGGGCAGAGCGAAGTGTCATGTGGCGATCTCGTCGTAGCCGCGGTTGACGAACTGCAGCAGGCACCAACCGAAGCGGCGGCCGACGGCAAGGCCGAACGCCTGCGTGTACAGCGCCTCTGCGGCGGACAGGTCGGGAACGTCGATGTTGATCAGCAGGCGCATCGCCGTTCCCTTGAGTACCGGACGTCAGATGTTCCGCGCAAGCCGTTCGGCGAGACCGGTGTAACTGCCCGGTGTCATGTCGCGCAGGCGCTGCTTGTCGTCGGCCGGCAGGTCGAGCGATTCGATGAAGGCGCGCATCGAGTCGGCGGTGATGCCCTGGCCGCGCGTCAGCGCTTTCAGTTGCTCGTAGGGGTTCGGCAGGCCGTGGCGGCGCATCACCGTCTGCACGGCTTCGGCCAGCACTTCCCAGGCGGCATCGAGATCGGCGTCCAGGCGCTGCGGGTTCACCTCCAGCTTGCCCAGGCCCTTGGCCAGCGAATCCAGCGCGACCTGCGTATGGCCGAACGCGGTACCCAGTGCACGCAGCACGGTGGAATCGGTGAGGTCGCGCTGCCAGCGGCTGATCGGCAGCTTGGCGCTGAAGTGTTCGAACAGTGCGTTGGCGATGCCGAAGTTGCCCTCGGCGTTCTCGAAGTCGATCGGATTGACCTTGTGCGGCATGGTCGACGAACCGACTTCGCCTTCCTTCAGGCGCTGCTTGAAGTAGCCCAGCGAGATGTAGCCCCAGATGTCGCGCGCCAAGTCGACCAGGATGGTGTTGGCGCGGCGCGCGGCGTCGCCGATCTCGGCCACGTTGTCGTGCGGCTCGATCTGCGTGGTGTACGGGTTGAAGACCAGGCCCAGGCCTTCGACGAAACGCTGCGCGAACGCCGGCCAGTCGACGTCCGGATAGCTGGCGACGTGCGCGTTGTAGTTGCCGACCGCGCCGTTGATCTTGCCGGTCAGTTCCACGGCGGCGATCTGCGCGCGCTGGCGCTCGATGCGCGCGACGACATTCGCGATCTCCTTGCCGAGCGTGGTGGGCGAGGCGGTCTGGCCGTGCGTGCGCGACAGCATCGGCTGCGCCGCCTGCGCGTGGGCCAGCGTGCGCAGCGTGGCGGTCACGCCGTCGAGCGTCGGCAGCAGCACCTCGCGGCGCGCCTGCTCCAGCATCAGGCCGTAGGACAGGTTGTTGATGTCCTCGCTGGTGCAGGCGAAGTGGACGAACTCCAGCGCCGGGGCGAGTTCCGCATCGTCCTTCAGTTGCTCCTTGATGAAGTACTCCACCGCCTTGACGTCATGGTTGGTGGTGCGTTCGATCTCCTTGACGCGGGCGGCGTTGGCGACACTGAAGCCGTCGGCCAGCGCACGCAGCTTCGTCCTTGCCGCATCGGAGAAGACCGGCAGCTCGACGATGCCCGGCTCGTCCGCCAGCGCCAGCAGCCATTCCACCTCGACCTTCACGCGGGCGCGGATCAGGCCGTACTCGGAGAAGATCGGGCGCAGCGCATCGACCTTGCCGGCATAGCGGCCATCGAGCGGGGACAGGGCGAGCAGGGACGAATCCGACATGGGCGCGGGGAAGGGGGCAGAAGGGGAGCGGTGGATTTTACCCCGGGAAGGCGCCGATCCGGTCTGGCGTATCCTGTGGCCCCCGCCAGCCGCCGGCGTCCGTGCCGTCGAGCAAGCCGTGAATCCCTCCAGGAGACGGTTGATGACCAGCAAGAAGACCGCGGGCATGGCCCGTGCCGCGCGTACCCGCATCGAGCACGACAGCATGGGCGAGCTGAAGGTCCCCGCCGATGCGCTCTGGGGCGCGCAGACCCAGCGTGCGGTGCAGAATTTTCCCATTTCCGGACGCCCGATGCCACGCGGATTCATCCGTGCACTGGGCCTGGTGAAAGGGGCCGCGGCCGAGGTCAATGCCGGCCTCGGCCTGCTGCCGAAGGGAATCGCGGCGAGCGTGCGAGCGGCGGCAAGCGAGGTCGCGTCCGGCGCGCACGACGCGCATTTCCCCATCGACGTCTACCAGACCGGTTCGGGCACGTCGTCGAACATGAATGCCAACGAGGTGATCGCCACCTTGGCGACGCGCGCGGGCAAGGCCCGCGTGCACCCGAACGACCACGTCAACCTCGGGCAGAGTTCCAACGACGTCATCCCGACCGCGCTGCGCGTGGCCGCGCAGCTGGCGGTGGTGGAAGACCTGCTGCCTGCCCTCAAGCATCTGCGCAATACCATCGATGCGCGCGGCAAGGCGCTGGGGAAGGTGGTCAAGACGGGGCGCACGCACCTGATGGATGCGATGCCGCTGACGTTCGGCCAGGAATTCTCGGCGTGGTCGGCACAGTTGTCCTCGGCGCAGGCCCGCCTCGAGGACGCCTTGAAGCGCGTGCGCCGCCTGCCGCTGGGCGGCACCGCCATCGGTACCGGCATCAATGCGGATCCGCGCTTCGGCGCGCGCGTGGCGAAAGCACTTTCGACGATGACGAAGACGCGGTTCGAAAGCGCGGCCAACAAGTTCGAGGGCCTGGCCGCACAGGACGATGCCGTCGAACTGTCCGGCCAGCTCAGTGCGCTTGCCGTCGCCTTGACCAAGATCGCCAATGACCTGCGCTGGATGAATTCAGGACCGCTCGCCGGCCTGGGCGAAGTGGAACTGCCTGCGCTGCAGCCGGGCAGTTCCATCATGCCGGGCAAGGTCAATCCGGTGATCCCGGAAGCCACGGTGATGGTGTGCGCACAGGTCATGGGCTACCACACGGCGGTGACCGTCGCCGGGCAGACCGGCAATTTCCAGCTCAACGTCACCCTGCCGCTGATCGCGAACAACCTGCTGGACGGCATCGGGTTGCTGTCGAACGTGTCGCGGCTGCTGGCCGACGACTGCATCGCCGGGCTGAAGGTGCGCAATGATCGCGTGCAGGAAGCGTTGGACCGCAATCCGATCCTGGTGACCGCACTGAATCCGGTAATCGGTTACGAGAAGGGCGCGGCCATCGCCAAGCAGGCGTACAAGCAGAACCGGCCCGTACTGGACGTCGCGCGCGAGGTCACCGGGTTGCCGGAAAAGACCCTGAAGCCGCTGCTGGACCCGGCCGTATTGGCCAGGGGTGGCATCCACGGCAAGCCCGGCGGCGGAGGCGGTTGAGGCCCCTGCCGCACGCTACGTGCGCGGCGGTGCGGGATCAGGGTGAGGGGGCAGGCGCCGGTTCTGCTGCGGCGGCATCCGCTTCCTCCGCTGCGTTGCCGCGGCTGGCCTTGACGGCTTGCCCGATCGCGCGCCCGACGTCCTTGCCGGCTTCGCGGCTGTCGTTCTGGGACGTGCGGCATTCCTTGATGTCGTCGAGGTCCATGCCGGCGTAGGGCTGGAACGCGGGCAATGCCGCCGCGAGATCCTGCTGCGCCCTGTACAGGCCGGGCAGTCGGTCGCAGATCTTCATCGCCTCCGCTTCCACCTTCTTCGCTTCGGCATCCATCTGCCGGTCGATCTGGTCGGGATCGCCGCTGAGGATGCCCTTCACCACGGCGCCTACCGCCTTGCCGGCCAGCTTCGCGCCTTCCTTGCCCGTGGCGATGCCGGCGTCGGCGATGCCGCCCAGTTCGCGGTGGTAGGCGACGAGCAATGCGCGCTGCTCGTCCGTCACCGGTACCTGCTTGCCGCCGACGATGAAGTCGCCGTTCGCCGACACTTCCGCCTTCGGGTGGCCGGGTGTGTTGAGCTTCAGGTTCTGGCCCCACAGGGCGCTGGATCTTGTCGCGTCGCCGTCGGCATCGCCGCTTTTCGAGCAGGCGGCCAGCAGTACGGTGGCGGACAGGGCAAGTGCGAGGGTGCGGAGCATCATGGTCGTTTCCTGGGAATCAACGGTGCTTGGGAATGTCGATCGGGCCTTTGACGCCTGCGTGATCGACGTCGCCGCTGCCGATCGAGCGGACGGTCAGTCCGCCACTGACGTCGCGTACGTCCAGCCCGCCAGAACCCACCGAGCCGACCACCACGTGGCCGGCGATGTCGCGCAGTTCCGCGCCGCCCGAACCGATCGAGCCGATCTCGACGCTGCCGCCGCGCGACAGGCTGAAGCCGCCCGAGCCGATGCTGCCGACGTCGGTGGCGCCCTGCACGTCGTCGGCTTCCACGTCGCCCGAGCCGATCGAGACGACCTTGAGGCTGCCGGCACCGTGGATGTCGATGTCGCCGGAGCCCACCGACGCGGCGGCCAGGCCACGGATGCGGCGACCCACGGCGTGGCCGGAACCGACGTCGGCGCTGAACACCGGGGCGCCGGTGACTTCGGCTTCGCCCGAGCCCACTTTCACCTGCACGGGCAGGTGGTCGGGCAGGATCGCGGTCAGGTTGAGGTACGCGTAGTTGCCGCCGAACGAGATGCCACTGTGGCTGCCGTCCCGGTACATCTGCACGATCAGCTTGTCGCCCGCGCGTCGCTGTTCGACCTTCAGTTGATCAAGCCGGTCGGCGTGGCTGCTGCAGGCCCGGCCTTCCATCGCCGCCGGCGCACCGGCACGCGATTGCACCGTCAGGTCGTGCGGACCCACGTCGAACACCACGGTCCTGGCGTCGCCGATGTCGAGCGTGAGCCGACGTGGCGCCTCGTGCTTGCAGTAGCGGTCCGACGCCAGCGCGGGAGCGGACAGCGCCAGCAGGGCGAGCAACGGGAAGGCGGGCAGGGCGATGCGCATCATCGGGTCTCCGGGATCGGGTCAGGCATGCAACGTCGGTCGCAGGCGCCAAGGCGCCGGCGCGCTAGCGCGAGGCGAACTCCCGGCGAAGGTCCTGCTCGCAGTTTTCGGCGTCGTCCGCTTCCAGCGTGGCATACGGGCGGAACTCCGGAAGGTTGGCGGACAGGCGCTGCTGGGTGTCGTGCAGCGCCGGCAGGCTGCGACAGATCTGCCGTACGCCCGGCTCGACGGTCTCCTTGACGGTCTTCTCGATGCGGCGCTCCAGGCTGCCGGTCATGGCGCCGACCATCAGGCTGAACAGGCCACGGTCGACCGCGTCCAGCGCCACCTGTGCGCTGCGCTCGCCGATGTCGATGCCGGCCTTGGCGATGTCGATCACCTGGTGGCGATAGCGCAACAGGTCCTGCCGCTGGCGGCCGTCGATGGCGACCGGCTTGCCCTCGATCAGCAAGTCGCCCCATGGCGTGATTTCCGCCTTCGGCAGCGAGCGGTCGTCGCGGCCTACGCGCTTGCCGGACTTGCTGAAGTGCAGGTTGTCGCCCAGTTGCAGGTTGTCGGTCTCCAGCTCGCGGCGGGCGGCCGCGAGTTCCGCACGCACCTCGTCGCGTGCCTCGGCCAGGTCTGCGCTGATTTCATTGCCGATGCGGGTGTTCTTGGCGCTCGCCGGGGGGGCGGCCAGCGGCAGCAGGCTGGCCAGCACCAGCGGCATCAGGACGTGTGGGATACGCGTGGTGGGCATGTCCGTTTCCTCTCCATGACGAAGTTCAGTGGATGTCGATGGCGTGGTTGCGGGGAACCGAGGTCTCGACGTGCGACTGCGGTTGCTTCGGTTGCTGCGGCGGCGAGGCGCCTCAGAAGGTCCAGGTGCCGTCGCCGTCCGCGTCGCCGCAGTCGTCCACGTCGGTCTGGTCCATGGTGGCGTAGGGGGCGAATTCGGGCAGGGCGGCCGCCAGCGCCCGTTGCGCCGACAGCAGGCCGGGCATGCGCGTGCACAGCTGCGCCACCATCGGCTTGAGCTTGTCCTTGGCCTGCTCGCCGACCTGCTTGCCGATGTCGTCGCCATTCTGGCCCGCCAGCAGGCCCTTCAGCGCGGACGCTGCGGCGTCGATGCCGACGCGTGCGCCTTCCATGCCGATGGCCATGCCGTCACCGATCACGCCGAGCAGTTCGCCGCGATACGCCAGTACCAGCGCCTTCTGTTCCGGCGTGGTGGCGATCGACTTGCCTTCGATCAGCAGGTCGCCCGCCGGCGTGATTTCCGCCTTCGGCAAATTCTGCTTCTCATTGCGGTTGAGCGAAATGTTCTCGCGGGCCAGACGGTCGCGTGCCGTGGCGACCTCCTGGCGCGCCTTTTCCATTTCCTGGCTGGCTTCGCCGAGACCGTTGGCGACTTCGTTCATCGCCTTGGCTGCGACACCGGTGGGGGCATTGTCCTTGTCCTTGTCCTTGTCTGCCGGCTGGCAGGCGGCAAGCACCAGCACAGCGACGACAAGCAGGGGGCGCATGGGAGAAAGGGAAGTGGGCATGTCCGTGTCCTGGCTGGGGGCGGGCCGAAGACGGCCCGCCTGGAAGGGGCTTGCATGACTTACTCGCTCTCGCGCCAGCGGCGCAGGTAGATCGCCCCGATGATCAGGACCACGCCGATCACCGCACCGATCCACAGGTCGGCAGTGGCGAACGCATGCCAGCTGCGCGTCAGGTCGATGGCGTTGGCCAACTGGTCCGGTGTGTTGATGTCGGCGTGCGGATTGGCGGCACCGCCCGGCAGCGTGGGGAACCACGTGCCCGGCACCACGCTCAGCAGGCCACGGTAGACGACCGTGTACCAGATCAGGTCATGGCGGACATTCAGGCCCGGCAGGATGTCGGTCATGCTGATGATCACGCAGGCCAGCACCGGCACCAGCACCGCCCACAGGAACGGCTTGCTGCGCGCCCAGGCCGAGCAGAACATCAACCAGCCGATCGCCGGCAGCGCCCACAGTATGTACACGGGCAGCGAGGCGATGACGCCGCCGATGATGCGCAGCGGATGCGAGTGGGTGAATACCGCCGTGCCGGCAGGCAATCCGTTGATGCTGATGGTCAACGCCGAGATCAGCCACAGCGCCAGGCCGATCAGGATGCCGACGCTGATCGCCAGCAGCGGTGCCAGCACCAGCGCCCAGGCCAGCTTCGACAGCACCATGTGGGTGTCCGACACCGGCAGCGACTTCCAGAACAGCACGCTGCGGTCGCGGCGGTCGTCGTAGAGCGTGCCGAGGGCATAGAAGAACACCACGAAGGCCAGCACCACGCATGCCAGGATCACGCCGCCCAGCAGCATGCCGTCGCCGACGCCACCGAGGATCTGGTGGGCCTTCTCCGGGGCTTCCTCGATGCTGAAGCCGCCGTCGCTCAGCTTGCCGCGGGCGGCGATGCTGCCGATCACGGCCAGGATCAGGTTCAGGACCACGAAGATGCCGCCGGTGATGACCGGCGCCCAGAAGAAGCCGCCGCGGTTCTCCCAGAATTCGCGCTTCAGCAGCCACGTGAACGCGCCCGGCTTGGAGGTTTTTCCCAACGTCGAAGTCACGGCGTTCATGCGTAGGTTCCTTTCATGATGGCGACGAACAGGTCGGCCAGGCCAGGGGTGCGGATTTCGCCGAGGGCGGCCAACTGCCCCTTCGGCACGCCGTCGAACAGCAGCACGGTCTTGCCGAAGGGCAGGGCGCGTTCGTCGATGGGCTTGAGCGCGCGCGCCTGTTCGACGGCATCGCCGCTGGCCAGCACCTCGGTGTAGCGCTCGGCCATGTCTTCCATCTGCGAGGTCAGTACGATCTTGCCGTCGCGGATGAACATCACGTCGGTGAGGATGTGTTCGATCTCCTCCACCTGGTGGGTGGTGACGATGATCGTCTTCTGCTCGTCGAAGTAATCCTCCAGCAGGCGCTGGTAGAACTGCTTGCGATACAGGATGTCCAGGCCGAGCGTGGGTTCGTCCAGCACCAGCAGCCTGGCATCGATGGCCATCACCAGCGCCAGGTGCAACTGCACGATCATGCCCTTGGACATCTCGCGCACGCGCAGGTTGGGCTTGAGCTGGGTGTTGGCGATGAAGCGCTCGCACTTGGCGCGGTCGAAGCGCGGATGGACGCCGGCCACGAAGTCGATGGCTTCCTTCACCTTCATCCAGCGCGGCAGTACGGCCACGTCGGCGATGAAGCAGACATCCTTCATCAGTTCGTCGCGGTCCTTGCGCGGATCCAGGCCCAGCACCTTCAGCTGGCCCTCGAACGGCGTCAGGCCCAGGATGGCCTTCAGCGCGGTGGTCTTGCCGGCCCCGTTCGGACCGATCAGGCCGATGATCTTGCCCGCTTCGATCTCGAAGCTGGTGTTGTCCAGCGCAAGCTTGTTCTTGTAGGCCTTGCGCAGGCCGTGGGCCGACACCACGGCATTGGCGATTGCGGCATTCATCACTTGTTCCCCTTGGATTGCAGCAACTCTTCGATGGACAGGCCCAGACGCTCGATGCGCTCGGCGACCACGGGCCATTCTTCGGTCAGGAACCGCTCGCGCTCGCTGCCACGCAGCTTCTTGGCGGCTTCCTCGGTGACGAACATGCCCAGGCCGCGGCGCTTCTCGACCAGGGCCTCGTCCGCCAGTTCCTGGTAGGCGCGCGACACGGTGATCGGATTGAGCTGGTACTCGGCGGCGACCTGGCGGACCGAGGGCAGCGCATCGCCCGGCTTCAGGATGCCGTCCAGCATCATGGCGATCACGCGGTCCTTCAGTTGACGGTAGATGGGAGCACCGTCGCTCCACTGGATGGGCGCCATGGCTCAGCTCCTCGGACGCAGCGATTGGCCGAAGGAGAAGTACGGCATGGCCAGCGACGCCCGCGCACGACGCTTGTGCTGGCGTGCCTCGTGCGTGCCGTCATCGCCGGTGATCTCGCGGACGTCGGATTCCAGCGCGCCCACCAGCGCGGCCGATTCCGCCTCTGCCGTGCGGGCGCCGGACATGGCCGCCAGCGCACCGGCCGCCAGCAGCAGGCCGCCGACGGCCAGGCTTGGCAGGGTGTGGGTCAATTTCTGGTTCATGGCATCTCCCCGTGAGTTGGGTGAGTGGTGTTGTATTCAACTATAACACCAAAACACAGGCCGTCAACTGCCTCGCAACGTTTTGTCACCCAACTGAAGGCATACTTGTCATGTTCGCACTAGCAGGACCATGAAATGAAGCTCAAGTCATTGAAAATCATCGGATTAATCGCGCTACTTGGCGCCTCTGCCACGGTGCTGGCGGCCGGTTTGCTGGACGTGAGCTATCGCCCGTTGGCCGGAAAGACCGCCGTCAACCTGAAGAAGGCGTACGCGGGGCAGGTGCTGCTGATCGTCAACACCGCGAGTAAATGCGGCTACACGCCGCAGTACGAGGGGCTTGAGGCGCTGCACCAGCGCTACGCCGCGCAGGGCTTCGCCGTGCTCGGGTTTCCGTCCAACGACTTCAAGGGCCAGGAACCGGGCAGCGAAAAGGAGATCCAGGAGTTCTGCACGCTGACCTATGGCGTGAAGTTCCCGATGTTCGAGAAGGTCGCGGTGACCGGTGACAACGCCACGCCGCTGTACAAGTCGCTCGCGCAGGCGACGGGCACGGCGCCCGGCTGGAACTTCCACAAATACCTGATCGGCCGGGACGGCCGCGTGGTCGCGAACTTCTCCAGCAAGGTCAAGCCCGACGATCCTGTCGTGGTCGATGCCATCGAGCGCGAACTGAAGGCGCAACGCCCTGCGCGCTGATGCGGTGGTGCCTTCGCGACCGGCCGGCGTGCCACAATATCGGTTTGGCGCCGCCATCGCGGCGCGGGTTCCAGGAGCAGGAAGGATGAAGCGGTCGGTCCGCGGCGCAGCCGTGTTGTTGGCAATCTCGTTTTCGATGCTGGGAGGCAGCGTGTCTGCACAGGAAAAAACCGCGCTGGTGTCCGAGCGCGACAAGGTCAGCTACGCCATCGGCGTGGACGTGGGCAATTCGCTGCAGCCGGTCGGGCCGTTCCTCGACACCGCCGCGTTCCAGCGTGCGCTCGTCAATACGTTCGAGGGCAAGCCGCCGCTGATCACCGAGCAGGAAGCGCAGGCGACCGACCAGCTGTTGCGCGTCAACCTGGCCGCGGCCGATGGCCAGCCGATTCCGGGCATGCCGCCGGGAAGCGCGCCGCCGCCGGTCGACAAGGCCAAGGTGGGCCTGTTCCTCGGGACCTACGTGGTCGGCCCCTCGCTGCTGCCGTTCAAGGGCGAAATCGACCCCGCCACGCTGGTGCAGGCCGTGCGCACGGTGACCGGCAAGACCGGTACGCCGCTGCTGTCGGTGGAGCAGGCCCAGGCGGAAATGCAGGCCTACCTCGCCAAGCGCCAGGCCGGCGCCTCGCAGCGCAACCGCGACGAGGGTGCGAAGTTCCTCGCCGAGAACAAGGCCAAGCCGGGCGTGGTGACCACGCCGTCCGGCCTGCAGTACATGGTGCTGCGCGCAGGCAACGGCCAGCGCCCGATGTCCAGCAGCCGCGTGCGCGTCAACTACGAGGGCAAGCTGCTCAACGGCGAGGTCTTCGACAGCTCGTATGCGCGCGGCGAACCCGCCGAGTTCGGCCTCAACCAGGTCATCGCCGGATGGACCGAAGGCGTGGCACTGATGCCGGTGGGCGCGAAGTACCGCTTCTGGATTCCCTCCAACCTGGCCTATGGCCCGAACGGTGCGCCGGGCGGCAAGATCGGCCCGGACGCGACGCTGACGTTCGACGTCGAGCTGATGGGTGTCCTGCAGTAAATCGAATCGCCGTATTCAGCACTGACCTTTCATTGATGGAAATGCGCTGATGCGTGTAGCGATCTTCGGTACCGGATACGTGGGACTCGTGACCGGCACCTGCCTTGCCGAGGTGGGCCATGACGTGGTCTGCGTGGATATCGATCCTGCCAAGGTCGACGGACTGAACCAGGGCGTGGTGCCGATCTACGAGCCGGGCCTTTCCCCCATGGTGAAGGCCAACCATGCCTCCGGCAGGCTGCGTTTCACCACGGACGCGGCCGAGGCCATCGCGCATGGCGAAGTGGTTTTCATCGCGGTCGGTACCCCGCCCGATGAAGACGGCAGCGCCGATCTCCAGTACGTACTGGCGGTGGCGCGGACGATCGGCCGCAACCTGCAGCGTCCCTGCACGGTGGTCAACAAGTCCACCGTGCCGGTCGGCACCGCCGACAAGGTGCGGGCCATGATCGACACGGAACTGGCTGCTCGCGGCCTCGACGTGGCGTTCGATGTCGTCTCCAATCCCGAATTCCTGAAGGAGGGCGATGCGGTCAACGACTGCATGCGTCCGGACCGCATCGTCGTTGGCGCGGCCAGCCCGCAGGCAGTGGAAAGGCTGCGCCGGTTGTATGCGCCGTTCAACCGCAATCACGAACGCATCGTGGTGATGGATGTGCGTTCGGCCGAACTGACCAAGTACGCCGCCAACGCGATGCTGGCCACCAAGATCAGCTTCATGAACGAAGTTGCGAACATCGCCGAACGCGTCGGTGCCGACATCGAACAGGTGCGCCAGGGCATCGGCTCGGATCCCCGCATCGGCTGGCATTTCATCTATCCCGGCGCCGGTTACGGCGGCTCGTGCTTTCCCAAGGACGTGCAGGCCCTGGCGCGTACGGCGCAGCAGCATGGTTATGCGCCGGAACTGCTGCAGGCGGTCGAGTCGGTGAATGAACGCCAGAAGGGGCATCTGTTCGAGTTGATCCAGCGCCACTACGACCGTGGCGAAGACGAGGGCGTGCGCGGCAAGACGTTCGCCGTGTGGGGCCTGTCGTTCAAGCCCAATACCGACGACATGCGCGAGGCGAGCAGCCGGCGTTTGCTGGCCGAGCTGTGGGGAGCGGGCGCACGCGTGCGCGCCTACGACCCGGAAGCGCGCGACGAGGCCGCCCGCATCTTTGGCGAGCGTGACGACCTGGTGCTGTGCGAGGACGCGCGCGAGGCGATCGACGGTGCCGACGCGCTGGTGGTGGTGACCGAGTGGAAGCAGTTCCGCAGCCCCGATTTCGCGCGCCTGCACGAGACGCTGGGCGATGCGGTGATCTTCGACGGACGCAACCTGTACGAACCCGGCGAAGTGGAAGCCGCCGGCATTGCCTACTACGGCATCGGACGCGGGAGGTCCGTGCGTGCAAACTGATCTTCCGCTGCAGGGCGATGCGCTCGAGCGCCGCCTGGTGGAACTGGAGACCCGCCTGGCCTTCCAGGAGCATTCGCTCGGCGAGATGAGCGAGGCCCTGGCGGATGCGCGTGCCGAGAACCAGCGCACCGCGCTGCTGCTGCGCCACATGGTGGAAGAGCTCGGCAAGGTGCGGACCTCGCTGTTCGAGGATCCCGCCAATGAACCACCGCCGCCACATTATTGATAGGCTTGCGGCACAGCAGTTCCCCACGAAAGCCCGATGACCGATTCACTCCGCGACCAGCTGCTGGGCCTGGGTTTCAAGCCCGCGCCCAAGCCCGAACGAAAGCCCGAACGCCGCCCCGACCCGCGGCGCGACGCCCACAAGCCGGCGGGCAAGGGCGGTGCACACCCGAAACCCGGCCAGGGCGCGAAGCCACGCCCACCGCACGGCGGCAACAAGCCGAAGCGCAGCCAGGAAGACATCGACCTGGCCAAGGCCTATGCCATCCGTGCGCAGCGCGAGAAGGACGAACGCATCGAGGCCGAGCGGGTGAAACAGGAGGAAGCGCGCGTGCGCCGCGAAGCGAAGGCCAAGCTCGAGGCTTTCCTCAAGGACAAGGCGCTCAACGACGCCGACGCCGACATCGCACGGCATTTCCCCTATGGCGGGAAGATCAAGCGCATCTACGTCAATGCCGACCAGCTGAAGGCGTTGAATGCGGGCGAACTCGGCGTCGTGCAGCAGAACGGCCGCTACCAGTTGGTCACTGCGGCCGTGCTCGCGGAGGCCGAAGCGATTTTCGCGCCCGCCGTGGCCCTGAAGGTCGATCCAGACGCGCCCGCCGACCAGGACCCGTACGCAGATCCGCAATACCAGGTGCCTGACGACCTGGTGTGGTGATGGCAGTCATCTATCAGATCGATGTCGCCACCACGTGGGGCCGTACCAGCCATCGCCAGACGATGAAGGCGGCGACCAGGGCGATGAACGAAGACGCGAGGAAGGCGGTTTCGCCGCCGAAGCGCCACAGCTGGCCAGCCAGCAGTGCGCCGATCACGCCGCCCACGCCGGACGACAGCCCGTAGAACACGCCCTGGCCGTGGCCATTCATGCGGCCGGGGAAGAACCGCACCAGCAGTTGCATGGCAGCGGCGAAGAAGGCGCCGAAGTTGAGTGCGTGGGTCAGTTGCGCCAGTACCATCACCGGCGTGTTGTCGGGGAACAGTGCGGTCACCAGCCAGCGCACCGAGGCGCTGAGCAGCGCCACCATCAGGACGCGGCTGGCATCCCAGCGCCGGAAGATGCGGCTGGCGAGGAAGAACACGCCGATTTCGGCAAGCACGCCGACCGTCCACAGCGCGCCCTGCACCGCAGTGGCGTAGCCATGTTCGGACAGGTAGATCGAGAAGAAGGTATAGAACGGCCCGAAGGAGATCTGGGCCAGGAACGCCGCGACGAAAAACGCGATCACCGGCGGTTTGCGCAAGCGGGCGCGAAAGCCGTCCTGCGGATCGGACGGGCGCTGCCCGGGGTCGCGTGCGTAGCGATTCATGAGCGCGGAAGCCAGTACCCCAGCGAGCACCGGCAGCATCAGCCAGGGCAGGGCACCCACGCCCAGCCGCCTGGCATCGATCAGCCACCCGAACAGCGACACGACCAGGATGAATCCGATCGATCCCCACACGCGGATCAATCCATAACGGTCGCTGCGTGCACCGAGGTGCGACATCGTGATCGATTCGAACTGCGGCATCACGGCGTTGTAGGTGAAGCAGAATCCGAGCATCACCGCGAACAACCCCGCCTGCCTGAGCGGCAGCAGGAACAGCGCGAAGCAGCCCAGGGCGAGCGCGCAGCCAGCGTGCAGCCAGCGGATCGGATGCGCGGAACGTGCCGCCAGCGTGGTCCACAGGCTGGGCGACACGATGCGGGTGGCATACCACAGGCTCATCAGCACGCTGATCGCGGCGACACCGAGTCCGCGCGATTCCAGGTACAGGCTCCAGTACGGCGTGAACGCGCCCAGCACCGCGTAGTAGGAAAAGTAGAAGCTGGACAGGCGTGCCGCCGGGTAGTCGGCGGCGTTCGATGGGCCATCCGCGGACGTCATGTCCGTCGCGTCCCTGCCAGGCACCCTCGCGCAACACAGTGCGTGGACGGAAGGGACATGCTGGTGTGACCGCGGACAGGGGTGCGCATTCTATCCGAGCGTGGCGACCGCGGTCGGCGGGCTGGGCTGACCGGGATGCGTCAGGTCATTCGGGGTCGTAGTCCAGGTTCGAGGCCAGCCAGCGTTCCACCTGCGCAAGCTCGACGCCCTTGCGCTTCGCGTAGTCGGTGGCCTGTTCCCTGGACACCCGCCCGACCACGAAATACTGGCTCTGCGGATGGCTGAAGTAGTAGCCGGACACGGCCGCCGTCGGCAGCATCGCGAAACTTTCGGTCAGCGACATGCCGGCCTTGCCGGGCGCATCCAGCAGGCGGAAGAGGGTGCCTTTCTCGCTGTGCTCGGGGCAGGCCGGATAGCCGGGCGCCGGCCGGATGCCGAGGTACTTCTCGGCGATCAATGCCTCGTTGTCGAGGGACTCTTCCGCCACGTAGCCCCAGTATTCCTTTCGCACGCGCTGATGGAGGCGTTCTGCGAGCGCTTCGGCCAGACGGTCGGCCAAGGCTTTCAGCAGGATGGCGTTGTAGTCGTCGTGGTCGGCCTCGAAACGGGCCACGTGCGCGTCGATGCCGATGCCTGCGGTGACCGCGAACATGCCGATCCAGTCCTGCCGGCCGGAGTCCTTCGGTGCGATGAAATCGGCCAGGCAGAAGTCCGGGCGTTCGACCGGCTTGTCGACTTGCTGTCGCAGGAAGTGCAGCATCGTGCTGCCTCCTCCCCCGCTTGCGGGGGAGGATTGAGGTGGGGGCGAGTCCGCCGCGTTGCCCCCATCCCGACCTTCCCCCGCAAGCGGAGGAAGGGGCTGAATCTCGACGTCGTCGCCGATGCTGTTCGCCGGCCACAAGCCGAACACCGCCTTGGCTGTCAGCCATTTCTCCTCGACGATCTTCGCCAGCATCGCGCGCGCATCGCGGTACAGCTCGCTGGCCTGCGTGCCGACGATTCCGTCGGTCAGGATGGCGGGGTACTTGCCCGCCAGTTCCCAGGCCTGGAAGAACGGCGTCCAGTCGATGAAGGGGATCAGTTCGGCCAGTGGGTAATCGTCGAAGGCATGGACGCCCGGCTGGTTCGGCGTCGGTGGTGTGTAGTGTTCCCAGTCGCCAGCGAATTTCTGGCCACGCGCCTTTTCCAGCGACACCAGCCGCTTGGCATCGCCACGGTTCCTGTGGCGCTCGCGGATCTCGGCGTAGTCGGCATCGTTGGCGGCGACGAAAGCGGTACGCATGTCGCGCGAGATCAGCGATTGCGCCACGCCCACCGCACGCGAGGCGTCCTTCACCCAGACGGTGGGCGCGTCGTAGTACGGATCGATCTTCAGCGCCGTATGCGCACGCGAGGTGGTCGCGCCGCCGATCAGCAGCGGCATCGAGAAGCCCTGGCGCTGCATCTCACGCGCCACGTGGGTCATTTCCTCCAGCGACGGCGTGATCAGTCCGGAGAGGCCGATGAGGTCCGCATTCTCGGTCCTTGCGGCATCGAGGATCTTCTGCGTGGGCACCATGACGCCCAGGTCGACCACGTCGAAGTTGTTGCAGGCGAGCACCACGCCGACGATGTTCTTGCCGATGTCGTGGACGTCGCCCTTGACGGTGGCCATGATGATCTTGCCGTTCGACTTGGCGACGTCGCCGGTACGCAGCTTTTCCTCCTCGATGAAAGGCAGCAGGTAGGCCACGGCCTTCTTCATGACGCGGGCGGACTTGACCACCTGCGGCAGGAACATCTTGCCCGCGCCGAACAGGTCGCCGACCACGTTCATGCCGTCCATCAGCGGGCCTTCGATCACGTCCAGCGGTCGCGTGGCCTGCGTGCGTGCCTCCTCGGTATCCTGGTCGACGAAGGCATCGATGCCATGCACCAGGGCGTGCGCCAGCCGTTCGCGCACCGGCTTGTCGCGCCAGGCCAGGTTCTCGACGGGCGCTTCGCCCTTCCTGCCCTTGTAGCGGTCGGCGATCTCCAGCAGCCGCTCGGTCGAGTCCTTGCGGCGGTTGAGGATCACGTCCTCGACACGTTCGCGCAGGTCGGCATCGAGGTCGTCGTAGACCGGCAGGCCGCCGGCATTGACGATACCCATGTCCATGCCGGCCTGGATGGCGTGGTACAGGAATACGGAGTGGATCGCGGCGCGTACGGGTTCGTTGCCGCGGAACGAGAACGACACGTTCGACACACCGCCGGACACGTGGCAGTGCGGCAGCGTCTGCTTGATGATGCGCGTCGCCTCGATGAAGTCGACCGCGTAGTTGTCGTGTTCCTCGATGCCGGTGGCGACGGCGAAGATGTTGGGGTCGAAGATGATGTCTTCCGGCGGAAAGCCGACGTCCTCGGTCAGGATGCGGTAGGCGCGGGTGCAGATCTCGACCTTGCGTGCGCAGGTGTCGGCCTGGCCGGTTTCGTCGAACGCCATCACCACCGCGGCCGCGCCGTAGCGGAGCACCTTGCGGGCATGGTCGACGAAGGCTTCTTCGCCTTCCTTCAGCGAGATCGAATTGACCACGCCCTTGCCCTGCAGGCATTTCAGGCCGGCTTCGATCACGCTCCACTTCGACGAATCGACCATCACCGGAATGCGGGCGATGTCGGGCTCGGACGCGATCAGGTTGAGGAAGCGGTCCATCGCTTTCTCGGAATCGATCAGGCCTTCGTCCATGTTGACGTCGAGGATCTGCGCGCCGCTGGCGACCTGCTGGCGGGCGACCTCGACGGCTTCCTCGTAGCGCTCTTCCTTGATCAGCTTGCGGAACTGCGCACTGCCGGTGACGTTGGTGCGTTCGCCGACGTTGACGAACAGCAGGTCCGGCGTGATGACCAGCGGCTCCAGGCCGGAGAGGCGGGTATGGCGGACAGCATGGCTCACGCGGCCTGCTCCAGTGCAGCGGGAAGACGGCGCGGCGGCAATTCCGCGACCGCATCGGCGATCGCCTTGATATGCGCGGGCGTGGTGCCGCAACAGCCACCGACCATGTTCAGCAGGCCCGACTGCGCGAATTCCCTCAGCGTGGCGGCCATCTCTTCCGGTGTTTCGTCGTATTCGCCGAAGGCGTTCGGCAGGCCGGCGTTCGGGTGCGCACTGACGTAGGCGTCGGCGACCGTCGCCAGCGTCTCGACATGCTCCCGCAGGTCCTTCGCACCCAGCGCGCAGTTGAGGCCGATCGACAGTGGCCGGCTGTGCACGACCGAGGCGTAGAAGGCCTCGGCGGTCTGGCCGGACAGCGTGCGCCCGGACGCGTCGGTGATCGTGCCGGAGATCATCACCGGCAGGCGGGCGCCGCGCGCATCGAAGACTTCCTCGATCGCGTACAGCGCGGCCTTGGCGTTGAGCGTGTCGAAGATGGTTTCCACCATCAGCGTATCGGCGCCGCCATCGATCAGGCCTTCGATGGCCTCGCGATAGGTCTCGCGCAGTTCGTCGAAGTTGGTGTTGCGGAAGCCGGGATCGTTCACGTCCGGACTGATCGACGCCGTGCGGCTGGTCGGGCCGAGCACGCCGATGACGAAGCGCGGCTTGCCGGGCGTGGTGGCTTCGACGGCATCGCAGCATTGGCGTGCGATCTGCGCACCGGCCTTGTTGAGTTCGTAGACCAGGTGCTCGAGGTGGTAGTCCGCCTGGCTGATCGAGGTGGCGTTGAAGGTGTTGGTCTCGATCAGGTCGGCACCGGCGTCGAGATACGCGGTGTGCACGCCGGCGATGACCTCCGGCTTGGTCAGCAGCAGCAGGTCGTTGTTGCCTTTCAGGTCATGGTCGCAACCGGGGCCATGCGTGTGCGCGTGCTTCGCATCGCAGCCGTCGGCGAAGCGCTGGCCGCGATAGTCCGCCTCCTGCAGGCCATGGCGCTGGATCATGGTGCCCATGGCGCCGTCGATGATCAGGATGCGTTCCCGCAATGCGTTCGCCAGCAGTTCCGCGCGCGCGGGATTCAGCCAGGGCAGGGTGTTCATGGCTTCACCGCGGTGAGGGACAGGACTTCGAAATGGGGTGGGCGCCGTTCGCGGGTGACGGTCTCGGCATTGGCGATCTCCAGCCCGGCCTTCTCGGCGAACTTGCGCAGCTCCTTGTCGGAGAAGCCCAGGTTGACGTGGCCATAGGCTTCCACCACCGCACGATGCTCGTGCTTGCCGAGGCTGCTCAGCAGCAGGCGTCCCCCCTTGCGCAGCACGCGTGCGGCTTCCGCGACGGCCTGCGCAGGCTTGCTCGCGTACGTCAGCGCGTGCATCAGCACGACCAGGTCGAAGCTGCCGTCCTTGAAGGGCAGGGCATGCATGTCGCCTTCGCGGACTTCCACGTTCGGGAAACGGCGGAGGCGCTCGCCGGCGGCGGCGACCACGCGCGTGCTGGTGTCGATGCAGACGTAGCGCTTCGCGTGCGGCGACAGCAGTTCGGCCAGCACACCGTCGCCGGACGCGATGTCCAGCACGTCACCGGTTTCAAGCAGCGGCAGGGCCGTACGCGCGAGTGCTTCCCAAGTGCGGCCAGGGGAGTAGTGGCGTTCCATGTCGCCCGCCACGCTGTCGGCCCAGTTCTGGTCGAGGGCACGGTTGGCCAGCACGCTGGCGACGCGCTCGGCATCCTGCCGCAGCAGCGGATCGTCGCTGCCATCGCGCAGGCTGCGCCAGAGTTCGCGCTGGACCGCGTCCAGGTTGTCTTCGTCGAAGCGGTAGTAGGCGGACACGCCTGACCGGCGGTCGCGCACCAGGCCCGCTTCCTTCAGCTTGGCGAGATGGGTGGAGACGCGCGGCTGTGCAAGCTGGGTGATGGCGGACAGCTCCGCCACGGTCAATTCTTCGCGTACCAGCAGCGCCAGCAGGCGCACGCGGGTGGCGTCGGCGAAGACTTTCAGCCGGGTCGACCAGGCCTCCAGATCCATAAATATCTTCCTATCGCGATATAGAGATATTTTGGCGGCGGGATCCCGTCGCGGTCAAGCCGCGGCATACGCCCACGGATGGTCGCGGGTTACAATTGGTATCTAACACTTGGTCGAGGGGTATCCGTGGATTTCGCATTCACCGAAGAGCAGTTGATGATCCAGGACGTGGCGCGCCGGATCGCCCAGGAGAAGATCGGTCCCAGCGCCGAGCACCACGACCGGACCGGCGAGTTCCCGCTGGAGAACATCCGCCTGCTGGGCGAGAACGGCCTGATGGGCATCGAGGTGCCGGCCGAATACGGCGGCGCGGGCATGGATCCCATCGCCTACGTGCTGGCCATGGTCGAGATCGCCGCCGCCGATGCCGCGCACTCCACCATCGTGTCGGTCAACAACTCGCTGTTCTGCAACGGCATCCTCAAGTTCGGCACCGAAGACCAGAAGCAGACGTACGTGCGCGCCATCGCAGAGGGCCGCGAGATCGGCGCCTTCGCGCTCACCGAGCCTCAGTCCGGCTCCGATGCCACCGCGATGCGCTGTCGTGCCGTGAAGCAGGCCGACGGCAGCTTCGTCATCAACGGCAAGAAAAGCTGGATCACCTCCGGGCCGGTGGCCAAGTACATCGTGCTGTTCGCGATGAGCGAACCGGACAAGGGCGCGCGCGGCATCACCGCGTTCATGATCGACACCACCAAGGCAGGCTTCCACCGCGGCAAGACCGAGCCGAAGCTGGGCATCCGCGCCTCGGCCACCTGCGAGATCGAGTTCACCGACTATGTCGCCGCGGCGGAAGACGTGCTGGGGAGCGAGGGCGAGGGCTTCAAGATCGCGATGAGCGTGCTGGATGCCGGCCGCATCGGCATCGCCTCGCAGGCCATCGGCATCGCCCGCGCCGCCTACGAGGCGACCATCGCGTACGTGAAGGAGCGCAAGGCCTTCGGCGCGCCCATCGGCACCTTCCAGATGACCCAGGCCAAGATCGCCGACATGAAGTGCAAGCTGGATGCGGCCACGCTGCTGACCCTGCGCGCGGCGTGGGTGAAGGGGCAGGATCAGCGCTTCAGCAACGAGGCCGCCATCGCCAAACTGACTGCCTCGGAAGCGGCCATGTGGATCACCCACCAGGCGCTGCAGATCCATGGCGGCATGGGCTACTCGAAGGAAATGCCGATCGAGCGCTACTTCCGTGACGCCAAGATCACCGAGATCTACGAAGGCACCAGCGAGATCCAGCGCCTTGTGATCGCGCGCAACGAAACCGGTCTGCGCTGAGGCCTGGGGATCGATGGAAGGCGCCGCCGTTGGGCGGCGCTTTTTTCATGGGCGCATTTCGTGAGCCAGTGCACACGATCGCCCCCCTCTTTGGTCATGGGACGCTGGTGGGCGGCTCCGCTACAGTAGCCCGATGCGGAGGTGCGTCCTCCGTTTCCTTCCAGGAGACCCTGATGCGCAAGACCCTGATCGCCTGTTCCCTCGTACTCGCCCTCACCGCCTGCGATCGCGCCGCTTCGCCGGATGCCGGCAGCGCCACCCCCGCCGTCGCTGCGTCGACCGCCGATATCGCGGCCGAAAGCAAGCGCCTGAACGAGTGGTTCGAGAAGAAGTACGAAGAGCAGTTGCAGTTCAGCCCGATCCAGCTGACCTTCCAGGGCAGCAAGGACCTGTACGACCAGGTCGACGACATGTCCGAACAGGCCACGCGCGACCAGGTCGCCTGGCAGAAGGCCAGCGTCGAGGAGATGGAGAAGTCCTTCGGCTACGCCAAGCTCGACGATGAGACCAAGTTCTCCTACGACCTGTGGAAGCTGCAGTACGAGAACGCACGCGACGGCCTGCCTTTCATGCAGGACGGGTATGCCTTCGACCAGATGAACGGTGCGCAGGGCTTCTGGCCGACCTTCCTGATCAGTTTCCACAAGGTGGACGAAGAAGCCGACTACACGGCCTACATCGCCCGTCTGAAGGCGACCGGCCGCGCGTTCGACCAGTTGCTCGAGCGCGCGCGCGCATCCGCGGCGCAGGACATCCGCCCGCCGAAGTTCGCCTACGAGGGCGTGATCGACCAGGCGAAGAAGGTCATCACCGGCGCTCCGTTCACCGCTGGCAAGGATTCGGCGATCTGGGCCGACGCCCAGGCCAAGGCCGATGCGCTGGTGAAGGCCGGCAAGATCGATGCCGCACGCGGCACGGCGCTGAAGGACGAGGCGCGCAAGGCGTTGCTGGAACAGTTCAAGCCGGCCTACGACCGCGTGATCGCGTGGAGCGAGGAGGAACTGCCCAAAGCGGCCGTGAACGCGACCGGCGTGGGCACCACGCACAAGAACGGCAAGGCGTACTACGAGTACCAGTTGCGGCAGATGACCACGACCGGCATGACCGCCGACGAGATCCATGCGCTGGGCCTGAAGGAAGTCGAGCGCATCAAGGGCGAAATGACCGCACTGAAGGACAAGGTCGGCTTCAAGGGCGACCTGGATGCGTTCTTCACCTTCATCGACACCGACAAGCAGTTCAAGTACCCCAACACCGATGCCGGCCGTCAGGCCTACATCGACGATGCGACGCGCGCGATCGACAACATCAAGAAGGTGTTGCCGGAGTACTTCGGCCTGCTGCCGAAGGCGGACCTGGTGGTCAAGCGCGTTGAGCCGTTCCGCGAGCAGGACGGCGCGGCCCAGCACTACTTCCCGGGTACGCCGGATGGTTCGCGTCCGGGCGTGTACTACGCGCATCTGTCCGACATGAATGCCATGCCGAAGACCGAACTCGAGGTGATCGCGTACCACGAGGGCCTGCCGGGCCACCACATGCAGATCTCGATCGCGCAGGAGCTGACCGGCGTGCCGAAGTTCCGCACGCAGTACGGCGTCACCGCCTACGCGGAAGGCTGGGGCCTGTACTCGGAGTGGCTGGCGAAGGAAATGCCGGGCACCTATCGGGATCCGTATTCGGAGTACGGCCGGCTGAGTTCGGAGATGTGGCGCGCGATCCGCCTGGTGGTGGATACCGGCCTGCATGCGAAGGGCTGGACCGAGCAGCAGGCGGTCGAGTACTTCGACGCCAACAGCGCGGTGCCGCGTGCGGCGATCGAATCCGAGATCAAGCGCTACCTGATCATGCCGGGCCAGGCCACGGCCTACAAGATCGGCATGATCAAGATCCAGGAGCTGCGCAAGAAGGCCGAAACCGAACTGGGCGACAAGTTCGACATCAAGGGCTTCCACGACACGGTGCTCGGTGGCGGCGCGTTGCCGCTGAACCTGCTGGAACGTCGCGTCGACCAGTGGATCGCGAAGGAGAAGGCCAAGCAGGCCTGATCTTCGGTACTCCGGTGATGCACGGAACCCCGGCTTCGCGCCGGGGTTCTTCGTTTGTGGCTCAGTGGGCCTGGGTCAGCAGCGCAAGGTTTGCCGGCAGCCAGGCGTCCAGTGCGGTCGGCGACTGGCTGGTGAGCCGGGCGTAGTCGTCGGTGACCTCACTGAGATCGCCGGCGGCGGTCGCGACATCGAACGACGCGAACACGTCGGCGAGAACAGGCGGGAAGCCGTGCGCGCGCAGGCCTTCGACCTGCTGCGCCGGCGTGATGTCGACCACGGACAGGGACTTGCCGGTCAGCGTGGACACGCGCGCCGCGATGTCGCGGGCGGTGTACGCCTGCGTGCCGGTGAGGGTCAGGACACGATTCTCCGTGTCGCTGGATGCCAGCGCGACAGCGGCGGCGCGGGCAAGGTCGTCACGGGCGATGTAGGCGATGCCTCCGTCGCCGGCCGAGGTTGCCCATTCACCGGATGCCAGCGCGCCGGGCAGCGCATAGGCGAGGTTCTCGAAGTACCAGGCATTGCGCAGCACCGTCCAGGTGAGCGGCGACGCGGACAGCGCCTGTTCCGTGCCCCAGTGATCCGGGGCGAACGACACATGCGAGGTATCGGCGGACGGCAGCGAGGTGTACACGACGTGCTTGACACCCGCATCGGCTGCCGCCTTCACGGCGGCACGATGCTGGGCGAGGCGCTTGCCGGGTTCCATCATCGCGTCGGTGCTGACCAGCAACAGACGGTCGGCGCCGGCGAAAGCGGATGCCAGCGTGGCGGGCTGGTCGAAGTCTGCGGCGCGGACCGTCACGCCACGCGCGGCGAGATCCGACAGCGTATCCGGGGTGCGGGTGGTGACGATGAGGCGCCCGGCCGGGACCTGCAGGGTATCCAGCAGGTGGCGGACGACGGCGCCGCCGAGATGGCCGGACGCGCCGGTGACCAGCAGGGTGGGGGAGGGGGTGTTCATGGCGGCTCCTGTTTCGGTAATGGAAAGGATGTTGGTTACGCTATGGTAGTAATGGCTGCCGCGCCCACAAGCAGGGAGGCGGAAGTAACCCGGTTACCGCGCGGTAACCATGCACCGGATATCGACCATGACGCTGCACCGCCAATCCCGGATCCTCATCGAGAACTGCCCGATCCGCGACGTGCTGGACCGGCTCGGCGACCGTTGGACCGTGCTGGTTCTGCACGAGCTGGCCGGCGGTACGCTGCGCTTCACCGAGGTGCGCAAGGGCATCGCCGACATCTCGCCGCGGATGCTGGCGCAGACGCTGCGCAGGCTGGAGCAGGACGGGCTGGTGCGGCGCGAGGTCTTCCCGACGGTTCCGCCACGCGTCGACTACGCGCTGACGGCCCTGGGCGCGTCATTCTTCGAGCGCATCGAGATGCTCGCGCAGTGGGCGGCCGACCACCACGATGAAGTGCGTGCCGCGCGCCAGGCCTACGTCGCGCCGACGGGCAACGCGCCGCTCTGAGGCGTAGACGCGCGACGGAAAGCAGTCCGGATCGAAAGCCGCGTCGCCAAAAAAGGAACCCCGGCAGCGCCGGGGTTCCAAGTGTTGCAGCGATACCAGCCGCAGATCAATGGCCGGGGATCGGCTCCGGCGGCTTTCCGTCGGCGTCCTGCTCCAGCGCGTTTTCGCGGTCGCGATCATGCGCATGGTCGCGGGCCAGATACAGATAGAACGCCGGCAGTACGAACAGCGTGAACAGCGTACCGATGGTCATGCCGGAGGCGATCACCACGCCCATCGAGAAGCGCGAGGCGGCGCCGGGGCCGCTGGCGATCAGCAGCGGGATCATCGCGAACACCAGCGCGGCGGTCGTCATCAGCACCGGGCGCAGGCGGATGGCGGCCGCCTGTTCGATCGCCTCGCGCTTCGAAAAGCCCTGTTCCGACTGCAGCTTGTTGGCGAACTCCACGATCAGGATGCCGTGCTTGGAGATCACGCCGACCAGCGTCACCAGGCCCACCTGGGTGTAGATGTTGATGCTCATGCCCGGGAACGCCTCGATCTGCATCATGCCGAGGATGCCGCTGAGGATCGCTAGCACGTTGACCGTCAGCAGCGCACCACTGATCGCCATCGGGACGGTGAGCAGCATGATCAGCGCATCGCGGAAGCTCTCGAACTGTGCCGCCAGCACCAGGAAGATCACGATCAGTGCGAGTGCCAGCGTGACCAGCATCGCCGCGCCTTCCTGCTTGAACTGACGCGACTCGCCGGCGTAGTCCACCGTATAGCCCTGCGGAAGCACCTCTTTCGCTGCCTGGTCCAGGATGGCCAACGCCTCGCCCTTGCTCACGCCCGGGCGCGGCGCGAAGGTGATCGACACCGCGTTGAGCTGCTGGAAGCGCTTGAGCGATTGCGGCTGCGCGCTTTCCTTCAACGTCACCAACGTCGACAGCGGGATCAGTTCGCCGTCGCGGGTACGCGTGTAGTAGTTCTCCAGATCGCTGGCATTGAGGCGGTCGCTGCGCTGCACCTGCGGGATCACCAGGTACGAACGGTTCTGCATCGCGAAGCGGTTGGTATAGCCACCCGACAGCATCGCCGCCATGTCCGCGGCCAGCGTGCGCATGTCGATGCCCAGGGTCGCGGCCTTGTCGCGGTCGATATTGACCTCGATGCGCGGCTTGTCGATCTTCAGGTCCTTGTCCAGGAAGATGAAGCGCTTGCTCTCCATCGCCTTCATCAGGATCTGGTCGGCCAGCTCGGCCAGCTGGCTCAGCTCGCCGACGCCGCCGATGACGAACTCGCCGCCGCCGCCATCGCCGCCCGCGCTCGGCAGCGAGGGCGGAACGAGCGCGAAGATGTTCAGGCCGCTGACTTGGCTCATCTTCGGCTGGAGCTCCTGCTGCAGCACCGCGTTGGTCGAACGCTCGCGCTCGCTCCACGGTTTTAGCACGAAGCCGGCCATCGCCATCGGGCTGGCGCCACCACCGCTGCCACCGAAGCCACCGTTGAACAGGAAGTAGTCCTGCACCTCCGGCACGCCCTTGGCGATCGAAGTGACTTCCTCGGTGTAGCGCTCCACGTAATCCAGCGTGGAGTAGGGGTCCGCGCTGGCGACCGAGAAGATGAAGCCCTCGTCCTCCAGCGGTGCCGGTTCCTTGGGCGCGGTCATGTACAGGAACGCGCACGAGACCAGCACCAGCAGGCCAAACACAGCGACGACGGACTTGGTTTCCATCGTGCCGTGCAGGCGGCGCTGGTAGCCGGCATTGAGCTTCTCGAAGCGCGCATCCAGCCATGCCTCCAGCTTGCCCTTGCCGCCGTCGCCATGCGGCTTGAGGATCTTGGCGCACATCATCGGCGTCAGCGTCAGCGCGATGATGCCCGACAGCAGCACCGAACCGGCCAGGGTGAAGGCAAATTCGGTGAACAGCACGCCGGTCATGCCGCCCTGGAAGCCGATCGGCAGGTATACGGCCACCAGCGTGGTGGTCATCGCCACGACGGGCCAGGCCAACTCGCGTGCGCCCTTGATCGCCGCGTCGTGCGGCGACATGCCTTCTTCGATATGCCGGTGGATGTTCTCCAGCACGATGATGGCGTCGTCGACCACGATGCCGATCGCCAGCACCATCGCCAGCAGGGTCAGCAGGTTGATGGTGAACCCCATCAGCAGCATCAGGAACAGCGCACCGACCAGCGACAGCGGCACGGTTACCGCCGGAATCAACACGCTGCGCAGCGAACCCAGGAACAGGAAGATCACCACGATCACGATGATCACCGCTTCGATGATCGTGCTGACCACCTCGTCGATGGCGTCCTGGATCTGCTCGGTGCTGTCGTAGGGGATGGTCGCCTTGATGCCTTCCGGCAGCTGCGGGACGATCTCGTTGTCCCACATCGCCCGCACGCTCTTGATGACGTCCAGCGAGTTGGCGTCAGGGGCCACGAAGATGCCCATGAACGTCGCGGCTTCGCCGTTGATGCGGACCGAAGTGCCGTAACTCTCCGAACCCAGCTGCACGTCGGCCACGTCGCCGAGGCGCACGATCGCACCGTTCTGCTCGCGGATGATCAACCGGCGGAACTCGTCCGCATTGCGCAGGTCGGTACGCGCCGTCATGTCGATGGCGACCATCTGGCCCTTGGTGGAACCCACCGCGGCCAGCACGTTGTTGGACGACAGTGCGGTCGACACGTCGCTGGCCGTGACCTGCAATGCCGTCATCCGGTCCGGCTTCAGCCACACGCGCATCGCGAACGTACCCGCGCCCAGGATGTCGGCACGCTGCACGCCCGACACGGTGACCAGCTTGGGCTGCACCACGCGCGTCAGGTAATCGGTGATCTGGTTGTTGTCCAGGGTCTCGCTGGCGAAGGACACGTACATCGCCGCGATCTGCTGGCCCTGCTGCAGGTCGATCACCGGATCCTCGGACTCCGGCGGCAGCTGGCCGCGCATCTTGTTGACCTTGGCGGCGATCTGGGTGAGCGCCTCGTTCGGGTCCTGGTCCAGCCGGATGTACGCCTGGATCACGCTGACGCCGGCGGAGCTGGTCGAGGTCAGGTACTCGATGCCCTCGGCACTGGCGACTTCCCGTTCCAGCGGCGTGGTGATGAAGCCCTGGATCAGGTCGGCATCGGCACCGTAGTAGGTCGTGCTGATGTTGATGACGGCGTTGCGCAGTTCGGGGTACTGCCGCACGTTCAACTCGGTGAACGAGCGCAGGCCGAACAGCAGGATGAAGAGGCTGACGACGATCGCCAGTACCGGTTTGTTGATGAAGATGTCGGTGAATTTCATGCCGGCGCTCCGTCAACGGTTTTCGGGTTTGGGCTGGGCCTCGGTCACCGGCTGCACCTTGTTGTTGACCGTGACCTCGGCATCGTTGCGCAGCTTCAGCAGGCCGCTGGTGGCCACGCGCTCGCCCGGCTTCAGGCCTTCGGTGACGGCGATCAGGTCGCCGCGGGTGGCGCCGGTCTTCACGAAGCGCTGGCGCACGATCAGCTTCTTGCCGGTCAGCGGCTTGCCCTGCATGTCCTTCTCGCCCTCGGCGCGCTGGACTTCCTGGATCACGTACACCGCGTTGCCGTACGGGTTGAAGCTGATCGCCGTCTGCGGCACCACCACGACCTTGCGGGCATCGCCGGTATCGAAGCCGACGTGCGCGAACGCGCCCGGCCGCAGGTTGTACTCGCCGTTCGCCAGCGTCGCCTGCACCTTGAAGTTGCGCGTGGCCGGGTCGACCTGGGGCTCGACGGCGGTGACCTCGCCCTCGAACACCTGGCCCGGCAGGGCATCGACGGTCGCGCGGATCTTGGCGCCCGGTAGCACCTGGCCCACGCGCTGCTCCGGCAGGGTGAAGTCGAGGTAGATCGGGTCCAGCGCCTGCAGGCTGACGATGGGGTCGCCCGGATTGAGGTACTGGCCCAGGTTGATCCGGCGGATGCCGAGTACGCCGTCGAACGGGGCGCGGATGGTCTTCTGCGCGATCAGGGCGCGCTGCGCCTCGACCTGCGCCAGCGAGGTCGCCGCCACCGTGGAACGTTCCTCGGCTTCGGCCTGCGACACCAGCTTGTCGCGTGCCAGTGCCTGCCAGCGGTCGCGCTGCACCGATGCCAGCTTGGACGAGGCTTCCAGCGATTTCAGCACGGCCAGTTCATTGGCGGTGTTGAGCTGGGCCAGCACGGTGCCGGCCTTCACCGGCTTGCCGACATCGATGGACAGGCTGCGCACCACGCCGCCGGCTTCGGTGGTGACGTCGGTGCCGTTGATCGCGACGAACGTGCCGACGGCCTGCTGCGCGTCGATCCAGTCTTCCTGCTTGGCGGTCCAGTCGGTCACCGCGGCGGCGGGCTGCGGCATGTTGTCGAAGAAATCGTTCATGCCCTTGCCCATGATGGCCTTGACGGCGAATACGCCGCCGAAGATCACCAGGACCCCCAGCAGCATCAGGATCATGCGCTTGGTGGTGGAGGGCGTTTTCCGTGCGAGAGGGTCTTTCCGTGTCATGGTCGGGTCGTCTTCAATGCGGGGGAGTCAGGGGAGCGACGAGCGGGCGGCGGCGTGCTCGACACGATGGGGCACGCGATTATCACGGTTTGAGACGCCCGCCAGTAGTGGACGAGGGCCCTTGCGCCGGGACCGGGTCGGTGCGCACACCATGGACAGGGGTGCCGCGCCGATCGCTGTCGCGAAACTGGGATTACATGGCGGCGCGAGGCAGGCGCCGACAACAAGACAGCCCCGGCATGGCCGGGGCTGTCGGACATGGCACCGACGGTCAGCGCATCAGCGCGAGGCCGGCTTCTCCTGTTCCAGCAGGTATTCCTTCGATGGCTCGTCCATCCGGTCGCCCAGCAGGCGCCGGACCGCCACGAAGAACACCGGGATCAGCAACAGGCCGAGGAACGTGGCGAAGAACATGCCGCCGATCACGCCGGTGCCGATGGCATGGCGCGCATTGGCGCCCGCGCCGGTCGAGATGGCCATCGGCAGCACGCCCATGATGAAGGCGAACGAGGTCATCAGGATCGGGCGGAAGCGCAGGTGCGAGGCCGAGATCACCGCATCGCGCAGTGTCTTGCCCTGCTTGCGCTCCATCACCGCGAACTCGACGATCAGGATGGCATTCTTGGCCGCCAGGCCGATGATGGTGATCAGGCCGATCTTGAAGAACAGGTCGTTGGACAGTCCGCGCAGCATGGTGAAGGCGAGGGCACCCAACGCACCCAGCGGTACCACCAGCAGCACCGCCACCGGGATCGACCAGCTTTCGTACAGGGCCGCCAGGCAGAGGAACACCACCACGATCGACAGCACCATCAGCAGGGTGGCGCTGTTGCCGGCCAGGATCTCCTGGTACGACATGCCGCTCCAGTCGTAGCCGAAGCCCTGCGGCAGCTGCCCGGTGACGATGTTCTCCATGGTCGTCATCGCCTGGCCGGACGAACTGCCCGGCGCGGCGGCACCGTTGATGTTGACCGCGGAATAGCCGTTGTAGCGCGACAGCGACGGCGGCACCGATGCCCATGACGACTGCACCACGTTGGACAACGGGATCATCGCGCGGCCGCCATTGGCGTCGGTCTGCCGGCTGCTCGGCGAATAGATCCGCGACAGCGACTCCGCGCCGGTCCGGTAGGGCGCGTCGGCGCGCATGTTCACGCGCTTGATGCGGCCCTCATAGAAGAAGTCGTTGACGTACACCGGTGCCAGCATCAGCTGGATGCCGTTGTAGATGTCGCTCAGCGACATGCCCATTGCCTGCGACTGCACGCGGTCCACGTGCAGCTGCAGCTGCGGCGCGTTTTCCAGCGTGTTGGGACGCACGCCCATCAGGCTCTGGTCCTGCGAGGCGGCCCCCAGCAACTGGTTGCGCGCCGCCATCAGGGCGTCCTCGCCCAGGCCCGCACGGTCCTGCAGCCACATGTCGAAGCCGCCGAACTGGCCCAGGCCCTGGATCGTCGGCAGGTTCACCACGAAGATCTGCGCGCCCTTGATGCCGTAGAAGCGCTGGTTGGCCTGCTGGATGAACTCCGGCACGGTCACCTTGCGTTCGTCCCACGGCTTGAGCCGGATGAAGGCCATGCCGACGTTCTCGCCGCGGCCCAGGAAGCTGAAGCCGGCCACTTCCATGACGCCGTCGAAGCCATCCATCTGCTGCAGCGTGCCGCGGACCTGGTTGAACACCTGCTTGGTCTTCTGCAGGGAGTTGCCGGGCGGCAGCTGCACGATGGCCAGCGCGTAGCCCTGGTCTTCCTCGGGCACGAAACTGCTCGGCAGGCGGGTGAACAGGAAGCCGGCCAGCACCGTGAGCAGGGCGAACACCACCATCCAGCGCGGCGCATGCTTGATGGCCGAGCCGATGTGGCCCACGTAGGTCTTCTCGATCTTGCCGTAGTACTTCTCGAACGTCCGGAAGACGATGTTCTTCTTCTCGTGGCTGTCGTGTTCGTGCTGCTTGAGGAACGTCGCGCACAGGGCCGGCGTGAAGCCCAGCGCCAGGAACGCCGAGAAGGCCATCGAGATGGCGATGGTCAGCGCGAACTGCTTGTAGATCTCGCCCGAGGCGCCACCCTGCAGCGCCGACGGAATGAACACCGCCGCCAGCACCACGGTGATCGCGATGACGGCGCCGGTGATCTGGCCCATCGCCTTGATGGTCGCCTCGCGCGGCGGCAGTTTCTCTTCCGCCATGATGCGCTCGACGTTCTCGATCACCACGATCGCGTCGTCGACCACGATGCCGATGGCCAGCACCAGCGCGAACATCGTCAGCTGGTTGATGGTGAAGCCGATCAGGCTCAGGCCCCAGAACGTGCCCAGCAGCGCGACCGGGATCACCAGCGTGGGGATGATGGTGGCGCGGAAGTTCTGCAGGAACACCAGCATCACCAGGAACACCAGGATCACCGCCTCGATCAGCGTCTTGACCACTTCCTCGATCGAGATCTTGACGAAGGTGGTGGTGTCGTACGGCGAGAACCAGCTGACGCCCGGCGGGAAGCTGGGCTGCAGTTCGTCCATCTTGGCGCGCACGGCCTCGGCCACGTTCAGCGCGTTGGCGCCCGGCAGCAGCTGGATGGCGAACGCGCCGACCGGCTTGCCGTTGAACTGGGTGTCGAAGCCGAAGTTCTGCGCGCCGAACTCCACCCGCGCCACGTCCTTCAGGCGAACGGTCGAGCCGTCGTTGTTGGCGCGCAGGATGATCTGCTCGAACTGCTCGGGCGAGGTGAAGCGGCCTTCCGCCGAAACCGTGGCCGTGAACGCCTGGCCTTCGGGGGCGGGATCGGAGCCGACCGAACCGGCGGCGAACTGCACGTTCTGCGCACGTACCGCCGTCAGCACCTCGGTCGCCGACAGGTTGTAGCCCTGCAGCTTGCCCGGGTCCAGCCACAGGTTCATGGCGTACTCGGAACCGAAGTGCTGGGTGCTGCCGACGCCTGGCACGCGCGAGATCTGGTCCAGCACGCGCGAGGCGACGATGTCGTTGAGGCGGTTGCGGTCGATGCTCGCGTTGTCGGACTGCAGGCCCACCACCATCAGGAAGCCGGCATTGGCCTTGGCCACCACCACGCCCTGCGCGGTCACTTCACTCGGCAGGCGCGGCGTGGCCAGCGATACCTTGTTCTGCACCTGTACCTGCGCGATGTCCGCGTCGGTGCCGGTCTGGAAGGTCAGGGTGATGGAGGCCTGGCCGGCCGAACTGGAGCTGGAACTGAAGTACAGCAGGTTGTCGATGCCGGTGAGCTGCTGCTCGATGACCTGGGTGACCGAACGCTCGGTGGTCTCGGCGCTGGCGCCGGGGTAGGTCGCGCTGACCGTGACCTGCGGCGGCGCGATGGACGGATAGGACTCGACGCCGAGGTTGAGGATCGCGATCACGCCGGCGAGCGAGATCAGGATCGACACGACCCAGGCGAAGATCGGATGGTTGATGAAGAACTTGGGCATGGGGGAGGGTCCTTCTTACTCGGCCTTGCCTTGCGCCGGCGCGGGCTTGGCCTGCGCGGCCTTCGCCGCGGCAGCCTGCTCGGCGGTCACGCCCTTGGCGGGCGCGCCTTCCCGGACCTTCTGCAGCCCTTCGACGATGACCTGGTCGCCGGCCGCGAGGCCGTCGGTGACCAGCCAGTCGGCGCCGATGGCCTGCTGGGCGGTGATGTTCTTGCGCACGACGTTGCCGTCCTTGCCGATCACCATGGCGAAGGCGCTGACCGTGTCGCGCTGGATGGCGCCCTGCGGGATCAGGAACGCGCCCTTCTGTTCGCCCAGCGTGGCGCGCAGGGTCACGAACGTGCCCGGCAGCAGCGTGCGGTCGGCGTTCGGCACGGTGGCGCGCAGCGAGACGCTGCCCGTCGCCGGGTCGACCACGGTGTCGGAGAAATCCAGCGTCCCGGTCTGGTCCAGTACCTGGCCGTTGGGCAGCACGATCTGCACCGTGCGCTGGCCTTCGCCGGCCAGCTGCACCTTGCCATCGCCCTGTGCCTGGCGCAGCGCCTGCAGTTCGCTGGAACTCATCGAGAAATTCGCGTACAGCGAGTCGATCTGGTCGATGGTGGTCAGCAGCGTGGCGTCGCCCTGGCCGACGAGCGCGCCTTCGGTGACCTGCTGCTTGCCGGCGCGTCCGGCGATTGGCGCGGTCACGCTGGCGTAGCCCAGGCTGATGCGGGCGGTCTCGACGTTGGCGCGGGCCTGCTGCACGGCGGCGGCGGCGCTGCGTTCGGCGGCTTCGGCGTTGTCCAGGTCGGACCGGGAAACGAACTTCTGCGGCGCCAGCTGGCGTGCGCGATCGGCCGCCACTTTCGCATTGGCGTAGGTGGCCTGCGCCGACGCCAGGGTGGCCTGCGCGCCGCTCAGCGACGCCTGCAGCGGTGCGGGATCGATCAGGAACAGCACTTGTCCTTCCTTCACGTCGCTGCCTTCCTGGTACACCCGCTTCTGCACGACACCGGCGACGCGGGCACGCACGTCCGAGCTGCGGTACGGCGACAGGCGGCCCACCAGGTCGCGCTGCAGGGGCACGTCCTTCGGCGTGGCGCCGAGCACCACCACTTCGGGCGGCGGCATCTGCTGCTGTTCGGGCTTGCTGCACGCCGCGAGGGCCGCCAGCAGCGCGCTGGCCAGGACGAGGGAACGGACGGGGGACGTCATGGGGAAACTCCGTTTCTTTTTCTTGGAGACGTGGGAGAAGAACGCGATGCGCGGATGCTGCGGCCCGCGGGAGCGGGCGGCGGTGCGGCGTGATCGGAGGCCGGCGTAAATGCCCGCAGGAAGCCATCGACGGCGAACTCGGCCCAGCGGCGGCGCGCACGGTCGCCTGCGCGGTGGGCCACGCCGAAACGCTGCCGTTCGAAATCCATTCCCACGATCATGCTGAGCAGCAGCTCCGCGGCGTAGTGCGGATCGTCATGCCTCAACCGCCCCTGGTCCATCGCGTGCTGCAGCCAGGTGGCGAGGCGCCGGACCAGAGTATCGCAGGCCTGCTGGAAGAGATCGCGCGCTTCGTCGGGAAACTGGTGCGCTTCCGCCGCCAGCAAGCGGCTGGTCGCCGCGATGGTGGGGTCGTTGAGGTGCCGGAGGTGTTCCATCGCGAAGGCCAGCAGCGCTGCGCGTGGATCCTCCACCACCGGCGACAGCGGCACGGTGGCCAGGTCCTGGTGCTCGGCGATCACGCTGCGCAGCAGCGCCTGCTTGCTGCCGAAGTGCGCATAGAGCGTCTGTTTGGAGCAGCCCGCGCGGGCGGCGACGGTGTCCATGCTCATGCGGAAGCCCTGCTCGGACATCAGTTCACGCACGGCCTGGTGGACGCGGGCGCGACGTTGATCGGGCGCGGAAGGGGCGGGGGAAGGGTGCATGCGGACTGGACTATACCGTCCAGTTCAGAATTTTGACAGGCTTGAAAACACGGACTTTCCGTGCACAAAGCAGGTGGCTGCATTCGTAAGGCGTGCGTGAGGACGTTGGCTGCCTCCATCCGATGCCGAATGGTGGAGTGCTTGTCGGCGATCCGCCGAGCACGCATGCATCGCGCGGCTTCATGCCGGTGCCCGTTAGACAATCCCCCGCATGATTGCAAGCCGTGCTTATGACGCCTCGCAGCAAGTTTTGTCATGGCGCCGGGAGATACAATGACCATTCGACTACCACTTGTTGAGTCATTCTCTGCATGAACGCTGTGCGCAGCTCCAAAAAAGCCTCGAAAAAGACGTCCAAGCCGGAAGCCGCAAAGGCCACGAAGTCGGTGAGCCCGAAGGCGACGCCTACCAAGAAGGTGGCTGCCCGACCGGTGAAGGCGGCGAAGGCCGCGGGGGAGCAGGGCAAGGCAGTGGCGATGTCGGGCGGTGCGTTCTCGCTGTCGCCGATCCTCGACGCGATCCGCAAGCGCGTATCGGGTGCCGCCGCGCAGGCCGAGGCGCGCACGTTCGCCGAAGCTTTCTACAAGCGCATGGAAGAGGACGAGTACCCGCACCACAGCGCGGACGGGTGGGCGGCGATCGCCGCGGACACATTGGCGTTCGCGCGCAGCCGCAAGCCGGGCACCGCCAATGTGCGCATCTTCAATGCCTCGCAGAAATCGCATGGCTGGGAGTCGCCCCATACCGTGCTCCAGATCATCAACGACGACATGCCGTTCCTGGTCGATTCGGTCAGCATGGCGCTGGCGGACATGGGCGTGGGCGTGCACGTGCTCGGCCATCCGCTGGTGCGCTTCACCCGCGACAAGGCCGGCAAGGTCTCGGCGGTGGGCGAGGGCAGGCACGAATCGCTGATGCTGCTGGAAATCGACCGCCTGCCGCCGGAAGAGATGGCGCAGGTCGAGAAGCGCATCCGCGGCGTGCTGGAAGAAGTCCGGGCCATCGTGCGCGACTGGAGCGCGATGCGCGAGAAGATGCTGGCGCTGGCCGACGACATGGCGACGCGCCGCATGCCGGTGGACGACGATGGCCGCCGCGAAGCGCAGGAGTTCATGCGCTGGGCGGCCGCCGACCACTTCACCTTCTTCGGCTACCGCGAGTACCGCGTCGAGAAGGGCACCGGGATCCTTGCGGCGGTCGAAGACAGCGGGTTGGGCCTGCTGCGCGAAGGCGACACCACGCCGCCGCGCAACGTGAAGACGCTGGCCGCGCACTACCTGCCGCAGGGCGGCTCGGTGGATGCATTGATCCTCACCAAGACCAACCGCCGCTCGACCGTGCACCGTCCCGGCAACATGGACTACATCGGCGTGCTGGAGTTCGATGCGAAGGGCAATCCGATCGCCGAACAGCGCTTCATCGGCCTCTACACCTCCAGCGCCTACAACCGCCGTCCGTGGGAGATCCCGCTGGTGCGCGAGCGCCACGAGTACGTCATGCAGAAGTCCGGCCTGTCGCCCAGTGGCCACAGCGGCAAGGCGCTGCGCCACATCCTGGAGACGCTGCCGCGCGAGGAGCTGTTCCAGTCCAGCGACGAGGAACTGCACCGCACGGCCATGGGCATCCTCGGCCTGCAGGAGCGCGTGCGCAGCAAGCTGTTCCTGCGCCGCGACCGCTACGGCCGGTTCTATTCGGCGCTCGTCTACATCCCGCGCGAGCGCTTCAACACGGACGTGCGCCTGCGCATCGAATCGCTGCTGAAGGACGCCATGCGCGGTGAGTACGTCGACAGCAGCGTGCTGCTGGGCGAATCGCCGCTGGCGCAGTTGCACATCACCATCCGTCCCAAGGCCGGCGAGCAGGTCGAAGTCGACACGTCCGCGCTGGAAGCCGATATCGCCCACCTGCTGCGCAACTGGCAGGACGACCTGCGCGAAACCCTGATCACGCGCCACGGTGAGTCCAAGGGCCTGCTGTTGGCCGGTGGCTACGGTCGTGCATTGCCGGCGGGCTACATCGAAGTGGTGTCGCCGGAAGGCGCCGCGCGCGATGTCGAACACCTCGCTGCGCTCGAGGGTGCGGACGACCTGCGCCTGAGCCTGCACGAGTCGCGCCGCAAGCGTCCGGGCCAGGGCCGCCTGCGCCTGAACCTCTATCGCCAGGAAACCGACATCCCGCTCTCCGATGCACTGCCGCTGATGGAGAACATGGGCCTGCGCGTGATTTCCGAGCATCCGTTCCGGCTGGAGACGGCACAGGGCGCGCGTTACATCCAGGAGTTCGAAGTCGAGCCGTTGGGTGGGGAGTTCGATATCGAGCGGCTGGCGCCCGTGTTCGAAGATGCCTTCGCCCGCGTGTGGAGCGGCGATGCCGAGAACGACGGCTTCAACCGGCTGGTGCTCGGTGCAGGCCTGGCCTGGCGCCAGGTGGCGCTGCTGCGCGGTTACTGCAAGTACCTGCTGCAGACCGGCGTGCCGTTCTCGCAAAGCTATGTCGAGGAAACCCTCAACCGCTATCCGCTGCTCGCGCGCCTGCTGGTGGAACTGTTCGAAGCGCGTTTCGACCCGGCGACCGGCAGCGAAAGCAACGCGCAGATCAAGGACGGCCAGGACCGCTTCGCGGCCCAGCTGAAGGCGCTGGCCGGTGACGACGAGGCGACGGCGAAGACGCTCGCGCAACTGGTCGACGCCCGCGGCGGCAAGCGCGACCAGCAGGTGGAAATGGCGCACAACGCGCTGCTGAAGCTGATGGACCGCGTGTCCAGCCTGGACGACGACCGCATCCTGCGCGGCTTCATGGGCGCGATCGAAGCCACGCTGCGCACCAGCTTCTACCAGACCGGCAAGGACGGGAAGCCGGCGCATACGATCAGCTTCAAGTTCGATTCGGCCAAGGTGCCGGACCTGCCGAAGCCGCGTCCGTACCGCGAAATCTTCGTCTACGGCCCCCGCGTGGAAGGCGTGCACCTGCGCTTCGGTCCGGTGGCCCGTGGCGGCCTGCGCTGGTCCGACCGTCGCGAGGATTTCCGTACCGAGGTGCTGGGCCTGGTGAAGGCGCAGATGGTGAAGAACACCGTCATCGTGCCGGTCGGCGCGAAGGGCGGTTTCTTCGTCAAGCGTCCGCCGGTGGGCGGCGACCGCGATGCCGTGCTGGCCGAGGGCATCGCCTGCTACAAGCTGTTCATCCAGGGCCTGCTGGACATCACCGACAACATCGTCGGCAACAGGATCGTGCCGCCGGTCGACGTGGTGCGCCACGACCAGGACGATCCGTACCTGGTGGTCGCCGCCGACAAGGGCACGGCGACGTTCTCCGACATCGCCAACGGCCTGGCCATCGCGCACGGCTTCTGGATGGGCGACGCGTTCGCCTCCGGCGGCTCGGTGGGCTACGACCACAAGGGCATGGGCATCACCGCGCGCGGCGCGTGGGAGTCGGTCAAGCGCCACTTCCGCGCCATGAACCGCGACAGCCAGACCGAGGACTTCACCTGCGTCGGCATCGGCGACATGTCGGGCGACGTGTTCGGCAACGGCATGCTGCTGTCCGAGCACATCCGCCTGCTGGCTGCGTTCGACCACCGCCACATCTTCCTGGACCCGAACCCGGATGCGGCGAAGTCGTTCAAGGAACGCGACCGCATGTTCAAGGTGCCGCGTTCCAGCTGGGCCGACTACGATGCCAAGCTCATCTCGAAGGGCGGCGGCGTCCATCCGCGCAGCGCCAAGTCCATCGAGATCACGCCGGAAGTGCGCGCATCGCTCGGCATCGCCGACGGCGTGAAGTCGATGACGCCGAACGAATTGATGAGCGCCATCCTGAAATCGCCGGTCGACCTGCTGTGGAATGGCGGCATCGGCACCTACGTCAAGGCGGCCAGCGAGACGCATGCCGACGTGGGCGACCGCGCCAACAACGGCCTGCGCGTCGATGGCCGCGACCTGCGCTGCAAGGTGGTGGGCGAGGGCGGCAACCTGGGCCTGACCCAGCTGGGCCGCATCGAGGCCGCGCTGCATGGCGTGCTGCTCAACACCGACTTCATCGACAACTCCGCCGGCGTGGACACCTCCGACCACGAGGTGAACATCAAGATCCTGCTCAACGGCGTGGTGCAGGGCAAGAAGCTGTCGATGGAGGCCCGCAACAAGCTGCTGGCCGACATGACCGGTGAAGTGGCCGAGCTGGTGCTGTGGGACAACTACCGCCAGAACCAGGCCATCAGCCTCATGGAGCGCATGAGCGTGTCGCGCCTGGGCTCCAAGCAGCACTTCATCCAGACGCTGGAATCGCAGGGCCTGCTGGACCGCCAGATCGAGTTCCTGCCGTCCGACGCGGAGCTGGCCGAACGCAAGGCGCGCGGCCAGGGCCTGACCCGTCCGGAACTGGCGGTGCTGCTGTCGTACTCCAAACTGGTGGCGTTCCAGCAACTGCTGGAATCCGACATCCCCGAGGACCCGTACCTGTCCAAGGAACTGCAGCGCTACTTCCCGCAGCCGCTGCAGAAGAAGTACGCCTCGGAGATGGAGAAGCACCGCCTGAAGCGCGAGATCATCGCCACGGCGGTCACCAACACCACCATCAACCGCATGGGCGCCACCTTCCTGCTGCGCATGCAGGAAGACACCGGCCGTTCGCCGGCCGAAGTCGCCAAGGCTTTCACCATCACCCGCGAAACGCTGGACGCGCGGGCACTGTGGAACCAGATTGACGCGCTGGACGGCCAGGTGCCGGAATCGGTGCAGATCGATGCCCTGCAGGTCATCTGGCAGGTGCAGCGCAACTTCACCCGCTGGCTGCTGACCCGGCAGGGGCCGATCCCGGCGATCGCCACCGCGGTGGAGCGCTACCACGACGGCTTCAACGAGATCCGCGCGGCCGACGGCGTGCTGCCCGATTCGCTGCGTCCGGCCTACAACGCCAGCCTGCAGGCGTGGAAGGACAAGGGCCTGCCGCCGGCGCTGGCCGGCCAGATCGCGGCGCTGCCGTACCTGGAGCCGTCCTGCGACATCATCGAACTGGCGCGCGCACGCAAGCTGAAGCCGGTCGAGGTGTCCAAGGTCCACTACCGCCTGGGCGAGGCCTTGCACCTGCCGTGGCTGCAGGACCAGATCGAGGCCCTCAAGGTCGATGGCCGCTGGCACGCGGTGGCGCGTGGCGTGCTGCGCGACGAACTCGCCGCGCACCAGCGCACGCTGGCCAACCAGGTGCTGTCGCTCCCGGGCGCCAACGCCGAGGCCAAGGTCAAGGCGTGGCTGGGCCGTGACGACGCGGCGCTGCGCTTCACGCTCAGCATGCTCAACGAACTGGCTGCGCAGAAGACGCTGGACTATCCGACCGCATCGGTCGCTGTACAGCGGCTGGGGCAGCTTGCATCGCAGGCCTGAGCATGGGCCGTGGATGACGGAACGGGGCGGCCTTCGGGCCGCCTTTTTCGTGGCTGCCGTCCATGGCAGCCACCCGGTGGGCCAACGCTGCGTGTTGTCGAAAAATGCTCCCGGCGTTTTTTTCTGTACGCTGTGCAGGCCCGACGATGGAGCCACGGATGTCCGACCCCCGTATCGCCTTTCTCGCCAGCCCGACGCCGGAAGCGCAGCAGGCCCTGGCGACGCTGCAGCGCGAACACGGTGCGCACGCGCCGGACCAGGCCGACGTGCTGTGCGCGCTGGGTGGCGACGGCTTCATGCTGCAGACGCTGCACCGGCATGGCGCCCTCGGCAAACCGGTGTTCGGCATGAAGCTGGGGACGGTGGGGTTCCTGATGAACCACTACCGGTCCGACGACCTGGTCGAGCGGATCGCGGCGGCGGAGCCCGCCAAGCTGCGGCCACTGGAGATGCAGGCGCTGACCGAATCCGGCACGTCCACCGCGTCGCTGGCCTACAACGAAGTGTCGCTGCTGCGCCAGACACGGCAGGCGGCGCATATCTGCATCGATCTCAATGGCGAGATGCGGCTGGACGAACTGATCTGCGATGGCGTGCTGACCGCAACCCCGGCCGGCAGCACGGCCTACAATTTCTCCGCGCACGGTCCCATCCTGCCGCTGGGCTCGCACACCATCGCGCTGACGCCGATCGCACCCTTCCGCCCGCGCCGGTGGCGGGGCGCCATCCTGAAGGCGGACACCGAAGTGCGGTTCCGCGTACTGGACCCCTACAAGCGACCGGTCAGTGCCACGGCCGATTCGCACGAGGTCCGCGACGTGGTGGAGGTCACCATCCGGGAATCGCGCGACCGCACGGTCACGTTGCTGTTCGATCGCGAACACAATCTCGAAGAGCGCATCCTCAGCGAACAGTTCATGACCTGACCGCGTTGTCCCGCCGGACATCGTGGTTTCGCCGCATTGCGGCTTGCCGGGTCATGTCACGCATGCTATCCAGCGCCACGTAGCGGTCCGGTTCGCATCCACCCGGGGAGGGGTCACGATGCAGAAGACGTGCGTGATGGCGTTGTGCGCCTTGATGGCGGTGGCCGATGCCGCTGCCTGCAACCTGTCCACGGGGACCACGCCATTCGCGGCGGGCGAACGGCCGTCGTCGCCTGCGGATGACGGGGTGCTGAAAGCCCCGGTGCTGGAACTGGTCAGCGTGACGCGCGGGGTGGATGGGCGTGCTTCCTGTGATGCCAGCGGGCTGCTCACGCTGAACGTGGAGTGGCCGCGGGGCACCGACTACAAGGTGCGCGACCTCGGATTCGAGTTCCGCGTCGTCGACGGGGTGGATGCGTTGTCCATCTTTCCGTCGCAGCCGGTGAGCGGTCGGGTGGACGGACGACGCAGCGAGTTCGTTTTCCTCTGGCGGGATGGGCCGCCTTCGCAGCAGTCGCGCATCGACCTGACCGTGGAAGTCCGCGCGGTGACGGCGGACAACCGCCGGGGACCACCGGCGCAGCTGCGCGTGGCGTCCGCACCGGGCGGATAGCGCCTGCCGTCTCACGCCTTGCGCCACGGATCGCCGATACTGTGCGCATGGCCGACAATACCCCCCGCCTGCTGACGGTCGCCGTCACCTCGCGCGCCCTGTTCGATCTGGAAGAAAGCCACGCGCTGTACGAACGCGAGGGTGTCCAGGCGTACAGCGATTTCCAGCGCCACCACGAGGACGACGTGCTGGCGCCCGGCATCGCCTATCCGGTGGTGCGCAAGCTGCTGGCGCTCAACGTCGGTGCGCCCGCCGAGGCGCCACGGGTCGAGGTGATCCTGCTGTCGCGGAATTCAGCGGACACCGGCCTGCGCATCTTCAACTCCATCCAGCACTACGGCCTGGGTATCGTGCGCGCGACGTTCACCGCCGGTGAGCCCACCTGGCCTTACGTGAAGCCGTTCGGCACGGATCTGTTCCTGTCGGCCAATCCCGAATCGGTGCGCCGCTCGCTCGAACACGGCATCGCGGCCGCGACCATCCTGCCCGCCGGAGCGCCGCAACAGCGCCATGAACACCAGCTTCGCATCGCCTTCGATGGCGACGCGGTGATCTTCAGCGACGAAAGCGAGCGCATCTCGCGTGAGCAGGGCGTGGAAGCCTTCGGCAAGCACGAGCAGGAACGCGCCCGCGAACCGCTGTCCGGCGGGCCGTTCCGCAATTTCCTGTCGGCGCTGCACCAGTTGCAGCAGGTGTTCCCCGCGGATGAGCGCTCACCGATCCGCACCGCGCTGGTCACCGCGCGTTCGGCGCCCGCGCATGAGCGCGTGATCCGCACGCTGCGGGAGTGGGGCGTACGGCTGGACGAAGCGCTGTTCCTGGGTGGACGCCACAAGGGGCCGTTCCTGGAAGCGTTCGGCGCCGACATCTTCTTCGACGATTCCCAGCACAACATCGACAGCGCCCGCCATCACGTCGCTGCCGGGCACGTTCCCCACGGCGTCGCCAATCCGTGATGCCTGTCGCGCCGCGCCTGTCCGGGTGGCGAAAACCTCCCCGATAGCTTGAGCACAAGCGGTTTCGCAGCATCGCGGAGCGCAGTGGGGGGAGTGCCGTGTGCCTGGATAAACGGGAAGGACGCCTGCATCTGGTCCATCGCAGGCGTGAGTGGGACAGCCAACGGGTCATGGAAGAGAAGATCTACGATCTGGGCCTGCCGGTCGCCGGCAGCCGCGTCATCCGGCACGGGGGCGAAGGACCCGATTTCTGGGCCTACGTGGATGATGGGCGCCATCTGCACTACGTCAGCTACTGGCTGCCTAACAAGATCCGTGTCATGAGGCTGCCGCGATCTTCGTCCGGCGACCTCCAGGTGCTGTCGCCGTACTACGCGCGCATCGGCAACGCGCTGTATTGCCGGGGCGCACGGGTGCCGGACGCCGACGCGGACCAGTTCCAGCTGATAGCGGAGACCCGGTTCGCGCATGACCGCGAGCATGTCTATGCGTTCACCATCACGGAAGGCCTGGACATGCTGGAACATGCGGTCCGGCCGCTTCATTTCCTGCCGCGTTGCGAACACTTCGCGGACCATCGCGACTTCTACTGGCAGAGCAGCTGGACGGGAAAGATCGAGCGGGTGAGCCGTTACGCGAGGATCGATGCGTACGAGAAGCGGACCGTGCTGCGGGCATGCCTGTGGCAGGACACGGATGCGCAGACCGATGAAGAACAGGCGGCGCGTGACGCGATCCTCGACAGCGTACGCACCCTGGACGACCTGTTCCGCTTGGCGCTGCCGCGTGCCGATGCGGTCTGGGCCGCTGCACGGCCAGCGCAGGTCTGACGGCTCGGTGGCAGGGCGATCAGAGCGGCAGCCGGATATCCGTCAGGCGCCAGCGCAGTCCCTGGCGGGTGAACACGAGCACCACGGGATTGCCCTGCTCATCGTGGACCGTGACGGTGAATCGCGACAGGGATTCGTAGTGGTGCGCCGCGCCTTCCAGTGGTTCGGCGGGCACGGGCGGCGCATAGGTGTCGCCCCCGACCGTCTCGCCGATCGCGCGTTTCCACGTGGCACGGCCCTGCAGCACGGCGGCGATGCCCATCGGCGTGACCAGCGTATCGACACCGCGCCCCAGCACCTGGTTGGCGATCGACAGGGCGGCTGCACCGAACAGGTTGGACGACACCTCCGGCCCGGCCTTGCGGGCCAGATAGTCTTCGACCTGCGCGCGCAGGTTGACCCGCAGCGACGGGAAGTCGACATGCCGTTGCAGCTTCGCCGTGTCCTGCTCCGCCAGCGCCGTGCGGATGCCGTGGATGGCGAGATAGGGGCCTGCGACCACGTAGGTCGCCAGTCCCAGCAGCACGGCCAACGCCGCACCGCCGACAAGCCACTTCTTCATCGGTGACACCTCCACGTCAGAACTCCAGGTCCAGCGCCGCGCACAGGTAGTCGACGAAGGGTCCGAGCGTCTTCAGGTCCCCGGCCAGGGCCTGCCGCAGGCGCGGACCGGTCATCGTGGCATCGTCCAGCGAGCGCCAGAAGACGAAGTTGCGATGCTTCAGGTCTTCGATGAATTCGAAGTCCGCCGGGAATCCGCGCGGCGCGCGCACCAGCTTCTCGCTTTCCTCGAAGTCGAAGCGGCGACGGAACGCCGGATCGTGCGCGGCCTTCTTCCAACTGCCCGGGTTGTCGAGGATGAACTGGCGGACGCGGCGCTGCGTGTCCGGTTCCGGATGCCACAGCCCGGCGCCGACGAAACACTCGCCCGGTTGCAGGTGCAGGTAGAACGACGGCGCGGGGACCTGCTTGTGGCGCTCGTGGAACAGGCGCGCGCCCTGCCAGGACTTGTACGGCGATTTGTCGTTCGAGAAGCGCGCATCGCGGTAGATGCGGAACAGCGACCCGCCGACGGTCTTCGGGTCCGCGCGGAAGTGCAGGCTGACCGCGGCCAGGTCCGGCTGCAGGTCGGTCAGCAGCCGCAGGAACGGCTGGCGGACGTGGTCTTCGTACTGCGCCTTGTGGTCGTTGAACCAGGTCTTGTCGTTGTGGCGCGCCAGCCCGCGCAGGAACTTGAAACTGGCATCGGAGAAGTAGGTGGCCATGGTCGCCATTCTAGACAAGCCGGTGTCATGGGGCCGACAAGGCCGCCCTCGATGTCCGCTTACAGGGTTGCCTGGATCTCGTCGCGCCACTGCTGGATCCTGTCCAGCAGCGCCAGCCGGTCGGCGTTCCCGGACTCCGCCTGCCGCAGGTGCGCGACTTCGGCATCGAAGGTCTCGAAGCTGTATTCCGACAGGCCGCTGTCGGTCGTCAACCGCTGGCGGCGGTAATCGTCCCAGCGCTGGCGTTCATCGGCGGACAGGGTCCCGGGCCAGTTGCGCGCACGGTAGCGGAACAGCAGTTCCGGCAGCCGCGCATCGCGGAAGCCGAAATCGCGCTGGCCCAGCAGCGCGGGAGGCGTGGTGCGCACGTCGGTGAAGCGGCGCTTGTCAGCGTCGGCCAGGAAGCCGTCGTACAGCGAACCATCGACATCGCCCGCCTGGAAACTGCGTTCCGTGGAGAACACCCGGCGCACCGTTTCGGCCAGATCGGGACCGGCCTCGCGCAGGATCGCGGCATGGCGCTCGCAGCGCGCCGGATCGATGCCCAGCCGGTCCATGTCGGCCGGCCGCAGGTGCGACCAGGCGACCAGCGCCGGCGCGCGGTTCAGATGGACTTCCTTCAGCGGAATGCGTTGCTCGCCTTCGGGCAGGTCGGCCGCGGGTGTGTAGAGCCGATCGGCGATGTCGTCGGGCGACATCGACAGCAGCGGCGCCGGGTCGCTGTCCAGGTCGAACACCACCACGCGGTTGTCGATGCGCGGATGCCGGGCCAGCGGCAATACCGGCGCGGCGCACAGCCGGCTTGCGGGATAGCGTTGCGACACGTGCAGGACGGGCAGCATGGCCGTGGTGTCGAGCAGCCGCGCGGCGAAGCGCTTGTCGCGCAGCTGCAGCGCGTAGTCCCACAGGCGCGGCTGCACCTGCCGCATCAGCCTGGCCAAGCCGATGGTGGCGTACACGTCCGACAGCGCTTCGTGCGCGTCGCCCTCGCGGACGCGGTTGGCGAGCGCGAGCTGTTCCAGCTTGAACGAGGTGGCGCCGTCTTCGCGCTTTGGCCAGACGATGCCGTCCGGTCGAAGCGCATGCATCAACCGCATCACGTCCAGCAGGTCCCAGCGCGAGTTGCCGCCGCGCCATTCGCGCTCGTAAGGCTCGTGGAAATTGCGGAACAGGCCATGGCGCACGAACTCGTCGTCGAAACGCAGGCTGTTGTAGCCGAGCGTGCAGGTCTCGGGGCGCCCCATCTCGTCGGCGATGCGGGCGAAGGCTTCGGCTTCGTTGACGCCATCGCGCAGGGCCTGTTGCGGTGTAATGCCGGTGATCAGCGTGGCGATGGGCGAGGGCAGCAGGTCGTCCGCGGGCTGCACGAAGAAGCTGATCGGCTCGTCGATGACCTCCAGCGCATGCGTGGTGCGCACCGCGGCGAACTGCGCCAGGCGGCTGCGACGCGGGTCGGCGCCGAAGGTTTCCAGATCATAGAAAAGAAAGCTTCCAGCCATGTGCGGTCCTTTCCCTGCAGGTCATTGTGCCGTGCCGTCGCAACGGCATCGTTCAATGCGCGCTGGCCGGCCGAGGGGGGTGCGATCGTGGAAGCGGGAGCATGCGCTCACCCCGCTGCGTCCTCCAGCACCGGCAACAGGGTGTCGACGTCGGCATCGACGGCCTTCCAGTCGACGCCGTCCAGCGACGCCAGTCCGGCGGTATGCCGCATCAGCAGGTCGCGCTGCACGTGGCTGCGATGCTGCGCGACCGCGTACGGAATCCGCATGAAGCTGACCATCGTGTAGTGCGGGACGAAGCGCTGCGGGTGGCGCTGCTGCAGGGCCAGCTCCAGCTCGCGTTGCAGCAGGAAGCCGCTGTCGTCCACCTTGTCGCGCATCTCCACGTAGTTCTCCAGCGCCATCTCCTGGATGGCGAGCGCATTCGGCTTGCGCTCCGCCTCGAACGCCGCAAAGGCGGTATCCAGGGTGGTGTTGGCCTGCAGATGCCGCGCCAGCGACACGCAGTCCTCGAACGCGCAGTTCATGCCTTGGCCGTGGAACGGCACCATCGCGTGGGCCGCGTCGCCCAGCAGCACCGCCTGGCCGCCAAGATGCCAACGGTCCAGGTACAGCGTGGCCAGCAGGCCGGTGGGGTTGGCTTCCCAGTCCTGCTCCAGGTCGGGAATCAGCGGCACGGCATCGGCGAAATCGCGCAGGAACAGCGCCTTCGCATCGCGGCCGTTGCGCACGCTGGCGAAACTCGGGTCGCCCTGGTTGGGCAGGAACAGCGTCACCGTGAACGTGCGCTCGTCGTTCGGCAGCGCGATGCACATGTAGTGCCCGCGCGGCCAGATGTGCAGGGCATTCGGCTCCATCATGAAGCCCCCTTCGGCGGACGGCGGGATTTCCAGTTCCTTGTAGGAGTGGTCGAGGAACTCGGTGCGCTCGCCGAGATCCTCCTGGTGCTGCATGGCGCCACGCAGCGACGATCCCGCGCCGTCGGCGCCGATCAGTGCCGTGAACCCGACGTCACGGAATCCTCCGGCCTGTTCATCGGCGAAGCGGGCGACGGATGCATCGAAATCGACGGCATCCAAACGGCGATCGAAATGGAGCGTCGCGCCGGCCCTCTCTGCCAGGTCGAGCAGCGTGATGTTCAGGTCGCCGCGATGGATCGACCAGATCACCTCGGAATCGTCTCGGCCATAGCGCTGCAACTGCTGGCGACCGTCCAGTGCATGCACCATGCGGCCGCGCATCATCACCGCCTGGCGCATCACCGCATCGTCGGCATCGGCCATCCGCAACGCGTGGCGGCCGCGTTCGGTCAGCGCCAGGTTGATCGAGCGACCACCGGCGTAGCCCTGCACGCGCGGATCACCGCGTTTCTCGTAGACGTCCACGCGCCAGCCGGCGCGCGCCATCAGGGTGGCCAGCAACGCACCGGCCAGGCCGGCGCCGATGATGGTGATGTGTCGCGATGTGTCAGTCTTGTCCAATGGCATGATCCGTCATCCCCGCGAAGGCGGGGACCCAGTGACTTTGCTCTGCCCGGTGATGTCCGTCCAGAGATCGTTCCAGTAGGGATTGGACGTTTCGATCAGCCGGATCTTCCATGTCCTTTCCCACTTCTTGAGTCGCTTTTCGCGGGTAATCGCAGCTCCCATCGTTTCGTGCAACTCGTACCACACGAGTAGCGTAATGCTGTGCCGGCAAGTGAAGTCCGATGCCACGTGATTACGATGTTGCCAGATACGTCCCACGAGGTCGCTGGTAACACCGATGTAGAGCGTTCCGTTGCGTCGACTTGCCAGGATGTAGGTCGCCGGTTGCTTGTCCATAAGCGTCCGTCGTAAAGCGAAGTCGCTGGGTTCCCGCCTGCGCGGGAATGACGGTTTCCACTTTCACCGGGATGTTCAGAACCCCCGCCACGTCTCGACTTCCTCGACGAAGCGGAGCAGGTCCATGTAGCGGTTGTAGAGCGGGGCGGGCGAGATGCGGATCACGTCCGGTTCGCGCCAGTCGCCGACGGTACCGACCGACAGCAGGTACTCGAACAGTTCGCGCCCGCGCTCGCGGCCGCCGATCACGCGCAACGACAGCTGCGCGCCGCGCTGGGCCGTGTCGGCAGGCGTGATGATCTGCAGCACATCGGACAGCCGCGCCCGGATCAGCGCTTCCAGCAGGCCGGTGAGCTTCAGCGACTTGGTCCGGATCGCGTCCATGCCGCCGGCCTTCTCGAACACCTCGAGCGACGCACGCAGCGGCGCCAGTCCGAGGATCGGCGGATTGCTGAGCTGCCAGCCTTCGGCGCCAGGCGTGGGTACGAAGGCTGGGCCCATGCGGAAGCGGGTTTCCTTCTCATGGCCCCACCAGCCGGCGAACCGCGGCCGGTCCGTGTTGGCGTGTCGCGCATGCACGAAGCAGCCCGCCACGGCGCCGGGACCGGAGTTCAGGTACTTGTAGTGGCACCACACCGCGAAATCGACGCCGCTGTCGTGCAGCCGCAGCGGCAGGTTGCCGACCGCGTGGGCCAGGTCGACGCCGACCACGGCGCCCTGCGCATGGCCGAGGCGCACGATTTCGGCCAGGTCGAACGCCTGCCCGGTGCGGTACTGGATGCCGGGCCACAGCACCAGCGCCAGGCGTGGGCCGTGTTCGGCGATGGCGCGCTCGATCGCGGCCATCGACAGCGTGCCGTCGGGCTGGTCCGGTTCCACCTCGATCAGGTCGGTCGCGGGATCGAAGCCATGGAAGCGCACCTGCGACTCCATCGCATGCCGGTCGGAGGGAAATGCACCGGCTTCCATCAGGATCGCCGGCCGCTCCGCGGTGGGGCGGTAGAAGCTGACCATCATCAGGTGCAGGTTGGTGGTCAGTGTGTTCATTGCCACCACTTCCGATGGCTCGGCGCCCACCAGCCGTGCGAGCGGCTCGCGTACCAGTTCGTGGTACGTCATCCACTGTGCGTTGCCGGTGAAGTGGCCTTCGACGGCTTCGTTCGCCCACTTGTCCAGCGCCTCGTTGAGGTGGACGCGTGCGCCCTTCGGTTGCAGGCCCAGCGAGTTGCCGCAGAAATAGATCTGGTCGTTGTGCTTGTGGCGGGGAATCAGGAACTCATTGCGCAGTGCGCGCAGGGGATCGGCAGCGTCGAGGGCGATGATGTGGGTGCGGGACAGCGGGTCGGTCATCGGGTCGGAGGTGTTCGATAGGGTGTAGGAGCGAAGTCAGTCGCGACCGTGGAGTGTCGGCGGATCTGACGTCGGATGTGCTGATTTCCCAAAAAGCTGATGAAGGCCTGGGTCATGCCGGACCGTGCGGTCGCGACTGACGTCGCTCCTACAGGGAGCGTCATCACGCAAACCTCGAGGCCGGCAGGCCCAGCCATTCCAGCGCGGTGCCGTGATACAGGCGGGTCTGCTGCGCGATGTCCAGGCCCAGTGCGGCGATGCCGGCGCCGGGTTCCTGTTCGCCCAGCGGGAACGGGTAGTCGGTGCCGAGCATCACGCGCTCGTGGCCGACGGTGTCGAGCAGGTAGCGCAAGGCGCGCGGATCGGCGACCCAGGAATCGAAATACACGCGGCCCAGATAGTCGCGCGGATTGCGCGGGTTGTCGGTGGCCACGAGGTCCGGGCGCATGTTGAAGCCATGCTCGATGCGGCCGATCGTGTAGGGAAAGCTGCCGCCACCGTGCGCGAAGCAGACCTTCAGCTGCGGCAGTCGTTCCAGCACGCCGCCGAAAATCAGGCTGCACGCGGCGCGCGATTGCTCGGCGGGCATGCCGACCAGCCAGGGCAGCCAGTACTTCGGCATCGAGGCGGCGCCCATCATGTCCCAGGGGTGCACGAGGATCGCGGCGCCCAGTTCGCTGGCGGCCTGGAAGAAGTCGAACAGCTCCGGTGCGTCCAGGTTCCAGTCGTTGACGTGGCTGCCGATCTGCACGCCCTGCAGGCCCAACTGGTCCATGCAGCGTTCCAGTTCCTGCACGGCCAGTCGCGGCGACTGCAGGGGCACGGTGCCGATGCCGGCGTAGTGGCGCGGGTAGTCGCGGCAGGCGACGGCGGTGTGGTCGTTGAGTGCCTGGTGCAGTTCCAGCGCGTGGTGCGGCTTGGCCCAGTAGCTGAACATCACCGGGACCGTGCTGATCACCTGTACCTGCACGCCGAAGCGAGCGTAGTCGGCGATACGTTCCTCCGGATCCCAGGTCTTGGGCCAGATCTCGCGGAAGAACTTGCCGTCCTTGTAGATACGGTGGCGGCCGTCGTCGCCGTGGTGGATCACCGGGAAACGCACATCGCCGTACTTGGCCGCGAGGTCGGGCCAGTCGCGGGGCAGGAAATGCGCGTGGGTGTCGATCTTCAGCATCGTCGGATTGTAGGGGCTGCCTGCAGGGGATTCGCGCTGCAGTGCCGCGACGGAGCGGAAACGTGCGAGGCGTCGACGTTCATCGTTCCAGCGCGTCGGAGACGCGCTCGCAGGCGGCGATCAGGTCGTTGACCAGGCGGCGATCCACTTCCACGTGGCCTTCGTACTCGGCCAGGTTGCGCAGGTCGTGCGCCTTGGCCAGCACCCTCCACACCTCCGGGCCGAGTCCGAGGGTATGCGGCAGCACCTGGAAGACGATGTAGCGATGGCGCGCACGGAAGCCGGCGCGTCGAAGCGCGGCCAGACTCAGCGCATGGGCGGCGTTGTAGGCCAGGTCGAAGCGACTATCCAGCGACAGCGCGTCGTTGTGCGCATCGGCCAGCCGCGCCAATCCCGAACGCAGCAGCCCGGCGGTTTCCTGCTTGTCGGGAGGCTCGGCGCTGAGCGGTCCACCGTGCGTGGCCAGCTTCTCAAGCGGCGAGGTCATCGTCGCTCCCGATCAGCCATTGCCGCGGTTGTTGCAGCAGGCGGGTGACGAAGCTGTTCCCCGCATCGATCCGGGTGCGCAGTTCGTCGCGCGCATAGACCGTGGGATTGATCTGCCGGCCCAGCCGCTCCGCCACCGGGTGCAGGGCCAGCATCACCTCGGCATAGGCCAGGTCGTCGGCGATCACCATCAGGTCGATGTCGCTGCGGGTGGTGTCGCTGCCCTTGGCGATCGAGCCGTAGAGGAAGGCCGCGTGGATGCGGTCGGCCAGTGGCGCCAGCGCTTCGCGCAGCGGCTCGGCCAGGCCGAAGGTCTTGCGGACGATGGAGGCCAGTTCGTCGTGGATCGGCGCGTCGGGATTGGCGCGGTAACGCTTCTGGTTGCCGACGTGCTCGACGGTCAGCAGTCCGCTGCCGGCCAGCCGGGCCAACTCGCGCTGGACCGCGCCGCTGCCGGCGCCGGTGGCCTGGATCAGTTCGTTGACCGCGTAACTGCGGCCCGACTCGCCGAATAGGCAGGCCAGCACGCGTTGCTGGGTGGTGGTGAAGAGCGCGCCAGACAGGCTGGCGCTTGCGTAGCGCGCTGCCGCCTCGCTGACTCTCCCGGATCGGGGGGTGTTATTCATGCCCATATCGGGCACGATAATGCCCATATTGGGCAGATGCAAGCCGCGGTGTGGGCATAGCACCGCATTGGCGGATCGCCGATCACAGCGCTACTCCTGCGACCATGCCCGCCTTGCTTTGCGCAACTCATCAATCGTTGGCGGGTCTGGATTAAGTGTCTGGCCATGCATCTCGGCCAGTTCCTTGAGCCGTGCGCGCGTTTCGGCCAGCGTGGGAACCTGCATCGCCTTTCGATCCTCGTCGGTGACGACATCGTCAGCAACGGGGTACAGAAACATCCCCTTGTCATCGGAATGGGACTGGGTGCCGTACCACTGCGGCTGGAGCTGCGAGGCCATGATCCTGTCCCACGAGGCCGCCGTCAGCCAGCGATACTGTTTTTCTTCCGGTTCCAGCGACATCGCGATGGTCGACAGGGCATGAGCAAGCCGGAAATCATCCAGGCTCTGGCCATGCTGGTACACCATCGCCGCATGGTAGTAGTCCACGGCACTCTGCATTGCGCCGGCGCGCATGAGCTCCAGAACGCGTTCACGACGTTTCCTGTCTTCCGGGAGGAGAATCGTCCAGTCAATCTCGGCAGGCTTCGAACGGGCGGCCTGGTCAGCTTCATAGAGGGAGGCGAGTTCCTGGTTCTGGGCTAGCGTTGGCGTCGCCAGCAGCAGACAGAAGCAGGAGAAGAGACTGCGTGAGGGAAAACGCATGGGGCGGCCTCGGTCCTTGAGGAGTCGGGTCAAGTGATGTCGGCCTGCGAATCCGCCTGCATTTCGTAGCGGCCCGGGCGGGGATTCAGGTGGCCGCAGGCCTTGCAGGTGCGCAGGTCGTCGTTGCGGTAGAAGGCCTCGAACACGCGGAAGAAGTCCTGTTCGATGTCGTTGAGGTGGAAGTACTCCTCGTACACCTTGGCATTGCAGCGTTCGCAGAACCACAGCAGGCCGTCGTCCTCGTGCGGCAGGCGCTTGCGCTCGATCACCAGCCCGACCGAGCCGGGCATGCGTTGCGGCGAATGCGGCACGCGCGGCGGCAACAGGAAGATCTCGCCGGCGCGGATCGGGATGTCGCGGACGGCGCCGTCCTCCTGGATCCGCAGCACCATGTCGCCTTCCAACTGGTAGAACCACTCCGGACCTTCATCCCAGTGGTAGTCGGTGCGTGCGTTCGGCCCGCCGACGACCATGACGATGAAGTCGCCGTCGTAGATGACCTTGTTGCCGACCGGCGGCTTCAGCAGGTGACGGTGCTCGTCGATCCAGGCCTGGAAGTTGAGCGGGTTCGGCAGCATGTCAGCGGCGCTCCGGCAGGTGCGCGATGCACTTCAGTTCGATGGAGATCGGCGTAGGCAGGGCGGTGATGCCCAGCGTGGTGCGGCAGGGGGCAACGGTGGCATCGGGGAAGTACTCGGCCCAGACCCGGTTGTAGCCGGCGAAATCGCCTGTCATGTCGGTCAGGTACACGGTCACGTCCGCCAGATCTTCCCAGCGCGCACCACTGGCGTCGAGTACGGCGCGCACGTTCGCAAAGACGGCATGCGTTTGCGCCTCGATGCCGGCGGGAATTCCGTTCGTGGCCGGCTCACGTGGGCCGATGCCGGACAGGAACAGCAGGTCGCCGACGCGCCGCGCATGCGGGTAGTGCCCGACGGGCTTGGGCGCGCCATCGGCCTGCACGACCTCACGCATCGCGCTTGCCCTTTGGCGGCACGCCGGCGAGGGCACGCTGGTAGGAGGGCTGCAGTTCGTCCTGCGCCGCCACGTCCATGCCGAGTTCGCGAACGCGCCCGTCGAACAGGCTGTAGACCCAGCCATGGATGGCCAGCGGCTGGCCACGCGCCCACGCATCCTGCACGACGGTGGTCTGGCAGACGTTGAACACCTGCTCGATGACATTGAGTTCGCACAGGCGCGCATGGCGCAGCGATTCGGTATCGACCTGCGCCAGCAGGGCCTCATGCTTCAGTGCCACGTCCGCCACGTGGCGCAGCCAGTTGTCGGCCAGGCCCACGCGCAGTCCGGTCATCGCGGCATGCACGCCGCCGCAACCGTAGTGGCCCACCAGCAGGATGTGTTCCACCTTCAGGATATCGACGGCGAACTGCACCACCGACAGCGCATTGAGGTCGCCGTGCGACATGACGTTGGCGATGTTGCGATGGACGAAGACCTCGCCCGGGTCCAGGCCCAGGATCTGGTTGGCCGGCACGCGCGAATCGGAGCAGCCGATCCACAGGTAGCGCGGCGACTGCTGTTGCGACAGCCGCTTGAAGAAACCGGGATCCTCCTGCTTGATGCGGGCGGCCCAGTCGCGGTTGTTCTGCAGCAGCTTCTCGAGTTCGGAAAGGTCGGACATTCGGTTCGGTCATCCTCAGCGCAACGCGACGCAGACGTTCTTGGGTTCGGTGAAGAAACGCATGGCCTCCAGGCCGCCTTCGCGGCCAAGGCCAGACGCGCCGGCGCCGCCGAACGGCGTACGCAGGTCGCGCGTCATCCAGGTGTTGATCCAGACGATGCCGGCGCGCAGCTGCGCGGCCAGGCGATGGGCGCGGTCGAGGTCGCGCGTCCACACGGTCGCCGCCAGGCCGTAATCGCCGGCGTTGGCCAGGGCCAGCGCGTGGGTTTCATCCGCGAACGGCTGCAGGGTGACCACCGGCCCGAAGATTTCTTCGCGGTTGGTGGACGCCTGCGGTCCCAGGCCTTCGATCACGGTCGGCGCGATGTACCAGCCCGGCCGGTCCAGCGCGTGACCACCGCTCAACACGCGGCCGCCTTCGAAACGCGCCCGCGCGATGCATCCCAGCACCTTGTCGAAATGCGCCTGCGACACCATCGCGCCGAGGCGCGTATCCGGATCGTCGAGCGGTCCGGCCTGCCACGTGGCCGCGCGTTCGACCAGCATCTCGCGGAACTCGTCGTAGATCGCCTGCTGCACCAGCAGGCGCGAACCGCACAGGCAGATCTGCCCGGCATTCTGGAACGCGGAGCGAAGCAGGGTGTCGAGGTGCGCGCGCCAGTCGCTGTTGGCGAACACGAGCGTGGCGTTCTTGCCGCCCAGTTCCAGCGAGACCTTCTTGAGCTGCGGCCCGGCCAGCCCGGCGATGCGTCGGCCCACCGGCGTACTGCCGGTGAAGGAGACCGCCTTGATCGCGGGATGCATCACCAGCGGTTCGCCGATCGCCGGGCCTGTGCCGTGCACGATGTTCAACACGCCGCGCGGCAGGCCGATCTCGGCCGCCAGTTCGCCAAGCATCGTGGCCGTGGCCGGCGTGATCTCGGACGGTTTGGCGACGACGGTGTTGCCGGCGGCCAACGCAGGCGCGATCTTCCAGGTGAACAGGTAGAGCGGGAGATTCCATGGCGAAATCGCCGCGACCACGCCCAGCGGTTGCCGCAGGGTGTAGTTCAACCCGGCCTCGCCGTGATGCGATTCGCTGGCGAACTGGGTGGCCGCATGCGCGAAGAAGCGAAGGTTGGCGACGGCGCGCGGAATCTCGATGTCGCGGGCCAGCGCCAGCGGCTTGCCGGTGTCGCGCGACTCGGCAGCGGCGAAGGCGTCGCGCCGCTGTTCGAGCGCATCGGCCAGGCGTTCCAGCCAGCGCGACCGCTCGCTCGTCGTCAGTCCCGACCAGGCGGGGAAGGCGGCCTCGGCCGCCTGCACGGCCAGCAGCACGTCGCTTTCGCTGCCATCCGCCACCTCGGCATAGACGTCGCCGGACGCCGGTTCGAACACGGGGCGCCAGGCGCTGCCGGGGCGCGGTTCGCCGTCGATGAAGTGGCCGAAGCGGTCCATGCCCACTAGCTTAACCCGGCTGGCAAGCCCCCCGTCCCGCAGGCTCAGATGGACTGCATGCGGCCGCCGTCCACCGCCAGGCTGACGCCGGTGATGTAGCCGGCGGCGGGCGAGGCGAGGAAGGCGATGGCGGCGGCGATTTCACCCGCATCCGCGAAGCGGCCGGCCGGCACCGTGGCGAGCATCGCGGCGCTGACGGTGGCTTCGTCCTTGCCTGTCGCCTTCACACGGTCATGAAGGATCTGTTCCAGGCGCTGCGTGCGGGTGTAACCGGGCAGCACGTTGTTGACGGTGATGCCGTCGGCACCCAGCTCCTTCGACAGCGTCTTGGCCCAACTCGCGACGGCGCCGCGGATGGTGTTGGAGACGCCGAGGTTGGCGATGGGTTCCTTCACGGAGGTGGACACGACATTGACGATGCGCCCCCAACCGGACTTCCGCATGCCAGGTACGACGGCCTGTGCGAGTGACTGGTTGGCGAGCAGGTGGCGCTGGAACGCCGCCAGATAGTCGTCCGCTCCCGCGTCGATGGCGCGCCCGCCGGGCGGACCGCCGGTGTTGTTGACCAGGATGTCGACGGGCCTGCCGGCGACGAGCGCATCGACCCTGTCCCTCAGCGCGACCGGGTCCGACACGTCGGCCACCAGCACGCCATGTCGCTGCGCTCCGGCAACAGGCAAGCCTGCGGCAACGTCCGCAAGCACGTCGGAGCGGCGCGCCAGCACGGTGACGTCCGCGCCGAGCAGGGCGAGTTCATGCGCCGCTGCACGGCCGATGCCTTCGGAGGCCCCGCAGACGAGGGCATGCCGGCCGGTGAGGTTGAGGTCCATGCGTGCTCCTGGGTCGGGATGCGTCGAGTTTAGCGGCGCGGGATGTGGGAGCGACGCAAGTCGCGATGCTTTCCTGGCGTTCCGCTTCACGACTTACGTCGCTCCCACGCCGTCCTTGCGGCGGGCCAGTCGTCCGCGCATCAGGTCGGATACGGCCACGTTGTCTTCGCCGCCAAGCTGCTGCAGTGCTGCGGCGGCACCCTCGACATTGGCGGCCGGATGGTTCTGGCTCAGTTTGAACTTCAACTCGACGCGTTCGACGTCGAAGCGGAAACCGATGATCCCGCGCAGCTGTCGGACATGGTCGTCACGATCGTGCTCGAAGCGCCAGTCGTTGCCGACGCGCGCTTCGTTGACCTGGCTGAGGCGGTCGACGATCGAGGCCAGCGCTGCGGTGTCCTCGGTCGTTTCCAGGACGCCATGCAGGTGCGCGACGGCATAGTTCCAGGTCGGTACACGGGAGTTCTCTTCCTTGTCCGCGTACCATCCCGGCGACAGATAGGCATGCGGGCCGTGCACGATCAGCAGGGCAGGACCGGCATGGCGTGCCTGTGGATTCGGCTTCGCCCAGTGGCCTTCGATGATGATCCGGTCGCCGTCGCGTGCGTAGAGCACAGGGAGGTGGCTGACGACGGGCGCGCCATCGGCCACGGTGACCAGGGTGACGAAGGCATCGCGGGCGATCAGCCTGTCGAGTTCCGCCAGATCGGTTTCGACGAACGCACGCGGCGTGAACATGGGCGGATCAGGCGCGCGCGCCGAGCGACTGCACCATCTGCGGCACCAGCGCGGCATCGTCGTCGCCCTGCGGCGGCCGCACACCGGTCAGCGAGAAGCCGCGCGCCAGCGCGTCGTCTTCATCCAGGCCGTCGAAGGCGACGAACTCCGCGTCAAACAGCGCCGCACGGGCGCTGTCCTCGCTGTCATAGGCGAGGGTGTTGCCGTCGCTGTCCAGTACCTCGGCGGTCCCGGCTTCCAGGACATGCAGGCGCGCCCAGATCAGCGTGCGGCCGAGCGAGGCGAGGTACCAGTCTTCACGGATGGACGGGTTCATGCGAAGGCCTCCGCCCACAACGCCAGCAGGCCGGCCATCGCCAGCCCGAACATGATCACGCACAGCGAGATGCGGGCCGGCGTGGCCAGGCCGGACAACGAGGTGTCGGCGATCCGGCGGTAGTCGCCGGCCAGCAGCCAGCGCAGCGCCACCGGCTTGAGGAAGGCGCCTTCGCCCCATTGCGCGCCGAGCGAACCGTGGCGGTCGCGGACGTGCACCAGGGTCAGTGGCCAGAAGATGACGAATGCGCAGAAGCCGGCGATGGCGACGCCGACGAAGCAGAGAGCGAAAAAGAGGATCACCGAAGGTCACTCCAGAGAGGGTTTCCGTCGTCCCAGCGCACGCTGGAACCCATCTTGCCCGCGCCGGGCAGGTACGTGGCTGCAAGCGGCAATGGATTCCGGCATGCGCCGGAATGACGAGGTTGTTCAGAACTCCGCATTGCCCGGTGCGCGCGGGTAGGCGATGGCGTCACGGATGTTGGACAACCCGCAGACGTACACCACCAGCCGTTCGAAGCCGAGGCCGAAGCCGGCATGCGGCACCGAGCCGTAGCGGCGGAAGTCGCGGTACCAGCCGTAGTGCGCCGGATCCAGGCCGAACTGCGCCATGCGCGCGTCCAGCACGTCCAGGCGCTCCTCGCGCTGGCTGCCACCGATGATCTCGCCGATGCCGGGCGCCAGCACGTCCATCGCGGCGACGGTCTTGCCGTCGTCATTCAGGCGCATGTAGAAGGCCTTGAAGTGCTCGGGATAGTTGGTCACCACCACCGGGCGGCCGACGTGCTGCTCGGTCAGCCAGCGCTCGTGCTCGGTCTGCAGGTCCAGGCCCCATTCGACCGGGAACTCGAACTTCTGCCCCGACTTCTGCAGCAGGGAGATCGCATCGGTGTAGTCGATGCGCTCGAATGGCGAGTTGACGAAGGCTTCCAGCCGGGTCAGCGCAGTCGGTTCGACGCGCTCGGCGATGAACGCCAGGTCGTCGGCGCGCTCGCTGAGCACGGCACGGAACAGGTACTTCAGGAAGTCCTCGGCGAGTTGCGCGTTGGCGGCCAGGTCGTTGAAGGCGACTTCCGGTTCGATCATCCAGAACTCGGCCAGGTGGCGCGTGGTGTTGCTGTTCTCGGCGCGGAAGGTCGGGCCGAAGGTGTAGACCTTGCTCATCGCCAGCGCGTAGGCCTCGGCGTTGAGCTGGCCGGACACGGTCAGGAAGGTTTCCTTGCCGAAGAAATCGCGCGAGAAGTCCACCGCGCCTTCCTTGTCGCGTGGCAGGTTGACCATATCCAGCGTCGATACGCGGAACATCTGGCCGGCGCCTTCGGCGTCGGACGTGGTGATGATCGGCGTGCTGATCCAGAAGTAGCCGTTCTCGTGGAAGAACCGGTGCACCGCCTGCGCCAGCGAGTTGCGGATGCGGGTGACCGCGCCGAACAGGTTGGTGCGCGGGCGCAGGTGGGCGAACTCGCGCAGGTACTCCAGCGAATGCTGCTTGGGCTGCATGGGGTAGGTGAGGGGGTCTTCCACCCAGCCCACGACCTCGACCGACGACGCCTGGATCTCGAAGCTCTGGCCCTGGCCCTGCGAGGCCACCAGCGTGCCGGTGGCGACGACCGCGCAACCGGTGGTCAGGTGCTTGATCTCGGATTCGTAGTTGGACAGCGAGTCGGGCGCCACCACCTGGATCGGCGCGAAGCACGAGCCATCGCTGACGTTGACGAAGGACAGGCCCGCCTTGGAATCGCGCCGCGTGCGCACCCAGCCGCGCACCGTGACTTCGCCGCCGGCCGGGAGCTTGCCCGCCAGCGCATGTTCGACGCTCACCACCGTCATGGCTTGAATCCTTCGATAACAGACTTATTAATGGAACGCGGAGTTTACAAGAGCCGCGCAGCCCTCGGCATGCCGGCGGCTATAATCGTCCGCGCCGCACAGGAGACACGCATGGCCATCACCCTGACCCCGGTTGCACTCGAACGCGTGCGGCGTTTCGTCGAGCAGACCCCGTCGGCGTTGGGCCTGCGCTTCGGCGTGACCCGCACGGGCTGTTCGGGCTGGGGCCACGTGGCCGACCTGGCCCGCGACGAGCGCGAGGGCGACACCGTGTTCGAATTCGCCGGCGTGAAGATCTATGTGGACGCCACCAGCCTGTCGCTGGTCGACGGTACCGAGATCGACTTCGCCAAGCAGGGCCTGTCCGAGACCTTCATCTTCCGGAACCCCAACGCGGCTGCCGAATGCGGCTGCGGCGAGAGCTTCACCACCGCGGCCGACGCCGCCTGACACGTCGGGGGCTGGTTGCCCCTAAGTGATTGACCTGTCATACTTTCCGGCTCCCGGAGGCCCGTCAGGCCACCGGTTCCTCGCTCCACCGTGTCCGTTCCCGGCGTCGGGGGGCTGTACCGTCCAGCCGTTTTCCATGGCTGGACCCACATCCGAAAGGTAAAAACGATGCGTCACTACGAAGTCGTATTCCTGGTCCACCCGGACCAGAGCGAGCAGGTGCCGGCCATGATCGAGCGCTACAAGGCGCTGATCGAGGGCGGCAACGGCACCATCCACCGTCTGGAAGACTGGGGCCGCCGCCAGTTGGCCTACCCGATCCAGAACCTGGTGAAGGCCCACTACGTCCTGCTCAACATCGAAGCCGACCAGGCCGTGCTGAACGAGCTGGTGGAAAGCTTCCGCTTCAACGATGCGGTGCTGCGCAACCTGGTCGTCAAGCGCGATGGCCCGGACACCGAGCAGTCCCTGATCATGAAGAACAAGGACGAGAAGGGCGACAAGCCCGAACGTGGCGAGCGTCGCCGCCGTGACGACGAAGAAGGCGAGGCCCCCGCTGCCTCGACCGATTCCGACAACGCCGAAGCCGCCTGAGGAGCACACCCATGTCCAAGTTCTTCCGCCGCCGCAAGTTCTGCAAGTTCACCGCCGAAGGCGTGAAAGAGATCGACTACAAGGATCTCAACACCCTGCGCCAGTACCTGACCGAGAACGGCAAGATCGTGCCGAGCCGCGTCACCGGCACCAAGTCCCGCTACCAGCGTCAGCTGTCCACCGCGGTCAAGCGCGCCCGTTTCCTGGCGCTGATCCCGTACACGGACAACCACGACGTGTAATCCAGGGCCTCCCCGCACGGGGAGGTTCCTTTTCCCACTGTCATTCGGACAGCCAATCGCTGCAGGCCCGTCCTGCTAACGAATACGGAGCAATACGATGGAACTGATTCTTCTGCAGAAAGTGACCAACCTGGGCGTCCTGGGTGACAAGGTCAACGTGAAGCCGGGCTACGGCCGCAACTTCCTGGTGCCGCAGGGCAAGGCCGTGCCGGCCACCGCTGCCAACGTCGCCGAGTTCGAAGCCAAGCGTGCCGACTACGAAGCCAAGGCCAAGGCCGTGCATGACGACGCCGAAAGCCGCGCCGCCAAGCTGCAAGGCGCCAGCGTCACGATCACGGCCAACGCCGCGACCGAAGGCAAGCTGTTCGGTTCGGTCGGTCCGCGCGACATCGCCGATGCCTTCACCGCCGCCGGCCTGCCACTCGAGAAGAGCGAAGTCATCATGGGCGAAGGCGCGTTGCGCAACGTCGGTGAGTACGAGATCGTCGTGAAGCTGCACGCCGACGTGCAGACGACCGTCAAGGTCGTGGTGCAGGCCGAAGCCTGATCCACCCTGCGCATCATCCGTGATGCCGACAGACGGGCGCCGAAAGGCGCCCGTCCTGTTTTCAGGGGCTGAGCGCGTCTCAGGCAGTGAGATTCCCACCGGTTATCCACACACTTATCTGCAACACCCCCGGGCATGGACTGCCTACCATGTCCGGCCGTGCTGGCGTTCGCCCCGCATGCGCCGCAGGAGTTTGCCCCGCACATGTCAGCACGCACGAATTTCCGTTCCGATTCCCATGATGCGCGCATCGAACAGCTGCGCGTGCCGCCGAATTCCATCGAGGCGGAACAGGCGGTGCTGGGCGGCCTGATGCTGGCGCCGGAAGCCTACGACCGCATCAACGACAAGCTGACGCCGAACGACTTCTACCGGCGCGACCACCAGCTGATCTACCGCGCCATCGGCGAACTGGCCGAGCGCAACCGGCCGTTCGACGCGGTGACGCTGGGCGAGTGGTTCGAATCGCAGGGCCACATGGAGCTGGTCGCCGGCGGCGCCTATCTGGTGGAACTGGCCAGCACCACCCCGTCGGCTGCCAACATCACCGCCTATGCCGAGATCGTCCGCGACAAGGCGGTGATGCGGCAGCTGATCGAAGTCGGCACCGAGATCGTCAACGACGCGTTCCAGCCCGAGGGCAAGGAAAGCGACGAGATGCTGGCCGTCGCCGAGCAGAAGGTGTTCGCCATCGCCGAGCAGGGCGCGCGCGGCCGTACCGACTTCGTGGCGATGAACGATGCGCTGAAGGACGCGTTCGAGGTCCTGCGCGTGCGTTCGGAGAGCGGCGGCACGGTCACCGGCCTGCCGACCGGCTATACCGAGTTCGACATGATGACCGCGGGCCTGCAGCCCACCGACCTGGTGATCCTGGCGGCGCGTCCGGCCATGGGCAAGACCACCTTTGCGCTGAACATCGCCGAGTACGCGGCGATCAAATCGAAGAAGGCAGTCGCGGTCTTTTCGATGGAAATGTCGGCCGGCCAGCTGGCCATGCGCCTGATCTCGTCGGTCGGGCGCATCAATGCCACGCGCCTGCGCACCGGTTCGCTGGAAGACGAGGACTGGAGCCGCGTGACCAGCGCCATCCGCATCCTCAAGGACCAGGCCAAGGTGTTCATCGACGACACGCCGGGCCTGTCGCCGGACGTGCTGCGCTCGAAGGCGCGACGGCTGAAGCGCGAGCACGACCTGGGCCTGATCGTCATCGACTACCTGCAGTTGATGTCGGTACCGGGCAACAGCGAGAACCGCGCCACCGAGATCTCCGAGATCTCGCGCTCGCTGAAAGGGCTTGCGAAGGAGCTCAACGTGCCGGTGCTTGCACTGTCGCAGCTCAACCGCTCGCTGGAAACGCGTACCGACAAGCGTCCGGTGATGGCCGACCTGCGCGAATCGGGTGCCATCGAGCAGGACGCCGACATGATCGTCTTCATCTACCGCGACGATTACTACAACAAGGAAACCTCGCCGGACAAGGGCCTGGCCGAGATCATCATCGGCAAGCAGCGTTCCGGCCCGACCGGCTCGTGCAAGCTGCGGTTCTTCGGCGAGTACACCCGCTTCGACAACCTGAGCCACGACAACATCGGCGCGTTCGAGTAGCACCCTCCGCGCTCCTCGATGCGGCGCGGCTACAATCCGGGAATGCCAGAAACCGACCTCATCGACGTGACGGACACTGCGACCTCGTTGCGCCCGGAAGCCAACGACCGGCCCACGCGCGTCCGCGTTGACCTGGATGCGCTGAGCCATAATTTCCATGCACTGCAGGCCCATGCGGGCGTCCCGGTCATGGGCATCGTCAAGGCGAATGCCTACGGGCACGGGTTGGTGCCGGTCGCCCTGCATCTGCAGGCGCAGGGCATCGGTCAGCTTGGTGTCGCGCTGGTGGAAGAAGGATTGGCGCTGCGTCGTGCCGGCGTGACCGTGCCGATCCTGGTGCTGGGCGGCATCCATGCACCGCAGGTCGGCCAGTTCCTGGCCTGCGACCTGGAGGTGACCGTGTCGTCCATTGCCAAACTGCGGCAGGTGGAAGAAGCGGCGGCCGCGCTGGGCCGAAACGCGGTGATCCACCTCAAGGTCGATACCGGCATGGAGCGCATCGGCGTGCACAGCGACAACGCGGGCGCGTTCATCGAAGCGGCGGTGGCGTCGCGGTGGTGCACCGTGAAGGGCATCTACTCGCACCTGGCCTGCGCGGACGATCCCGCTTCGCCGATGACCGTCGAGCAGCGTGAGCGTTTCCTGCATGCCTGCGCACATTTCGATCGACTGGGCGCGCCGATGCCGATCCGCCACCTGGCCAACTCCGGCGGCGTGCTGCACTTCCCCGACACCTGGCTGGACATGGTGCGTCCGGGCATCGCGCTGTACGGCGTGATGCCCGATCCCGCGTCGCGTCCGACGGTCGCACTGAAGCCGGCGCTGTCGCTGGTCTCGAAGGTCGTCTACTTCAAGGTGGTCAAGGCGGGCCGCACCGTCAGCTACGGCGCCACCTGGACCGCAGTCGCCGATACGCGGGTGATCACCGTGCCGATCGGCTATGGCGACGGCTATCCCCGCTCGCTGTCGTCGCGCGGTGAGGTGCTGGTGCGCGGTACACGCCAGCCCATCATCGGCCGCGTGTGCATGGACCAGTTCATGGTCGACCTGGGACCCGGCGGTACGGCGTACAACGAGGATGAAGTCGTCCTGATCGGCCGCCAGGGCAGCGATGCGATTTCCTGTGAGGCGGTCGCGCAGGCGGCCGGCACCATCCCGTACGAGATCCTGACCGGGCTCAATGCGCGCATTCCGCGCGAATACATCGGCGCTGCATCCGGTGGTCAGCCGCTCGCGTAAGACCTGGTCGTCCCTCCTGGTTTTCCAAATGCCGAATGCCATCGTCTGGTTCCGTCACGACCTGCGCCTGGACGACAATCCGGCACTGCGCGCCGCGCTGGACGAGGGATTCACGCCGATACCCGTGTATATCCACGCGCCGGCGGAAGAAGGCGAGTGGTCACCGGGCGCCGCCTCGCGGGCGTGGCTGCACCGTTCGTTGACAGCGCTGGATGCGGACCTGAGGCACCGTGGCTCACGCCTGCTGATTCGGCAGGGCCGCAGCGCCGGGATGTTGCGGGTGTTGATCGAGCAGTCCGGTGCCACGGCCGTGTTCTGGAACCGCAAGTACGAACCCGCCACGCAGCGGCGCGATGCCGCGATCAAGCAGGCATTGCGCGCGCAGGGACTGCGCGTGGAGAGCTTCAACGGCAGCCTGTTGATCGAGCCGTGGGACATCGCGACCCAGCAGGGCCAGCCCTACAGGGTGTTCACGCCGTTCTGGCGCACCGCACTGGCGAAATGGCGCGTGCCTTTGCCATGGGATGCACCGTCGCAATTGCCTGCGGTGGACGCTCCCCTAGAAGGGGAAGCGCTTGCGGCGCTGGCGCTGCAACCGCGCCTCGGCTGGGACACGGGTTTCTGGGAATCATGGGTGCCGGGCGAGGCGGGCGCGCGGGAGGCGTTGGAGGTCTTCGTCGACGGTGCGCTCAACGGCTACCGTACGGATCGCGACCGCCCCGACCGCATCGGCACCTCTCGCCTGTCGCCGCACCTGCATTTCGGGGAGATCGCGCCGTGGCGCATCACTGCCGAACTGGAGCGCGCACGTACCGCCGCCAACAGTGCCGACATGGACGGGTATATCCGCGAACTGGGCTGGCGCGAGTTCGCCTACCACCTGTTGCACCACTTCCCGCAGACCACCAGCCAGAACCTCAACCCGCGCTTCGAGCATTTCGACTGGGCGAAGGTGGATCCAGCCACCCTGGAAGCCTGGCAGCGCGGCCGCACCGGGGTGCCGATCATCGACGCCGGCCTGCGCGAGCTGTGGGCGACCGGCTACGTGCACAACCGCGTGCGCATGATCGTGGCCAGCTACCTGACCAAGCACCTGCGCTACCACTGGTCGCACGGAGCGCGCTGGTTCTGGGACACGCTGGTGGATGCGGACCTCGCCAACAACACGCTGGGCTGGCAATGGGTGGCCGGCACGGGCGCCGACGCGGCGCCTTACTTCCGCGTGTTCAATCCGGTGACGCAGGCGGAGAAATTCGACCCGAAGGGTAGCTACATCGCCCGCTGGGTGCCGGAACTGGCCGAGATCCCGGTGCCGTTGCGCTTCGCGCCGTGGCAGAAGCCCGACGTCCTCGCGAGGCTGGCCCCGGACTATCCGCGACATCCCGTCGTCGACCTGGCCACGGGCCGCGATGGTGCGCTGGCGGCCTACCGCAAGACCGGCGACTGAGCCGCGTTGACGCCTTTCGCCACCGCGTGCTTCACTCGGTGCGGGAGAGGAGGGCAAGCATGGCCACGAAAAAGACGCCGGCAAAGCCGCGTCGCGAGCCGATGTCGCGGGTGGATACCGCGTGGTTGCGGATGTGCCGTCCGACCAACCCGATGATGATCACCGGCGTGCTGATGTTCGACGAGCCGATGACGCTCGACAAACTGAAGCAGGTGATCAGGAAGCGCTTCCTCGCGTACCCGCGCTTCCTGCAGAAGGCGGTCGATACGCCTGCCGGTGCGTCATGGGTGACCGATCCGGACTTCGACCTCGACTGGCACGTGCGTATTTCCGCGCTGCCGGGCCGGCATGATCCGAAGTCCGAAAAGAAGGCGCTGGAACGCTTCACCAGCCAGATGGCGTCCACGCCGCTCGACAAGACCAAGCCGCTCTGGCAGTTCCACCTGATCGAACGCTACGGCACCGGCTCGGCGCTGGTCGCGCGCATCCACCACAGCTATGCCGACGGCATCGCGCTGGTGCAGGTGCTGCTGTCGTTGACCGATACCAGCCGCAAACCCGATGCCGGCAAGGACCTGCGTTCGGCCTGGCTGAAGAAGGACGGTGCGGACGTCGTGCGCCGTGTCGGCGCCATCGACCGCTACATGCAGATCGGCGGCAAGGTGCTCGGCAAGGGCATGGAGATGATGCAGGACCCCACGCTGGCGACGATGCTGGCGAAGGAGGGCGGCGAGATCGGACGCGAGCTGCTGCATGCGCTGTCGCTGTCCGATGATCCGCCCACCTTGCTGCGGGGCAAGCTGGGGGTCAGCAAGCGCGTGGCCTGGGCCGAACCGCTGGACCTGGAGGAAGTGAAGGCGGTCGGTCGCGCCTGCGACTGCACGGTCAACGACGTGCTGATGGCGGCCGCGGCCGGTGCACTGCGCAGCTACATGATCGAGCGCGGCGAACAGCTCGACGGCGTCACCTTGCGGGCTACCGTGCCGGTCAACCTGCGACCGCTCGAACATGCCCGCAAGCTGGGCAACCATTTTGGCCTGGTCTTCCTGGACCTGCCGGTCGGCGAAGACAACCCGATCCGCCGGCTGGAACGTGTTGCAGAGTGCATGCGTGACCTGAAGAATTCACGCCAAGCCATTGTCGCCTTTGGACTTCTTGCGGCGCTCGGCATGGCGCCCGCGGCGATCCAGGGCGTCGCGCTGGAGTTGTTTTCGCGCAAGGCCACCGCAGTGGCGACCAACGTCCCCGGCCCGCAGCAGCCGCTGTACATGGGCGGCTCGCGCCTGCGGGACATGATGTTCTGGGTGCCGCAGACGGGTTCGATCGGCATCGGCGTGTCGATCCTCAGCTACAACGGTCGCGTGCATTTCGGCCTCATCGCGGATGCCAAGCTGATCCCCGATCCCGATGCCGTGATCCGCCGCTTCGGTCCCGAGTTCGACAAGCTGCTGTACCTGTCGCTGATGGGGGACTGGGAGCAGACCCTGGACGCACCCACCGCCCACGCGCTGCTGTCCTGATACCCGACGCCGGCTGAATGAACAGGGCTCTAATCGCAAGAACTGAACAGTTCGCTGGTTAGGCTTGCCCCCGTTCCAGAGTTACCCCCGCAGGCCACCCAGGAGGATTTATGAATACGATGCTGAAGAGCGGCGCCCTTGCGGCACTTACGGTCACGATGCTGGGCGGTTGCGCCAGCTACACCGGGCAGACCAACGACCCCAACGATCCCAACCGCACGCGCAATGGCGCGCTGATCGGTGCCGGCATCGGCGCGGTGGCGGGCCTGCTCAGCGGTGGTGATGCCACCGAACGTCGCCAGCGTGCGCTGGTCGGTGCGGGCGTTGGCGGACTCGCCGGCGGCTCGATCGGTGCCTACCAGGATCGCCAGGAAGCCGAGCTGCGCCGCCAGACCGCCGGCACCGGCATCGACGTCAGCCGCGATGGCGACGTCATCAAGCTCAACCTGCCCGATGGCGTGACCTTCGATTTCGGCAAGGCCGACCTGAAGTCGCAGTTCTATCCCGCGCTCAACAACGTCGCCTCCACGCTGCGCGAGTACAACCAGACCATCGTGGAAGTCAGCGGCCACACCGACAGCATTGGCACCGATGCAGTCAACCAGCGCCTGTCCGAGCAGCGTGCCGCGTCGGTCGGCAACTACCTGATCGGCCAGGGCCTGCAGCGCGAGCGCTTCGAGATCGTCGGCATGGGCAAGCGCTACCCCATCGCCAGCAACGATACCGAGTCGGGTCGCGCGATGAACCGCCGTGTCGAAGTCCGCGTGCTGCCGGTGCGTTCGTAAGCCGTCACCGCGAAATGATGTATCGCGAACGGGCCGCTCCATGCGGCCCGTTTCCGTTTCAGGCCAGGCTCGCGCAGTCGGCGAAGGTATCCGTCGCGCGCACCAGTGCATCCGTGATCGCCGGCTCGGTGGCACTGTGGCCAGCCAGCACCATCTCCAGGCGCGCTTCGGGCCAAGCCTGCGCCAGGTCCCATGCGCTGCGCGGAGGGCAGATGATGTCGTAGCGGCCTTGGACGATCACACCGGGCAGGTGGCGGATGTGGTCCACGTGCCGCAGCAACTGGCCGTGTTCCAGGAACGCGTTGTGGCGGAAGTAGTGCGCCTCGATGCGCGCCTTCGCCAGCACCTTGTGCGGATCCTCGGCCGCATCGGCGCCGGGATCGTGGATCAGGGTCGCGGCGTGATCCTCCCAGCCCAGCCAGGCCAATCCGGCTTCGAGCCGCGTCGCCTCGTCCGCGCTGTCCATGCGACGCCAATAGGCCTCGATCATCGTGTCGCGCTCGTCCGGCGGGATATGCGCCTCGTAGCGCGCCCAGCGCTCCGGGAAGATCCAGCGCGCGCCGCCGTCGGCCTCGTTGAACCAGCGGTTCTCTTCTTCGCGGCCGAGGTAGATGCCGCGCACGATCAGCCCGGTGGCGCGTCGTGGATGCGCCTGCGCGTAGGCCAGTGCCAGCGTCGACCCCCACGAACCGCCGAACACCAGCCAGCGATCGATACCCAGACGCTCGCGGATCGTCTCGATGTCGGCGACCAGGTGCGCGGTGGTGTTGTCGCGCAGCTCGCCGAACGGCGTGGAGCGGCCCGTTCCACGCTGGTCGAACAGCACGATGCGGTGCCGCGCCGGATCGAAGAAGCGGCGATGCACCGGCGACAGGCCGGCGCCCGGTCCGCCGTGCAGAAAGATCACCGGGATGCCGTCCGGATTGCCGCATTCCTCCACGTACAGCGTGTGCAGCGGATCGACGGGCACGGTGTGCGTGCGATAGGGGGTGATCTCGGGATACAGCGTGCGCATGGGGCAGGGTCCGTGCGGGGGCAGTCGAGCATAGCCAGCCACACCACGTCCGTCAGCCCGCAATGGACCTGCCTGTCAACCCGTTCCCCCGGTCGCCATCCGTTGCGACAATCGAAGTCCCTCCCGGTGCATCGGGATTTCCAGTACGGACGCAATGCAAGACCGCAATCCCCAGATCGCCCAGCACATCGCCGCCACCATCGCCGCCGAGATCGGCGCACAGACCTCGCAGGCCAAGGCCGCCATCGCCCTGCTCGACGAAGGCGCCACCGTGCCCTTCATCGCGCGCTACCGCAAGGAAGTCACCGGTGGCCTGGACGACACCCAACTGCGCAACCTCGAAACGCGCCTGACCTACCTGCGCGAACTGGAAGACCGCCGCGTCGCCGTGCTCGCCAGCATCGAGGAGCAGGGCAAGCTCACCGACGAACTCCGCGCCGATATCGAAGCCGCCGACAGCAAGGCGCGCCTGGAAGACCTGTACCTGCCCTACAAGCAGAAACGCCGCACGCGGGCGCAGATCGCGCGCGAAGCCGGGCTGGAACCGCTGGCCGACGGTCTGCTTGCCGATCCGACCCAGGTGCCGGAAACGGTCGCCGCCACCTACATCGACGCCGAGAAGGGCGTCGCCGACGCCAAGGCCGCGCTCGATGGTGCGCGCGCGATCCTGATGGAGCGCTGGGGCGAGAACGCCGCGCTGGTCGGCGAGCTGCGTGGCTGGATGACCGAGGTCGGCGTGATCCGCGCGAAGGTGGCCACCGGCAAGGAGAACGAGGGCGCGAAGTACCGCGACTACTTCGACCACGCCGAATCGCTGGCGAAGATCCCCTCGCACCGTCTGCTGGCGCTGTTCCGCGCGCGGCGCGAAGAAATCCTGCAACTCGACCTGGACCCCGGCATGGAAGCCGAGGCCGGCCACCAGCAGGCCGAAGGTCGCGTGGCGGTGCATGCCGGCGTGTCCGCGCAGGGGCGTGCCGCCGACAAGTGGCTGCTGGACGCCTGCCGCCTGACGTGGCGCGCCAAGCTGCACATGCACCTGTTGCTGGACCTGTTCAACCAGGCGCGCGAAAAGGCCGAGGCCGAGGCCATCACCGTGTTCGGCGACAACCTCAAGGACCTGCTGCTGGCTGCACCTGCGGGTCCGAAAGCCGTGCTCGGCCTCGATCCGGGGCTGCGCACCGGCGTGAAGGTCGCCGTGGTCGACCGGACCGGCAAGCTGGTCGACACCGCGACGATCTATCCGCACGAACCCAAGCGCCAGTGGGACCAGTCGTTGCACGTGCTGCGCGCGCTGTGCACGAAGCACCAGGTCGACCTGATCGCGATCGGCAACGGCACCGCCAGCCGCGAAACCGACAAGCTGGCCGGTGACCTCATCAAGCAGGCGTCCGAGCTGAAGATGGACAAGATCGTCGTCAGCGAAGCCGGCGCCTCGGTGTACTCAGCCTCGGAGTTCGCGGCGAAGGAATTCCCGGACCTCGACGTCAGCATCCGTGGCGCGGTGTCGATCGCGCGCCGGCTGCAGGATCCGCTGGCGGAGCTGGTGAAGATCGAACCGAAGGCGATCGGCGTCGGCCAGTACCAGCACGACGTCGACCAGTTCCGCCTGGCGCGCGCACTGGATGCGCGTGTCGAGGATTGCGTCAACGCGGTCGGCGTGGACGTCAACACCGCCTCGGCCGCGTTGCTGACGCGCGTGTCCGGCCTGTCGTCGACAGTGGCCGAGAACATCGTCCGCTTCCGCGACGAACACGGCGCCTTCCGCAGCCGCAAGGCGCTGCTTGACGTGCCGAGGCTGGGCGAGAAGACGTTCGAACAGTGCGCCGGCTTCCTGCGCATCGCCGATGGCGACCAGCCGCTGGACGCCTCGTCCGTGCACCCGGAAGCCTATCCGGTGGTCGAGCGCATCCTCGCCGGCAGTGGCCGGCAGGTGAAGCAGATCGTCGGCGACACGGTATTCCTGCGCGCGGTGAAGGCCGAGCAGTACACCGATGACAGGTTCGGCGTGCCGACCATCCGCGACATCCTCAAGGAACTGGAGAAGCCCGGCCGCGATCCGCGTCCGGAGTTCAAGGCCGCGCGGTTCGCCGATGGCGTGGAGGACATCAAGGACCTCCGTGAAGGCATGGTGCTGGAGGGCGTGGTCAGCAACGTCGCCGCGTTCGGCGCCTTCGTCGACATCGGCGTGCACCAGGACGGCCTGATCCACATTTCCGCGCTGGCCGACCGCTACGTGAAGGATCCGCGCGACGTGGTGAAGGCCGGCGACATCGTCAAGGTGAAAGTGCTGGAGGTCGACGTGGCGCGCAAGCGCATCGCATTGACGCGACGTCTGGATGACGCTCCCGCACCGCAGGTGCCGCGCGAAGCACGCGGCAACGACCCGCGTCCGCCGCGTGGTCCCGACCGCGGCAACCCGCGCGATCCGCGACGCAATCCGGCGCCGGCCAAGTCCGGCGCACCGCCGGCCGACAACGCGCTGGCGGCGGCGTTCGCCCGCGCCCGCGACAAGCCCTGACGCGAACACGGGACATCGGCACCGGCCGATGTCCCGTCAGCCCGGGTCAGCGCTTCTTGCGTGGCTTCTGCACGGCGGTGGCCTTCGACGCGGACGCCAACAGCTCCGCCGAAGCGACCATCGAGTCCAGGGCGCGCTGCACGCCCGTGCCCGCGCCTTCCCGCAACACCTTCTCGATGCGTTCGCCTTCCAGCTTGCGCACCGTCTTCTCGTCTGGCTCGGGGAACGCTTCACGCAACGCCACGAGCGCGCTGCCGATCGCGATGTCGAACAACTGGGTGCCGTCCAGCCATTCCACGCCATCGAATTTCTCGTGCAGCGGGCCCGGTTCCGGCCACCACGGATCGATGTCGGGGATCAGCGGCGGCAGGCGTTCGTACAACAGGTCCAGCGCCAACCGTACGCCCTGGCAGCGCCCGGCGAAGCGGCCAAGCACGTCGCGCGCATGCTGGCCGATCAGGCGGATCGCACCCAGGTCGAGTTTGGCGAGCGGAACATCGGTCGTCGTCAGCACGGCTTCCATCACGCGCTCGTCCCACAGCAGCGTCCAGTACAGGCGCGAGTTCATGCAGCGGATGCGTTCCGGGCGCGACAGCCACACGGCCAGGTTGCGGTAGTAGGACTTGATCTCCTCGAAGTGCGCTTGCCCGCTGGCCGACGACAGGAAGCCGTTGCGCCACACATGCCCCGCGGGCAGGCCACTGTCGTTGAACAGGCCGATCAGGTTGACGTTGACGAAGTGGTGCCAGGTCGCATCGGTCACCACCCGACCGACGCCGGCGCGGTGGCCGTCGTAGGCGCAGATGCCACCGAAGGTCTGCGACTGTGTCGGATCCTTGCCGGAGCGCGTGCCGCCGAGCACGCTGTTGGTGGAAATCAGCTCCGGCAGCGGGCGCGGGCCGCCGTCGATGGCGGTGGGATACTCCGCGCCGAGGGCGCCGCCGAAGTTGAGGTTCGCGCCGGTCGCGGAGGGCTCGACGCATTCGCCTTCGTGCGGATGGTCGGGCATCACCCGGATCACGCCTCGCGGTCCGCACAGCAGCGGATGCGGGTAGGTGTAGCGGAACAGCCCGTTGCGCCGCGCGTACATGCGGGGCTGGATCGTCTGCGGCACATCGTCGGACTGGTCCGAGAACGAGGACGTGCCGGGCGGCCGATTGGTGTCGTTGCGGCGCGCCCCGCCCATGCTGACCTCATCCAGGCCGCCGACGCCGGGCGTGGACTGCCACAGGCGCATGCCGCGTGCGCGCGGAATCGCGTGGCACAGGGCACGTCCCAACGAGCCGTGATCGCCGGTGGCGAAGACGCCGCCGCCTGCGTTCATGAACTGCGTCACTGCACGCAGTTCATTGTCGGACAGGCGATCGGACGGATACCCGGCGCCGCGACCGCCGAAACTGCCGTCGATGCCGAACAGGAACACCGCGTCGTACATGCCGGTGCCGAAGTGTGCGGCGTTGTCGAACTTGAAGGAGGGAATGCGCTGGGCGATGCGGGTTTCAGCCGACATCAGCTGGCTGCCGGCCACCGCATTGATGTGGGCCAGGGTGATCTCGAAGCGCGCGTGGCGACCGGGCATGGCGAGCAGCGAGCGGACGAACGTGGACAGGCCGAAGTCGCCTTCGGAAAAATCCAGTCCGCCATCTGCGACCAGCAGCAACTTCACCGTGCAGGGGCGCAGGAACGGCCAGTAGATCTCGGGGTTCAGGCGCCAGTCGTCGCGGAAACGTTCGCGCAGCTCCAGATGGCGCAGGTTCTCGAGCGTGAGGGGTGTGTCGATGGTGGGCATGATGCTGTCCTTGGCTGATGGCTGGGATCCCTCCTGCATGAAGGACAACGCCCGGCCACCGGCACGACGGACACGCACGGGCGCGCAGCGCGCCCTGTTCACGAAAAATCAGGGTTTTCCTACAGCCGTTCGCCGGTGATGCCGATGTGTCATCGGCATGCCGCCTGCGCGGATCAGCGCGTCGCGTACGGCGCCAGGTAGCGGTTCAGGCCTTCCGTGCGCAACCGCGTCGCCGCCGCGGCCCAATCGACCGGCGTGCCGGTCTTCAATGCCTCCAGCACCGCCACGACCGACAGTTCCACTTCCGGCAGACCGGCCGCACCTGCGGCCATGCGCCGCTGTTCGATGGCATCGAACAGCACGGCGTTGGCCTCCGCGTACGACAACGGCGCCGTCGCGCCATGCGCATCGCGCCATGCCGGCGTTTCCAGGACACCGTTGACGTGCGAGAGGATCAACCATGTCGCGCGGCCGACCAGTTTCAGGTTGCCCGGCTGCACGCTGGTCATCGTATTGCCGACCACGCGGCCAAGCTTGGCCATCACGCCCGTGGAATGCGCGTTGAGCAGCATCTTCAGCGTGATGGTCTGGTCCAGTTCGAACGCATCGCGTTGCGGCACCGTGATCGCGATCACCGGCACCGGGCGGGGCAGGGCAGCGACATCGCGCAGCACATCCGACGCCAACGGGCGTGCGGACACCGAGAACAGCACCAGCTCCGCGCCGGCCGCGGTGGCGGCCTCCAGCCATTGCGTGTTGGCGACCTGGTGCGCTTCGTCGCCAAGCAGGATCAGCGCGCCGGAATCGCCCGCAGCCGGTGCGTTGCGCTGCATGTTGGCCGGCGAATACGACAGGTCGTACAGCGCCTGCTGTTCGTCGCCGGCGTTGGACAGGCCGCGCAGCGCGGCCTCGCGCAGGTAGGGGTCGGGAATGCCGGTTTCGAACGGCGGCAGGTACAGCGCCTTGTCCAGGCCGTGGAAAGGCCGGTGCAGCAGCGCCTGCCACGCCTGCGACGCATCGGTGGCCGGCGTCCATACCTGGATCCACGAGCGGCGCTCGGTGGCGTCGACCGGATCGAGCGGGCCCAGGCGGAACGTCGGCGCGCGTTCGGTGACGTCCACGAACACCGGCATCAGCGCACGCGTGGCGAGGTAGGTGCTGCGATGGCCACGGGCATAGCTGGCGGCTTCGCGCTCGGTCCAGGCGGCGAGCTTCGGTGCAGTGGCCGCAGCGGTCTGCTGCAGCACGCCGAAGCCGCGCAGCCGGTCGGCGACGCTGGCTTCGCTGAAGCCCAGCGATGCAAGTTCGTCGGTCGTCAGTACGTCGCGCAGCAGCGCGCGCGTGGCGTCTTCCAGTACCACGCCCAGCACGTAGAGGCTGGTTGTCGTGGCCTGCATGCGGGTGGAGCCGGTGATCGCCTGCGGTCCGGTCGGCAGCGGGATCTTGGTGATGCGCGCATCGTCCAGCACGCGACGACTGCGCTCGAACGGACGCAGCACGTCATCGGGATTGTTGTAGACGAACCAGGTACGCCGCGCATCGGCGCCTGCCTGGTCGGCGGCGGCCAGCGCCGTGCCGATCACCGCGGAGGTCTCGCCGCCTTCGGTGACGGCGAATACCAGATCGTCCGGCTGGATGCCGTTGTCCTGCAATTGCAGGCGGCCGATCTCGGGAATGTCCTCGAACCCTTCCAGCGAGGCGATCAGCGCGCGGTCGCCGCCGGTGATCTCGCCGCGCACGCGCTCGCCCAGGCCGGGATAGCGTGCCTCGATCTTCGCCATCGCCACGGTCTTCGCCGTGCGCTGCCAGAACGGACGCCACAGTCCGCTTTCGATGGTCTCGGCCAGGCGGCCGGTGGAGCCGGTGCCGTAGAAATACAGGCGATGGCCATCGCGCAATGCACGCGTGATGTCGCGCGATGCCGCTTCCAGCGTCGCCAGCCGCACCGGATCATCGGCCACGCCCCGCAGCGCGTTTGCAATGTCCTCATCCACCGACAGCAGCGACGACAGGCCATCGGCCGTGTCGGCGGCAATGCGTGCACTCAGGTCGAAGCTTCGCGGATGGCGCTGTTCGGTCAGCAGGCTGTGCAGCTGGAACTGCTGCTTGTTCGCCACGAAGTCCTGCGACTGCGCCGACGGCGATATGCCCAGGCGGTTCGGTGCGGGCTGGGCGGCCGCGGGGGCCAGTACGCCGGCCATGACAAGGAAGGACATGCTGCGCATGATGCGTTTCGCCGTACGGGACATCGGATCCCTCATCTGACAACGGAAGATTGCGCCCGTACCGGCGCAAGATCCACTTGCGCGGCACCGGACGCAGGCTGCTATCGTCGTGACAACGATAGCAAACGGTCGAGACACTATGCCCCGGTTCCCCCGTCCGCTGCACGCTGCACCGCGCCCGGTCGTGCGCGGCCTGGCGCTCGCGCTGCTCTGCGTTGGCGTGATGGCACCCGGACGTTCCGCCGAAATCGCGGCTTCCGGGGCCGGCTGCGACTGTGCCGCCAGCGCCCCGCGGCTCGGCATCGACGTACTGCTTGAGCAGCGCTTGGACCTGCTGCGTGGCAAGCGCGTGGGGCTGGTGACCAATGCCACCGGCGTTGACGGACAGCTGCGCAGCAGCGTGGACCGGCTCAGCGCGCATCCCGGGTTCACGCTCGTGGCCTTGTTCGGTCCCGAACACGGTGTGCGCGGCGATGTACAGGCGGGCGACAAAGTGGCGTCCTCGCGCGATGCCGTCACCGACCTGCCGGTGCACAGCCTGTACGGCGAACACCGCGAACCTACGGCGGCGATGCTGGCCGGCATCGACGTGCTGGTGTTCGACATCCAGGATGTCGGTACGCGCTTCTACACCTATCCCTACACGCTGGCCGGGGTGATGCGCGCGGCCAAGCGCGCCGGCATTCCCGTCGTCGTCACCGACCGCCCCGATCCCATGGGCGGCGTGCGGGTTGAAGGCCCGGTGCTGGAACCCGCGCTGGCCTCGTTCGTCGGCATGTTCCCGATCCCGCTGCGCCACGGCATGACGTTGGGTGAACTGGCCTCGCTGTTCAACGCCGAGTTCGGCATCGGCGCCGAACTGCATGTCGTGACGATGCAGGGCTGGCGGCGGGGCGAGGAACCGCTGCGCGGCGCGCTACCGTGGGTGCCGCCGTCGCCCAACATGCCCACGCCCGATACCGCGCTGGTCTATCCCGGCACCGGCCTGCTGGAGGGTACCAACGTATCGGAAGGGCGAGGCACCACGCGGCCGTTCGAAACGCTCGGTGCACCGTGGGTGGATGCGCGTGCGCTGGCGGATCGGCTCAATGCCATGCAGCTGCCCGGTGTGCGTTTCCGAACCACCTGGTTCACGCCGAGCTTCTCCAAGCATGCGGGCCAGGCCTGCGCGGGCGTGCAGCTGCATGTCACCGACCGCGCCACGTTCCGTCCGGTGCGCACCGGCATCGCCGTGCTGAAGGCGTTGCACGACCAGCATCCGAAGGACTTCGCGTTCCTGCCCGGCGATCCGCCGTTCTTCGATCGCCTGTCCGGCGTGCCGTGGCTGCGCGGGGCGATCGCACGTGGAGACGGCATCGATGCCATCGAGGCCCGCTGGGCGCCTGCGCTCGAACAGTTCCGGGCAGTGCGGCAGCGCTACCTGTTGTATCCGGAGCGCGGGCAGTAGACAGGGCGTGCCGCGGGCGCGACGTCAGTCGCGATGGCGCGCTACGGATGGCTTGTCGCGACTGACGTCGCTCCCACGACAACCGCCTGGACTCAGGCCAGGCGCTTGCGGGTCCGGCTGCGGCGAGCGGGATTGCCGCTGTCCGCGTGGATCGGTGCCGCGGGACCAAGATCCTGCTGCAGGCGCTCCAGCGACGACAGCGTATCGACGTAGGCGATGAAGTGCTGCAGGTAGCCTGGCGACACCTCGCGCATGAGGTGAAGGGCGCGGTGGACCAGCACGCCGGAGTTGAGTGGACCGGCATCGGCGGGCACATCGTTGAGCGACGCGCGCAGCTGGCTGTCGGTACGCACCTGCGTCCATACCCGGCGCGCTTCCTCGAGTGCGGCCGGCGCCTGGCCCGGCGATGCCGTGACCGTCGCAGCCGGCGTTTCCGCTGCCGAGGTGCGCGCCTGCAATGCTTCCACCAGCGCGCGCAGAGCGCTCACTTCGGTGGCTGGGGTGGCCGTGGCGTCCATCGGCCGCGGCGTGGTCCAGCCGGCGAGATCGTCGGCATACGCAGTGAGCAGCCCGGACAGGCGCGCATCAAGCATGCGACGCACATCGCCGGCTTGCGTGTTCGCCCGCGCCGCCAGCGCGTCGATGAAAGCGAAGCGCACCGGATCCATGCGTTCGGCGCCGCGTGCACGCCAGGCTTGCAGCTGCGCGGCGACGGACAGGGCGTCGCCATCCATCAGGGCGTCGCCTTGCGCTTGGCGGGACGCGGGATCGGTGCGATCTCGACGCGGCGGTTGCGTGCGCGGCCGTCTTCGCTGTCGTTCGCGCTCACCGGTTGCTCGGCACCGAACGCGGCAGCGAACACCGACGACGAAGGCACGCCATCGGCGATCAGCGTGCGGGTGACGGTCAGCGATCGCTGCGCGGACAGTTCCCAGTTGTCGGCGAACAGCCGGTTGTTGCCGCTCACCTGGCGGTCGTCGGTGAAGCCGCTGACCATCAGGATCTCGTCGCGCGTACGCAGGTAACCCGCCAGCGGCGCAGCCAGCCCCTTCAACAGCTCGCGGCCTTCCGGCTGCAACTGGTCCGAATTCAATGCGAACAGGACGTTGCCGCGGATGCCGATGCGGCCGTCCACCAGCGTCACGCGGCCTTCCGCCAGCGGCTCGGCCAGCGCATCTTCCAGCGCCTTGCGTTGCTGCGCTTCCAGCTCGCGCCGCTTCACTTCCTCGTCCAGCCGCTGCGACAGCTGGGCATGCACGGCGATCACCCCGACCAGCACCAGCACGAACGCGCCGAGCAGTACCGACATCAGGTCGCCGAAGCTGGCCCAGACAGGCGCGCCGAGATCGGCGTCGTCTCCGGTCTCGACGCTCACGCGGCTTCCGCCGGCTGCGCGCCGCCCAGTTGCTGCAGGTCCAGCGTGATCTGCCGCTGCGCGGACAGGCTGAGGTCGATGACCTCGCGCGCCTGCGCCACGTAGTAGGCCAACTGGTCGTCGCTGCGCGCCAGCGAGCGATCGAGCGCGCCTTCGATGCCCTGCAGGCGGACCAGCAGTTCCTCGTTCGACTTGCCGAACAGCTGCACCGCCGTGCCGAGGGCGTCGCCGAGGCTGGCGACTTCGGTGGCGCCGGCGGCGACCTGCGCGGCGATGCCGCCGAGCTTGCCGGTTTCGGCTTCGACGTGGTCGGTGAAGCGCGTCCCGACACGCTCCAGGAGATCCGCGGAAGTCGCCACCAGCGCATCGATGGCGCCGCGCTGTTCGGTGGACGCGTGGTTCACGGCGTCGAGCAGTGTCTGCAGCGTGTCCATCAGCTGGTTGCGTTCCTCCAGCATGGCGGTGTCGCGGACCATGCTGTCGGACAGCTTCTGGCGCAGTTCGGCGATGACGTCGGCGGCGGCGCGCGGCGCCTCGGACGCGACCTGCACGAGTTGCGAAATCTCGGCGATGGTCTGGGTGGAATGCGCCTGCGCCTGTGCGGTGATGTCCTGCGCGCTGCGCGACAGCGCGTCGCAGATCTCCTGCTGCAGCTGCGCGGTGCGCGCGCCGGCCTGTTCCCACTGCGTCTGCAGGGTGGCGCCGGTAGCCGCCAGTCGTTCGGCCCAGGCCGCAAGACGCTGCTCATCCTGAGCGACGAGCGCCTGCTGGACACCGGCATGCGACGAAGCGATCGCGTCGAGGAGCGACGCGGCGTGGCGCTGCATGTCGGCGGCATTGGCGACCAAGGCCTGCTCGTTGCGCGCGGCGATACCGGCGCTGGTGGTTTCCTGCTGTGCGAGCGCCTGCTCCCAGCGGTCCGACAGTGTTGCGGCGTTGCGCTCCAGCTGCGACGACACGCCGTCGATCAACGCGGAGGCGCGCGCGTCGAATGCACTGGACAGACGCTCGGTCAGCGTCTGCATGTCGCCGGTGAGCGCGGCGTTCGAGCGCTGTTGCTGCTCGAGCGCCGAGGTCCAACTGGCGGTGGCGGCCGAAGTGGCGGCACCGAAGCCGGCATTCAGGCCCTCAAGCTGGCGCTGCACCGCTTGGTTGACCGTGTCGTGCATCGCCGCGGCCTCTCGCGCCAGCCCGGCAAGGGTCGCTTCGGTCGAGGGTTGCAGCGCCGCGACCACGGCACGCGCGCTCGCGTCGACGCCGGACTTCAAGGTCTGCTCGAACGCCGCGGCCCATTGCGCCTGCGCCGCCTCGGTGCGTTCGTGGAACGCCTGCTGGTGGGTGGCCAGGCGTTCGCCGGCCGCTGTGTTCTGGTGTTCGATCGACGCGACCATCGCCTGCAGGCGTTCGACCAGGTCCGGCATCAGCGCGGCCTGCTGCTGCAGCAGGCGGAAGGATTCCTCGCGCTGGAAGGACTGCGAGTGCACGTGCAGGGAGGTCGCGATCTCGGCGTCGAGCAGATGGACCGCGTGCAGCCGCTCGCGACGGCAGAGCGCGGCGAGCAGGCCGAGCACGGCCGAGGCCGCCACGCCGGCGATCGAGGTGCCGAAGGCGAAGCCCAGGCCCTTCACCGGCGCCGCGAGCGAGCCGCGGATCGCGTCGAGGTCGGTGGCGCTTTCCAGCGCCAGGCCGGTACCACGCAGCGTCGCCATCATGCCCAGCAGCGTGCCGAGCATGCCGAGCAGCACCAGCAGGCCGACCAGGTACGGCGTCAGGGACGGGGCGGGCAGGGCGACGCGTTCGCCTTCGATGCGCTGGCGCACCGACGGACGCAGGCTTGTATCCAGCGACGACAGCCATGCCGCCAGCCCATTGCTGGCGGCCGAGGTGTCCGCGACGGCGCGCAGCAGGGTGTCGGTCGCTTGCCGGTAACGGTGCAGTTCGATCGCGCCAGCGAGGTAGCACGCGCCGATCACCAGCGTGACCACCACGCCCAGCGTATGCGTGCCGATGTAGCCGGCCCCGATCCAGGTGACGATGGCGAGGCCCAGCAGGAACAGGGGCGCGAGCAGGAAATGTCGGTTCATGGTGTTCCGGAAACAGGTGAAGAACGGAGCGCCGCCAGCAGCGCGTCGATGGGATGGAAGCGGACGTCCAGCTCGGCGAGCAGGACGTCCTGCAGGTCGCGGCGGAACGTGGCCAGCCACGCATCGCCGGGCGCGTCGGCGTTGGCCTGCTTCAGCCGGTCGAAATGCCGGCCGAGCAGGGTGGGGGTGGTCACGAGGAGGCTCTGCTCGCGCGGGCTGAGGGTCATCTCCATGACCGCGTCGACCTCGGCCAGCCGCGCCTGATCGGCCGAACCTTTCGCCAGCGCGTCGCGCAGCCGTCCACGCAGCTGACCCGTGGCGGCCTGCATCGACCGTTGCAGGTCCAGGCAATGGCGGTGGAACGGCGCGATGTCCCCGCCCGGAAGCGCATCCAGCTTGTCGCCACGCAGGATGGCGGTCGTCAGTGTTCCGCGCACGCGCGCACAGGCCGCCGCTTCGCTGTCGGCGGAGATCGGATCGGCGCCGGACACCGGGGTTCCATCAAGGGCCCGGGACAGCGCGATGGCGCGGTTCCAGTCGAGCCACTGGCCCAGCCGTTCGGACAACGCGGGGCCTGCGGAAGGGATATCGAGGTCGCCCAGCCGGGCCAGTCGTCGGACGAAGGCGGGGGCCGAGACGGCCGCCCGTTGCTGCGGTAAAGCCACGATGACGCTCAAAAGACGGCGATTTTACAGGAAGCGCCAAGCCGGCTGGCCTGCGAAAGGCGGATTGGCCGGTAATCTGAGCCGAGGCCCCGGGGCCAACAAGGAAAAAGCCGGAACCTCGCGGTTCCGGCTTCTCTTCAAGATGGGGTGGGTGGAGGCTACAAGATTGAAGCATTAAATCTTTTGAAATCATGCGATTAGAGATGAGCGTGAATAGGTTGCAGGTGATGCCAGCGCTATGGCTACCCCGATGCGAGTGCTCCCTTTGGAATCGAACCGCCGTCCCGCTAGGGTTGGCACGTAAGGCAAGCAGCCGCGCTCGGCTTCGCGCTCGGTGGAATGACGCATTTGATGCGTCTGAACCGACTCACGGGACCATTGATCGATACAGCAATACGCGTGCCCGACGGTCGATTGTTCTTTGTGCTTGCCCGCCAATTGCGGCAAATCCTATGCAGAGAAGTGATGCGCAATGCCCTGGCGCGCAAGGCGCGGTTGGGTCTGAACGGGCTGGCGATGTGGCTGCATGACTACATCGCGATGCATCTGCGCTCAGCGCCAGAAAAGCGGGAATGCTTGCGGACGCTCCAGCGCTCGACACTGCAATGGCCACCGTTCTATACATAGCTACGGACAGCCATCGCCCGGTTGAAGGATAGACCCGGTCCGCCAATTATCGCGGATGGTATTGGCCAGCTCGATCGGTTGGTGATTGCGGCGAAGGCATCCGCCCGAGTGACGTTCCGTGCGTCGAAATGTGCGCTAACCAATTGTATAAAACGACTACGATCTCAGTCTAAGCGCCACGAGAATGATTGCTTGAAAGGGTGTCGAGCAGTCTCCGGCTCTGACGGTCATGGACGGGCATGATCGCCCCCAGTTCTTTGCTCATTTTTCCATTGACACTCGGCAATTTTCCGGTCGGAATGGAGGCTTAACTATCGGAGCACTACATGATGGCCTCCAGCGTCCCCAAGCTTGCTGCAACCAAGAAGAATAGCAAGGCGCTGGAAGAAAGCACCCGTGAGCATGTTCTCGGCCATGGAGAGTTCGCCAAAGAACTCGCCGAACTAGCCAAGGAAATCAGGAAGATTGCGGCGAAGGCGCCGAATGAGGCGACGATCGCCACCAACTTTGAGTTGAAGCTTTACGGCCAGATGAAGCGCCGTTTGCAGGTGGAATTCGAGCCCGTAAAAGAGCAGGCAATTGACACGAAGCGGCATGTCAAGAAAGGCCGCCTGGATTCTCGCATTGGCGCTTTGGTCATCGAGTACAAGCAGAAAAGCCAACTCGACACCCCCAAGGGCCAATCGAAGGCCAACTCGCAGATCAAAAACTACTTGGAGCACTTACCCGACGACTTCAAGCGCGGGGCGGTAGGCGTTCTGACAGACGGGTGGCGGATCAAATTCGTGTCCTGCAATGAGGACGACTCCTTTACGGAGACGGCGTTTGAGGACCTTTCAGGGGCGCATCTGCTGCGTATTATTCGCGGTGTGTTGTCGCTGGAAAAGAAGGCGCTGACGCCTGACAACCTTATTGCTGGTTTTTGCTTGGACGGCGACCCTAGCCCGGCCAAGCAACTGGCGTCAGCTCTTTACAACGCCTTGCAAGGCCACCCCACGGGCCGTTCCAACATGCTCTTCCGTGAATGGAAGGCCATCTTCCGTTTGGCGCATGAAGATCAGTCCAAGCAGAAAGCCATCGAAGAGCGGCGCACTGCACTAGCAGAGGCGTTGAATATCTCCATTGGCAAGGGCGACAACGACACTGAATACAAAGTGCTGTATGCCATCCAAACCTCATACGCAATCATCGTCAAGGCTATCGCGTTCAAGGTCTTGTCCAGTATTCGGGCCAATGAAACCACGGAGTTCGCGGCGTTGGCCGAAGGGTCGACAGAAACGCTTCGGTCGCACCTTAACCGGTTGGAGAGCGGGGCCATCTTCCGCCAAGAGGGCTTCGGAAACTTGTTGGAAGGCGATTTCTTCGCTTGGTATTGCACCAGCGAGCAGTGGGACAAGCACATTGGTGCGGCCGTCAAGAAGGTGTTCACCATCCTCGCGGAATATGAAAACCACCACATGTTCGACGGTGGGCACGTGCAGGACCTGTTCAAGGATCTGTATATGGCGATCATCCCGGACAAGGTTCGGCATAGCATGGGCGAGTTCTATACGCCGCCATGGCTAGCAGAGCAGACCATTCTGGAAGCCTTGGGGCCTAATCCGCCGAAAAAGTGGACCGCACTGGATCCATGCTGCGGTAGCGGCACCTTCATCACTGCGCTCATCCGCTTGGTGCTGGAAGAGACTAAGGCTTTGCCCAGCGCGGCGAGGTTGCGCGACGTGCTGTCGAGAGTAAAGGGTATAGACCTCAACCCATTGGCCGCACTGACTACACGCATCAACTATTTCGTCAATCTTTCGCACCTGATTGGCGAGGACGACGAGTTCGATGTGCCGGTGTACCTCGGTGACGCATCGTATGTGCCAACGCCGAAGAAGATTGGCGAGGTGCAGTGCCTGGAATACATCATCAACACAGAGAAGGGTCCGCTGAACCTGGTGCTCCCCAAGAGCGCGGTGGCAGATGTCGCCCTGTTCTCCAAGACCATGACGCGATTGGAGGCCTACATTGATAGCGAGAACGAAGCGGCCGTGGGCAGGGAACTGCGCGGTATTGTTTCTGCCAGCGACCTGACCACGGAGGTCAAGCAAGAAATCGCTAGGCTGTCCAAGAACCTCGTGGACCTGCAACGCAACAAGTGGAACGGTATTTGGGCGAGGATCATCAGCAACTTCCTGACCACGGCCAATTTGGGCCGTTTCGACGCCATTGTTGGCAATCCGCCGTGGATCGACTGGAAGAACTTGCCTCAGGGCTACCGTGAGCGGATCAAGCAGTTGTGTATCGACCGCCGCTTGTTTTCAGGTGACGGCATCACGGGTGGTATCAACCTCAATGTCTGTGCGTTGATTTCCAATGTGGCGGCGCAGAACTGGTTGAAGCCCACCGGAACCATTGGCTTCCTCATGCCCGAGAATCTGATTTTCCAACAATCCTACGAGGGTTTCCGGAATTTCTATCTGGACGACGACAAGCGTCTGTTCTTCCAGCGCTTTGTGGATTGGAATAAGGCAGGCAAGCCGTTCGCCCCCGTCGGGCATCGGTTCCTAGGCTTCTTCATCGGCAAATCCAGGCGTAACTACGCTCAGGGTGTGCCAGTCATCCAATTTGAGAAGAAGCCTAACGACAAGTCAAAGAATATTCTTTCCCTGAAAAACTACATCCATTGCCAGCGCTTCTCCGATATCGAGCACATCTTTGAGCGCACGGAGTTGGTAGCGTTGACTACCGGAGCCAGCACCGCGTTCTCCTACGCGAACGATATGGACGAGGGGCGTAAGTTCGCGCTGTTGGTCGGCGCGTGCCCGTATCTTGGGCGCGAGGGTGTCGAGATTTTTCCGCAGGAGCTATTCCTGCTAACTGTCGACAAGACAAAAAAAATACGTAAGGGCTGTGCATATGTGAGCAACTATCAGAGCGACCGCTCCAAGCACAAGATTGCGGCGGGTAACTTCCTGATCGAAACCGACCTGCTTTATCCGCTGGTCAAGGGCACCGACATCGAACGTTTCCACATTGAGCCGTCCCAGTATGTCGTGCCGTTCCCATACGACGACAATGCGCGGGCTCCTATTGAAAGCGAGCGACTGACCAAGTTGGCCCCTAATCTAATGGCGTATTTCAGTGCCAACAGGTCTACCTTCGAAGATCAAACAAATTACAACGACAAGATCATTGGCGAGAAGCACAAGAACGAGTTCTACGCGTTAGCCCGCGTCGGCAAATACTCGTATGGCAATCACTTTGTAGCGTTCCGCGACAACACTAAATGGCAGGCGGCTGTGGTGTCGACCTTGCCCGTGCCATGGTCGAAGGAGGGCAAGCGTCCTGTCTTTCAAAACCACGCCGTCTCCATTTCCCAGCGTGCGGACGGTGAGTTCATTACCAACGATGAAGCTCACTACATCTGCGCCATCTTCAATGCCCCCCTCGTGTCGCAATTCATCCTCAATTCCAGCGACAGCCGGACCTTCAAGATCAGGCCGCCCGTGAAAGTCCCTCCCTACGATCCTGAAAACAAGAAACATCAAAAGTTGGTGGCCCTATCCAAGCAGGCGCATATCGACTACGCGGATCCCAAATTGATGGCAAGGCACGATAAAGATCTTGATCGCGCCTACCTGGACCTGCTCAAAGCATCAGCGGTACAGAAATAGGTGCTCTGCGGGCGAGCACTTGGCGGCTGAATAGCCTGGCGACGGCCACGCTGAAAGGCGTCGGTGTGTCCCAGGCTTTGGCCTTTCGCCTCTTTGCGGCGGTAGCCTTGTTCGCCTCTTGCCGCTTCCATTGGACATGGAGTTCACGTCTCTCCGGCATGCGTCCTTGTGGGCGACGGGCTCCCATAGCGGCGACTCGGGTGACTACATCCTGCTAGATGCCCGTAGTTTGGTGTGCGGGTCGGCCGGCTCACATAGGTCACCAGCTCTCCGGGCATAACACTGCGCGGGCACCGCCGGTGATGCCCGCTGCCGTGGAGTTCGCACTTGGCGCGAGCAGGCCCGAGGGACGGGCAAGAAAAAAGGGCTTTGGCATGGGAGCCATCCTGGAAAAGATACCTGGGAGGTGGCCATTCCTGGTGCCGAAGCTGGCAAAAACCCTTTTTAAAACAGAGGCTTGAAACTGCCTCTTTTTTGGATGGAGATGGCGGTATCGGTTAGGTGTGCAACGGTATGCGGCGTGGCGGTAACTGTTTTCGCGGTAGGTGCGTTACCGCCATTGTTACCGTCATCGTGAGCCGGAGTGCAAAAGACATTCTCGGACTACTGCGGGCACAAAAAAGGCCGGAAGCCTTGATCTTGCTGGGCTTTCCGGCCTTTTGTGGTCCTTCCTGGACCGTGTAATGGTGGAGGTGGGGGGAATTGAACCCCCGTCCGAAGGCACGCCATCCCCGGTACTACATGCTTAGCGCTCCGTTAGGTCTCGTTCCCCGACAGCACGGCGCGCAAAGCGCATCCGGGAACCAGCCTGTTTTGGTTAAGCCATGACTGACAGGCAGCCGTCACAGCCGGTTCCGTGATAATGACCCTACATCCACGAGCACGGGCACAAGTGGGTTCGGGGCTTACGCCTTAAGCGGCGAGAGCGTAGTTGTCGTCGTTGGCAACTAGAGTTTTGCCGCTGGATTTACGAGGAAAGCTGCCCCCTCGGCATGCACCAGGTAACTTTGCAACCCCCGTCGAAGCCAGTGCACCCCCGGGAGCCAGAAACAACCTGACGACGCGAAGTGTAAGGGTGGGGTGGGGCCGAGACAAGGTTCACGGAGGTCCGGGGTCAACCAGGCTTCACGTGGCGGCGCCCGATGTGGGAGCGACGTCAGTCGCGAGCTCTCGGCCCAGAGCGCCTGTGCAATCAGTTGTCGCTGGCCCGCTCACCGGAAGCGATCGCGACTGACGTCGCTCCCACGACCGACTCAGGCTTCACGCATCCCGGTTGTGTCGGCGCATCACGCGCGACTTCTCGCGTGCCCAGTCGCGGTCCTTCTCGGTGGCGCGCTTGTCGTGGGTCTGCTTGCCCTTGGCGAGCGCAATCTCGGCCTTCACCTTGTTGCCTTTCCAGTACAGCGAGGTCGGCACCAGCGTGTAGCCGTCGCGTTCGACCTTGCCGATGAGGCTGTCGATCTCGTTCCGGTGCAGCAGCAGCTTGCGGGTGCGACGGTCGTCGGTCACCACGTGGCTGGATGCCTGGATCAGCGGGGTGATCTGCGCACCGAACAGGAAGATCTCGCCGTGGCGGATGATCGCGTAGGCCTCGGTGATGTTGGCGCGGCCGGCGCGGATCGCCTTCAGCTCCCAACCCTGCAGGGCGAGGCCCGCCTCGTAGCGATCTTCGAAGTGGTATTCGTGCCGCGCGCGCTTGTTCAGCGCGATCGTGCCCGTTGCTTTATTCTTGTCCGGTTTCTTTGCCATCCGTCCTATTGTCGCCGAAGGCGGAACCCTACGCGAGCCACATGCATACGATCCGCCGCAGCGCCCTGGTCGAACACTCGGCCACCCGGATGTTCGACCTGGTCAACGACGTGGCGGCCTACCCGCGCCGGTTCGACTGGTGCAGCGCCGCCGACCTGATCGAACGGGACGAGCAGCGGTTGGTGGCGCGGCTGGATCTGGGGCTGGGGTCGCTGCGGACCTGGTTCACCACGGAGAACACGCAGGACCGCCCGCACCGCATCGACATGAATCTGGTCGACGGTCCGTTCCGCAAGCTGCATGGGCGCTGGGATTTCCATGCGCTGGACGAGTCGGCGTGCAAGGTCACGCTGACATTGGAATTCGAGCCGTCCAGCCGCCTGCTGGCGCCAGCGATGGCGCTGGGGTTCCAGGGCCTGGCGGATCGCATGGTGGACGACTTCGTGCGTGCCGCCGATCGCGGGGAATGACATGCGCGTGGAGGTGATCCGGGCATGGCCGCACCGGTTCGATTCGGTCGTGCTGGAGCTTGCCGATGGCGCTACCGTGGCCGATGCGCTGGCAGCCAGCGGTTTCGGGGATGGCGCGCCCGCCGTTGCGATCCATGGCGTGAACGCCACGCCCGGGACGGTGCTCGATGAAGGCGACCGCGTCGAAGTGCTGCGGCCGTTGCTGATCGACCCGAAGGACGCGCGCCGGCGTCGGGCGCGCGGTTGAGTCGGTCCCGCCTCAGCGGCGGCGACCGCCCTTCTTCTTGTCCTTGGCGAGGTTGGGGCCGAACTTGCGCACGTCGCGCGAGAGCTGGAGATCGGCCTCGGGGAAGTACTCGCCTTCCCAACTGGCGAGCACGTCGCCGTTGAAGATCAGGGTAAGGTTCTTGATGTCGGTGGTGCCGCGGCGGTTGGTGCGGTTGCTCGCGGTGTAGTCCCAGCGGTCGGCATGGAACGGGTCGGCGATCGACGGGCTGCCGAGCAGCGACTGCACCTGTTGCTTGCTCTGTCCTGCCTGCAACTGGTCCACGGCCGTTTTCTCGATCAGGTTGCCCTGGTAGATCGGCTGCTTGTACAAGATGCCGCAGCCGGCAGTGGCGGAAGCGAGGACGGCAACCAGCAGGAATTTGCGCATTGGGACAGGTACGGTGGGAAACCGGGCCGATGATACACTCCCGCAGACCGCCGCAACCGAGCTTCAGGCAGCTGGCGCTAAACCGAGAGTGAACGGAGACGCCATGGAATCGCAGGACCTTCGCAAAGTCGGCCTCAAGGTCACCCATCCGCGCATGCGCATCCTCGAGCTGCTGGAGCGGAAGAGCAGCCAGCATCACCTGAGTGCGGAGGACATCTACCGCCAGTTGCTGGACCACGGCGACGAAATCGGCCTGGCGACGGTGTATCGCGTGCTGACGCAATTCGAAGCCGCCGGCCTGGTGCTGAAGCACAACTTCGAGGGCGGGCAGGCCGTCTACGAGTTCGACCGCGGAGGCCATCACGACCACATGGTGGACGTGGACACCGGCAAGATCATCGAGTTCGAAAGCACCGAGATCGAAAAGCTGCAGCGCGAAGTCGCCGCCAAGCACGGCTACGAACTCGAAGAGCACTCGCTGGTGCTGTACGTGCGCAAGAAGCGCTGACGACAGGAAATTTCCTGCTTCAGGATGTGGGAGCGACGTAAGTCGCGAAGCAGCATAGGTAACGCCTCATCGCGACTTACGTCGCTCCCACAGTAAGCAGCAGGATTGTCAGACCGCATTCGCCAGCAGCCGCTTGGCCGCTGCATGGGCTTCCTTGCTGACTTCCACGCCACCCAGCATGCGGGCGAGCTCTTCTTCGCGCTGTTTCGTACCGAGCTTCTCGACCGCGCTCTGGGTCATGCCGTCGACCGGGGCCTTGCTGACACGGTAATGGGCGTGGCCCTGCGCGGCGACCTGCGGGAGATGGGTGACGCACAGGACCTGTCGCTGGGCGCCGAGGGCACGCAATTTCTGGCCGACGATCTCGGCCACGGCGCCGCCGATGCCGGTGTCGACCTCGTCGAAGATCATCGTCGGCACGGCATCCAGACCCAGTGCGGCGACTTCGATCGCCAGCGAGATGCGGGCCAACTCGCCGCCGGACGCGACCTTGCGCAGCGGGCGCGGCGGCTGGCCTGCATTGGCGGAGACCAGGAAATCCACGCGCTCGGCGCCGGCCGGGTCCGCGCGCTCGCCGTCCTGCGGCTCCAGCACGATCTCGAAGCGGCCACCGCCCATGCCCAGTTCGGCAATCAGCGCGGTCGTCGTGTCGCCAAGCGCTTTCGCGGCCCGCTGCCGCGTGCGGGTCAATGCCGCTGCAGCAACGTGCCACTGGGCCTTGGCCGTATCGATTTCGCCATTGAGCTGGAGCAGGCGTTCGCCGGCGCCGCGCAGCGATTCCAGCTCCGAGGCCAGGCGGTCGTGCTGGTCCTGCAGGCCATCCAGCGGCACCCGGTGCTTGCGCGCCAGGTCGTGCACGCGTGCAAGCTGGCGTTCCAGCGCATCGAACTGCAGCGGCTCGCCATCGAGGTCGTCGCGTACCTGACCGAGCATCGACAGCGCTTCTTCGATCTGGATCGCGGCGCCGTCGAGCAGGGCATCGACGGAGCGCAGGCGCGGCTCGTGTTCCGCCTGCCGGGCGAGGTCGGCACGGACCTGCTGCAACTGTCGGGTCAGCGACGGGCTGTCGTCCCCGGCCAGTTGCCCGAGCGCCGCGTCGCAGGCCTGGATCAGGCTGGTGGCGTGCGCCTGCCGGCGGTGGCTGGCGACGAGGGTGTCCAGGGCTGCTGGCGAAAGGTCTTCGCGCTGCAGTTCGGCCAGTTGGTGCTCAAGGTAGTTGAGCCGGTCGGACACGTCGCCCTGGCCGGACAGGTGTTCACGCTCGCGAAGCAGGGCGGTCCACTGCCGTGCGGCCTCGCGCACCGCGCCGCGTTCGCGGTCGTTGCGGGCGTAGGCGTCCAGAAGCTCCAACTGGCTGTTGCGGGCGAGCAGGGCCTGGTGTTCGTGCTGGCCATGGATTTCCACCAGCCGGCCGGCCAGGTCGGCCAGCTGGGACAGCGTCACGCTGCGCCCGTTGATCCAGGCGCGCGAGCCGCCGTCGGCGCGGATCACCCGGCGCAACTGGCACTGGCCTTCGTCGTCTAGCTCGTTGTCCGCCAGCCATGCCTGCGCCGGCGACCCGGCAACGGCGGTGAACTCGGCGGACAGCTCTGCGCGCTCGGCGCCGTGACGGACCACGCCGCTGTCGGCGCGCAGTCCGGACAGGAAGCCCAGGGCATCCACGAGCAGGGACTTGCCGGCGCCGGTTTCGCCCGAAATGACGGTCATGCCCGCGCCGAACTCCAATTCGGCGGTCCGGACGACGGCGAAATCCTTGATGGCGAGATGTCTGAGCATGGGGCGGATTGTAAGCGGTGCCGGCTCAGCGTCTGAGACGCCCCGGGCATGTCGGCTTGCAAAGGTGCCGGCACGACGTTATCTAACAGGCATGAATACCCCGTCACCTCCGCTGGATCCGCGCGCCCGCCAGCTGCTGCGCACGCTGATCTCGCGGTACATCCGCGACGGCGAGCCGGTGGGATCGCAGACCCTGGCACGGCACGCCGGGCTGGAAGTCAGTCCGGCGACGATCCGCAACATCCTGTCGGAACTGGAGGAGGTCGGGTTGTTGAGTTCGCCGCACACCTCGGCCGGCCGTATCCCGACCGCTCAGGGCTACCGGGTGTTCGTCGACAGTCTGGTGCAGGTGAAGTCGCTGGGCGACGGCGAAGTGGCACGCCTGCGCGCGGAGTTGTCGGCCGGTGCCGGGACCCAGGCGCTGCTGGGGAACGCTTCCGAACTGCTGTCGGCGATGACCCATTTCGTTGGCGTGGTCAGCGTGCCGCGGCGAGAGCAGTTCGCCTTCCGCTACATCGATTTCGTGCCGCTGGACGGGCAGCGGGTGATGGCCATCCTCGTCTTCGCCGACAACGACGTGCAGAACCGGGTCATCGAGACGCGGCGCGCCTATGAGCGCTCCGAACTCGAGCGCATCTCCAACTACCTGAACACCCAGTTTGCTGGCCGGCCCCTGTCGGAGATCCGGGCCAACCTGCTGCGCGACCTGCGCCGGGCGCAGACGGAAATGGAAGGCCTGCTGGCCGAATCCATCGAGCTGGCGGAGCAGGCATTGGCACCTGCCGGTGATGACGTGGTGCTGGCCGGGCAGACCCGGCTGATGGGCGTGCAGGAACTGTCCGACCTGGAACGGCTGCGCGACCTGTTCGAAGCCTTCGCCCGCAAGCGCGAGATCCTGCAGCTGCTCGAGCGCACGATCCGGGCGCCGGGCGTGCGCATCTTCATCGGTGAAGACACCGGGCTGGCACCGCACGATGGCGTGTCCGTGGTCACCGCGCCGTACATGGCGGGCGGGCAGGTACTGGGCGTGCTGGGCGTGATTGGGCCTACGCGGATGGCCTACGACCGGGTCATTCCGGTGGTGCAGGCAGCGGCCGATGTGCTGGGCGCGGCCTTGAATCCCGAATCCACGGCCCCATAGGTTCCCGGTCGGGCGGCTTGACCTGCCGCCAAGGAACCGAAATGAACGAACAGAACGACCGCGACGATACCCAGGGCCTGCCGCCCGAATCCCCCGATACCGACGCCGCGCTGCTGGCCGAGCTGGAAACGCTGCGCAACGAGCTGGACCAGCTGCGTGCCACCACGCTGCTGGAGCGCGCGGACCTGGAGAACCAGCGCAAGCGCGTGGCCCGTGATATCGAACAGGCCCGCAAGTTCGCCAACGAGCGCCTGCTGGGCGACCTGCTGCCGGTGTTCGACAGCCTGGATGCCGGCCTCGCCGCCGCCGGCGCCGAACCCAACCCGCTGAAGGACGGCCTGGAGCTGACCTTCAAGCAATTGCTCAAGGTGGCCGGCGACAACGGCCTGACGCTGATCGATCCGGCCGGCGAAGCCTTCAACCCGGACCATCACCAGGCCATCAGCCAGGCCGACGCACCCGGCGCCGCGCCCGGCAGCGTGGTGCAGGTATTCCAGAAGGGCTACGTGCTCAACGGGCGCCTGCTGCGGCCGGCGCTGGTCGTGGTGGCAAAGCACGACTGAATGCCCCGGCGGGGGCGCTTGAACGGCGCCATCGCATCCCTATATCGGGACCATCCACCCGGCCAATGGCCGGATCCAAACAGAATTCGCGAGGAGCGACATCCATCATGGGCAAGATCATCGGCATCGACCTGGGCACGACAAACTCGTGCGTGGCGATCATGGACGGCGGCAAGGCCCGCGTCATCGAAAACTCGGAAGGCGACCGCACCACGCCTTCCATCGTGGCCTACACGAAGGACGGCGAAGTGCTGGTCGGCGCCTCGGCCAAGCGCCAGGCCGTGACCAATCCGAAGAACACCTTCTACGCGGTGAAGCGCCTGATCGGTCGCAAGTTCACCGACGCCGAAGTGAAGAAGGACCTCGACCTGGTGCCGTACGACATCATCGCGCACGAAAACGGCGATGCCTGGGTGCAGACCAGCGACGGCAAGAAGCTGTCGGCGCAGGAAATCTCGGCGCGCATCCTGGAGAAGATGAAGAAGACGGCCGAAGCCTTCCTCGGCGAGACCGTCACCGAAGCCGTCATCACCGTGCCGGCCTACTTCAACGACAGCCAGCGCCAGGCCACCAAGGACGCGGGCAAGATCGCCGGCCTCGACGTCAAGCGCATCATCAACGAACCCACCGCCGCCGCGCTGGCCTATGGCCTGGACAAGGGCGAGGGCGGGGCGGATCGCAAGATCGTCGTCTATGACCTGGGCGGCGGCACCTTCGACGTGTCGATCATCGAGATCGCCAACGTCGATGGCGAGAAGCAGTTCGAAGTGCTGGCGACCAACGGCGACACCTTCCTGGGCGGCGAAGACTTCGACAAGCGCGTCATCGACTACCTCGTCGAGGAGTTCCAGAAGGACCAGGGCATCGACCTGCGCAAGGATCCGCTGGCCCTGCAGCGCCTGAAGGATGCGGCGGAGCGCGCCAAGATCGAGCTGTCCAGCTCGCAGCAGACCGAAGTGAACCTGCCGTACGTCACCGCCGACGCTTCCGGCCCGAAGCACCTCAACATCAAGCTGACCCGCGCCAAGCTGGAAGCGCTGGTCGAAGACCTGGTGAAGAAGACCATCGAGCCGTGCCGCATCGCGCTGAACGACGCCGGCCTGCGCGCCAGCGACATCGGTGAGGTCATCCTGGTCGGCGGCCAGACCCGCATGCCGAAGGTGCAGCAGGCGGTGGCCGAGTTCTTCGGCAAGGACCCGCGCAAGGACGTCAACCCGGATGAAGCGGTCGCCCTCGGCGCCGCGATCCAGGGCGGCGTGCTGGCCGGCGACGTCAAGGACGTGCTGCTGCTCGACGTGACCCCGCTGTCGCTGGGCATCGAGACGCTGGGTGGCGTGTTCACCAAGATCATCGAGAAGAACACCACCATTCCCACCAAGGCCTCGCAGACCTTCTCCACCGCCGAGGACAACCAGTCCGCGGTGACGGTGCACGTGCTGCAGGGCGAGCGCGAACAGGCCCGCTTCAACAAGTCGCTGGCCAAGTTCGACCTGTCGGGCATCGAGCCGTCGCCGCGCGGCATGCCGCAGGTGGAGGTGTCGTTCGACATCGACGCCAACGGCATCCTGCACGTGTCGGCCAAGGACAAGAAGACCAACAAGGAACAGAAGGTCGAGATCAAGGCCGGTTCGGGCCTGTCCGAGGACGAGATCGCGCGCATGGTGGCCGATGCCGAAGCGCATCGCGAAGAGGACAAGAAGTTCCAGGAACTGGTGCAGACGCGCAACCAGGCCGATGGCCTGCTGCACGCCACCCGCAGCGCCATCACCGAGCACGGCAGCAAGGTGCCGGGCGACGTGATCGGTCGCGTCGAGTCCGCCATCGCCGAACTGGACACGGCGATGAAGGGCGACGAAAAGGCGCAGATCGAGGCCAAGGCCAAGGCACTGGAAGAAGCCGCGCAGTCGCTGTACGCGGCGGCGGCCTCGACCGACCAGCCCGGCGGTGGTCCGGCCGGTGGTGACTCCGCCTCCGCCGACGACGTGGTCGATGCGGAATTCACCGAAGTGAAGGACGACAAGAAGTAATTCCGCAAACGGGATGCGGCGAACGGGAGACGTGGCCTGCCACGGCCTCCCGTTTTGTCATCCGGCGACCCAGCGAGACCAGCCAGACAGCACATGAGCAAGCGCGATTACTACGAAGTCCTGGGCGTGGCCCGGGATGCCAGCGACGATGACCTGAAAAAGGCCTATCGCCGCTGCGCGATGAAGCACCACCCCGACCGCAATCCGGGCGACGCAGCGGCCGAGGCCGCCTTCAAGGAATGCAAGGAAGCCTATGAAGTGTTGTCGGACGGCGCCAAGCGCCGCACCTACGACGCCCACGGGCACGCTGCATTCGAGCACGGCATGGGCGGCGGCGGTCCGGGCGGCCCGGACATGGGCGACATCTTCGGCGACATCTTCGGCAACATTTTCGGCGGTGGCGGAGCGCGCGCCGCACGGCGCGGTGCCGATGTCGGCTACGTGATGGAACTGGACCTGGAAGAGGCGGTCGCCGGTGCGGAGAAGCGCATCGAGATCCCCTCGCTGGTCGCATGCGAGCCCTGCAACGGCTCCGGTTCGGCGGACGGCAAGATCGAGACCTGCGGCACCTGCGGTGGCCGCGGCAACGTGCGTATGCAGCGCGGCATCTTCGCCATGCAGCAGGCCTGTCCGGCCTGCGGCGGGCGCGGCCAGACCATCAAGAATCCCTGCACCAGTTGCCACGGCGCTGGCCGCATTGAGGAAGAGAAGATCCTGTCGGTCAAGATCCCCGCCGGCGTGGACAACGGTGACCGCATTCGCCTCACAGGTGAAGGCGAAGCCGGCCCTCCCGGCACGCCGCCAGGCGACCTGTACGTGGAAGTGCGCGTGCGCGAGCACGAGATCTTCCAGCGCGACGGCGACGACCTGCACTGCGAAGTGCCGATCCGCATCTCGCAGGCCGCGCTGGGAGACACCGTGCGCGTGCCGACGCTGCATGGCGAAGCGGAGATCCGGATTCCCGCCGAAACCCAGACCGGCAAGCTGTTCCGCCTGCGTGGCAAGGGCGTGAAGTCCGTGCGCAGCCGCAGCGAGGGCGATCTGTACTGCCGCGTGGTGGTGGAGACGCCGGTCAACCTGACGGCCGAGCAGCGCGAGTTGCTGGAGAGGTTCGAGGCGACCTTCGGTGGCGAGGAAGCGCGCAAGCACTCGCCGAAGTCGGCGACGTTCCTCGACGGCGTCAAGGGATTCTGGGACCGCATGACGTCCTGAGGGCCGACCGTGCCGGCTTGCTTCTAGAATGGGGCTCCTTCATGGAGCCCATTTCGTGTCCGGACCCCTCATCGGTATCGTCGGCAGCGCCGGCGCCTACGGCCGCTGGCTGCAGCAGTTCTTCCGTGCACGGATGGGGTTGGAGGTCATCGGCCACGATCCTGCCGACGCGTCGTCCTTCGACGAGGCGGAACTGGTCCGTCGCGCGGACGTGCTGGTGTTCTCCGTACCGATCCGCCACGCCGCGGCCTTGATCGCCCGCCATGCGGACCTGGCAGAAGGAAGCGAGGAAGGCAAGCTGTGGCTGGACGTCACGTCGATCAAGGCCGTGCCCGTCGCCGCGATGCTGCGCTCGCGGGCGGAGGTGGTCGGCCTGCATCCGATGACGGCGCCGCCGAAGGCGCCGACCTTGAAGGGCAGGGTGATGGTGGTCTGCGACGCGCGGCTGGACCGCTGGCGGCCGTGGTTGGACGAATTGCTGTCCGCGTTGGAAGCCGAGTGCGTGCGCGCCACGCCGGAACAGCACGACCGGGTGATGGCGCTGGTGCAGGCCATGGTGCATGCCGCGCATCTGGCCCAGGCCGGCGTCCTGCGGAAACAGGCCACGCAGGTCGGCGACCTGGCCGCCGTGATGCCGTTCCGCTCGGCGTCCTTCGAGATGGATGCGGCGGTCATCGCCCGCATCCTGTCGTTGAATCCGGCGATCTACGAGGACATCCAGTTCGGCAATCCCTACGCGGGCGAGACCCTGCTGGCGCTGGGGGCGCAGATCACCCGCATGGCCTCGCTGGTAGGCGAGGGCGGCGACGCGGCGCGCGAGGCGTTCCGCCGCGAATTCCTGCACGACAACCGCGACGCCATCGCGTGCGCGACCCTGGCTGAAGGCAACTACCGCTACGAGCGGATCGGCTACCTGCTGGCCGATCTCGCCGGTGTGCGGGCGATTGGCGTGCACCTGCCCGAAGACCGGCCCGGTTCGCTGCGTGCGCTGTTGGACGTGTTCGAACGTCAGTCGGTCAGCCTGTCGTCGATCCACTCCTCGCGCACGCCAGAGGGCGAGGTGCATTTCCGCATCGGATTCGATGACGGCGTGGACATGGCGGCACTGCAGCGCGCAGTCGACGAGATCGCCACGCGCGAACTCGGCCGCGTCCTCCCGCAGTCCACCACGTAGCGACTGCGTCAAGACGCTCCGTGCGCACGTAAACCTGTTTACTCGACAACCGTGAGACGACAGGCCTAGCATCGAGTCGCGTCGGGCGGTGTGAGGTTTCGCCCGCGCATCGTCCGCAGGGAGTGACGGAGATGGTTCACGACAAGAAGCTGGTATCGCTGTCCTCGATGCGGCCTGCGGCGCCCGTGATGGCCGAAGAGGATGCGGTCGCGCTGCTGACGCGGATCGTGGCGGCGCAGGGCGAGATCGCTTCTGCCGGCCCGGATCCGCAGGACGTGGTCGATGCGATCACATACCGCGCGCAGGAACTGACGCGTTCGGCGGGCGCCGTGCTGGAGATCCGCGATGGCGAGCAGATGCGCTACTGGTCCGCCAGCGGCATCGCCGGCAACCAGGTCGGTCTGGTGCTGCCCGTGGCGGGCAGCCTGTCGGGACAGTGCCTGGAGGAAGGTCGCGTGCTGCGCTGCGACGACAGCGAAACCGATCCGCGCGTCAATCGCGAGGCCTGCCGCCGCGTCGGGCTGCGCGCAATGCTGGTCGCGCCGCTGTATTTCCGTCGACAGGCGGTGGGTGTGCTGAAAGTCGTTTCCACGATACCCGGCGCCTATGGCGAGACCGAGCAGCGCACGCTGGACCAGCTGAGCGCGCTGGTGGCCGCCAGCCTGTACAGGGCGATCGAACACGCGCAGATGCGTGCGGCGCTCGAGCACAGGAAAGGGCAGGGCGATCGCGAGCGCCAGCAGGTCATGGAAGCGCGCGCGCGTCTGGAAGCGGTGCTGGAAGGCGGGCAGCTGAGCGCGGCGCTGCAGCCCATCGTGCGTCTGGACGATGGCGCGACCGTCGGCTACGAAGCCTTGGCGCGGTTTCCGGTGGAATACGACATGTCGACCGGACGCTGGTTCGAGGAGGCCGCCCGCCATGGCATGAGCATCGAACTGGAACTGGCCGCGGCGCGCGTCGCGCTGGACCAGCTCGCGCGCATTCCCTCCGATGCTTACCTGGCGATCAACGTGTCGCCGGAAACGGTCTGCAGCGACAGGCTGAAAGCCCTGCTCGAAGCACGCGAACCGCACCGGCTGGTGCTCGAGATCACCGAGCACACGCCCGTTGAAGACTACACGCGCCTCAATGCGTGTCTTTCCGCCCTGCAGGCAGTGGGCATGCGCATCGCCGTCGACGATACCGGCGCCGGATTCGCCAGTCTCCGCCATGTGCTGCGGCTGGCCCCGGACATCATCAAGCTCGACGTCACGCTGGTGCGCGAGGTCGACCAGCGGCCCCGCATGCAGTCGCTGATCGCCGCGCTGCTGACGTTCGCACGCGGGACCCGCGCCGAGCTCGTGGCCGAAGGTGTCGAAACGGCCCAGCAGCTCGAAACGCTGAGGCAGCTCGGCGTGCCTTACGCCCAGGGTTACCACCTCGGGCATCCCCGGGTGCCGTGAGAACGGCGCAGTGCGATGCCGCGGCGGCCGCGGCTGGCGGTACCATGCGGGCATGGACACCTCACCGACACGTCTCCTGATCCACGGCGCCTCCGGACGGATGGGCCAAGCGTTGATTCGCCTGGCGGCAGAACAGCCCGCCGGCTACCAGGTGGTCGCAGCGGTGACGCGGCGCGCGCCGTCGCCCCGCGTGGTCGATGGCGTGCCGTACTTCGCCGCCAGCGAACTGGCGGGGGTGCCCGTATTCGATGTCGCGGTCGACTTCAGCCTGCCGGACGGCTTCGACCCCATCCTTGCCCTGTGCGTCGAGCGTGGGACGCCCCTGGTATCGGGTACGACGGGCATCTCCGATCGGCAGATGGCGGCGCTGGCGCACGCGGGCGCGCGCATTCCGCTGGTGTGGGCGACCAACTTCAGCCTCGGCGTTGCCGTGCTCACCGATCTGGTGGAGCGGGCCGCAGCGGCATTGCCGGGATGGGATGTCGACATCGTGGAGTCGCACCACGTCCACAAGAAGGATGCACCGTCGGGCACTGCGCTGACGCTCGGAGAGGCCGCCGGCAGCGCGGGCGCGCAGGTGCATTACGCCAGCCTGCGAGCGGGCGACATCGTCGGTGAGCACGCTGTGCAGTTCACGGGTCTCGGCGAGCGCATCGAGCTGGTCCACCGCGCGACCCACCGCGATGTATTCGCGCGCGGCGCCTTGCACGTTGCATCGAAGCTCGCGGGCCGGCCCGCCGGCAACTACCGGGTGCGCGACCTGCTCGATTGAGCACGCGATCTGTCCTGGACAGCGCGGCGGAAACCTGAACAAGGCATCCGCCAGCGGTCTGCCAATGGTCTGGCGGGAAAAAAACGGTGGCGCTGAACAGGCCATCCCCGTACAATTCGCCCTCGCCTGTTACCCATCGCCACGGACCGGATAAACGCCGCGTTCGCGGTTTCTTGCAGCCGCAAGCCGGTGGGACAGGGTTCCTTCACCCCAAGGCGAACCCCGTGACACGACCCGCAATTCTCGTACTCGAAGACGGCACCGTATTCGAGGGCGAATCCGTAGGCGCAGCCGGCCTTTCCGTCGGCGAAGTGGTGTTCAACACCGCCATGACCGGTTACCAGGAAATCCTGACCGACCCGTCGTACGCCCGCCAGCTCGTCACCCTGACGTACCCCCACATCGGCAATACCGGCTGCACCGACCAGGACGACGAGGCCGCCAGGGTCTGGTGCGCCGGCCTGATCGTGCGCGACGTGCCGCGTCGCCCCAGCAGCTGGCGCAACCAGCAGGCACTGCCGGAATGGCTGTCCACGCGTGGCATCGTCGCCATCGCCGGCATCGATACCCGCAAGCTGACCCGCGTCCTGCGCGAGCGCGGCGCCCAGAACGGCGCGCTGATGGCCGGCGACGACACGGATGTCGAGAAGGCGCTGGAAGCGGCGCGCAAGTTCCCCGGCCTGAAGGGCATGGACCTGGCGAAGGTGGTCACCACCGACAAGCCCTATGCGTGGCGCGATGGCCAGCTGGACCTGGACCGCAATGCCTTCGTGCAGGCGCCGGCGAAGTTCAAGGTCGTGGCCTACGATTTCGGCGTGAAGCACAACATCCTGCGCATGCTGGCCGAGCGTGGCTGCGAGGTCACCGTGGTGCCGGCGCAGACCAGCGCCGCCGACGTGCTGGCGCTGCAGCCGGATGGCGTGTTCCTGTCCAACGGACCGGGCGACCCGGCGCCATGCGACTACGCCATCACCGCCATCCGCGAATTCATCGCGAAGAAGATCCCGACCTTCGGCATCTGCCTGGGCCACCAGTTGCTGGCGCTCGCCGCCGGTGCGCAGACCATCAAGATGGGCCACGGCCACCATGGCGCCAACCATCCGGTGCAGGATCTCGACAGCGGCCGCGTGATGATCACGTCGCAGAACCACGGCTTCGCCGTCGATGAAGCCTCGCTGCCCGCCAACGTGCGCGTGATCCATCGCTCGCTGTTCGACGGCACCAACCAGGGCATCGAACTGACCGACGCTCCCGCGTTCTCCTTCCAGGGCCACCCGGAAGCCTCGCCGGGGCCGCACGACGTCGCACCGCTGTTCGACCGGTTCATCCAGTCGATGGGCGCGGCGCGCTAGACCGACGCTTCACCGAACCGCACCACCTGTGTCTACCGGCCGCACGCGGCGCATCGCGCGCGGCGGCCACGCGAAGAACCGAGGACAGCATGCCCAAGCGCAACGACCTTAAAACCATCCTGATCATCGGCGCAGGCCCGATCGTCATCGGCCAGGCCTGCGAGTTCGACTACTCCGGCGCACAGGCCTGCAAGGCGCTGCGCGAAGAGGGGTACCGGGTGGTGCTGGTCAACAGCAACCCGGCGACCATCATGACCGACCCCGAGATGGCGGATGCGGTGTACATCGAGCCGATCAACTGGCAGACGGTCGAGAAGATCATCGCCAAGGAGAAGCCCGACGCGCTGCTGCCGACGATGGGGGGCCAGACCGCGCTGAACTGCGCGCTGGACCTGGCCGACAATGGCGTGCTGGAGAAGTACGGCGTCGAGCTGATCGGCGCCAAGCGCGACGCCATCCGCATGGCCGAGGACCGCGAGCTGTTCCGCGTGGCGATGGGTGAGATCGGGCTGGAATGCCCGAAGGCCGCCGTCGCCCACACACTGGAAGAGGCGCTGGAGATCCAGACCCGCGTCGGCTATCCCACCATCATCCGGCCCAGCTTCACGCTCGGCGGCAGCGGTGGCGGCATCGCCTACAACCGCGAGGAACTGATCGACATCGTGACCCGCGGCCTGGAACTGTCGCCGACCACCGAGGTGCTGGTGGAAGAGTCGGTGCTGGGCTGGAAGGAGTTCGAGATGGAAGTGGTCCGCGACACCGCGGACAACTGCATCATCGTCTGCTCCATCGAGAACCTCGATCCGATGGGCGTGCACACCGGCGACAGTATCACCGTCGCGCCGGCGCAGACCCTGACCGACAAGGAATACCAGCGCCTGCGCGATGCCTCCATCGCGGTGCTGCGCAAGATCGGCGTGGATACCGGCGGTTCGAACGTCCAGTTCGGCATCAATGCGCAGACCGGCCGCGTGGTCGTCATCGAGATGAATCCGCGCGTGTCGCGCTCGTCGGCGCTGGCCTCCAAGGCCACCGGCTTCCCGATCGCCAAGGTCGCGGCCAAGCTTGCGGTCGGCTACACGCTGGACGAACTGAAGAACGAGATCACCGGCGGCCTGACGCCGGCTTCGTTCGAGCCGGCGATCGACTATGTCGTCACCAAGATCCCGCGCTTCGCGTTCGAGAAGTTCCCGCAGGCCGACGCGCGCCTGACCACCCAGATGAAGTCGGTGGGCGAGGTGATGGCGATGGGCCGCACCTTCCAGGAGTCGCTGCAGAAGGCGCTGCGCGGCCTGGAGACCGGCAAGGTCGGCCTTGACCCGACGGGCCTCGATCTCGCCGACGAGGACGACCTGGCCAAGCTGCGCCGCGAACTGAAGGCACCGGGTCCGGAACGCCTGTTCCATGTCGCCGATGCGTTCCGCGCCGGCATGACGGTGGAACAGGTGCACGCGCTGTCGTTCATCGATCCGTGGTTCCTCGACCAGATGGAGGAGATCATCGCGACCGAGCAGCAGCTCGCCGCCGATGGCCTCGGGTCGCTGGACAAGGCACGCATGCGCCGCCTGAAGCGCATGGGCTTCTCCGATGCACGGCTGGCGCAACTGGCCGGCACCGACGAAGCCGCCGTGCGCGTGCTGCGCAAGGCATTGGGCGTGAAGCCGGTGTACAAGCGCGTGGACTCCTGCGCGGCCGAGTTCGCCACCAGCACGGCGTACCTGTATTCGACCTACGAGGACGAGTGCGAGGCGCAGCCGACCGATCGCGACAAGATCATGATCCTCGGCGGCGGCCCCAACCGCATCGGCCAGGGCATCGAGTTCGACTATTGCTGCGTGCACGCGGCGCTGGCGCTGCGCGAGGACGGGTTCGAGACCATCATGGTCAACTGCAACCCGGAAACCGTCTCCACCGACTACGACACCTCCGACCGCCTGTACTTCGAGCCGCTGACGCTGGAAGACGTGCTGGAGATCGTCGAGCTGGAACAGCCGAAGGGCGTCATCGTGCAGTACGGCGGCCAGACGCCGCTGAAGCTGGCGCGCGCGCTGGAAGCCAACGGCGTGCCGGTCATCGGTACCAGCCCGGACTCCATCGATCTGGCCGAGGACCGCGAACGCTTCCAGCAACTGGTCGACAAGCTGGGCTTGAAGCAGCCGCCGAACCGCATCGCCCGCAACGACCAGGAAGCCCTGCTGCTGGCGCGCGAGATCGGTTATCCGCTGGTGGTGCGCCCGTCCTACGTGCTGGGCGGCCGCGCGATGGAAATCGTGTACGGCGAATCCGACCTGGCCCGCTACGTGCGCGATGCGGTCAAGGTCTCCAACGATTCGCCCGTGCTGCTCGACCGCTTCCTCGACAATGCGGTAGAAGTGGACGTGGACATCATCGCCGACGCGGAAGGCCACGTGCTGATCGGCGGCGTGATGGAACACATCGAGGAAGCCGGCGTGCACTCGGGCGACTCCTCGTGCTCGCTGCCGCCGTACTCGCTGTCGGCGAAGACGCAGGACGAACTGCGCCGCCAGGTAGTCGAACTGGCCAAGGCGCTGAAGGTCGTCGGCCTGATGAACACGCAGTTCGCCATCCAGTCCAGCGAAGACGGCAACGACGACATCGTCTACCTGCTGGAAGTGAACCCGCGCGCGTCCCGCACGGTGCCGTTCGTGTCCAAGGCAACGGGCATGCCGCTGGCCAAGATCGCCGCCCGCTGCATGGCCGGCATGACGCTGGCGGGGCAGGGCGCGACGAAGGAAATCGTGCCGGACTACTACTCGGTCAAGGAGGCGATCTTCCCGTTCGCCAAGTTCCAGGGCGTCGATCCGATCCTCGGCCCGGAAATGCGCTCCACCGGCGAAGTGATGGGTGTGGGCCGCAGCTTCGGTGCCGCGATGGCGCGCGCGCAGGAAGCCGGTGGCATCAAGGCGCCGCCGGTAGGCAAGGTGTTCATCTCGGTGCGCGATCCGGACAAGAAGCGCGTGCTGCCGGTCGCCCAGGAACTGGTCAGTCGTGGCTACCGCATCGTCGCCACGGCGGGCACCGCCGCATGGCTGGGCGAGCACGGTATCGCCTGCGAGCAGATCAACAAGGTGCTGGAGGGCCGTCCGCACGTCGTCGACCTGATCAAGAACGGCGAAATCGTGTATATCGTCAACACCACGGAAGGACGCCAGGCGATCGCCGACTCCTTCTCGATCCGGCGCGAAGCCCTGCAGCATCGCGTCACGTATTCAACCACTGTCGCCGGCGCCAAGGCGCTGGTGCATTCGCTGGAATACCGCGGCACCGGCCCGGTACTGGCGTTGCAGGAACTGCACAAGGAGCTTCAAGGGTGAGAGCACCATTGACCATGCAAGGCGCACAGCGCCTGCGCCAGGAACTGGACCTGCTGAAGACGGTCAAGCGTCCGGAAGTGATCGCCGCCATCGCCGAGGCGCGTGCGCACGGCGACCTGAAGGAAAACGCGGAGTACCACGCCGCACGCGAGCAGCAGGGCTTCATCGAAGGCCGCATCAAGCAGCTCGAGGGCGAGTTGTCGCACGCGGAAATCATCGATGTCAGCAAGCTCAACGCCGGCTCGCGCATCGTGTTCGGCGCCAAGGTGGCGCTGGCCGACGTGGACACCGATGAAGAGAAGCGCTACCAGATCGTTGGCGACCTGGAGGCCGACATCAAGCTGGGCCTGATCGCGATCTCCTCGCCGCTGGCCCGCGCCCTGATCGGCAAGCACGAAGGCGACAGCGTCACGATCGACGCGCCAGCCGGCCAGCGCGAGTACGAAATCGTCAGCGTTTCCTACGCCGACTAAGCAGACCCTGATGGCCCAGGCCACCCTGCTGTTGCCCGCCCGCACCCGCCTGGTCGGGCAGGTGTTGCCGCCCGACATCGCCAAGGCGCTCGGGCGTGCCGACCGGAGCGACGGTGACACCGGCGAGCGCGCGCAGGTGCGGCGCCAGTTCCAGCTGGTGCCGGACCATTGGCCGGTCGCTGCACTGACGCGACAGCACGATGCACGGGACGCCGCCGGCGCAACGTGGCTGCGCGCCGATCCGGCGCGCGTATCGCCCGACATGACCGGCGCCCGCATGCTGGCCTATGGCGAAGCGCTCGCACTCACCGACGAGGACACCGCGCAGTTGCTGCCGGTGCTGAAGCCGCTGTTCGGCGATGCCGGCATGCTGCTGGATGCACCGGATCCCGCACGCTGGTACCTGCGCCTGCCGGTGGATGCGAAGCTGCCCGCGTTCGTGCCGGCCAGCGACGTGCTCGGCGACGATCTCTTCGCGCACCTGCCGGAAGGCGACGTGGGTCGACGGTGGCGCGCCCTGCTCAGCGAGACGCAGGTGCTGCTGCACAACCACCCGTGGAACGCGCATCGCGTGGCGCAAGGCAAGCCGCCGGTGAACTCGCTGTGGTTCTGGGGCGGCGGCGTGCTGCCGGACGCCGTGCTGACGGGGTTCCGCCAGGTGAAGGGCAACGACGTGCTGCTGCAGTCGCTGGCGCAGGTGGCCGGGGTCGAAGCGGGGCATGCGAATGGCGAAGGCGGTGTCGATGCCTTGATCGACCTGCGCCACCTGCGCAACCTCGACCTGCTGTGCCGGGACGCGCTGCGCCCGTTGCTCGACGCGCTCCGCAAGCGCGAACTGGATGTGTTGAACCTCGATTTCGAGGATGGCGCGCTGTTCTCGTTGCGTCGCGAACAGCGCTGGCGCCTGTGGCGCGGCCCCCTGCAGCGGCTGGATACGGTGCGCCCGGACCACGTTCCGGCATGACGTCTTCCCCCAGTATCCGGCGTCGCGCCATCGCCGCGAACGGGCAGTGGCCGGACAGCGTGCCGCCCCTGCTGCGGCGGATCTACGAAGCCCGTGGCGCCCTGACGGTCGATCAGGCGCAGCCGCGACTGGCGCACCTGCTGCCGCCCGACCTGCTGGGTGGGCTTGGCGAGGCGACGGCGTTGCTCGCCGACGCCATCGCGCAGGATCGCCACATCGTCATCGTCGGCGATTTCGACTGCGATGGCGCCACCGCCTGTGCGGTCGGCGTGCGCGGGCTGTGCCTGCTGGGTGCGCGACGGGTGACGCCGGCGGTGCCCAACCGCATGGTCCATGGCTACGGCCTGTCGCCGTCGCTGGTGGACGAACTGGCCGCGCTGCAACCCGATCTGCTGGTCACGGTGGACCACGGTATCGCCTGCCACGCCGGTATCGCCGAAGCAAAGGCGCGCGGATGGCAGGTGCTGGTCACCGACCATCACCTGCCGGGCGAGCGACTGCCGCCGGCCGACGTCATCGTCAATCCGAACCTGCGCGGCGATCCGTTCCCCAGCAAGATGCTGGCCGGCGTCGGCGTGATGTTCTACGTGCTGCTCGCGTTGCGGCGGGTGTTGCGCGAGCGCGGCGCCTTCACGGACGTCGTCCCCGACCTGTCCACCTTGCTGGACCTGGTCGCGATCGGCACCGTGGCGGACCTGGTGCCGCTGGATGCCAACAACCGTGCCCTCGTCGGTGCCGGCCTGCGCCGCCTCCGGTCGGGGCAGGGATGCGCAGGCCTGCAGGCGCTGATGCGCGTGGCGGGACGCGACCCGGCGCGCCTGACGGCCGCCGACATCGGCTTCGCCATCGCGCCGCGCCTGAACGCGGCCGGGCGGCTGGAGGACATGGCGCTCGGCATTGCCTGCCTGCTGACCGACGACGCGACCCAGGCCGATGAAATGGCGCGCGTGCTGGAAGGCATCAATGCCGAACGTCGCGGCGTGCAGCAGCAGATGGTCGACGAGGCGCAGGCCGCGCTGGCCCGTATCGAACACGCGGACGACGGGCCGGTGCCATTGGCGCCGTGCCTGTTCGATCCCGACTGGCATCCCGGCGTGGTAGGCCTGGTTGCGTCCAAGATCAAGGAGCGGCTGCATCGGCCGGTGATCGCGTTCGCGCCGGCGGAACCCGGCAGCACCACGCTGCGCGGTTCGGCACGTTCGATCCCCGGCTTCCACATCCGCGATGCGCTGGCGGCGGTCGATGCCCTGCATCCCGGCCTCGTGCAGCGCTTCGGCGGCCATGCCATGGCGGCCGGACTGTCGCTGGACGAGTGCGCATTGCCGCAGTTCCGTGCCGCCTTCCACCAGCACGCCGCGGCCATGCTCGACGACGATCTGTTGCGCGAGGAGGTGTTGAGCGATGGCGAGCTTGCCCCAGGCGAACTGGATCGTATGCACGCCGACGTGCTGCGTAGCGCCGGGCCCTGGGGACAGGGCTTTCCCGAGCCGGTGTTCGATGGCGTGTTCGATGTACTGGACTGGCGCGTGGTCGGCGAGAAGCACCTGAAGTTCTCCTTGCGCCAGGCGGGTCACCCGTCCGCGTTGAACGCCATCCAGTTCAACGGCTGGCACGACATGCAGCCGCCGGCCCGCGTCCGGGCCGCCTACCAGTTGGATACCGACGACTGGAAGGACCGTCGCGGTATCCAGTTGCTGATCCGCCACTGGACGCCAGCGGACTGAAAGTCCGTCGAGCCGCTACGCGGCGCGCGTCGCAGGCACCTGCGGCAGGCGTTCCACCGCATAACTGGCGACCAGTCCGATGGCGCCGCTGCGGACGGCCTCCTCGGGCGCTTCCAGCAACGCCTGCAGCGTGGCGTCGGCAGGCAACGCGCGTCCCCACAGGCCGGCCCAGGCGTTGCGACGGTCCTTGGCGGCGTACAGGGCGCGGTCGGCCATGCGCAGCGCGTAGTCCCAGCCGCTGGCGGTGTTGTCGAAAAACGGGAACGGCGCGAAGCCGAGCGAGACGGTCAGCGACCAGCGCTGTCGTGGCGCCAGTTCGTGCACTTCGCACAGCGCCTCGTGCAACCGGGCCGCGACGGTGCAGGCCTGCGCTTCGGTAAGGTCGGCGCATGCCATCAGGAACTCCTCGCCACCCCAGCGGGCGATGACGTCGTCCACGCGGCCCAGGTCGCGCAGGCGGCACGCGAGCGCCACCAGCACCTGGTCGCCGGCATGGTGGCCGAAGCTGTCGTTGACCTGCTTGAAGTGGTCGATGTCGATCAGGAACAGCACGTGACGGGTGCCGGCCGCCGGGCGTTGCGACGAGATCGCCTTCATCGCTTCGGTGGCGGCCCGCCGGTTGCGCAGGCCAGTGAGCGGATCGGTGGCGCTGACCTTGTGCAGCTGCCGGTTCTTCCGACGCTGCAACAGGCCGAAGCCGACGCCCGCCAGTACCAGCAGCACCAGCAGGGCGATGCCCGAGCGGCGCAGCTGCGTGGACTTCTCGTCGTTCAGCACGCGGATCTGCGCCTGGTGGCGCATCGTCTCCAGTTCGCGCTGCGCGGCGGCGCTTTCGCTGCGCGCCTGCAGGTCCGCCAGCAGCTCCAGCCGTTGTTCCTTCAGCGTCTGCATTTCCAGTGCATGCAGGCGTGCGCCGACGGCCATGGCGTCGTCCGCCTGTCCGAGCGCGGCGTGCGCCGCGATCCAGGCGCGCAGCACCTCGCGCTGCTTCTGCGGTTGCGGCGTGCCGTCCACGTTCGTCCAGGCGCGTCGCGCGGTGGCCAACGCGCCGGCGGTGTCGCCCGACATGCGCTGCAGGACCGACAGCTTGGCGAGCGATCCGGCCAGGCCGGGTTTGTCGGCGCGGGTCTCTTGCATCTGGATCGCGGCTTCGAGCACGGGACGGGCCTGTGCGAGGCGCCCCTGCGCGACCCAGATGCCTGCGCGCTCGGCACGCAGGCGCTCGGCCACCGCCTGCGCCTGCTTGCGGCTGGCCATGGCTTCGCCTTCGTCGATCACCGCCAGGGCTTCTTCGGTCCGGCCGAGCCGGACAAGATTCAGTGCGTGGTTGTACAGGATCAGCGGATCTTCCAGACCGACCGATCGAGCGGCACCGAGCGCCTTGCGGTGGTAGCCGTCGGCCACCTCCGGGGAATCGAGGTAGTCGGCATGGATCAGGCCGAGGTTGCTCAGCGTGGTGGCCTGGAACAGGGCCGCTTCGTCGGCCGGCAGTTGCGCGGCGAGGTGCTGGGCGCGCAGGTACGCTGCTTCGGCGCGATGGATCTGGCCTGCGCCATGGAAGACCGAGCCGGCCTGCGAATAGGCACGCGCGCGGAACGGCACGGCGAGGGCGGGGTGCTGGTGCACGAGGCGTTCCATCTGTGCGCCGGCATCCACCGCGCGCGTCCTGTCGCCGGCCAGGCCGGCGGCGATGCCAAGGCAGCTGAAGATCTTCACTTCATCCTCGACCGTCAGGTCGGGCTCGCGCAGCAGCGACTCCGCCAGTGCCACCGCGACGGGTGGCGCATCGCGGCGCAATTGGAGGCACCGCGTCACCTGGCTGGCGCGATCCTGCGCGACCGGCTGCGTGCCCTGGGCGCGCGAGGACGGCAGGCCCAGCAGCAGTGCCAGGCCCAGCAGGCACGTCAGCAGCGGAACAGGCACGGCGGCGGGAGTCGGCATGAGCGGACGGCTCTCGGGAAGGACGCCTGCGCAGCGATGCAACTTCTGTTCCATCGGGCGCTCCGGCGCAGGCCTCCAGTGTGCCTCTGGTATCCTTGCCGGCCGATTCCGTCCCCCCCGCCCATACCCCATGATCGAGCTGAATCCCATCCGCCAGCGCATCGCCGACCTGCAGGACAGGCTGGCCTCGCTCCGGGGGTATCTTTGACTACGATGCCAAGCGCGAGCGCCTGGAAGAAGTAAACCGCGAGCTGGAAAGCCCGGACATCTGGAACAACGCCGAGTACGCCCAGCAGCTGGGCCGTGAACGGTCGCTGCTGGACAAGACGGTCAACGGCATCCGCGACATCGAGGAAGGCCTGGCCGGCGCCAGCGAGTTGCTGGAACTGGCGGAGATGGAGAACGACGAAGACACCGCGCACGCCGTGGTCGCCGACGTCGAGCGCTATGCCGTGCACGTGGACAAGCTGGAGTTCCAGCGCATGTTCTCCGGCAAGATGGACAGCTCCAACGCCTTCGTCGACATCCAGGCCGGTGCCGGCGGCACCGAGGCGCAGGACTGGGCGGAAATCCTGCTGCGCATGTACCTGCGCTGGTGCGAATCGCGCGGCTGGAAGACCGAACTGATGGAAGCCAGCGGCGGCGACGTCGCCGGCATCAAGTCGGCCACGCTGCGGGTGGAGGGCGACTTCGCCTACGGCTGGCTGAAGACCGAAACCGGCGTGCACCGGCTGGTGCGCAAGTCGCCGTTCGATTCGGACAATCGCCGCCACACCAGCTTCACCTCGGTGTTCGTGTCGCCGGAAGTCGACGACAACATCGACATCGACATCAATCCGGCCGACCTGCGTACCGACGTGTACCGCTCGTCCGGCGCCGGTGGCCAGCACGTCAACAAGACCGAGTCGGCGGTGCGCATCACCCACGTGCCGACCGGGATAGTCGTGGCCTGCCAGACCGGCCGCAGCCAGCACCAGAACCGCGACAACGCGATGAAGATGCTGGCCGCCAAGCTGTACGAGCTGGAAATCCAGAAGCGCAACGCCGAGCGCGATGCCGTGGAAGCGACCAAGTCCGACATCGGCTGGGGCAGCCAGATCCGCAACTACGTGCTGGACCAGAGCCGCATCAAGGACCTGCGCACCGGCGTGGAGCGTTCCGATACGCAGAAGGTACTGGATGGCGACCTGGACGAGTTCGTCGAGGCCAGCCTGAAATCCGGCCTGGAGGCCGGTTCGAAACGCATCGACGCCTGAGCGACCCAAAGCTCCCTTGTGGGAGCGACGTGAGTCGCGAAGGTTCACCGAGAAAGTTCGCGACTCACGTCGCTCCCACGTCCAGGAACACGATAAGAACCGATGACTGACCACACGCCTCCGCAGGACGAGAACAGCCTCATCGCCGAGCGTCGCGCCAAACTGACCGCGCTGCGCGGGCAGGGCATCGCGTTCCCCAACGACTTCCGTCGCACCGACTACGCGGGTGACCTGCAGACGCAATACGACGATGCCGACCTGTGGACCGCCGAAGCGCTGGAAGGTGCCGGCCGCCGGGTGAAGCTGGCGGGTCGCCTGATGGCCAAGCGGGTAATGGGCAAGGCCAGCTTCGTGCAGATCCAGGACGAATCCGGGCGCATCCAGCTGTTCCTGCAGGCCAACACGCTGGGCGACACCTACGACGCGTTCAAGGGCTGGGACATCGGCGACATCGTCGGCGTGGAGGGCGTGCTGACCCGCACCCGTACCGGCGAGCTGTCGGTCAAGGCCGATGCCTTCCGCCTGCTGACCAAGTCGCTGCGCCCCTTGCCCGACAAGTGGCACGGGCTGTCGGACGTCGAGCAGCGCTATCGCCAGCGCTATGTCGACCTGATCGTCACGCCGGAAGCGCGCGCCGTCTTCATCAAGCGCTCGCGCATCATCCGCGCGATCCGCGAATGGCTGGACACGCGGCGCTTCCTCGAGGTCGAGACGCCGATGATGCATTACATCCCCGGCGGCGCCGCGGCCAAGCCGTTCACCACCCACCACAACGCGCTGGACCTGGACCTCTACCTGCGCGTGGCGCCGGAGCTGTACCTGAAGCGCCTGGTGGTCGGTGGCCTGGAGCGCGTCTACGAGATCAACCGCAACTTCCGCAACGAAGGCGTCAGCACCCGCCACAACCCGGAATTCACCATGCTCGAACTGTACGAGGCCTACGCTACGTACAACGAAATCATGGACCTGACCGAAGGCGTCATCCGGGACGTCGCCCACGAAGTGCTGGGCACCGGGCAGGTGGCGTGGGACGGCGAGGACATCGACCTGGAGCCGGCATTCCGCCGCTGGCGCATGGATGAAGCCGTCCGCCACCACAACCCGGACATCAGCCTCGCCGACTGCACCGACCGCGATGCGCTGGTGCGCCATTGCGAGCGCCTGAAGATCCACGTCAAGCCGTCGTACGGCTGGGGCAAGCTGTTGCTGGAGATCTTCGAGAAGACGGTGGAACACACCCTGGTGCAACCCACCTTCATCACCGACCATCCCGTGGAAGTGTCGCCGCTGGCGCGTGCCAACGACGATGCGCCGGGCTACACCGACCGCTTCGAACTGTTCATCAACGGCAAGGAGATCGCCAATGGCTTCTCCGAACTGAACGATCCCGAAGACCAGGCCGCGCGCTTCATGGCCCAGGTGCAGGCGAAGGAGGGCGGTGACGATGAAGCCATGCACTTCGACGCCGACTATATCCGTGCGCTGGAAGTGGGGCTGCCGCCGACCGGGGGACTCGGCATCGGCATCGACCGCCTGGTCATGCTGCTGACCGGTTCGGATTCGATCCGCGACGTGCTGCTGTTCCCCTACATGCGCCCGGAAAGCCACGGCTGAATCGCAAGGCCAGGCGCGTCAACAGAGTGACGCTCCGGGGCAGCATACGCACCCGTCCGGATGACGCGACGGGTCCACCGGGGGCGCGAACGTCCATCGCCCGGCCCCGCATTCCGGCACGCTGCCCGCCATGGAGGGACGGGAAGGCCGTCAATCCGTGATGGAGGTCAACGTGTTGAGTCCCGACAGGCCGCTGCGACGGCTGGCACGGTTCCTGCGTGGTTTCACGCGCAGGACGGTCAATTTTCCGCCGTCCGCGCCGATAGAGATCAGGGGAGGGGGCCCCGTGATTCGCATCGGTTCCCTTCGTGGATCACGGACCCCGCCCGGGACCGTGCCGCCGAACAGGACTGCCGACATGTTGGATGCGAGCCCCGCCACCGCCGGAGTATCCTTGCCCGACAGCCACGTGATGTGGCCCCAAGGGGTAGGTAACGCTTTGAACATCGTCATCGTCGACGATCAGACGTCTGCGCGCACGATGCTGCGCCATGTCATCGAGGACATCGCGTCCGAGTTGGCCGTCCACGATTTCGGCGATCCGCAGGCGGCCCTGGAATGGTGCGAGAAGAACCGCACCGACCTGCTGCTGCTGGACTACCGCATGCCTGGCATGGACGGGCTGGAGTTCGCCCGCCGCTTCCGCCGGCTGCCGATGCACCGCGACATCGCGATCATCCTGATCACCGTGGTCGGCGACGAGCCGATCCGCCAGGCGGCGCTGGAAGCCGGCGTGATCGATTTCCTGGTCAAGCCGGTCCGCCCGCGCGAGCTGCGCGCGCGTTGCCGCAACCTGCTGCAACTGCGCCAGCAGTCCGAGAACGTCAAGCAGCGCGCCCTGTCGCTGGAGCAGCGCCTGCTGTCCAGCATGCACGAGGTGGAAGAGCGCGAACGCGAGACCCTGTCGCGCCTGGCGCGCGCCATCGAATACCGCGACAGCGGTACCAGTGCCTATCTGGAACGCATGGCGCACGTGGCCGGCCTGATCGCCGAACAGCTCGGCCTGCCGGAAGACGAAGTGCGCACCATCGAGATGGCCGCGCCGCTGCACGACATGGGCAAGATCGCCATCCCCGATTCGGTCCTGATGAAGGCCGGGCCGCTGACCGCCGAAGAGACCGACGTCATGCGCCGGCATCCCAAGATCGGCCACCAGCTGCTCTCGGGAAGCCAGAACCGCTTCATCCAGGCCGGTGCGCTGATCGCGCTGCGCCATCACGAGCGCTACGACGGCAGTGGCTATCCGGATGGCCTCGTGGGCGAGCAGATCCCGTTGGAAGCGAGGATAGTGGCGGTGGCGGACGTGTTCGATGCGTTGATTTCGCCGCGGCCGTACAAGAAGGCATGGGAGAAGGACGCCGCGCTGGCGTATCTGTATGCCCAGCGTGGTCGCCTGTTCGATCCCGCATGTGTCGACGCGCTGATCCGTGGGCGGGCGCGGCTCGATGACATCTGCGAACGCTACTCGACGGTGCAGAACCGTCCAGGGATGGAGTGAGCCATGACCAATCCCCTCAGCTGGATGAAGTCCCGCCTGGCGCACCGTGGCGACAGTGAGCACGGCCAGGCCGCCATCCGCATCGCGGTCATCTCGATCATCCTGTTCTATGCGCTGCTGCCGTCCTCGCGCGCGGCGCTGCCGGCGGGCGAGTACACGATCGTCCTGACGATCATCACGTCGGGCCTGATCAACGGGCTGGGCATCTTCGCGTGGCTGCTGGTGCAACCAGGCCAGTCGCACGTGCGTCGCGGGCTGGGCATGATCGCCGACTATGGCCTGCTGGCCGCGGCGATGAACGGCATGGGCGAGCCGCTGTCGTGGGCCTACGTCGTGCTGATGTGGATCACCGTCGGCAACGGCCTGCGTTACGGCAACCGCTACCTGGTGGTCGCGGTGGCGATGGCCAGTGCCTCGTTCGCCGCCGTGGTCGCCATGAACGACTACTGGCGGACCAACCTCACCCTTGGCGTGGGCCTGGTGCTCGGCCTGATCGCCGTGCCGATGTACCTCTCCGGCCTGTTGCGCGACCTGACCCGCGCGACCGACGAGGCGCGCCGCGCCAACGAGGCCAAGAGCCGTTTCCTCGCCAACATGAGCCACGAGTTCCGCACGCCGCTCAACGGCTTGGCGGGCATGTCCGAACTGCTGGCGACGACGCGGCTGGATGCCGAACAGCGCGAATGCCTGTCGACCATCCAGGCCTCCACGCGCACGCTGCTGGGCCTGGTCGAGGACGTGCTCGACATCTCGGCGATCGAAGCCGGCAAGGTCAAGCTCAACGTCGTGGAGTTCTCGCCGCGCGAACTGGTGGAGAGCATCGGCCTGATCCTGATGCCGCAGGCGCGTGGCAAGCAGGTCCGCTACGAAGGCACCGTCGATGACGCGATCCCGCTGAAGCTGCGCGGCGATGCCGGCCACCTGCGCCAGGTGTTGCTGAATCTCGCCGGCAACGCCGTCAAGTTCACCGACGAGGGCGAAGTCCGCATGGTGGTCACCCCGGCATTGGTCGAGGGCAACCGGATGCGCCTGCGCTTCACCGTGACCGATACCGGTATCGGCGTGCCGGTCGCCCTGCGCGAGCGGCTGTTCGAGGCCTTCGAACAGGCCGATGGCAGCCTGTCGCGTCGCTACGGCGGCACCGGCCTGGGCACGACCATCGCCAAGGGACTGACCGAGGCGATGGGCGGCACCATCGGGTTCGAAAGCCATGAGCAGCGTGGCAGTTGCTTCTGGGTCGAACTGCCGTTCGAAGCCGTGCCCGAGCGCGTCGTCGTGCCGGCGGTGCACGGACATGCGGAGTGGCTGGAGGAAGCGCCCGACACCGCCAGTGCCGAGAACATCATCGCGTTCTCCGATCCATTCCTGCGCCACCGCGCACGCGTGCGCAGCATGCAGATCCTGGTGGCCGACGACCACGAGGCCAACCGCATGGTCGTGCAGCGCCTGCTGCAGAAGGCCGGCCACCGCATCACCTGCGTCAATGGCGGCGAGGAAGTACTGGATGCGCTGGAGTCGGCATCCTACGACGCCGTCATCTGCGACCTGCACATGCCCGGCCTCAGCGGTCTCGACCTGTTGAAGCAGCTGCGCGTGATGGAAGCCGGCAGCGGCAGCCGCACGCCGGTGCTGATCCTCAGTGCCGACGTCACGCCCGAATCCATCCAGCGCTGCGAGCAGGCGGGCGCACGCGCGTTCCTCGCCAAGCCGGTCGTCGCGACCCGGCTACTGGATGCGCTCGCCGATATCGCCACCTCCGGGCGCGTCACCGCGACCGCCGTTTCGTCGATGCCCGCACGGACGGAAGTCTCAGACGGCGTGCTCGATGTCAGCGTGCTGGACGAACTGACCGCGCTCGGCATGGGCGATGCCTTCGAACGCGAGTTCATCGGGCAGTGCCTCAACGACGCCGACGGATGCATCGGCGCCATGGCGCATGCCATGGAGCGTGGCGATGGCGAGCATCTCCGCGAACACGCGCACGCGCTGAAAGGCGTGGCCAGCAATCTCGGCCTGGTGAAACTCGCTGCGGCCGCAGGCGAGATGATGAGCCTGGCGGACTGGCAGATCACGCGCGAATGGCGGCACCGCCTGGCGGCACTGAACTCGCACCTCAGTCACGGCCGTGCCGCGCTCGATGCGCGGCAGCGTGTGCGCGGTGCGACGGAAAAAGGCAACGAAGGTTCGTCGTCCTGATGCGATGGCCAGCGGCCGGGCGCGATGGCCGACAGCATCTCCCGGGTCGCACGGCAGTGGCGGGTCTCTGGCGAGTACGGTGACCCGGACTCGCCCTTGAAGGCGCTCTGCGCGCTTCAACCCCCTGGTTTTCCCCTGTATGTCCCGGTGTTGCTACAGCAGACGTGCAGGGAGTGGTCAGGCGGCGCGGATGGACCGCTTTTCCTGCGCGCGGACGATGCGCTCCATCATCTTCAGCGACTTGTCGCCGAGCGTCAGGGCCGTATCCACCCACACTTCGGTGATGCCCATCAGTTCGTCGTAGCCCACCGGCTGCGCCAGGTTGCGGCAGGCGTTCAGCGCCAGGTGCGCATGCGGCGAACGACGCTGCTTGTCGATGATGGTCTGCACCGCCGCGGCGCCCTGGCCCTTCGGCACCAGCACGTCGACCACGCCCATCCTGTACAGCTCGTCGCTGGTGTAGATGTTGCCTTCCAGGATGATCTTTTCGGCGACCTGCGGCGACACGCGCTTGCACAGGAACGAGTAGGCGCCCATGCCCGGGAACAGACCGAACAGCACTTCCGGCAGGCCCATGTCCACGCCCTCTTCGGCCACGATGGTGTGGCAGGACAGCGCGATTTCGAGGCCACCGCCCAGCGCATCGCCCTGGATCAGTGCGATGGTGCGGACGTCGCCGCCCAGGCCGGTGTTGAGGTGGTGGACACCATCGATGCAGCGGCGCGCATAGCTCAGCAGGCGGTCGCGGTTGTTCTCGCGGATCAGCTGGGAGAACAGCTCCAGGTCGCCACCGAGGTTGAAGGCGTTCGCGTCGGAGGCGATCACCAGGTGACGCAATTTGCCGGGCTGGCGCTGGGATTCGCGCAGGGTGATCGAGTTGGTGAAGCTCAACACGTCGTCGAGCATCTGGCTGCGGAAGCACGGGCGCACGCCGGGTGCGACATCCGAATGCATGTAAAGCCAGTGCGCATCGCCGCTGGGTTCGGATTCGACGCGAATGGTGGGGAATGCACGGGTGCGCTGCAGTTTTTCGACGTTGTTCATGGGGAGCTCCTTGGAGGGGTTTCTTGCCCGCGTGGCAGGGGAAGCGGGTGACGGATTAATGTGACGCAAGTGGCATCACGCGCCGATCCTACACCTGAACGAATAATTAAAATCCAGTGCACACACGCGCTTGCGGCAAGTCGCGGCCTCCCGACGGCCCCGAGTCTCCATATTTGTGACGAGCGTCTAGAATCGGACCCTAAAGTCCTGAACCAAAAGGAAAAGGCCGGCACAGGGCCGGCCTTTCCGAGAACGCTGAACAGGGTTCAGGCAGTCTTGGCGGGTTCGCGAAGTTCCTTGCGCAGGATCTTGCCGACGTTGGTCTTCGGCAGTTCCGTACGGAACTCGATGTGGCGCGGCTGCTTGTAGCCGGTGAGGTTGTCTCGACAGAACGCTTTCACCTGCTCGGCGGTGAGGGCAGGGTCCTTCTTCACGATGAAGACTTTCACGGCCTCGCCGGACTTGTCGTCGGGCACGCCGATCGCAGCGACTTCAAGCACGCCCTCCAGGCCCGCGATCACGTCCTCGACCTCGTTCGGATACACGTTGAAGCCGGAGACCAGGATCATGTCCTTCTTGCGGTCGACGATGTAGAAGAACCCATTCTCGTCCACCTTCGCCATGTCGCCGGTGTGCAGCCAACCGTCCGCGTCCATCACGTTCGCCGTTTCCTCGGGGCGCTGCCAATAGCCCTTCATCACCTGCGGACCCTTGATGCACAGTTCGCCGACTTCGCCCGCCGGCACGACGTTGCCATCGTCGTCCTTGAGGCATGCATCGGTGGAGGGCACCGGCAGGCCGATGGCGCCGTTGTACTCGTGCAGGTTCATCGGATTGATGCAGGCGGCCGGCGACGTTTCGGTCAGGCCGTAGGCCTCGATCAGCGTCACGCCGGTCACCTTCTTCCACTTTTCCGCGACCGCACGCTGCACCGCCATGCCGCCGCCGAGGGTCATCTTGAGGTTGGAGAAATCCACCTCGTCGAAGCCCGGCGTGTTGAGCAGGCCGTTGAACAATGTGTTGACGCCGGTGATCGCGGTGAAGCGCGTGGCCTTCAATTCCTTCACGAAACCCGGCATGTCGCGCGGGTTGGTGATCAGGTGGTTCAAGCCGCCCAGCTTCATGAAGACCAGGCAGTTCGCCGTCAACGCGAAGATGTGGTACAGCGGCAACGCGGTGATGATGACTTCCTGGCCGTAGTCGAGTCCCGTGCCGACCCACACGCCGGCCTGTTGCATGTTCGCCACCAGGTTGCGGTGCGTCAGCATCGCGCCCTTGGCCACGCCGGTGGTACCGCCGGTGTACTGCAGGAAGGCGATGTCGCCCGAATCGATGTCGATATCCGGCAGCGTGTGCAACTGGCCGAGCGTCAGCGTGTCCTTGAAGCGCACGGCGCCGGGGATGTCGTAGTCCGGCACCATCTTCTTCACGTACTTCAGTACGAAGTTGACGATGGCGCCCTTCGGGAACCCGACCATGTCGCCGAGCGCGGTCGTGACGACCTGCTTGACCTGCGTGCCGGTGAGGGCCTCCTGCGCGGTCTTGCCGAAATTGTCGACCACCAGCAGCACGCTGGCGCCGGAATCGACCAACTGGTGCTTCAATTCGCGCGGGGTGTACATCGGATTGACGTTCACCACCGTCAGGCCGGCGCGCAGCACGCCGAAGATCGCGATGGGGTACTGCAGGCAGTTCGGCATCATGATGGCGACGCGGTCGCCCTTCTTGAGTTTGAGTTCGCCCAGCAGGTAGGCGGCGAACTGCCGGCTGAGCTTGTCGATCTCGCCGTAGGTCAGGGTCTTGCCGAAGTTGCGGAACGCAGGGCGGTCGCGGTATTTGCCGATCGCTTCATCGAAGACGGATACGATGGAGCGGTACTGCTCCAGGTCGATCTCGTGCGGCACGCCTTGCGGGTAACTCTTGAACCACGGACGTTCCTGACTCATCGTTCGATTCCCTCCCCAGGGTCTTCGGGTCGCCTCGCGGCGTTCAATGGGTGAACGCCGGAGATGGCGCCTGCTGGGAGCATACCGTTCCGGATGGAAAAGGCGAAGGTTTCGATGGCGAAGACCGGATTCATCGCGCGCGGGTGGCTGTTCGCCTGCGTGCTGGCGCTGGCCGCCTGTGCCGGCGATATGCCGGAAGCGCAGTTGCGGCAGCAGTTCGATGCGATGCAGGCGGCAGTGGAGGCCGGCAAGGCGGGCGATTTCATCGACGGCGTCAGCCCCGATTTCGCCGGTGAAGAAGGCATGGACCGTGCTGCGTTGCACAACATGATCCGTGCGCACGCACTGATGAATGCGCGCATCGGCGCCACCACCGGACCACTCGAGGTCAAGGTGGATGGCGAGAACGCGGAGATCGCCTTCAATGTCCTGCTGACCTCCAGCAGCGGACGCCTGCTGCCGAACCAGGCCGGCACCTATCGCGTCACGACGGCCTGGCGGCGTGAGGGCGGCGACTGGCGCGTGTACCACGCCCGCTGGGAACGCGGGCAGTGATCACTTCACCGGCGTGAGCTTTCCCGGCGTCCAGCGATAGCGCAGCGTCTTGGACACGGTCGGGCAACAGCGTGGATCGTTGGGGCCGGGCCATTTCGTCTTCAACTGGATGACGCCATCGGCCACCGTCATGCCTTCCACCATGCCCAGGGCGTCCTGCGTCTCGCCGGCCGGCGCATAACGCGCACCCTGCTTCGCGAGCACGGCCACGCCATGGTGCCAGTAGGTGGGACCGTACAGGGTCCAGAGGACGACGATCTCCGACTGGCCGTCGCCGTCGAGATCGCTCACGACCACATCGCCTGCTTCGTAGCTCTCCTGCGGATTGCTTGCGGCGGATTGCTTGCCAGCGACGAACTGCCCGGCGATCCGTTTCGCCTCGTCCTGGTCGGGCGCGGCTGCGAAACCAGGGCTGGTCGCCAGTGCGCCGAAACACAGGCAGGCGCACACGAGGAAGCGCTGGAGGCGTCGATTCACGGCAGGTCTCCCATGGCCTCCGACAGGAGACCTTCAAGAGAGCAACGCAGCGACTGCGCGGAACCGGCAACACGCCGGCTTGCCCGAGCGCGGCGGGGACGGGATCATCAGGGCATCCAACAGGAAAACAACACCATGTCGATCCGCTGGACACTCCTGGCGTGCCTGTGGCTGGCCGCCGGCACCACGCTCGCGCAGGAAGCGCTTCCTTACCAGACGCCACCCGCCGAGATCCTGCAACTGGCGGACGTACAGCGTCCACCCAGCGTCGTCACCGATAGCGGCAACACGCGGCTAGTGCTGTTCTATCGGGATACGTTCAAGTCGCTGGCGGAACTGTCCGACGAGGAGCTGCGCCTGGGTGGCCTGCGGGTCAATCCGCGCACCAGCATCGCCAGCGCCACCGCCTATTTCAACAATCTGCAGGTGCAGGAACTTGCGGGAAGCACCGCACGGCAGGTGACGGGCCTGCCGCCGGCGCCACGCCTGGCCAACTTCGTCTGGTCGCCTGATGAAACACGGCTGGCGTTCACCCACACCACGCGTACCGGCGTCGAAGCCTGGGTGCTGGACCTGGCGTCGGCGCGTGCGACGCGCCTGACCGAGGCGCGCGTGAACGGCAACATCGGCAACCCGTTGACCTGGTTCCGCGACAACCAGGCGCTGCTGGTGCGCATGCTGCCCGTGCAACGGCCCGCGCTGATCGACACGTCGCGTGAGATACCCACCGGCCCCACCGTGTCCGTCAGCGATGGCAGCAAGGCGCAGAACCGCACCTACCAGGACCTGCTGAAGAATCCGCAGGACGAGGCCAATTTCACCGTGCTGGCGACCTCGGAACTGCATCGCGTTCCATTGAAGGGCCGGGCGACGCTGTGGCGCGGCGCGGGCATGTACACCGGGGAATCGTTCTCGCCGGACGGTCGTTACGTGCTGCTTCGCACGTTGCGGAAGCCGTTCTCGTACCTGGTGCCGTATGGCCGCTTTCCGTACCGCGCGGAGGTGGTGGAAACCACCGGCAGGGCGGTCGTTACCGTCGTCGACGCGCCGCTCGCGGAGAACCTGCCGAAGGGCTTCATGGCAGTGCGTGCAGGCCGTCGGGATATCGAGTGGCGCGCCGACCAGCCGGCGACGCTGGTATGGGCGGAAGCGTTGGACCAGGGCGATCCGTCGCTGGACGTGCCGTTCCGCGATGAAGCCTTCGCATGGGAGGCACCGTTCAGTGCATCGCCGCGCTCGATCTTCAAGACCATCGATCGCGTGCAGGGCGTGCTGTGGGGCGACGACCGCCATGCCATCGTCACCGACTACTGGTGGAATACGCGCAATACGCGCACCTATCTGTTCGATCCTTCGCAGGCCGGTGCGCCCCTGCGCGAACTGGCCAGTCGCAACTACCAGGACCAGTACAGCGATCCGGGCCGGTTCGAGACCCGCCGCAACGCCGCTGGCCAGCGCGTGCTGGCGCTGGATGACGGCCATGCGCACCTGATCGGCGAGGGCTTCACGCCGGAGGGCCAGTTCCCCTTCATCGACCGCATGGACCTGGCGACCGGCAAGAAGGAGCGGCTGTACACCTCGCGCCTGACCGGCCAGAAGGAAGCGATCCAGGCGGTACTGGATCCGCAGGCCGGCACCGTGCTGGTGCGGCTGGAATCGCCGACCGACTTTCCGAACTACTACATCCGCCATCTCAAGCAGCGCATCGCGCCGGTGCAGGTGACGCGCTTCGAAAATCCGTTCAAGGGGCTGCAGGGCGTGCACAAGGACGTCCTGACCTATACCCGGGCTGATGGCCTGCCGCTGACCGGCACGCTGTACCTGCCGGCGGGCTACGACCGTGCCGCGAAGACACAGACGCTGCCGCTGGTGATGTGGGCCTATCCGGCGGAGTACAAGGACCGCGACAGCGCCGGCCAGAACACCACCAACCCGAACGAGTTCATCTTCCCGAGCTACGGTTCGCCCATCTACTGGGTGACGCGCGGCTACGCGGTACTCGACGATGCGGCGTTCCCGATCGTCGGCGAGGGCGAGGAGGAGCCGAACGATTCCTTCGTCACCCAACTGGTGGCGAATGCGAAGGCAGCGATCGATGCCGTGGATGCGCTGGGCTACATCGACCGCACCCGCGTGGCGGTCGGCGGACACTCCTACGGCGCCTTCATGACCGCGAACCTGCTCACCCATTCGGACCTGTTCGCCGCCGGCATCGCGCGCAGCGGCGCCTACAACCGCACGCTGACGCCGTTCGGTTTCCAGCAGGAAGAGCGCAACTACTGGGAAGCGCCCGCGGTCTACAACGACATGTCGCCGTTCATGCACGTGGACAAGATGAAGACGCCGTTGCTGCTGGTGCATGGCGAGGCGGACAACAACTCCGGCACGTTCACGATGCAGAGCGAGCGCTACTTCAACGCATTGAAGGGATTCGGCGCGCCGACCCGGCTGGTGCTGCTCCCCAAGGAAAGCCACGGTTACGCAGCGAAGGAGTCGGTGCTGCATCTGCTCTGGGAGCAGGACCAGTGGCTGGAGCGCCATGTGAAGCAACGCAAGCCGGCGGGCGCAACTTCCAAAAGCTCGCCGCAATAGCACCAGACCTTCACCTTGTAGGAGCGAGGTCAGTCGCGACCGCATGGCCAACCGCCACGCGAGAAGCCGGTGGTTCTCTTTCCGGGTGCGCTGCGGCGCGTTCTTGCCCCTGCATGGGGTAATGCTGTCGGGGCGCGGTCGCGACTGACGTCGCGCCTACAGGGGAGCGCCCGCCCACTGTTTCCGGTGGGCGGGCGCCACGCGTTACGCCGTCTTTCGCGCCGCCAACTGGCGAAGCACGTAGTGCAGCAGGCCGCCGTGCCTGAAGTACTCGACTTCCTTCGGCGTCAGCATCAGTACCTTGACCTTGAACTCGACCGTCTTGCCGTCGGGCTTGCGGGCCGTGACGCTGGCGACCTTCGCCGCGCCGTCCTGCAGGCCGGTCACGTCGAAGACTTCCGAGCCATCCAGGCCCAGCGACTGCGCGTTCTCGCCGTCATTGAATTGCAGCGGCAGCACGCCCATGCCGACCAGGTTGGAACGGTGGATGCGCTCGAAGCTCTCGGCGATCACCGCTTTGACGCCCAGCAGGTTGGTGCCCTTGGCGGCCCAGTCGCGCGACGAGCCGGTGCCGTATTCCTTGCCGGCGATGACAACCAGCGGCACGCCGTCGGCCTGATACTTCATCGAGGCATCGTAGATGGACATCTTCTCCGGCGGGGTGCTGCCGAAGTACAGCGTGTTGCCGCCTTCCTCGCCGCCGAACATCAGGTTCTTGATGCGGATGTTGGCGAAGGTGCCGCGGACCATGACGTCGTCGTTGCCGCGACGGCTGCCGTAGCTGTTGAAGTCCACCGGCTGCACGCCGCGCGAGATCAGGAAGCGGCCCGCGGGCGACTCCTTCTTGATGTTGCCGGCGGGCGAGATGTGGTCGGTGGTGATGGAGTCGCCGAACAGGCCGAGCACGCGCGCACCGTGCACATCGTCGATGCTGCCGATCTCCATCGACATGCCGTCGAAGTAGGGCGGGTTCTTGATGTAGGTGGACTCGCCATCCCACGCGTACAGGTCGCCATCGGGCGAGGCGATGGTGTTCCAGCGTGAATCGCCCTTGAAGACGTCGGCGTAGTTCTTGGCGAACATCTCCGGCCCGATGGTCTTCGCGATGAAGTCGCCGATCTCCTGGTTGCTCGGCCAGATGTCCTTGAGGAAGACGGGCTGGCCATCGCTGCCGGTTCCCAGCGGCTCGGTGGTGAGGTCGATGTCGGTGGTGCCGGCGATGGCATAGGCCACTACCAGCGGCGGGCTGGCCAGGTAGTTCATCTTCACTTCGGGATGCACGCGGCCCTCGAAGTTGCGATTGCCCGACAGCACGGACGCCGCGACCAGATCATCCGCAGCGATCGCCGCCGACACGTCATCCGGCAGCGGACCGGAGTTGCCGATGCAGGTGGTGCAGCCATAGCCGACGACGTAGAAGCCGAGCTTCTCCAGGTCGTCCAGCACGCCGGCTTTTTCCAGGTAGTCGGTGACCACGCGCGAACCGGGGCCGAGCGAAGTCTTCACCCACGGCTGCGCCTTCAAGCCCTTGGCGGCCGCATTGCGCGCCAGCAGGCCGGCACCCAGCATGACGGCGGGATTGGACGTGTTGGTGCAGGAGGTGATGGCGGCGATCACCACATCGCCGTCCCGCAGCTTCCGGCCCGTGCCCGTGGAGGGGGAGGATTCGTGCGCCGCTTCGTGCGCCCCGACCGCCGTTCCGCCGCCGCCTTCGTTCTTCAGCCGGTCTTCCTGCACCAGGTCGATGCGCTTGCGGCGGGCATCGGCGAACGGCACCAGGTTGTCGCGGAAATTCTCCTTCACGTCCTGCAGCAGCACGCGGTCCTGCGGGCGCTTGGGGCCGGCCAGCGACGGCTTCACGTCGCCCATGTCGAGATGCAGGGTGGCGCTGTACTCGGCGTGCGGGCTGTCCGGCGTATGCCACAGGCCTTGCGCCTTGGCGTAGGCCTCGACCAGTGCGATCTGTTCTTCGCTGCGACCCGACAGGTGCAGGTAGTTCAGCGATTCCTGGTCGACCGGGAAGATGCCGCAGGTCGCGCCGTATTCCGGCGCCATGTTGCCGATGGTGGCGCGGTCGGCCAGCGGCAGGTGCTGCAGGCCATCGCCGAAGAACTCGACGAACTTGCCGACCACGCCCAGCTTGCGGAGCATCTGGGTGACGGTGAGCACCAGGTCGGTCGCGGTGGCGCCTTCCGGCAGTTTGCCGGTCAGCTTGAAGCCGACCACCTGCGGGATCAGCATCGACGATGGCTGGCCCAGCATCGCGGCTTCCGCCTCGATGCCACCGACGCCCCAGCCCAGCACGCCGATGCCGTTGATCATCGTGGTGTGGCTGTCGGTGCCGAAGACCGTGTCGGGGTAGGCGATGGCCTGGCCGTCCTTCTCGCCGGTCATCACCACGCGGGCGAGGTTCTCCAGGTTCACCTGGTGGACGATGCCGGTGTTCGGCGGCACCACCTTGAAGTTGTCGAACGCCTTCTGGCCCCAGCGCAGGAAGCCGTAGCGTTCCTTGTTGCGCTGGAATTCGATCTTGCCGTTGAGGTCCAGCGCATCCGGGCTGCCGAACACGTCCACCTGCACCGAGTGATCGATGACCAGTTCCGAGGGAATCAGCGGATTGATCTGGTCCGGGCTGCCGCCCAGCTTCACCACGGCGTCGCGCATCGCGGCCAGGTCGACCACGCAGGGCACGCCGGTGAAGTCCTGCAGCACCACGCGCGCCGGCATGAACGCGATCTCTGTATCCGGTTCGGCCTTCGGGTCCCACGTCGCCACAGCCTCGATGTGGTGGGCGGTGACGGTCTCGCCGTCCTCGTGGCGCAGGAGGTTCTCGAGCAGGATCTTCATCGAGTAGGGCAGGCGGGCGATATCGAACCGCTTGCCCAGCGCGGGCAGGCTGGAATAGACGTAACGGCGGCCACCGACTTCGAGGTCGGCGCGCGTGGAAAAGGTATCGGTCATGCGGAAGCTCCTGTCGCGGGTTGCTAGCGGTGACGCGGTCGGGCTGGTCGTGGCGGGCATGCGTGGATGTGCAGGCATCCTGGTTGCTGCGGGGTGATGCAGAGCGGCGCCCGGTCGATGCGCGCCGCCGCTTCGGGGCGACCAGTGTAGGCCGGCCGGTGTGGCGGGCGTGTCATCGGTCGGGCAAGCCTCACGGGTTCTGCCAGGTGTTCTTGAGCATCTGCAGGAACCGCTCGGCGGCGGGCGAGAGCATCGCGCCACGCCTGCGCACGATGCCGATTGTACGTGACACCACGGGGGGCGCGATCTCGCGGGTCACCAGAATGGAGTGTTCCTGCTGCGGCGTGGCCATCCGTGGCAGCACCGAAATGCCGACGCCCGCTTCGACCAGGCCGAGCGAGGTCGACAGGTGCGTCACCTCGTAGAACCAGCTGAGCTTGAGGTTCTCGCGCGCGAGCGCGCCATCGAGCAGGGTGCGGTTGCCGCTGGTGCGATGCACGGTGATCAAGGGGTGCTGGGCAATGTCGTGCCAGGTCACGCGGCGCTTGGTCGCCAGCGGATGATCGCGCCGGCAGGCGAGTACGAAGGGATCTTCGACCAGCGAGTCGAATTCAAGCTCGGGATCGGACGCGCCCATGAAGTTGATGCCGAACTCCACCTCGCCGCGTTCGACGGCCTGCAGACCTTCGGTAGCCGGGATATCGAGGATGCGGAAGCGGACGCTGGGATGGTCCTCGTGGAAGCGCGCGATGACGCTCGGCAGGAAGTAGAACGCTGCGGTCGGCAGGCAGGCGATGGTGACCTGGCTGCCGCGGCCGTCATCGACGCCGCGCGAGGCGAACAGCGAGCCGTCGAACTCCTCGATCATGCGGCGCACCAGCGGCAGCAGGTTCTGCCCGACGGCGGTCGGCGCGACGCTGCGCGTGGTGCGTTCCAGCAGCGGCGCGCCGACCGCGCTTTCCAGTTTCTGGATGCGCCGGCTCAGCGCCGGCTGCGAGACGTGCAGGGCCTCGGCGGCGCGATGGAAGCTGCGGGTCTCGGCGACGAGCAGGAAAGCGCGCAGATCGAGGATTTCGCAATTAATGCTCATAACGTATCAATTCTCCGAAAATTAGCATTTCACAGATCAATTCAGGTCATGCCAGTATCGCAACGAATCGATTAATTGATTCGATATTCATATCAATCTGCGGCCCTTATGTCCAACGATCTCTTCAGCGTTCCCTGTGTCCTGATGCGTGGCGGCAGCTCGAAAGGGCCGTTCTTCCGTGCGTCGGACCTGCCGGCGGATCCCGCCGAGCGGGATCGCCTGCTGCTGGAGATCATGGGCGCCGGGCATCCGCTGCAGATCGACGGCATCGGTGGCGGCAATGCGCTGTCGAGCAAGGTCGCCATTGTCGGCCCACCGACCCGGGCCGACGCCGACATCGATTACCTGTTCGCCCAGGTACGCCTCGACCGCCAGCTGGTCGACACCATGCCCAACTGCGGCAACATGCTGGCCGCAGTGGGTCCGTTCGCGATCGAGTCGGGCATGGTCGCCGCCGGCGATCCCCGGACCGAGGTGCGCATCCACAACGTCAATACCGGCAAGGTGATCCTGGCCACCGTGGAGACCCCGCAGGGTCGCGTGCACTACCGCGGCGAGACCGCGATCGCCGGCGCCCCGGGCACCGCGGCGCCGATCTCGCTGGCGTTCCTCGACGCCGCCGGCGCCCGAACTGGCAAACTGTTGCCTACCGGCGAAGCCAGCGAATGGATCGATGGCGTCGAGGTGAGCTGCATCGACTGCGCGATGCCGATGGTGATGCTCGAGGGTGCGGCCCTGGGCGTGACCGATTCGGAGTCGGTGGCCGAACTCAACGCGAACACCGGGATGCTGGCCCGTCTGGAACGGATCCGCATCGAGGCCGGGCGCAGGATGGGCATCGCCGATGCGGCCGATCGCGTCATCCCCAAGCCCGTGCTGCTGCTGCCGCCCCGGGCGGGCGGCGTGCTGCAGGTGCGCTATTTCATGCCCCACCAGTGCCACAGCGCGCTGGCGATTACCGGTGCGGTCGGTATCTCGACCGCGTGCGTCACCGACGGAACGGTGGCGCAGCGCATGGCAGGCAGCCTCTCGCTGCCCGGCAGCGTGCGGCTTGAACACCCGAGCGGTTGCCTGGACGTGGCACTGCACAGACCCGCAATGGATGCCCCGATCGTCGCCAGCGTCGTGCGGACCGCACGGCGGCTGTTCGAGGGCCGCGTCTTCGCCAGCACGGATCCGCGGCGCAACGCACAAACGCCATGGAGTTCGGCTGCGTGAACTGAAAGAGTCGGGCAGCCGCCCGGTCCAACGCCATCACCATCCTGGGAGGGATCGATGTACAAGCGTCTCATCACCGCCGTGCTTGCGGCGGCCATCGTGTGTGCTGCCGGTTGCAGTGGCAGCCACGGGCCTGCTGAAGCCGAGTCGGTACGCATCAGCGTCGGCTCGTACAACCTCAACAACCTGCCGTTCTTCATCGCCGATGCCAACGGGTATTTCGAAGACGTGGGCCTGAAGGTCCAGACCGAGAACTTCGCCCAGGGCGGCTCCAAGGTGCTGCAGGCACTGGTCGCCGGCTCCACCGATGTCGCGGTCGGCTTCTACGACCACACCATCCAGATGCAGGCCAAGCAGAAGGATGTCGTCGCGTTCGTGCTGCTGTCGCGCAACTCCGGGCTGGTGCTGGCCGGTCGTCCCGACAGCACGTTCGATCCGGCCAATCCGGCATCGATCCGCGGCATGAAGGTCGGCATCACCGCGCCCGGCTCGTCGTCCGACTTCTTCATCCGTCACTACCTCGCGCGCAACAACATCCCGGTCGACGACATTTCTATCATCGGCGTCGGCTCGGGCGCGGCTGCGGTCGCGGCGTTGCAGCAGAGCAAGATCGACCTGCTGGTGAATTACGACCCGGCCGGCACGCTGCTCGTCGAGCGTGGCGTCGGCAAGATCCTCATCGATGCGCGCAGCGATGAGGGGGCGCGCGAAGTCTATGGCGGCATCTATCCGACCTCGGTGATGTATGCGCAGCGGTCGTTCCTCGACAAGCGCCCCGAAGCGGTCGAGAAGATCGTGCGCGCCGAACGCATGGCGCTGGCGTTCATCGCCGACCACACCTCGGCGGAAGTCGTGGCTGCACTGCCGGACAAGTACATTTCCGGCGACCGCGACACCTATGCCAAGGCGGTCGAACAGGCCCGTGCGATCTTCACCCGCGACGGCCGGTTCGAGCCGAAGGACCTGGAAACGCCGCTGCTCGTGCTGCGCGAGTTCAACACCGATGTCGCCAATGCCGACATCGATCTCGAGAAGACCTACACCAACGCATTCGTCGACCGCGTCGCCGCGGACGCGAAGCAGTAAGGAGGTTCCATGGCTATCGCCAGTGTTACCCGCATCCGGGACGAAGTCCCGATACCGACCCCGTCGCGTTCGATGGTATCGGTCGATAACGTCACGATGTCCTTCGGTGATTTCACTGCGGTGCGCGACGTCGACATCGACGTCGCCGACGGCGAGTTCGTCGCCATCGTCGGACCGACCGGCTGTGGCAAGAGCACCATCCTGAATGCCGTCGCCGGCCTGCTGGGTCCGACCAAGGGCGGCATCCGCATCGACGGCAAGCCGGTCAGCGGCGTGCAGGAATCGGTGGGCTACCTGTTCCAGCAGGACGCGCTGTTGCCATGGAAGACGGCCCTCCAGAATGTCGAACTCGGTTTGCGCTTCCGTGGCGTCGACACGAAAGAACGCGAGCAGCGCGCGCATGCCTGGCTGGCGAAGGTCGGCCTCAAGGGCTTCGAGCACCGCTATCCGCACCAGTTGTCGGGTGGCCAGCGCAAACGCGTGCAGATGGCGCAGGCCCTCATCGTCGAACCCAAGGTGATACTGATGGACGAGCCGTTCTCCGCGCTCGACATCCATACCCGCCATCTGATGCAGAACGAACTGCTGCGACTGTGGCAGGAAGACCGTCGCGCGGTGATGTTGATCACGCATGACCTCGAAGAGGCGATCGCGCTCGGCGACCGTGTCGTCGTGCTGTCCTCCGGTCCGTCGAGCCGGGTGGTCGAAAGCTTCCAGGTGGACCTGGAGCGGCCGCGCAATGTCGCGGAAATCAAACTCGACCAGCGGTTCACCGACCTCTATCGCGATATCTGGGCCTGCCTGCGCGGCGAAGTGGAGAAGAGCTATGCACGCCAAGACTGACCGCATCATCCAGATCATGCTCGTCGTCGGCGTGTTCGGCGGCTGGCAGGCCGGCGTGTCGGCCGGCCTCATCGATCCGTTCTTCTTTCCGGCGCCATGGGAAATCGTCCGGCAGATGGTCACGTGGTTGCTGGACACCAGCTTCTACAAGCATGTCTCCATCACCCTGACCGAAACGGTGCTGGGCTATGTGATCGGCACCGCACTCGGCGTCACCGGTGGCGTCTGGCTTGGCCTGAGTCGGCGTTCGGCACGGATCCTCGATCCTTTCATCAAGGGTTTCAATGCGATTCCACGCGTGGTGCTGGCACCGATCTTCGTGCTGTGGCTCGGCCTGGGCCTGTGGTCGAAGGTCGCGCTGGCGGTGACGCTTGTGTTCTTCGTCACGTTTTTCAACGCCATGCAGGGCGTGCGCGAGGTGAACCCGGTAGTGCTGGCGAATGCACGCATCCTCGGCGCGAATCGTCGTGACCTGCTGCGTCATGTGTACTTCCCGGCAGCCGCGAGCTGGATCCTGTCCTCGCTGCGCACGTCGGTTGGCTTCGCGGTGGTCGGCGCGATCATCGGCGAGTACCTCGGTGCGTCCGCAGGTCTGGGCTATCTGATCGCGCAGGCCGAAGGCAACTTCAATGCGGTCGGCGTGTTCGCCGGCATCATCATCCTGGCGGGCTTCGTGTTGATCATCGATTTCTTTCTCGACATCGCCGAGAACCGCTTGATTACCTGGCGTCCCAACGCCTCGCGCGAAGCCACGAGTTGACGACCGGCGTTCCGGCGTGCGCTGCGCCGGGACGTCTTCGACACCCGTCCCCCACGTCCGGGTGCGCTTCCGCGCCGGTACCCCCTCGTCGGCACCGGCGCCTTCCTTCCGAATTTCTGCCCGTCGCCCGCCGGCGGGCCTGTCTGCGGCCGCCTGCAGCGAGGGCGTGCCGTGCCTGGAGATTGCACGATGCGCATGTCGTTCCGCCCCCGTCCCACCGCACTGGCCGTTGGCCTGCTGCTGGCTTCGTCCACCGCCTCCGCACAGACCGCGCCGAGCGAACTGGAAACGCTGGTTCGCCAGCAGGCCGAACAGATCCGCCAGCTCGAAGCGCGCCTGGCGGCGCTCGAAACCGGCACGCCACCGGTCGCCGCACAGGCGCCGGCTGCCGCCGATCCTGCGCTCGTCGAGCGCATCGCCAAGGTCGAAGCCGCGCAGGCCAAGGCGCCAGCGGTCAGCTGGTCCAAGGGCGCGCCGCAGTTCACCAGCAGCGACGGCCAGACCACGTTCCGGCCGCGAGGCCGCGTCTTCGTCGACGCCTCCAGCACCCGCGGCTCGGACTTCGACGCGCGCAACATCACCGGCACGGAGATCCGCTCGGTGCGCCTGGGCGTCGAAGGCAGCTACGGCAAACTCGGTTACGCGGTCGAGGGCGATTTCGCCGACAACGGCGTGGCCTGGAAATCGGCCTACGCGACCATCGGCCACACCGCGTTCGGGCGCGAGGCGGACCTCACCATCGGCAACCGGCTCAACGACCGCGGTATCGACGGTTCCAGCAGCACCGCCAATACGCCGTTCCAGGACCGCAACGTGGTCGGCACCCAGGTCCTGCCGCAGCGCGGCCTGTTCGGCGTTGGTCTGACCGAGCGCGTCTACGGTGACAACTGGCACGGCAGCCTCTCGGTCGCCGGCAACGACCTCAACAACGTCGGCGACAGCAACGATTCGATGACCGTCGCCGGCCGCGCGCACTGGAATCCGGTGAAGGGCGAGGGTCGCCTGCTGCATCTCGGTGCCTGGGGCTTTTACGAGGACATCGCACCCAACAGCACTGGCGTGTTCCGCAGTTCGGCGATTTCAGGGCATCTCAACGATCTGGTGAAGATCGCGCCCGGCACGCTCAACGGCGCCACCCACGGCCACGGCTACGGGGTCGAACTGCTCGGCGTGCGCGGCCCGTTCTGGGGCTATGGCGAGTGGGGCACGCGCGAAGTGTCGGGGCTCGGTGGTGGTGGCCGCTATGCGGTGACCCACGATGCCTGGGCGCTCTCGGCTGGCTGGTTCCTGTCCGGCGCCACCCCGTCGTTCGCGGCGAAGACCGGCACCTGGAGCCGGGTGAAGATCGCGCGTCCCGTCACTGCCGGTGGCCCTGGGGCCTGGGAGCTCAAGGCCCGCTACGAGAACGTGGACTACGCCGAGCTGCCTACGGGCGGTACCGGGGACGCGCTGACCGCCGGCGTGAACTGGTATCTCAACGATTTCAGCCGGGTCATGCTCGATGTGGTGCGTTGGGAGACCGACAACCGCAGTGGCGCCTACCGCGGCGAGGACCGCGGCACCACGTTCAACGCCCGCTTCCAGCTGGCGTTCTGACGGCCCCGTCCAGCGTCATCGCGATTCGAACGGGCCGGGTTCGCATGAATCCGGCCCGTCGCGTTGTTGGCCTGAGGCTTGAGTATGTTTGTTCAGGTACGTATAATTCGCGCATACTTTCCGGAGGTCCCCGATGGAAGCCACCGTCGCCGAGCGCGGCCAGATCACCTTGCCGAAAGCCGTCCGTGATGCGCTGGGCCTGAGCAAGGGCAGCGTGCTGAAGGTCGAACTGGAAGGTAGCCGCATCGTGTTGCGGAAGAGCGTCGACGACGCGATTTCGCGCGTGCGCGGCAAGTTCGCCCTCGACGCCGACGGTGCGCCGAACGAATGATCGCCGTCGACGCCCCTGTCCTGATCGAGCTGTTGACCGATGGCGCGCGCGCCGATGCGGTCGAAGCCGGCCTGCGCCAGAGTCTCGGCAGTGGCCGCGTGGTCGTCTGCGATGCCGCACTGGCGCAGCTCTGCGCCTCATTGCGCAACGGCGCCGATGCGCTGGCGGCGCTGGAGGAGATGGGCGTGCATTTCAATCCCGTCGAAGCCAAGTCCGCGCTGCGCGCCGGCGAAATGCAGCGCCGGCATCGCCAGCGCGATGGCGAGGCAAGGCCGATCGCGGACTTCCTGGTCGGCGCGCATGCGCTGCTGCAGTGCGACGGGCTGATCACCTTCGACACCGCCTTCCATCGCGACTACTTCAAGGGCCTGAAACTCATCGTGCCCGCCACCGAATAAGCCTCAACCGTTTTCCTTTCCACCGCACCATCGAACGACCGGAGCCACCCATGTTGGAAGCCTATCGCCACCACGTAGCCGAGCGCGCCGCGCTGGGCATTCCGCCGCTGCCGCTGTCGGCCCAGCAGACGGCCGAGGTCATCGAACTGCTGAAGAGCCCGCCGGCCGGTGAAGAGGATTTCCTGGTCGACCTGATCACGCACCGCGTGCCGGCCGGCGTGGACGATGCCGCCAAGGTCAAGGCGTCCTACCTGGCCGCCGTCGCGTTCGGCACCGAGAAGACCGCGCTGTTGTCCCCGAAGCGCGCCACCGAACTGCTGGGCACCATGCTGGGTGGCTACAACATCCATCCGCTGATCGAGTTGCTGGACAACGCCGAGCTTGGCGCCACCGCCGCGGAAGGCCTGAAGCACACGCTGCTGATGTTCGACAGCTTCCATGACGTGCAGGAAAAGGCCGAGAAGGGCAACGCGCACGCGCAGGGCGTGCTGCAGAGCTGGGCCGACGCGGAATGGTTCACCAGCAAGCCGGAAGTGCCGCAGTCGCTGACTATCACCGTGTTCAAGGTGCCGGGCGAGACCAACACCGACGACCTGTCGCCGGCGCCTGATGCCACCACGCGCCCGGACATCCCGATGCACGCGCTGGCGATGCTGAAGAACAAGCGCCCGGACGCCCCGTTCGTGCCGGAAGAAGACGGCAAGCGCGGCCCGATCGCCGAGATTCTGTCGCTGAAAGACAAGGGCCATCTGGTCGCCTACGTCGGTGACGTCGTCGGCACCGGTTCGTCACGCAAGTCGGCGACCAACAGCGTGCTGTGGTTCACCGGACAGGACATCCCGTTCATCCCGAACAAGCGCTTCGGCGGCGTGTGCCTTGGTTCCAAGATCGCGCCGATCTTCTACAACACCATGGAGGACGCCGGCGCGCTGCCGATCGAACTCGATGTGTCGCAGATGAACCATGGCGATGTGGTCGAACTGCGCCCGTACGACGGCAAGGCGCTGAAGAACGGGCAGGTGATCGCCGAGTTCCAGGTGAAGTCGGACGTGCTGTTCGACGAAGTGCGTGCCGGTGGCCGCATCCCGCTGATCGTCGGTCGCGGCCTGACGGCCAAGGCGCGCGAAGCGCTGAAGCTGCCGGCGACGGAGCTGTTCCGCCAGCCGCAGCAGCCGGTCGACAGCGGCAAGGGCTTCTCGCTGGCGCAGAAGATGGTCGGCCGCGCCTGCGGCCTGCCGGAAGGGCAGGGCGTGCGTCCGGGCACCTATTGCGAGCCGAAGATGACCTCGGTGGGTTCGCAGGACACCACAGGCCCGATGACCCGCGACGAGCTGAAGGATCTGGCCTGCCTCGGTTTCAGTGCCGACCTGGTGATGCAGTCGTTCTGCCACACCGCTGCCTATCCGAAGCCGGTGGACGTGAAGACGCACCACACGCTGCCGGAGTTCATCTCCACCCGCGGCGGCATCTCGCTGCGTCCGGGCGACGGCGTGATCCACAGCTGGCTCAACCGCATGCTGATGCCCGACACCGTCGGCACCGGCGGCGATTCGCACACGCGCTTCCCGGTCGGCATCTCGTTCCCAGCAGGTTCTGGTCTGGTCGCATTCGCCGCCGCCACCGGCGTGATGCCGCTGGACATGCCGGAGTCGGTGCTGGTCCGTTTCAAGGGCGAACTGCAGCCGGGCGTGACGCTGCGCGACCTGGTCAACGCGATCCCGTACTACGCGCTCAAGTCCGGTCTGCTGACCGTGGCCAAGGCGGGCAAGAAGAACATCTTCTCCGGCCGCATCCTCGAGATCGAAGGCCTGCCGGACCTGAAGGTTGAGCAGGCATTCGAGCTGTCCGACGCCTCGGCTGAGCGTTCGGCCGCCGGCTGCACCGTGCGCCTGAACAAGGAGCCGATCATCGAATACCTCACCAGCAACATCACGCTGCTGAAGTGGATGATCGCCGAAGGCTACGCCGACGCCCGTTCGCTGGCCCGCCGCATCAAGAAGATGGAAGCCTGGCTGGCCGACCCGCAGCTGCTTGAGCCGGATGCCGACGCCGAATACGCCGCCATCATCGACATCGACCTGGCCGACGTGCACGAGCCGCTGCTGGCCTGCCCGAACGATCCGGACGACGTGAAGACGCTGTCCGAAGTCGCCGGCACCGTGATCGACGAAGTGTTCATCGGCTCGTGCATGACCAACATCGGCCACTTCCGCGCTGCCGCCAAGCTGCTGGAAGGCAAGCGCGACATCCCGACGCGCCTGTGGGTCGCGCCGCCGACCAAGATGGATGCCTCGGAGCTGACCAAGGAAGGCGTCTACGGCACGTTCGGCACCGCCGGCGCGCGCATGGAAATGCCGGGCTGCTCGCTGTGCATGGGCAACCAGGCGCAGGTGCGCGAGGGCGCGACGGTGTTCTCCACCTCGACCCGCAACTTCCCGAACCGCCTGGGCCGCAATTCCAACGTGTTCCTGGGCTCGGCCGAGCTGGCTGCCATCTGCTCGCGCCTGGGCAAGATCCCGACCAAGGCCGAGTACATGGCCGATATCGGCGTGATCAACGAGAAGGGCGCCGAGATCTACCGCTACATGAACTTCGACCAGATCGAGGAGTACCAGGACGTGGCGAAGACCGTCGCGGCCTGATCGGCGGGTGGAAACGAAAAGGCCCGGCAATGCCGGGCCTTTTCTCTCTTGCGCGCGCCGTCAGGACAACCAGTCTTCCACCGCGTCCAGCATCTGCCGGCGGCTGAAGACGAAGTCCCACATCGTGCCGCCCATCTGGCGCCACAGGACCGCCGAGCGCACGGCGGCGAGCAGGATCGCGCGGATCTCCGCGACCACGCCAGGCTGCCCGAGGTAATGCGGGTTGCCCTGGACCATCACGCGTGGGCGCAGGTGGCTGATGGTGTCGGCGTACAGGCCGCCGAGCGACGAGAGGACGTCGGGGTGCGCGCTGCCCTGCTGTTCCGCGCGTGGGGCGATCTCCGCCAGGCCGCGTGTCACGGCGTGCACCGTGTCGTCTTCGCGGACGAACCGGCGCTCGAGTTGCAGCACCGACATGGCCAGGCGGGGCAGGCCATCGTCCTGCGCCTCTTTCGCCAGATAGCCGCGCAGGACGCGCAGGCCCGGTGTGATGTCGCCCACGCGGCCGTATACGGCCAGCGGCGTCGACGCGTCGATGCGGAACACACTGTCCAGCACGGCCTGCACGGCGGCACCTTCGGACTGGCCGGTGTCGGCGATGCGGCGCACCTGGTGGAGGGCCTGCGCCAGCCCGGCAAGGGCCAGCACGCGGTCGGAATATCGATTGCTCAAGCTGCTTGCTCCGCAAGTTTCATTTCAAGGGGTGCATCCGTCCGTGCGATGACGGCGCCACCCAGGCATTCGTCGCCAGCGTAGAGGACCAGCGACTGTCCCGGCGTGACGGCGCGTTGCGGCTGCAGGAACCGCACCGACACGCTGCCATCCTCGCGGACGTCCACCTCGCAGGCTTCGTCGGGCTGGCGGTAGCGTGTCTGCGCCGTGCAGCTGAAGCGATCCGCAGGCGGATGGCCGGCGATCCAGTGGGCGTCTTCGGTCCACAGCCGCGTGGACATCAGGTAAGGACTCTGCGTGTCCTGGTCGACGTACAGCACGTTGCTGGCGACATCCTTGCCGACGACGTACCACGGTGCCTGTGGACGGCCGCGCACGCCGCCGATCTGCAGGCCTTCGCGCTGGCCCAGGGTGAAATAGAACACGCCCGGATGCTCGCCGATCACCTGGCCCTGCGGATCGCGCATCTCACCCGTGCGCGCAGGCAGGTAGCGCCCGAGGAACTCGCGGAAATCGCGCTCGCCGATGAAGCAGATGCCGGTGGAATCCTTCTTGTCGTGGGTCTGCAATCCCGCCTCGCGCGCCATGCGGCGCAGGTCGGTCTTCTGCAGCTCACCGATCGGGAACAGCGTCGCCGACAGCTGCGCCTGGCCCAGCTGGTGCAGGAAATAGCTTTGGTCCTTGCCGCGGTCCACACCGCGCAGCAGCCGCCAGCGGCCGCCCTGCCGGTCCACGCGGGCGTAGTGGCCGGTGGCGATCTTCTCGGCGCCCAGTTCCCGGGCCGCGTCGAGGAAATGCTTGAACTTCACTTCGCGATTGCACAGCACGTCCGGATTCGGCGTGCGGCCGGCGGCGTACTCGGCAAGGAAGTGTTCGAACACGCCCTTCCAGTACTCGCCCGAGAAATCGCGGAAGTGGAAGGGGATACCCAGACGGCCGCAGACCGCGACCGCATCGCGCCGGTCGTCCTCAGAGCGGCAATCGCCGCTGCCATCGTCGGCCCAGTTCTGCATGAAGAGTCCCGCGACAGGTTCACCCTGCTGCACCAACTGCAGGGCCGCGACCGACGAATCCACGCCACCGGAAATACCCACGACGATGCGCGGCGCACTCATGCGATCTGCTGCAGCGTGGACAGCGGAGAGCGGCGACCCGACAGGTAGTCCTGCACGACCTGCCATACCAGCGGACTGCGGTGCCGGTCGGACTGGGCCTGCAGTTCGGCTGGGGTCAGCCACAGCGCCTGGACGATGCCGTCATCGAGTGGCCGCTCGGGCAAATGCCGCACCGGATCGGCGGCAAACGCGAAGCGCAGGTAGTGGCGCCCCGTTTCCGCCTTCCACTGGTAGGCACCGATGAATGCCGTGGGCGCGACCTCCCAGCCGGTTTCCTCCAGGGTCTCGCGGCGGGCGGCTTCCAGCAGGCTCTCGTCCGGCTCCAGGTGGCCGGCGGGCTGGTTGAACACCAGTCGGCCCTGCGCACGCTCTTCCACCATCAGCAGCCGGCCGTCATGGACGACCACCGTGGCCACGGTGACGTCCGGTTGCCAGAAGCGTCCTTCGCGGTAGCTCACTTACAGCTCGTCCTTGTCGCCGGAGAGTTGGATCTCCTGGTTGTCCGCCGTTTCCGACGCGATGTCCATGGCCGCTTCCAGCGCCGCCGCATCCACACTGTCGGGCAGCTTGATGACGAAATACAGCACGTCGCCCGAAATCTCCCAGCTGCCGATCTTCTTGCTGCGGCTGTCGGCGAGTAGCGCCAGCGCCTTGCTGCCGTCGATCCCGTCCGCCGCCACGCGACCGGCGGGCGAGAAGACTTCGCGCACGCTGATGCCATTGACCTGTTCGGCACGGCCGGAAACGAACACCAGCTGTGTGCGGTTTTCCTGCTTGTAGGAATACGTGACCTTGTAGTCGCCGTCCTCGTCCACCTCGAACTGGATGCCGCGGGCCTTCAACCGGGCATCCACCGAGGCATCGGCGGCATGCGCCGGCATGGCGAGGGCGGCGGTGCACAGCAGCAGGGCGGCAGGCAGTCGGAACGGCATCGGTTTCATGGGCGGCTCGTGGAGGAGGGATGGCGCATTGTGGCCGGCGTCACGCATGGCGTCCATGCGTGCAAAGGCGGCGGGCGCATATAATTGGCGCATGCCCCGCAAGAACGAAAACGAACGCGACCACGGCCTGATGGTGGAGACCAGCCGGCCCGAGGTCGCACCGCCGCCCCTGTACCAGGTCCTGCTGCTCAACGACGATTACACCCCGATGGATTTCGTGGTGACGGTGCTGCAGCAGTTTTTCGTCATGGACCTGGAGAAGGCCACCCAGGTCATGCTGCACGTGCATACCCGCGGTCGCGGCGTCTGCGGGGTGTACACCCGCGAGGTGGCCGAATCCAAGGTGGCCCAGGTCAACGAGTTTTCCCGTATGAACCAGCATCCCCTGCTGTGCACGATGGAGAAGTCCTGACGGGGACCGGCGCAGGGATGCCGGACGGATACGGGGGTGGGGGCATCGCCGCAGGGAACAAGGCAACGATCCCTGAACACTGAAATCCGGTAGGGTGATGGAAAACCGCCCGCCAAGCCGCATATTGTCGGCATAGGCCCCGGAGGCAACCATGTTCAGCAAAGATCTCGAGCAGACCATCGGCCAGTGCTACAAGCGCGCCCGTGAAGCTCGGCACGAATTCATGACCGTCGAGCACCTGCTGCTCGCCCTGCTCGAAAATCCCTCGGCGCAAGCCGTCCTGAAGGCGACGGGCGCCGACGCCCATCGCCTGCGCGCCGACCTGGAGCAGGCCATCGAGGCCTCGGTATCGCGGCTGGCGGAAGACGATGGCCGCGACACGCAGCCGACGCTCGGCTTCCAGCGCGTCCTGCAGCGCGCCGTCTACCACGTGCAGTCCTCGGGCAAGAAAGAGGTTACCGGCGCCAACGTACTCGTCGCGATCTTTGGCGAGAAGGACTCGCACGCCGTCTACTTCCTCAACCAGCAGGACGTGACCCGTCTCGACATCGTCAATTACCTGTCGCATGGCATCGCCAAGCAGGGCGAGGAGAACGATGCCGTCGGACAGCCGGAGAGCGAGGGCAAGGCCGAGGGTGGGGAAGGCGAGGGCAAGGGCGATGCCCTGACCGAGTTCGCCAGCAACCTGAACGACATGGCGCGCCAGGGCCGGATCGATCCCCTGGTGGGTCGCGGCGACGAAATCGAACGGACCATCCAGGTCCTGTGCCGCCGCCGCAAGAACAACCCGCTGTATGTGGGCGAGGCCGGCGTGGGCAAGACGGCGCTGGCCGAGGGCCTGGCCAAGCGCATCGTGGAAGGTGAGGTGCCGGACGTGCTGCTGGACGCGGTCATCTATTCGCTGGACCTCGGTGCGCTGGTGGCCGGGACCAAGTATCGCGGCGATTTCGAGAAGCGCCTGAAAGGCGTGCTGGCGTCGATCAAGAAGATCCCCGGCGCCATCCTGTTCGTCGACGAAATCCACACGATCATTGGTGCCGGATCGGCCAGCGGCGGCACGATGGACGCGTCGAACCTGATCAAGCCGGCGCTGGCGTCGGGTGAGTTGCGCTGCATCGGTTCGACCACGTTCCAGGAGTACCGCGGCATCTTCGAGAAGGACCGTGCGCTGGCGCGCCGCTTCCAGAAGATCGACATCGTCGAACCGACCGTGGGCGAGACCTACGAGATCCTCCAGGGCCTGAAGCCGAAGTACGAATCGCATCACGGCGTGACCTATGCCGACGATGCGTTGCAGGCGGCGGTGGACCTGTCGGTGAAGCACATCGGCGATCGCCTGCTGCCTGACAAGGCCATCGACGTCATCGACGAAGCCGGCGCACGCCAGCGCCTGTTGCCGGAAGGCGCGCGCAAGGAACTGATCGACGTCGAAGAGATCGAGACGATCGTCGCCAAGATGGCACGCATCCCTGCGAAGCAGGTGTCCTCGTCCGACAAGGACGTGCTGCAGCACCTGGAGCGCAACCTGAAGATGGTCATCTTCGGGCAGGACCCGGCGATCGAAACACTGGCTTCGTCGATCAAGCTGGCACGCAGCGGTCTGGCCAATCCGGAGAAGCCGATCGGCAATTTCCTGTTCGCCGGACCCACCGGCGTCGGCAAGACCGAGGTGACCAAGCAACTGGCGTTGCAACTGGGCATCGAACTGGTGCGCTTCGACATGTCCGAGTACATGGAGCCGCATTCGGTCAGCCGCCTGATCGGCGCGCCTCCGGGTTACGTCGGCTTCGACCAGGGCGGCCTGCTGACGGAGAAGATCGTCAAGACACCGCATTGCGTGTTGCTGCTCGACGAGGTGGAGAAGGCGCACCCGGACATCTTCAACATCCTGCTGCAGGTCATGGACCGCGGCGTGCTGACGGATACCAACGGTCGCGAAGCGAACTTCAAGAACGTCATCCTGGTGATGACCACCAATGCGGGTGCCGCGCAGGCGTCGCGCCGCACCATCGGCTTCACGCAGCAGGATCATTCGACGGACGCGATGGAAGTGATCCGCCGCAGTTTCACCCCGGAGTTCCGCAACCGCCTGGATGCCATCGTGCAGTTCCAGGGCCTCGGCTTCGATCACATCCTGCGGGTGGTGGACAAGTTCGTGATCGAACTGGAAATGCTGCTGCAGGAAAAGCACGTCAGCCTGTCGGCCACGCCGGCGGCGCGCGACTGGCTGGCCCAGCACGGTTTCGACCCGCTGATGGGCGCACGGCCGATGGCCCGCCTGATCCAGGACAAGGTGAAGCGTCCGCTTGCCGACGAGTTGCTGTTCGGCAAGCTGGTCGACGGCGGCCGCGTCAGCATCGATGTCCGCGATGGCGAACTGATGGTCGACGCGCAGGCGGAGCCGGAGCGGTTGCTGCCGGCGACGGTAGCGTGATCTCCCGTTGCCCGTAGTCGGTTGAAACGAAAAGGCGGCCCAATGGCCGCCTTTTCACTTAGCCCGTACCCGTTCAGCGCGACGCACGCTTCTTGCGTTTGGCGAATTCATCGGCTGTCATCGTCTCCACCGATGCGACGCGGCAGGTGTCGCGCGAGGTTCTGACCCGTGTGTCGACTGCGCAGAGGCGGTTGGGCTGGCCGCCCGTGCTGATGTCGATGCGTGGCGTGATCAGGATGGAGTCGCAACTGTGCTGGAATGCGACCTTGTAATGGTCATCCCCGTTGCGGAGAAAGAACTGCTGGCCTCCACCGGCACGCACGATCTCCTGATCGTTTCCCAGGTCCACGCAGTCGGTAATGGCATCGCCGGCGAAAGCGGCCACGGGGGCAATGGCCAACGCCAGCGTCAGCAAGGTTGAAGGGGCGCGAAGGAGGCTCATGGTGGCTTTTTTCCGGTCTGCGCCCGGGAGTGGACGCTGCGCCATGCTGAAGCCCGCACGCTTCACGCCGAATCTGCCTTAGGTCGGCGTGACTACCGGCCCGGTGCCGGTAGTCATGGAGCGGGGCATGCATCCATAACGAGAAAAGCGGCCAATGGCCGCTTTTCAATCAATCGCTTGTCAAGCTTATTTCATGCGATAGGTGATTCGACCCTTCGTGAGGTCGTAGGGGGTCATTTCGACCTTCACCTTGTCGCCGGTCAGGATGCGGATGTAGTTCTTGCGCATGCGGCCGGAGATGTGGGCGATGATTTCGTGCCCGTTTTCCAGCTTGACCCGGAACATGGTGTTGGGCAGCGTCTCGGCAACGGTGCCTTCGAATTCAATGGAATCGTCTTTCGACATGTATGCCTGTGCTGTGCCGCAAGGGATGGCGGGTGCCATGAAGCCGCGCATTGTACGCCAGCTACGCCCCGGGTGCAAAAATTCCGTTATGGCGCCGGGGCTTGCGACAGCGAACTGGCGGCCAGCGCGCCGAATCTCCCGGTCCAGGCACCTTCCGTGGGGGGCAGGTCGACCAGGCCGGCGACCTGCTCCAGGAAGGTCTCGCGGGGTACGAGGCTCCCACCCAGCGAATGCAGGTGGTCGTTCTCCACCTGTGCGTCGATCAACGGCCAGCCCCATTCGCGCAGGCGCACGGCGAGCGCAGCGAGCGCGACCTTCGATCCACCGGAGCGGCCACTGAACATGCTTTCGCCGAAGAACATCCGGCCAATCGCCACCCCGTAGATGCCGCCTACCAGGTCGCCACCGTCGAAGACCTCGACCGAATGCGCGTGCCCCTGCCGATGCAGGTCGATGTAGGCCTGCCGCATGCCCGAGGTGATCCAGGTGCCGTGCTGCCCCGGTCGCGGCGCCAGTGCACAGGCGCTGATGACCTGCTCGAAGCAGGTGTCAGCGCGGATCTGCCAGGTGCTCTGCTTCAGTGCGCGGCGGAAGCGGGACGACAGGCGCACGCAATCGGTGCGGAACACCATGCGGGGGTCGGGCGACCACCACAGCGGCGGCTGCCCCGGCGAAAACCACGGAAAGATGCCGTGCCGGTAAGCATTGAGCAGGCGCGGCAGAGAAAGGTCGCCGCCGATCGCCAACAAACCGTCGGGGTCGCGCATCGCGCTGCCGGCGGGCGGGAAGGGCGCGTGTGGATCGGAGGGAAGGACGAACGGCCGTTGGCGCATGCCGGGATTGTAGGCGGCAACCCGCGGGCGTGACGCAGCGCCTACTCCCGGCGTTTGAACGGTGTGTGCACCCGCAGGGTATCGGCGTAGCGGCGGACGGCTACGGCCTCTTCCGTACACCAGCGCGCCAGCGCCTCCGAGAAGTCCGGGAGCGCGATCCAGTGCCGCGAATGGACCAGGGTCGGCAGGAAGCCGCGCGCGATCTTGTGCTCGCCCTGCGCGCCCGGTTCGAACCGCGTCAGCCCTTCGCGCAGGCAGTAGTCGATGCCCTGGTAGTAGCAGGTCTCGAAGTGCAGTCCCGGTACGCTGGACACCGCGCCCCAGTAGCGACCGTACAGGGTGTCGCCACCGCGCAGGCACAGGGCCCCGGCGATCGTCTGCCCGCGCTGCTCGGCCAGGAACATCACCAGGTTGCGCGGCATCGCCGACGCGAGATGCCGCAGGAACGCGAAGGTCAGCGCGGGCGAGTTGCCATAGTCGTGGAAGGTCTGCCGGTAGAAGTCGAACATGGCCTGCAGGTCGGCCCGGCCTGCCTCGTCGCCATGCACGGTGCGGAACGTCACGCCGGCGCGCTGCACTTTCGCGCGTTCCTGGCGGATGTTCTTGCGGTGCTTGTGGTCGAAGTCGGCCAGGAAGCCGTCGAAGTCGCGCCAATGCCCCGGATTCAGCCAGTGGTACTGCACATCGATGCGCGGCAGCCAGCCGTCGGGAAAGCGGGCGTCCTCCGTCGCCGTGAGGAAGTTGACGTGGGCCGAGGAGAGGCGCTGCCGTGCCGCGTGCTGCTCGATCGCGGCCAGCAGGGCGCCACGATGGTCGTCGTCCATAGCCAGCAGCCGTGGTCCGGTGACCGGCGAGTAGGGCACGCCGCACAGCCACTTCGGGTAGTAGTCGAGTCCGTGCTGCGCGTACGCGTGCGCCCAGGCGTGGTCGAACACGAACTCCCCGTGCGAGTTTCCCTTCAGGTAGCCGGGCGCCGCCGCGACCAACCGGTCTCCGTCCCACAGCGTGGCATGGTGCGGTGTCCAACCCCAGTCTTCGCGCAGGCAACCGTGGGCTTCCAGGCCTTGCAGGAAGGCATGGCAGACGAACGGGTTGCGCCCGTCGTGCAGTGCGTCCCAGGCGGGCGAGGGCACATCGGCGAGCGAGGGAAGGAAGCGGACGTCGGCCATCGGTACCGATGCTACGGACGAAGGTCCAGCAGGTCGATGGTGGGTGGATTGAACAACCGCATCGGCAAGCCGACCTCGCCCGTCCCGACCGTGGTGTAGACCCGCACGCGACCCGCCGGCGTACGCAGGTACTGTTCGCTGCGGTCGAAGCCGTAGCGGCTGGGAATCACCTGCTTGTACAGCCAGGGGATGCGGATCTGGCCACCGTGCGTGTGACCCGCCAGCACCAGCGTGGCCCGGGTGGGATCCAGCCCGATCGCGCTGTCCGGGTTGTGGGTCAGCACGAGGGTGGGAGCGCTGCCAGGCATCACCGGCAGGAATTCTGGATCGTCCTTGCCGGCCCAGCGATCGCCCAACCCGGCCAACCGAAAGCCACGCAGCGTCACCATCCGGCCTTCGATCACCTCGACGTTGTGCGCCGTCAGCGCGGCGCGCAGCTCTACGTCGATGTCTGGCCCCGGCGCCTGCTGGTCATGGTTACCCAGCACCGCATACGCCGGCAGACGCAGCCCGGCAAGCGGCGCGAACATCGCCTGCAACGACGCGCCGTCGGGTTCGTACGTGAAGTCGCCGGCGATCGCCACCGCATCGGCCTGCAGCGTGTTGATTCGGTCCACCAGCCGTTGCAGGTAGGCGGTGTCCTTGTAGACGCCCAGGTGGAGGTCGCTGATCAGCACCAGCCGCGCCGTTGCACCCGTGCCGGACAGCACGGTTTCCTGCACCCGCATGCGCTGCGGCTCGACGAAGCGCGCCCACGCGAACAGCAGGCAGCCCACCAGCATCAGCATGACGAGCCAGCGGCCACGCCGTGTGCGCAGCCGCCACACCAGCCACGCCACGCAGGGCCAGACCAGCCAGCTTCCGTAGAACAGGCCGTGCTTGATCAGCAGCGTGTCCATCCGCGGAGGGGCCGTAGCCCGGCTCAGCCGTCCTTGTCGAGGAACCGCTCCGCGTCCAGCGCCGCCATGCAGCCGAAGCCGGCCGATGTGATGGCCTGGCGGTAGTGCTGGTCGGTGACGTCGCCGGCCGCGAACACGCCCGGGATGGTCGTGGACGTCGCATTGCCCTCGATGCCGGAGCGGATCTTCAGGTAGCCGTTGCTCATGTCCAACTGGCCTTCGAACAGACCGGTGTTGGGGGTATGGCCGATGGCGACGAAGAAACCATGTACATCGATGTCGCGCGTGCCGCCGTCCTGCACCGACCTCACCCGGATGCCGGTGACGCCGGCATCGTTGCCCAGTACTTCGTCGACGGTGTGGTGCCACACCGGCTCGATCTTGCTGGCCTGGATCTTGGCGAACAGCTTGTCCTGCATGATCTTCTCGGCGCGCAGCGTGTCGCGGCGATGCACCAGGTAGACCTTGCGGGCGATGTTGGACAGGTACAGGGCTTCTTCCACGGCGGTGTTGCCGCCGCCGATCACCGCCACGTCCTGGTCACGGTAGAAGAAGCCGTCGCAGGTCGCGCAGGCGGACACGCCGCGTCCCTTGAACTTCTCTTCCGACTCCAGGCCCAGGTACTTGGCGGTGGCGCCGGTGGCGATGATCAGCGCGTCGGCGGTGTATTCGCCGCTGTCGCCGATCAGCTTGAACGGGCGCTTGGACAGGTCGGCGGTATGGACGTGGTCGAAGATCACTTCGGTTTCGAACCGTTCCGCGTGCGCCTGCATGCGCGCCATCAGGTCCGGACCCATCAGGCCGTGGGCGTCGCCGGGCCAGTTGTCCACTTCCGTCGTGGTCATCAGCTGGCCGCCCTGTTGCAGACCGGTCACCACGACCGGCTTGAGGTTGGCACGGGCGGCGTAGACGGCAGCGGTCCAGCCGGCGGGGCCGGAGCCCAGGATCAACAGGCGGCAGTGCTTCGAAGTGCTCATGTATACTCGCGAAAAGGTGGTGATCGGGCAGGCAACGACGCGCTGGCGCATCGTCCGCAGGCACATAGAGTGGCGTTGCGTATCCGGCGAATCAAGGCACGCAGATGGAAAGCGGTGATGCAGGCCGTGCCCGGGATCGATCAAACGAAGACGCTGCGCGACCGCGCGGCGTTTTTGCTATCCGGGTTCCGCCCATCGCCGTCCGTGACCGGATAGCCCCGCTGTTGCGGGACACACGATTCGTTTACTATCAATCACTAACAGAAATTTCCTAAGGTCTGGTCCAAAGGTGGCGAAGCAGCTCCCGGACAACGGCAAATCCAAGGCTGGCAACGCGGCCGCGCGCAAGCAGGCGGCGCCGCCGAATCCTCGCCGCCAGCGGTTGTGGCGCGATCTCGCGCTGATCGCCATTGCGCCCTTGCTGCTGTATCTGCTGGCCAGCCTTTTCACGTTCTCGCCGCAGGACCAGAGCTGGTCGCAATCCGGCAGCATCACCGCGCCGGTGCACAACATGGGGGGTCTGGCCGGCGCGTACCTGTCGGCACTGTTGCTGTCACTGTTCGGCTACGTCGCGTTCGTGCTGCCACTCATTCTCGGCGCCATCGCGTGGATCGCCCTGTTCGGCCTGGATACCGACGGCGATGGACAGCCGGACCTGGGGCCAGCCTTACGCCTGATCGGCATGGTGGCGTTCCTCATCTCGGCAACCGGCCTGTTGTTCATGCGGGGCGTGCCTGCCGAAGCGCTCACGGACGGGGCGGGCGGCATCCTCGGCACGCTGGTCGGCAAGTCGTTGCTGAAGCTGTTCGGCGGACTGGGCGGCAACCTGTTCCTGCTGGTGCTGTTCCTGACCTCGGTGACGCTGGCGACCGGGCTGTCGTGGTTCGCGGTGATGGAGCGCATCGGCAAGTATGTGTTGATGCTGCCGGACCTGTTCCGTCGTGGCAGCCAGCAGGCCAACGAGTGGCAGCAGACCCGCGCGATGCGCGAGGAGCGCGAGGTCGTCCGCAAGACCGATGCCGTGGCCCGCGCCAAGCGCGAGCCGGTCAAGATCGAGCCGCCCGCGCCGGCGGTGGTCGAAAAGAGCGAACGCGCGAAACGCGAGCAGCAGATCCCGCTGTTCCACGGCACCGGAGGTGACGAATCCGGCCTACCGCCGCTGTCGCTGCTGGACGATCCCAAGCCGCAGACCAAGGGCTACTCCGAGGAGACGCTCGAGACCCTGTCGCGGCAGATCGAATTCAAGCTCAAGGACTTCCGCATCGACGTGCAGGTGGTCGGCGCCTACCCGGGTCCCGTCATCACGCGCTTCGAGATGGAGCCGGCACCGGGCGTGAAAGTCAGCCAGATCAGTTCGCTGGACAAGGACATCGCCCGCGGGCTGTCGGTGAAGTCGGTGCGCGTGGTCGATGTGATCCCCGGCAAGTCGGTGATCGGCCTGGAGATCCCGAACACCAGCCGCGAGATGATCTTCCTGTCGGAACTGCTTCGGTCCAAGGAATACGACAAGTCCGGCAGCCCGTTGACGCTGGCGCTCGGCAAGGACATCGCCGGTCGCCCGACCGTGGCCGACCTGGCGCGCATGCCGCACCTGCTGGTCGCCGGCACCACCGGCTCGGGCAAGTCGGTGGCGGTGAACGCGATGGTGCTGAGCCTGCTGTACAAGGCCTCGCCGAAAGACCTGCGCATGCTGATGATCGACCCGAAGATGCTGGAACTCAGCGTCTACCAGGGCATCCCGCACCTGCTGGCGCCGGTGGTCACCGACATGAAGGAGGCCGCCAACGGCCTGCGCTGGTGCGTGGCGGAGATGGAGCGCCGCTACAAGCTGATGAGCGCGGTGGGCGTGCGTAACCTGGCCGGCTTCAACAAGAAGGTCAAGGATGCGATGGACGCGGGCCAGCCGCTGATGGATCCGCTGTTCAAGCCGAACCCGGACCTGGCCGAAGCGCCGCGCCCGCTGGAGCCGATGCCGTTCATCGTCATCTTCATCGACGAATTCGCCGACATGATGATGATCGTCGGCAAGAAGGTCGAAGAACTCATCGCGCGGCTGGCGCAGAAGGCACGCGCCGCCGGCATCCATTTGATTCTGGCCACGCAGCGGCCATCGGTGGACGTGATCACCGGCCTGATCAAGGCGAACATCCCGACCCGCATCGCCTTCCAGGTCAGCTCGAAGATCGACTCGCGCACCATCCTCGACCAGTCCGGCGCGGAGACGCTGCTCGGCCACGGCGACATGCTGTACCTGCCGCCAGGGACCGCGATGCCGGAGCGCATCCACGGTGCCTTCGTCAGCGACGAGGAAGTGCATCGCGTGGTCGAACACCTCAAGGCCAGCGGCAGCGCCGACTACATCGAGGGCGTGCTGGAAGAGATCCAGACGATGGGCGACGGCATCGAGGTCGGCCCGACCGGCCTGCCGGAATCCGGCGGCGGTGGCGGCGACGAGTCCGATCCGCTGTACGACGAGGCGGTGAAGATCGTCACCGAGAGCCGGCGTGCGTCGATCTCCGGCGTGCAGCGCCGCCTGAAGATCGGCTACAACCGCGCCGCGCGACTGATCGAGGCGATGGAAGCGGCCGGCGTGGTGACGCCCCCCGAACACAATGGCGACCGCCAGGTCCTGGCGCCGCCTCCGCCGCGCTGATCCAGCGCCGTGAAAGCTGGTCGTGGGAGCGACGTCAGTCGTGATGGGGCGTAGTGGCAGCTCAATCGCGACTGACGTCGCTCCTACAACCGCCGGGCGCCCACCCCCCGTTCAGTTTTGTCCGGCCACACTCCGCCCAACGTCATCCACCCCGGAACGCACCATGCTCCGCACCGCACGCTACGCCTTGCTCACCACCGCCCTGTTCGCCACCACGGCCTTCGCCGGTGCGCGCGATGAGTTGAAGACGTTCACCACCGGCCTCAAGGGACTCGATGGCCAGTTCACCCAGAAGGTCTACGACGGCGGCGGCAAACTCAAGGAAAGCTCGAACGGTCGCGTCGCGCTGTCTGCACCGCGCCTGTTCCGCTGGGAATACAACAAGCCGTACGAGCAGCTGATCGTGGCCGATGGCAAGCAGGTGTGGGTCTACGATCCCGACCTGCAGCAGGCGACCGTGCGCGAGCAGGGCATCGAGGAAGAGAACAGCCCGCTGGCCGCGCTGATCGACCCCGGCAAGCTGGACCAGCAGTTCAATGTCGCCGAGGCCGCAGGGCAGGGTGGCGTGCAATGGCTGACGCTCACGCCGAAGCAGGAAGGCGACGCCAGCTTCCAGACCGCGCGCCTCGCGTTCACGGGCGGGCAGCTGGTGAGGATGGAAGTGAAGGATGCCGTAGGTCAGCGCACCGAGATCAGCTTCAGTGGCTGGAAGCGCAACCCGACGTTCGCCCGCGGCACGTTCGCGTACGCGCCGGCGAAGGGCGTGGACGTCGTCGGTGGTCCGTAACCGGCTTCCATGGCCGGGACGCTAGAATGGGCGCGTGCCCAGAGCGTCCCGTCCTTCCCCTGATTCGCCCGACCTGTTGAGCGTCGACACCAGCGCGCTGCGGCCGCTCGCCGAGCGCATGCGTCCGCGCACGCTCGACGAGATGGTCGGTCAGCGGCGACTGCTGGCGCCGGGCAGCGCCCTGCGCCGCGCGGTCGAATCCGGCCACGTGCATTCGATGATCCTGTGGGGGCCGCCGGGCTGCGGCAAGACGACGTTGTCGTTGTTGCTGGCGCGCTACGCCGATGCCGAGTTCAAGGCGATTTCGGCGGTGCTGTCGGGCCTTCCCGAGGTGCGGCAGGTCCTGGCCGAGGCGGCGCAGCGCTTCGCCGGAGGGCGGCGCACGGTGCTGTTCGTCGACGAGGTGCACCGCTTCAACAAGGGCCAGCAGGATGCGTTCCTGCCACATATCGAACGCGGCACCATTATCTTCGTCGGTGCCACCACCGAGAACCCCTCGTTCGAACTGAATTCGGCGTTGTTGTCGCGCTGCCGCGTGCACGTGATGGAAGCGGTATCGCCCGATGACATCCGCCAGGCGCTGCGCGCCGCGCTGGAGGATACGGAGCGGGGGCTGGGCGGGCTGGCGGTGCAGGTCGACGACGAGGCGTTGCTCGAAATCGCCACCGCCGCCGATGGCGACGTGCGTCGCGGGCTTACCCTGCTGGAAATCGCCGCCGAACTGGCTGCCGACGAAGGCGGGCACATCACCCCGCAGACACTGGTGCAGGTGCTGGCGGACCGCACGCGCCGTTTCGACAAGGGCGGAGAGCAGTTTTACGACCAGATCTCGGCCCTGCACAAGTCGGTACGCAGTTCCAATCCCGACGGCGCCGTCTATTGGCTGGCGCGCATGCTGGATGGCGGCTGCGATCCTGCCTACCTGGCACGGCGGATGACGCGGATGGCCGTGGAAGACATCGGCCTGGCCGATCCGCGCGCGCTGCAGATGGCCATCGATGCGTGGGATACGTACGAGCGGCTCGGCAGTCCGGAAGGCGACCTGGCGCTTGCGCAACTGGTGATCTACCTGGCCAGCACGGCGAAATCGAACGCCGGGTACATGGCCTTCAACGCGGCCAAGGCCGATGTGCGCGAGTACGGCACGCAGGACGTACCGATGCACCTGCGCAATGCGCCGACCAAACTGATGAAGTCGCTCGGCTACGGTACCGGCTACCAGTACGACCACGATGCGGAAGGCGGCATCGCGCTGGACCAGACCGCATTCCCGGATGCGATGGGTGAGCGCACGTACTACGCGCCGGTCGAGCGCGGGCTGGAAATCAAGCTGAAAGAAAAACTCGACCGCCTGCGCGCTGCGCGCCAGGCGGCCCGCCGGCAGGCCGGTCGCGACGACTGAGTCTTTCCAGAGGATACGACGCATGCCGGTGCAGGCCTGGGTGTGGTGGCAGCAACTGTTGCTGGTGATGGCCGGTGGCGCATTGGGTGCCGCGGCGCGGTACTGGCTGGGTGGCGTGCTGTTGCGGCAACTCGGTAGCGGATTCCCGTGGGGCACGTTCGCCGTGAACATGATCGGCTCGCTGGCCGTCGGGTTCCTCGCAATCTGGCTCGAAGGCCGAGGCCCATCGGCGTTGTACTGGCGTGCCTTCCTGATCGTCGGCGTGCTGGGCGCGCTGACCACGTATTCCGCCCTGATGGTGGAGTGCCTGCTGTTCGCGCGGACCGACCGGCATGGCGCCGCGCTGGGGTACCTCGCCATTACGCTGTTCGCCGGATTGCTGCTGGTGTGGCTGGGTGCACGCCTTGCCGACATGGTCCGTGCACCTGCCTGGTAGGCCGTCAACACGCGTCGGCGGCATGTCGGCCACCTGCCTCTCCATGCGACCGCTGCCATTCCGGACGGACGAGCGGTCTTTGGCAGAACGAAAATTTAACCTTGCGCGCGGGCACGGCTAACGATTGCCGTGCAAGTGTGACCCGCGTCGCTTTTTAGGGGCTTCCCCTGGGTCCCGGAGCGACGACAAGGAGACTCAACATGTGCACACGCAAGACTCTGATCGCGTCGGCGGTACTGCTGGCGCTCGGCATGACGGGACAGGCGTTCGCCCAGCAGACCAACACCGAGAACGGGGATGGCGATGACATCCTGGTCAATCTCGATGCGGACATGAGCAACCACAGCACCAACACCGACAACTCGAACAACAGCGACAACTCGGACAATTCCGACAGCTCCAACCACAGCGACAACAGCACGCACGACGGCGACAACCGCAACAACCGCGGTCGCGCCAGTGCGGAAGGCTACGGGTCCACCGCCGCCAACAATGGCAGCACGGCGACCTCGACGTTCTCCAACTCCTTCAACCACAGCAAGGCCGTCGCGGAGACCCGCCTGGAAGGCAGCGTCTCGGGCGTGATCGTGCACGATATCGGCAACGTCGCCCGGAACTGGGGCAATGCCAACGGCGGAAGCGGCGGTCGCGGCGGTGCCGGCCATGGCGGCGACGGCTACGGTGGCGAAGCCGGCGGCGGCAGCGGCAGTGGTGGCGACGGCGGCAACGGTGGTGCCGGCGGTAACGGCGGCAGTGGCGGCAGTGCCAGCATCGGCGATGCGACGGCGGGCGATTCGTCCAACGGCAGCGCCAGCATCGGCGACGCGACGGCCGGGAACGGCGGACGTGGTGGCAACGCCAACGATATCCGCGGCGCGAATGGCGGCGATGGCCGCGGCTGGGGCGGCGGAAGCGATGCGACGGCCGGCAATGGACGGGGCCGTGGCGGCGACGCCGGTGGCTGGGGCGGTGATGGCGGTGGCGCGACCGGTGCATCCGGCGGCGATGCCGGCAGCGCCAGTGGCGATACCGGCGCGATCGCAGGCGCATCCGGTGGTGATGCGGGGGCCGGCAGCGGTAATGTCCGCGAGCGCGGCGCCGGTGATGGCACCAGTGGTGACGGCATGGCGACCGGTGGTGCGGGCACGTCGGGCGACGCGACCTCGACCGGCGGTGCGAGCACCGCGACGGCGGGCGCCGGCACCTCCGGCGATGCGACCGGTACCGGCGGCGCCGGCGTGGGTACGGGCGGTGCTGGCTCCGGCACGGGCGGCGACGCGATGGCCAGCGGTGGCGCAGGATCGGGCACCGGTGGTGCAGGCGGCACGTTGACCGCGACGGCCGGCAACGGAGGTAATGGCGGCGATGCCAGCAACGGCGATGCCACCAACGGCAGCGCTTCGTCCAGCGCCAGCAACGGCGATGCCACGGCCGGCAACGGCGCCAGTGGTGCGGTCGGCGCGACCGGCGGTGCTGGAGGTGTCGGCAACGGCGGCGACGGCATGGGCGGCGACGGCAACGGCGGCGTCGGCAACGGTGCAACCGGTGGTGCAGGCGGCGCAGGCGGTTCCGTGGCGGTCGATGCCGGCACGTTCGACATGTCCAACACCATGTCCAGCGTCGGGCAGTCCGCCGCCGGCATCATGGTGGCGGCGCAGAACAGCGGCATGGCCTCGCTGATCCAGCAGGGCATCACCGTGCAAGCCAACCTGACCGTAGGCCCATAAGCGCTCCGCGGGTGACCTGGCCTTCATCGGCCGGGCACCGCACGCGGACGCAGGCGCCCCGCTGACCGGCGGGGCGCCGATGGCCGCGTGGTGGACGCATGGCAAGGGAGACCGACCATGCTTACGCACCACCAGGCCGGGCTGCGCTTGGCAGCCTGGGGATTGCTCGTCGTCGCGTACGGGGCGGCGGCGGAAGACGCGACACCACCGCTGCACGTTTCACCGACGCTCGATGCCGAACTGCCGACGCCCGACGTGCCCGCCATCGCCGTCAGCGAACTCGGTCGCGCGGTCGCCGCCGACCGGCTGTCGATCCTGCGCGGAGGCGATGCCACCCACACCGACAATCTCATCCAGGTGGATGGCTCGGTCGACGGCAACACGGCGCACCACATCACCAGTGGCACGAACAGCATCGCCGATGGCGCCTTCACCAACGCCAGCGGCATCAACACGGTCATCCAGAACACCGGCAGCAACGTGCTGATCCAGAACGCGATGATCGTCAGCGTCGATTTCACCGGCGGGCCGCCATGAACCGCCATGCCCGGCACAGGCGATGGCTGGCGTGGGCGGCACTGGCCGGCGCGCTTGCCGTGCTTGGCGGTGCATCGGCGGCGACCAGCGACCTGCGCGTGCCGGGCGGCGCGTACAGCGTGCGCTTGACCAGCCTGAAAGAGGGCCGCTTCAGGACCACGCTGCCGCAGCAATACGACTTCAGTTGTGGCTCCGCCGCCACCGCGACGCTGCTGACCCATCAGTACGGGCATCCTGTCAGCGAAGTGGACGTGTTCGTGCAGATGTACAACAACGGCGACCAGGCGCGCATCCGCAAGGAAGGCTTCTCGCTGCTGGACATGCGCCGCTACCTGCGGTCGCAGGGCTACGAGGCGGACGGCTTCGAACTGCCGCTGGACAAGCTGCAGCAGGAGAACGTACCGGCCATCGTGCTGCTCAACGACCGCGGCTACCGCCACTTCGTCGTGGTGAAGGGCCTGCGCAACGGCCGTGTACTGCTGGGCGACCCGGCACGCGGGACACGGGCGATGCCGCGCTCGCGCTTCGAGGCCCTGTGGGACAACCGGGTGATGTTCGTCGTGCACAACCAGCGCGACCGCGCCCGCTTCAACCAGGCCCGCGACTGGCAGACCGCACCTCCGGCGCCGCTCGACATGGGAATCCAGCGCGATGGCCTGCGCAACATCACCGTCCCACGGCGCGGTCCGGGAGACATCTGACATGGACTGGAACGCGCACGGGCCATCGCGCTTCGCGATCCTGCTGACGGCACTGCTGTCTCCCGCGGGCGTGTGCGGGCAGGGCAGCGAACTGGGCGCCGAGTGGCAAGCGGTCGATCCCGGCCGGCTGGCGCAGATGCGCGGCGGCTTCCAGATGCCGTCCGGCCTGATGCTGTCGTTCGGCATCGAGCGGGTCGTTTTCCTCAATGGCGAACTGACCGCGCGCATCGCCGTGCAGATTCCGGACGTGGCCCGCATCACCCCGGAGCAGGCGCAGGCGCTGGCCGACTTCAATCGCGGGCTGGTCGTGCGGATCGGCGACGGCAACCGCTTCGATCCGGCGCAGGCCGCCGGTGGGCTGGTCATCCAGAACACGCTGGACGACCAGGACATCCGCACGCTCACCCGCGTCGAAGTGGGCGTCGACACGCTGGGTGCTTACCAGAACCTCAATGCCAGTGGCGCGTTGACCGATGCGCTGATCCGTGCGCCCGGCGGGCCGTGACACGCGTGCCTGCACCTCGCCACCGAACCGAGACAAGGGGAACGCCATGAAAGGGACGTCGTTCATCGAAGTGGCACCACTGGCACTGGCCGTGGGCCTGGGTGTGCAGGCGGGGCAGGCGCGGGCACAGGAGCCGCCGGTTGCAGCAGCCCCGCCCTTGCCCATTCCCACGCAACCCTACGAGATCACCGCCGACGCGCGGCTGGATGCCCTGCAGCGGCAGCTCAACGAACAGACCCAACGCCTGCAGCAGATGCGCGAGCTGATGCAGGCGCAGGAGCAGCAGATCTTCAGCCTGCAGAATGCGTTGAACGACGAGATCCTGGCCAATGCACGCGCACGCGGCGCTCCCGCGCCGGTCATCGTGCCGTCGTTGAACCAGGCGCCGACGTTCCGCGATGCGCCCGCGGGTTCGCCAACCTACATCGTCGTCGGTCCGGCACCGGCATCCGCTTCCACACCGGCGACAGGCGACGCTGTGGCCACCCAATACACCGGCACGCAGGCCGCACAGGCCGCACAGGCGCAGACTGCACCGGCCACCGCCGGCGATGCACAGGCGCCTCAGCGTGTGGGGCAGGCGCCGGAGAGCGATTCGCGGCCGCCGGAAGTCGCGCAGATCTTCGACCAGCCCGGCGTGCTCACGCCCAAGGGCAAGCTGGTGCTGGAACCGGCCATCCAGTACGGCTATTCCGCCAACGACCGGGTGGCGCTGGTCGGCTACACCATCATTCCCGCGATCCTGATCGGCCTGATCGACGTGCGCCAGGTCAAGACCACCACGGCCGTCGCCACGCTGACCGGCCGCTACGGCCTGAGCAAGCGCATGGAACTGGAAGCCAAGCTGCCCTACGTCTACCTCCACAGCGACACCGTGAGCCGCGAGATCTTCACCGGCTCCGCGCAGGACCGCGTGTTCAATGCGCGCGGCAGCGGCCTGGGCGACGTGGAACTGACCGGCCGCTACCAGCTCAACCGTGGCGGCGCCGACAAGCCGTTCTACATCGCCTGGCTGCGCTACAAGAGCCGCACGGGTCGCGACCTGTTCGACGTGACCACCGACTGCGTGACGCGCTGCGTTGCCAACACCACCGGCACCGGCCTGCCGCTGGACCTGCCCACCGGCAGCGGCTTCAATGCGGTGCAGCCCGGCGTGACCTGGCTGTACCCGTCCGATCCCGTGGTGTTCTTCGGCAGCCTCAGCTACCTGCACAATTTCAAGCGCAGCGATGTGTCGCGTCGCGTGCTGGGCGGACAGACCGAGTTCCTCGGCGACATCAAGGCCGGCGACATCCTCGGCTTCAATCTCGGCATGGGTCTGGCGCTCAACGAAAAGGCCGCCATCAGCCTCGGCTACGACACCAGCATCGTCGGCAAGACCAAGCAGAACGGAGAGGAGGTCGCCGGTGCGGTGCGCACCACGCTCGGTACGCTGCTGCTCGGCGGCACCTACCGCTTCAGCGATCGCATGTCGCTCAACGTCGCACTCGGCGTCGGCATCACCCGCGACACGCCGGACATGACCTTCACCGCGCGCTTGCCGATCAACTTCTGAGCAGGCGCATCAGCCGGCCCGGCCCTGCCACCACAGCCACAGGGCAGCGGCCAGCAACAGCCATTCGACCACCGCAAGCGCCAGCGTCGCGGGCTCCACCGGCCACCAGCGCAGCAACCCGATGCCGCGGTAGAGCACGATCGGCAGATACAGCGCCATGGCCAGTACCAGGCCGGTCCGGAATTGCTGGCTCCATGCGAACCACGCGAACAGGAACGTGAGCCCCACCTGCAGGCCGCCGTAGATGGTCAGGTATTCCACCTGGCCGGACCGGCTGAGCGAGGTGTAGCCCACGGCGGCCGCCGTGCGCGCCGGTGCGAACGTGCACCAGCCCGCGAGCAGCAGGTAGATCGCGGCATTGAGATAGAGGTAGGCCGCCGTCATGGGGCATCTCCGCGGGAACGAGAGCTTCTTCTCGCATGGCGTGGGGTGATGGGGCAGTGAACGCGGGGAGAATCCCCACGGCAAGCGGCGGTGTCCTCCGATCACGCCAACCTCCGGAGCGGCGGGATGCTGCGGGCTCCTTCCTGCAGGAGCGCGTCATGTCCCGGTCCATCCATGGTGTGTGGCGCATCGCGCTGGCGTGCGTGCTTGTCTGCCCGAGCGTCTCCGCCTGGGGCAGCGATCCCGTCCACAAGTGTCGTGGCCAGGACGGGCAGACGCACTATCAGGCGGCGCCCTGCACGGCGACCCAGCGGACCGAATGGGTACGCGAGTTTCCCGTCGATCCACCCGCGCCGGCGGCCACTGCGCGCATGCCACCGGCCTCTCCCGCGCCGGGCCATGCGGATCGTCCGCGCCGGCTGGGCGGCAGCGGCACGCGCCGCCGGCAGGCGTCACCGACCGGTGCCGTGATTTCGATGCACCGCGATGCCGTTGCCTGCGAGCGCGCGAAGCAGGTGCGGGACCAGGCGCATGCGCGCCTGGGACTGAAGCGCGATTTCGCGACCAGTCGCAAGCTCGACGATCGCGTCAGCGAAGCCTGCCGCTGACCGCTGGGATCAGATCGTGCGCGAGAACCGGGGCGCTTCGGGTGCCGGTGCCGCCGGCAGGTAGCGGTCGAAGCACATCGCGATCACGCGCAGCAGCAACCGTCCTTTCGGCGTGGCCTGGAAGCCGACCCGCGTGAAGGTCAGCAGTCCATCGTCGGCCAGCGCCTGCAGGCGGGGCAGGGCGGCGGCGAAGTAGTCGGCGAAACTGATGCCGAAGCTGCGGCCGATGCGAGCGTAGTCGAGGCGGCCGTGGCACATCAGTTCCTGGATGACCTCGGCACGCAGCACGTCGTCGTGATCCAGCGGCATCCCGCGCCAGACCGGTAGGCGACCATCGTCGATGGCGCGCTCCCAACTGGCGATGTCACGCGGATTCTGGCTGAAGCTGTCGCCGATATGGCTGATCGAACTTACCCCGAAGCCGATCAGGTCGCTGTCCGCATGCGTCGTGTAGCCCATGAAGTTGCGGTGCAGGTCGCCGCGTTCCTGCGCACGCGCCAGTTCGTCGCCGGGCAGGGCGAAGTGGTCCATGCCGATGTAGACATAACCCGCTGCCACGAGACGCTCGATCGCGCATTGCAGCAGTGCCAGCTTCTGCTCCGGATCGGGCAGATCCTCCGGGGAGATGCGTTGCTGCGGCTTGAACAACTGGGGCAGGTGCGCGTAGCTGTAGACCGCGATCCGGTCGGGACGCGCGCCCACCACGATGTCGAGCGTCCGCTCGAAGCCCTCGCGCGTCTGTTTCGGCAGGCCGTAGATGAGGTCGATATTGACCGAGCGCATGCCATGGTCGCGGCATGCGGCCACGATCGCCAGCGTCTCGTCGACGCCCTGGACGCGATTGACCGCCTTCTGCACCTTGGGATCGAAGTCCTGTACGCCCAGGCTGGCGCGATTGAACCCCACGCGCGCAAGTTCACCGATGTCGGCAGGGGTGACGAAACGCGGATCCAGTTCGATGGAGAAATCCATCGTGCCGGCCGCCGCAAAGCTGAACTGGCTGCGCAACTCGGCCACGCAGTCGGCGATCTGCGCGGGAGTCAGGAAATTGGGCGTGCCGCCACCGAAATGCAACTGCACCACCGGCCGCCCGCTGTCGAACAGCGGCGCCATGTGCGCGATCTCGCGGTACAGGTAATCCAGGTAGAGGTCGCTGCGTGCCTTGTCGCGCGTGATCACCCGGTTGCAGCCGCAGTAGAAGCAGGGGCTAGTGCAGAACGGGATGTGTACGTACAGCGACAACGGTCGCGCGTGTTCCTGCCGGTTGGTCGCTGCGGCGTGGTCGCGCAATTCCTGTGCACCGAAGGCGGCACTGAACTGCGGTGCTGTCGGATAGGAGGTATAGCGCGGACCCGGCGTGTCGTAGCGCCGCAGCAGGTCCGCATCGAACAGCGGGGAGGGGGAGACGATGCCCATGGCGCACAGGCTAGGGTGCGCCTCGTTCCGCTGCATTGATCGGGATCAATTCACGCGTGAATTCGGCGCGGGCGTCTCCGTCGCATCGGGAATCTCGGGCAGCAGCTCCAGTGCGGTCGGCGTGGTGCGCAGCATCGGATGGAAGCGGGCAGCGGACAGCAGCCGGCGCGCCTTGAACAGGCGGCGGCCACCCGCGACCAGCGCCAGCGCGCCAAGCGTGACGGCAAAGAACAGCGGCAACGCTGCTGGACCGAACCGCTGCATCAGGACACCCGCGACCGCCGGACCGATCGCGGCACCGATCCCGTTGAGCAACAGCAGCGCACTGCAGCCGGCCAGCAACTGCTCACCCGGCAGGCGATCCAGCAAGTGTGCGACGGCCAGCGGATACAACGCGAAGGCGAGCCCGCCGAACAGGAAGAACACTGCATGCGCCTGGGCCTCGAAGCGCAGCACGAGCAGCGCGGTCGCTGCGCCGAGCGCGGCCACCGTGGCCAGGGTGCTGCGGCGGTCGCCGCGGTCCGACATGCGCCCGATCGGCAGCTGCAACGCCGCGCCGCCGATGATGGTCACTGCCATGAAGGTGCCGATGCCGGCGCGGTCCAGTCCCAGCGACGCTGCATACACGGCGCCCAGGCCCCAGAACGCACCCAGCGCAAGGCCCGCCAGCAGCGCGCCTGCGGCGGCGCTCGGCGCAGCGCGGCAGATCTGCAGGATGTGCGTCCGCGGCGCGACGGCCAGCGTCGGCGGCTGCAGACGCGTCGCGCTGACCGGCAGGATCGCCAGCGCGAACAGGATCGCCACCACGCTGAACAGCACCGGGCTGCGCGGCGGCTGCAGGTCCAGCAGCAACTGGCCTGCCGCCAGCGCAAGCAGCGAGACCACCATGTACACGCCGAACACGCGGCTGCGATGCTCCGGTGCCGCCTGAGCGTTCAGCCAGCTTTCGATCACCGTGCACAGCCCGACCAGCGCCATGCCGGTGACCACGCGCAACAGCATCCATCCCGCGGGTTCCATCCAGAGCGGATAGACGAGCACGGCGGCTGCGGCGAGCGCCGCGTGGAAGGCGAACGCACGGATGTGGCCCACACGGCGGATCAGCGGCGGCGCCGTGAACGTACCGAGGAAGAACCCGACGAAGTAGCCCGACATCACCAGGCCCGTGGTGCTTTCGCCCCAGCCCTCGGCCTGGCTGCGCATCGCCAGCAGCGTGCCCAGCAGGCCGTTGCCGCCCAGCAGCAGGGCGACGCTGGCGAGCAGGGCGGTGATGGGAAGCAGGATGCGTAACACGGTGGGCGGACGATTCCATGCAGGGGCGCCGTGGATGCTAACAACCCGATGCTGAGCCGGCGGTTCACACGCGCCGTTCGCCGGCAAGGCCGTACCGATGCGATGCGGCCTGCAGGCCATCGGGTATCCTTCCTGCAGACGCCGTCGACGCGCCGCAGGCAGGAGATCCCGATGAGTGAACGCAAGGTCCCGGGCATCGACGACTACGAGGGCGCGGCAGGCGGTTGGGGCGCGCTCGCCGCGGTCGCTCGCGCGGTGAAGAGCCAGATGGCGGTCGGCCGCGAGACGTCCGCGCTGCGCCGCGTCAACCAGCCCGCCGGCTTCGACTGTCCCGGCTGCGCCTGGCCGGATCCGCGCCACACCTCGTCGTTCGAGTTCTGCGAGAACGGCGCCAAGGCGGTGTCGTGGGAAGCCACGGGCAAGCGCGCGACACCGTCCTTCTTCGCGGACCACACTTTGTCCGAGTTGTGGGAGTGGAGCGACCACGCGCTGGAGGACGAAGGACGCCTGACGCATCCGATGGCCTACGACGCGTCGCTCGACCGTTACGTCGCCATCGGGTGGGACGAAGCCTTTGCCCGCATCGGCGCTGCCCTGCGCGCGCTTCCGCATCCGGACATGGCCGAGTTCTACACCTCGGGACGCACCTCAAACGAAGCCGCCTTCCTGTACCAGCTGATGGTGCGCGAATACGGCACCAACAACTTCCCCGACTGCTCCAACATGTGCCACGAAGCGACCAGCGTCGGCCTGCCCGCGTCCATCGGCGTCGGCAAGGGCACGGTGACGCTGGAGGATTTCGAGCATTGCGATGCGCTTTTCAGCTTCGGCCACAACCCGGGCACCAACCATCCGCGCATGTTGTCCACGCTGCGCGAAGTGTCGAAGCGCGGCGTGCCCATCGTCGCGGTGAATCCGCTGCGTGAACGCGGCCTGGAGCGCTTCACCTCGCCGCAGCACCCGACCGAGATGCTGACCAACACCGCCACGCCGATCGCGCAGACCTATTACCAGGTCAGGATCGGCGGCGACATCGCGCTGTTGAAAGGCATGATGAAGTGGCTGTTCGCCGCCGATGCCGACGATATCGCCAATGGCGGCGCAGGCGTGCTCGACCATGCCTTCATCGCTGAGCACACCGATGGCCTGGACGCGCTGCGCGCCGATATCGAGCGGACGGCATGGGACGAGATCGTCGAGCAGTCGGGCCTGTCGCGCGAGGACATCGCCGACGCGGCACGCATCTACGCCGGGGCCGAGCGGGTGATCCTCTGCTACGGCATGGGGATGACACAGCACCGGCGCGGCACGCAGAACGTGCAGCAGATGGCCAACCTGATGCTGCTGCGGGGCAACGTAGGCAAGCAGGGCGCCGGCATCGCGCCGATCCGCGGGCATTCCAACGTGCAGGGGGACCGCACGGTCGGCATCACCGAGAAGCCGACGCAGGCGCTGGTGGATGCGATCAAGCGGCGTTACGGCTTCGAGTTTCCGCTGACGCATGGCCATGATGCGGTCGAGGCGGTGCGCGCGATCCGCGATGGCCGTTCCAGGGCGCTGGTGTGCATGGGCGGCAACCTGGCGGTGGCCATGCCGGACCCGGACACGACGATTCCCGCCATGCGCTCGCTGGACCTGGCAGTGCATGTCGCCACCAAGTTGAACCGGTCGCACCTGATTCCGGCGAAGCAGGCATTCCTGCTGCCCTGCCTCGGCCGCACCGAACGCGACGTGCAGGCCAGCGGGCCGCAGTCGGTGACGGTGGAGGATTCGATGTCGATGGTGCACGCGTCGCAGGGCGGCCTGCCGCCGGCGTCGGAGCACCTGCAGTCCGAACCCGCCATCGTGGCCGGCATCGCCAAGGCCACGTTGCCGCAGTCGAAGGTCGACTGGGAGGGCCTGGTCGGCGACTACGACCGTATCCGCGACGACATCGAGGCCGTATTCCCGATGTTCGAGGACTTCAACCGGCGCGTGCGCGAACCCGGCGGCTTCCGCCTGTACGTCGGCGCATCCGAACGCGACTGGGGCGGGCCGGGGAAGAAGGCGCAGTTCCTCGTGGCACCCGGCCTGGCCGAAGACCCGGCAGCGGACTCGACGGACGTGCTGACCTTGACCACGATCCGTTCGCACGACCAGTACAACACGACGATCTACGGCTTCGACGACCGCTATCGCGGTGTCAGCGGCAGGCGCGATGTGGTGTTCATGAACCGGCACGACATGCAGGCGCGCGGCCTGCAGCAGGGCGACCGCATCGACGTCGAATCCCGCATGCCGCGCGGGAGCGCGGCAACGCACACCGTGTCCGGTTTCATCGCGATGGAGTACGACCTGCCACGCGGCTCGGCCGCGATGTACTACCCCGAAGGCAACCGGCTGGTACCGCTGGACAGCCATGATCCCCAGTCGGGTACGCCGGCCTACAAGTCGATTCCGGTACGGGTGAAAAAGCGGCACGTCCCGGTCGACCATGCCGATTGACCGCATTGCGGGGACGGCGAGACGCGAGGTTGTCGACGCCACCGGCGGCATGCGGACGACGCGACAGGACCTGCTGGCCGAAGAAGTCCCGCTCGCGATCCACGCCAACGGCGAACCGCTGGCCGTGATGATGGTGTCGCCATGCGACCTGGAGGACTTCGCTTGCGGCTTCGCGCTCACCGAACTGGGAATCGCCCGCCACGACCTGCTGTCGGTGGACGTGCAGTCGCTGCTGGAAGGCATCCGGCTCGACCTGGCGACGCGCCACCCGTTGCCCCGGCACGCGCTGGACCCGCAACGCTGGCTGCCGGGTCGCAGTGGATGCGGCATCTGCGGCCACCGGCATCTGGAAGAGGTCGTCAGGCGTCCCGAATCGGTGGGACAAGGACCCGCCATCGCGTCATCGGCACTCGAAGTCGCATTGGCGGCGCTGGGAAAGCAGCAACCCGTGAACGCGTTCACCGGTGCCCTCCATGCGGCCGCATGGGCAAGGCCGGATGGCACGCTGGTGCTGGTCCGTGAAGACGTGGGCCGTCACAACGCGCTGGACAAGCTGATCGGCGCGATGCTGCTGGGCGGTATCGATGCAGCATCGGGCTTCGCGCTGGTCACCAGCCGGGCCAGCTATGAAATGGTGGCGAAGGCCGCGACGGCCGGCATGCCCTTGCTGGCAGCGATATCGGCCCCCACCGCGCTGGCCGTGGACCTGGCGCAGGGCTGCGGGCTGACCCTGGTGGGCTTCCTGCGCCGCGATCGCCATGTCGTCTACAGCCATGCAGGACGGCTCACGGCGGACTGAATCGGCCGCGCCTGCCGCCGCCCGGCAGCGACCCGCGGGAACGGATGGCCTTCGTCGCAGCCGTTGCGCCATGGCCTCCGGTCCATTCCCGGGCCTCAACGTGACGGCTCCTTGGCCGATAATCCCAGTCGGCAGGGCCGTATCCCTGTAAGGGTTGACCCATGGCGGATACCGTCCCCGACGCAGCGCCCCCACCATCTTTGCAACGCAAGTTCACCACAGCCGTCATCCTGGCCGCCGTGTTGCCCGCCGTGGGTCTGGGGCTTGCGGATCAGGTGGCGGCCTACCGGAGCCAGGCCCAGTACCTGCGTGATCGCGTCGAGGTGACGGCCGCGTTGAGCGGTGCGGCGGTCGACGAGTTCGTGCAGGCGAAGCTGTCGAGCGTAGGGCTGCTCGCCGACCTCGGAACCGTGAAGGTGGAAGGGTGGGGCGCGCGTCTGGAGGAGTTGCGCGAACGCTATCCGCACTTCATCAGCGCCTTGGTCACGGACGGGAACGGCAAGGTCCTGGCCATGTCGCCGGAACCGCCGGCCGACACGCCATCGTCGGGGGTGACGGACAGGGAATACTTCCGGGTGCCCCAGCGTTCCCACCGGCCCTTCGTGTCCGACGCATTCGTGGGCCGTCGCCTCGGGAATGACGCCCTGGTCGCGGTCTCGGCGCCGCTGATGGAAGACGGAAAGTTCATGGGTGTCGTGGAGGGATCGATTCCGGTCAGTTCCTTCGTCTCGGTGCGCACCTCGGGGATCCAGCGCCGCGGCATGGAGGTGCTCATCGTGGATCGCAGCCGCCACGTGATCCACGCGTCCGACGGTATTCCGTACACGTTCCTCCAGGATGTCAGCGATCGCGTTGCATCCGTGGATCCCGCATCCGGGCGGCGTTCGACGCCTGCCGTGTTCATGACCGGTGTCCTGCGTGACGGGCGGGGCGCCTGGGTTTCGCAGGCGAGGCTGGAGGCCGGCTGGACGCTGATCATCTTTGCGCCCGAAACGGAACTCTGGAGCTTCCTCTACCGCAGGGCACTGACGTCTTTCGGGATCATGTCCCTGGTCCTGCTGGGCGTCTGGTTCGCCTACCGGTGGCAGATGAGGCGGTTCAATGCCGCACTGAGAAAGCTCGTCGAGTCGCTGGGAGGATTGGCGGCCGATGGCAGGAACACGATCTCGCGGATCGCGTCCCTTCCCGACGAGTTCCAGCCACTCGGACGCGCCATCAGGGATCTGTCGTGGCGCCTGGAGAGCGCCAATGCCGACCTGCAGGCATCCTTGATGGAGCAGCGGAATCTCGCGCTTTCCCTGCAGGAATCCCTGCAGCGGACCGAGTCGGAAGTGACGGCCAGGACGGCAGAGTTGCGCGCCGCCGTGGAGGAGCTGGATCGACTGAACCAGACGGATGCCCTGACGGGCTGCCTGAACCGGAGAGGGCTGCAGAAGTGCCTTGCTTCGTGGAGCGATGAGCACGGAGAACTGGGCGGGGCCGTCACGGTGATCGCGTTCGACGTCGATCACTTCAAGGCTTACAACGATCGGTATGGTCATGCCGCGGGAGACGCAGCCCTGCGCCGCCTGGCGGGAGCGGTATCCGGACTGCTGGAGGATTCGCTCGGCTGCCTGGTCCGCTCGGGAGGCGAGGAATTTCTGCTGATAGTGCCGACGGCATCATTTCCGGAAACCATGTCCCTGGGCGGCGCCGTCTGCGAGGCCGTAAGCCGGCTGTCGATTCCTCACCAGGATTCGGCCTATGGCGTGATGACCATCAGCGTGGGGCTGGCGCGGGGCAGGGTAGGAGAGGACCTGGCCACCATCCTGATGGCGGCGGACGACGCCTTGTATCGGGCAAAGCATGCTGGGCGCAACCGGGTGGAAAGCTGAGCGTCCGGCCGGTTCTGGTTCCATGCCGCTGTCGAGCGCGACGAAACGAAGCCGGGCGTATGCCGCTTCCTGCGGATGGCGACTTTCGTGATCGCCGCAATGTATGGCTTGGAGATGGCTGCCGGAGGCGAAGCGATCCATGCGATGCCGGATCGGTGTTGTTGGTCGGGTAGCAGCTACAGCTGCAGTTCAAGCCGTGTGTCGGCTGCCAGCGCAGCCGACCAGCGGCCGGGGCCGTCAGCGCGCAGGTCATACAGGCCGAAAGGCGTCACCAGTGCCGCACGTGCGAGGGAGCCGTCGGCCTCCAGTGCGATCACGTGCAGCGTGTGCCCGGGCCAGGCGGAGGCGGTCGCGAAGTGCTTGTCCAGCGCGTCGTTGGCGACGAGTTCGCCCACGCAACGACCATGCTCCAGACGGAATGTTGCGAGGCCACCAACAGGCTGCCGCCCCAGGCGACCGCTATAACGCGGTGAGCGCACCGGGCACGTCACGGATTGCAAACCCGACGGCTGTGGACGAAACGGAGCCGCCAACAGGATCGCGGTCGATTCGATCGACGACACCCAGCTCGCGTTCGACAGCACGCTCGCCACGGTATCTTCTTCCGGCCACACCACGAGTGCGCTGCGTGCGCCGTCGGTCACGCCGGCGTGGTGAGCGATGCGCGCACCATCCGCGTCGGCGCCCACGCGCCACCCCAGTCCCACCTGGTAGTTGCGCTCGCGCACCGGATCGCCGTTCTGCAACCGTGCCGGCTGCAGCATCGAATGCCATGTCGATCCGGAGATCACCTGGCCGTGCAGGACGCTGCCGCCGAAGCGCGCCACTGCCTCTGGCGTGGCCGCCAATCCGCCGCCGGGCCAGGTGTAGCTGAAGTCGCGCAGGGGCAGCAGGCGAGGCGCGCCGTCGCCGATCTCGTAGAGACGCGATGCATTCGGCCCGCGGCCGCTGGTGTCGGCCTGGATACCAAGCCCGGGGACGACCCGGGTCGCGACGTAGTCGAGGAAGGACCGACCGGATTGCGCCTCGATGACCGCGCCGATCAGCGTGTATCCCCACGACGAGTATTCGTAGGACGTGCCGGGACGTGCAAGCAATGGCCGACTGGCGAAGATCCCGACCGCATCGCGCGAGGTCGCGTAGTGGACGCCGCCCCGATTGGCATCGATGGCCTGGTAGTGGGGAAGCCCGGAGGTGTGTGCGGCCAGTTGACGGACACTGATCGGCTGCCAGCCGTTCTTGAGCCAGGGCAGCATGCTTGCTACCGGCGCGTCGAGATCGAGGCGCCCTTCCTCGGACAGCTTGGCGACCGCCGTGGCGGTGATGGCCTTGGACACACTGGCAAGACGGAACACGGTGTCGCGTTGGACGGGCAAGCCTGCGGCGACGTCGCGACGGCCGGAACAACCTGTCCAGACGATCTCGCCGCCGCGCCAGACGGCCGCGCCCATGCCGGGTACGCCGTTGGTGGCGACGAGGGCATCGAGCATGCGTTGCGACGTGGCGATGGCTGGATCGGCAAGGGCGGTTCCGCAGGAGTCCGCGGCATGCGCCGCCACGCTGGTGGTTGTCATGATCGCAACGCAAACGGCCGCAAGCGGACGGAATCGACGGGCGTGCGGGGGGAGATGCGAAGCGGGCATACGGGGGGACTCCTCGAAGGGAGTACGACTGTAGTGCCATGTTTCGTCGCGGGCACGCGACGTCCAGCCAACCGTGCATCGCGCGCGCCGAAGCGGGGCCGCGCGCATGTCGCCACTCAGCGTGGCGGTGTTCCGGCGTCGTGAAGGCGCGTCAACAGTGCATCGATGTAGGTTCGGCTGACCCGCAATGGAGTGCCATCCTTCAGGCGCAGCACGGCATCGCGATTGGTCAGCGGTTGCAGTTCCGCGATCTGGTCGAGGCGAACGATCGCGGAGCGGTGGATACGGACGAACTGCGCCGGATTCAACCGTGTTGCAAGTCGATGGAGTGATTCGCGCACGATGTAGGTGCGCGAGCCGGCGTGCAGCGTTGCATAGTCGCCATCGGCGTCGATCCATTCGACCTCGGCGGCACGGACATAGACGGCACGTCGACCGATGCGCACCGAGAATCGCTCCAGCCACGCGTCGGGATGCGGCGATGCCGGGACATCCACCTGTCCACGACGTCGCCATGCCAGCAGTTGCCGGGCGCGTTCGAGTGCTTCCGCGAAGCGGCTGTCGTCCACGGGCTTGAGCAGGTAGTCCACGGCATTGAGCGAGAAGGCCTGCACCGCGAAGCTGTCGTGTGCCGTCAACAGGATCGCGAGCGGGCGATCGGCAGGCGCCAGCGCGGTCAACACGTCGAGCCCGCTCATGCCGGGCATCTGTATGTCGATGAAGGCGAGGTCCACCGGCTGCGCGCCGAGTCCGTTCAGGGCCGAGGGACCATCGATGTACTCGCCGGCAAGCACCAGATCCTCGCAGCCCGAGAGGCGCGCGATCACGCCGCTGCGCGCCAAGGGTTCGTCATCGATCACGGCTACCCGGATCATGTCGTCACCTCCACGCCGATGCGCAATGGCAGCGACAGTGCGACGTGGTAGCGTCCATCATCGCCCTGGCCGGCATGCAGTTCATACGCCGCCGGGTAGAGCCGTGACAGACGATCGTCGATGTTGCGCAGGCCCACCGGCTCGGTGCGATCGGTTCCGGACGCGTCGATACGCTCGTCTCCGGGCGGAAGATCGTTGCTCATCCTGACATGCAGCATGCTCGGGCTACCGGTGATGTCGATCTCCAGTCGACCGGGACCACGCCGCGGTGCGATGCCGTGCCGGATCGCATTCTCGACCAGCGGCTGCAGCAGCAGGTAGGGCACGCGCGCACCCAGCAGTCCTGGTCCGACCCGCCATTTCAGTTGCAGTCGATCCCCCAGCCGCGCCTTCTCGATCTCCAGATAGCCTTCGGTCAATGCCAGTTCCTCCGCCAGGCTGACCTCATGCGCATGCCCAAGATCGAGGGTCGCGCGCAGGAAATCGCCGAGGCGGGCGAGCATCTGGCGCGCTTCTTGGCCTTTCTGCTCTGCCACCAGTGCCGAGACCGCATTGAGGGTGTTGAACAGGAAGTGCGGTTGCAACTGATAGCGCAGTGCGCGCAGTTCCGCATCACGCGCCAGCGACTGGGCCTCCAGGCGATGGGCGTGCTCCTGCTTGAGCTCGGCGTAGTAGGTCACCACCGCATGTATCGCGCAGAACGCGATCAGTGTCAGCCAGGCACCTTCAATGCCGCGAAAGACCAGCCACCAATTGAAGTCAGGCGACCGCGGTCCCGCGATGGCCGCCTGCAGTCCGATATTGAGTACGCGCGTGGCGAGCGTCATCAAGTACGTGGCCATCAGCAGCGTCAGCGCCACGACCCAAAGGGGCTTCCCGCGCGCCCACAGGTGACGCTGCAACAGCGTCAATGGGATCACCCACAGCACGAAGGTCATCAGGAACAGGGTCCGCGAGACCGTGGCGACGCCGTGCCCCAGACTGGGAACCGCCATCAGCACCAGGCAGGTCGCCAGCGGCAGGCCCGCCAGCAGCGGCAGCCAGAGCGGAGGCAGGTGGTGGGTGTGGGGTGTGATCGCCGTTCTCCGAACTGGATGAATATCCGTGGTCATGGTGCCAGTACCTCATCGCTTTGCCGAGTGGTTCCTGCGGCATGTACCGGCAATCTTCGCCCGTGGATCCGCATGGCAGCTGCGCATTCTTGTCGCTCGCATCAGGTCGGGACCGCCGTGATCGTGGTGCAGGCGTCCGGCCGCGCGATCGGCCGACATGCGCCGCGCCCCGACTGATGCGCAGCGCGCCAGTCGGCACATTCGCAAACCTCGCTCCGTCAAGCAGCTCGAGGGTCGATTCTTCTATGTCTTGCCTTTGACTCGCTGGGCGCTCTTGCGGATGGAAGCAAACCTGCTGCTTGCGGAACACCGGTAGTGCGAGCGTCTGCAAGATATCCAGTTCAAGCGGGCATTCGGCGAGCCTGGCTGCGTTTTCCACGGAGAGTGCGTTGAGCCGGTCAACCGGTGCGCCAGTCCGGTGAGCGGAATCCGGGAAACGATGGATCATTTGTCTACCTGTTCAGTAATCGACCGTTCCCGATATCCGGGTTGCATGGGAACGATCCGGCGGCGGGAGTTCCGGGCGGAGAAATCACTTGGCCACGGGAGCGGACAGGACCTTCCAACGACCGATTTGAGAAATTCCTGATTTTCGTAGGGTATCTGTACCCAGGGTAGGCGCGTGTCGCGCAACTTGCGTGGACGTATCAATGGGTCCGCGCGTGATCAATCATTGGAGAAAAACGTGATCAAACAGAAGGCATCGGCTATCGCAATCATCACTGCTGCAGGCCTGTTGCAGGCCTGCTCCACGCTGGGTGCATCTTTCGCAGTCAGTGACGAAGCCCTGGTTCCCAGAACCGAAACGGCGATCGGCTTGCCAAGCAGTCAATTCACCATATCGGACCGGGTGAATGAAGGCGTGACCGCCCGCTACAAGGTCGTGACGAAATCCGGAAAACAGTACAACTGCTTCGTTGGCGGATCGCTTACCGGGATCGGAAAATCGGTCTCCGAAGCTGTCTGCAAACCGCTGGATGGTTCCGCGCCTTCGCAGCCGTCGGACAAGAACTGCGACGCGTTGAGTCGTGCCGCAGGTCGTTGCTAGACCTGCATTGTGCTCGCCGCAACCGGCCACGCGTAATGCGCCCTGGTTGCGGCGACAAGGCTCATCGTCTCGATTCCGGAAGACTGCATGGCGCCCATGCCCGGTCACGGGGCACGCAGGTTCTCACCATGCTGCCGGCATTTCCGTCTGGCCTTTCACAGGTCAACGGCGGGTCATGGCATGGATCGCTTGAAGTCTTGGGGGGCACATGAAGCGTCGGATACTCCTGGCAGGTTTGGCGCTGGTCTGTGCGCCAGCGGCGGCACGAGACTGTGGTGAAGGACTGAAGCGGGAACTCCTGGCTCGGTTTGAGGTGGACCAGCACGCGCGAAAGGCATTGAGCGCCACACCAGCTTCCGGCGTGGCGCAAGATGCGGCGCTGCGCATTGATGCGGAGAATACGGCTTTCATGCGAGACGTCCTTTCCGCGTGCGGTTGGCCCAAGCGATCCGAGTTGGGCGACGAGGCTGCCAAGGCGGCCTGGCTTCTCACCCAGCACGCCGACATGGACCCTGAGTACCAGGTTCTGGCATCACGTCAGCTCAAGTACGCCGTGCTCGCCAACGAAGCCGAGCCGCAGCGCCTCGCACTCCTCGTCGACCGCAACCGCCGGCTCAATGATCAGCCGCAGGTTTATGGCACGCAGTTCTTCCGCGACTCCGTTGGCCCGGTACGGTTCTTCGACATCGTCATGCCCGCGCAGTTGGATCAACGTCGCAAGGGAGTCGGTCTTTCGTCGTTCTATTGCTGGGCTCAGAAGATCTCCGCGATGAACCAGAGGGCTCCTGTGCAGTGGCCTGCAGGAGTCCTGTTCCAGCCCGAGGAATGCGTTGATGCTCCGCGACAATTCAGCCAAGGCTGACGCGACCCGCTGCAACAGCGACACGGAGAAGCGTCTTGCCATGCCGCGCGGGTGTGATGGCTGGGCGCCTGACCCGTCACTTCATTGCGTCAGGCGCTGGCCGCCACGGAGAGTTCACATGTCCCTTCTGACAAATATCGCCTTCACGGCCTTCAGCTTTCTGGTCTTTGCCCAGCCTGCAATGGCAACCCATAACCAGCCCGGGGACGTCGCCGATCTTCATGATGTGGTTGAAAAGTTCCGTGCATCGATCATCGGCAAGGACAAGGAAACGTTCGTGGGTCTTTTTTACTCTGACGACCCCGGTCACGTGGTTTGGCGGTCGGTGACCGATGACGCGAGGGTGGCACGAATCCAGAAGACGAAGCCGGAAGAGCGCAAGGCCCACCGTGAGCCTGAAAGCAACTATCTGACGTTCATTGACGGGATTGCGAAACCAGGTGCAAAACCGAGAGAGGAAATCTTCCGGGACATCGTCGTGGATACGGATGGTGAAATCGCATCCGTGAATTTCGACTATTCCTACCTTGCAGACGGCAAGGAAACAAATTGGGGGCGCGAGATGTGGCATCTGGTCCGTACCGAGGACGGATGGAAAATCATCTCCGTGATCTATTCGGTGCGAGACCCCGTTTCGCGGCCATGAGGCAGGACCTCATGAGAGCGGTCATCTGCGAGCGGTACGGAGGTCCAGAAGTTCTGCGGATCGCAGAGATTGCCAAGCCCGAGCCTGCCGAGGACGAGGTCCTCGTCAGGGTCCACGCGGCGACCGTCACGTCTGCCGACCGACGCCTTCGAAGCATGGACATGCCGCAAGGGTTCGGACTCATCGCCCGTGCGATGTTCGGAATCACCAAGCCCCGGAATACGGTACTGGGAAGTGAATTCTCCGGTCAGATCGAGTCGACAGGCACGAAGGTCACCCGGTTCAGGCGTGGAGACAAGGTGTTCGGTTCCAGCGGCGCCAGTCTGGGCTGTCATGCGGAGTACCTGTGCATCAAGGAGACAGGCGCTGTCGCACTCAAACCCCTGAACCTGGATCACCGCCAGGCTGCCGCGCTCTCCTTTGGCGGCACCACGGTGCTGGACTATCTGCGCAGGTCGCAGTTTCTGCCTGACGAGCGAATCCTGATCAACGGAGCATCCGGTTGCGTGGGCAGCGCCGCAGTCCAGCTCGCCAGGTATTTGGGTGCCGAAGTAACGGCGGTCTGCAGTACGAGGAATGCAACCATCGTGAAGTCGCTCGGAGCACAGCGTGTCATCGACTACACGATGCAGGACTTCACAGCCAACGGCGATACGTACGACGTCATTCTTGATGCCGTCGGAAACTGCTCGTTTCACAAGGTCTCGAAAAATCTGAAGGGCAGGGGACGATTGCTGCTGCTGGCACCGAACGTGCCGGATCTCCTGCACGTTCCCGTCGCCGCAATGACGACCACGAAGCGGATAATCGCGGGGCCAGCTTCGGAAACGCCGGAAGACGTCGGTTTGCTTGCGAGCTTGGCGTTCAGAGGGACGTTCATGCCTTTGATGGATAGGACCTATTCGTTGGATGACATCGCTGCCGCGCACGAGTACGTGGATACGGGACGCAAGCGGGGGAGTGTGGTGGTGGACCTGATGTGCAGGGCTTCGACCCCGGGGCCGGGGATTCGCTGTTCGAAGCACGATGAACAATGAAGGCCAAGGCCCAGCAGAGATGGCAACGAGGTACCGGGCAGGGCGACTGTCGCTCCGGCACGCCCCCAGAGAAGGCAGGGAACCAGATGCGTAAACAGGCGGCCCGCATTGCAATAGCCGTTCTCCTCACAGGGCTCGTATTCCTTGGGTTTCCCTTGAGCGGGTCCGCAGAAGGTCGGTGCCCTCCTGGCATGTTCGAAACCGGGTCGCGTGATTTCATCGCCTGTGCACCGATTCCTGGTTATGGCGAGCAGCAAGGCGAGGAAGGGCGGCAAGGTATGACCGTGATCCAGATGGTATGGGCTGACCGGTGGGGCGCCTATGCATCTGAAACAGGAGGAAGTGGTCTGGGAGTGGTGAATGGCCGAGCCTCCAAAGCGTCGGCCGAAAGGGACGCCGTACTCGATTGCAAGCAAGTGGCAAAGGAGCCAGAGAAGTGTTCCGTGCATCTTTCCTTCTACAACCAATGCGCGGCCTACGCTTGGGGTGGCGGGCGCGGCATAGCGGCGTCGGCGGTAGACGAAAAGACCGCGATCCTTGAAGCAACACGGCTATGCGATTCCGCATCAGGCGTGGAGTGCATGATCTACCACAGTGGCTGCAGCTTTCAGGAAGCCGTTCCACCGTAGGTGGCGTTTTCGCAAATGGCATGTACGCGCAGCCGAAGAGTGGCCTCGCAGGAAATACGATTGAATATCTGCAACGAACAGGAATAAGGCATATGAAAAAGCTGTTGATCCTCGCGAGCACTGCAGCTTTCGCGCTGGCGGTGGCATTTCCTGCCGGCGCGTGTCCGATCGGCATGTTGTTTAACGGGAGTGGCTGTAGTCCTCCGTATGAGTACACGGGGTGGGATCTATTACGTGACCGTCGGGCTGCAATTGATGCCATCGGCTCTGATTCAATCTTCAATCGTGGCCCTCCGGCTCCGGGTCTGACCGCAGAGGAAGCGGAAGCATTAGAGCGCGGTATTCTGGAAGCAGAGCAAGAGAGGCAAAGAAAGCTCGCGGAGCTTGAAAATGGAGTATGGAATGTCGATTCCACTTCCACGCCGGAGGGAAATTTATGCGCCGCAACGTTCTCCATGTTTACGAACAGTTTCAAAGAAGGCGTAATAGGTGGTCTTGTCACCATCGTGGGGTTTCAGCAACCAAAGCAAGATGCGTGGCTTATGTTCTACGGCGCCAAGATTCCAAAGCCACGATCCGTCAAGAAACTGAGCATTACTCTCCAGCAAGATGATGAGCCTGCACAGACCCTGCAAGTATTCAATTTCACGGAAACAAGGGACGTCGGCGCGATCGTGTTTGCTGTCCCCGGGTTGACAGCGTTAGTAAATGGAATGAGCGATGTGCAAAGGTTTAGGTTGTCCGATGGCAGGAAAGTTCTACTGGATATCGAATGGCACAGCGCGGCACCGATCATCGAGAAGCTCAAGCAATGCGCAAGGTAGCGCGTCGCCACCAGGGCGGGGCAGGGATATTGCGCACATCGCGATGTTTGATCACGCCGCAGTCAAACGCATGGAGACCTGAATGTTCACGAGGCGCGACTTCCTGATTGCATCTGCCATGGCGAGCGCGCTTGTGGCTGTTCCTTCCGCCGCAGTTCCTGCTTCGCGCCGCTTCGATGCGGCAACGCGACTTCGGGCGCTTGAAGTTGGCCAGGCGCGCCTGGGCGTGTGTTTCCTTGACACGGGTTCGGGTGAAGTCAGTGGAAACCGCATGGAGGAACACTTCGCCCTGTGCTCGACGTTCAAGCTGGCGCTTGTCGCTGCCTACCTCCGCGAAGCGGACCATGGCCGGATCGATCTTGATGAGATTGTCGCCTACTCGGAAGCCGATCTTTTGCCCTGGGCGCCCGTGACGCGCAAGAACCTCGCGAAAGGCGGCTTGAGCATCGCTGCACTGGCGCAAGCGGCCCAGGAGATGAGCGATGGTGCTGCCGCCAATCTTCTGGTCAGGCGCCTCGGCGGGCCGTTCGCGGTCACTGCCAAGATTCGCGAGATGGGCGACACCGTGACCCGGCTTGACCGCTATGAGCCGGATCTGGGCCTCGTGCTATCGGCCGATCTTCGCGATACCACATCGCCATCGGCGATGGCGAAGCTCGTCCGGCACGTTACAACAGGCGACATCCTGCAGCGTAGTTCGCAGGAGCGTCTCTTGCAGTGGATGCGGAACACGAACACCGGTCCCAATCGGTTGCGCGCCGGCCTGCCCAGAGAGTGGCGTACCGGAAACAAAACCGGAACCGGCCGCGTGGAGGGAACGACGAACAAATGCAACGATATCGCGATCACTTTTCCGCCGGGCAGGGCGCCCGTCATCATTGCGGCCTACTTCGATAGCGGCGAGTACACGGAGCAGACCGAGGCCAAGCATGAGGCCGTTCTCGCCGAAGTTGGAAGGATCGCCGCCCAATGGGTCGTCGGTTAGTTGCTCAAGAGGCCATGGGACTCAAATATTTGGTGAGCACATCCTGACAATTCATTCGAGCCACGCCGCCCCGCGGCCGGGCTTGATTCAGGCGTTGACGACAATGGAGATACATGGCGTGTGGAAGAAATTATTTATCGCTCTGGCGTTGATCTCACCCAACGTCGCGTTCGCGCAGCGAATCGCGTTCTCGTTTGACGATGGATTTGATACCGGCAAGGAACCCGAGGCCCGCCAGTTGAACTCGGCGCTGGCAACTGCGCTTTCCCGGAATGGCGTGAAGGCGATTTTCTTCGCAAGCGGACTCCGCGTTGACAATGAGACCGGGCTCGAGCTTGCACAGGAATGGACTCGGCAAGGCCATGATCTGGCGAATCACAGCTATAGCCACCGAAACTTCCACAACTCCTCGGTGACTTTGGCGTCGTTTATGGAAGACGCTGAAAAGAATGAAGCGCTTCTGTCAGGGCTGGCCGGGTGGAAGATGCGCTACCGGTTTCCGTACCTCAAGGAAGGCGACACCGCAGCGAAGCGGGACGGCGCGCGCGCTTGGCTGGCACAGCGGGGGTATCGGTCCGGTGCGGTATCCATCGACACAAGCGACTGGTATTACGACAAACGGCTCCGCGAGTGGATAGCGAAGAACCCTGGGCGACACCCCGCGGCTTTTCAGGAACCCTACCTCGACCATCTGCTGGACAGGGCCAACACTTACGCGGCGCTTGCGAAGGAGGTGGTCGGTCGGGAGATAGACCACGTCATGCTATTGCACACGAATCGCATCAACGCCTACTTCATATCGGATGTCATCGCCCGGTTTCGCGCCGCAGGCTGGCAGATAATCGAACCCGAAGCCGCCTATGAAGACCCGGTGTACCTTTCGGCACCCGATGTGCTGCCGGCAGGAGAAAGCCTTGTGTGGTCGCTCGCAAAGCAGGCTGGCAAGCATGGTCTTCGCTACCCGGCAGAAGATGGCGTGTACGAAGAAGCAAAACTGGACGAGCTTGGGCTGTAGCCGGAATTTCGGTGGCGACCGATCTTGCTTGGCCATCTACTGAAGATCGTTATCTACTGAAGATCGAATCTGAAAAGCGTGGCTCGTGGGTTTTCACAGTCCGCATCGGGGCTGACAGCCACACAAGCGCCATGCCAGCCATTGCTTGGCCAAGTGCCACCACCAGCCCCAATCCGACCTTGACATAATATGCATTATGCGAAATGTAGGACGTAAACTGAACCCGCCGGGAAAGGCCCGGAAAACCGCCAAAACCGTTGCCGTGACTGCTGTCTGCTGGAGAGCAACCGCCCCTGCGATGGCGGACAAATCACTCTATTGCCGCCAACAATCGCCCTCTGATCGTAGATCGGCACACAAAGTGCCACCGGCTCGAACTTTCCTCTCACAAAACACCCCCGATTCATAGAATCTGCCACCGAACCATGACCGTAGCAGGATCCGAAGGATTGATATTTGAGCTAGGGATGTCCGGTGCTGAGGAGATAATTCTGCGGACAATTGCCCTCAGCTCCTTGGGAAATGCTAACAAACTACCGCTCCCCTGAAATGTACACAGGTACGACGGTGCACTCGGAGCTGTTGTTGATCGCAAAGAAGTTTGGAGCCCCTAGGCAGAATCATTGTCTTTAGACGTAGAAAATACTGCCGTGCAGACAATTTGGTACATCAGAGGAGGAAACTGCGTGCGCCACGCCAGACTGACCACCGAACCAAACGAAGTTGATCAGTAAACCGACGACCAGTCTCACTGGCCCGGCCAGATTGATCAGTTTACAGGCCGGTTATCGCCTCCCAGTGATGCCTGCTTCCATGGCGGCTCGCAGCATGTCCTGGTAACAGCCCGAATGCAGTGCGCCCATGACCGGTGAGGGCTTGGAGATTCCGGTCTCACTCGGTGCATTGAGAAACGACCCCAGCGTCCACGGCAACACCACCAGGTTCTTCATGTTGAAGCGCGTGGGCTTCCACAGGCCCGCAATTTTCAGATGCTCTGGGTCTTCCAGCAGGAAACAGCCTGCAGTGACGGGGCGGGGCTTCTGTGAAGTCCCGTATGCGACCCGCAGCAGCGGTGGCTCCCTGCCCTCCATGACGGAGACCACCAGTGCTGGGCGCTCCTTCATCGTGGGGTCTTTCGGATCGTAATTGGGGAAGTGACACCAAACGATGTCCCCAGCCTTGGGCAGCCTGGGCCAGGACGTGGACATTACAGGCCCTGGATCAAGCTGGACGTGGGTTCATACTCGGCTTCAAGATGCCCATGGCGGGCACGGATGGCTTTCATTGCCTTGGCGGAAAGCTCCGGGGCATCTTCCGGCAAGGTGGGCAACACGTCCTCGCGCAGCTTGGCCAGCGCGTAGTTGATGAGTTGGGTTTCGTTGAAGCCCAGCTTTGCGGCCATCGCTTTGACGGTCTTGCGCGTCACTGTGTTCGGCGTGTCCTTTTCCTTGAACTTCATGAGTAGTTGCGGCGCGGACATCGGAGCCCCATATGTATATATTGTATATATACATATTCTCAAGTCAGAACGATCACGTCAAGTCCGCCGCCGCAATACCGGTGACCGCTCGGCCGTGATCGGTTTGGGTGGTCAAGAGTGTCGGTGCCCGCAGAAACTCCGCACTTTCGAGGCAAAGAGTTCTGCTTTGAGCGAACAGATGCCGCGCATGTCGGCTTCCCGCCGCATCCGTCAGCATGCAGGTGGTCAAACCCGGCTGATTTCGGCCAGTTCTTCATCGAGGATTTCGCCGATGCTCTTGGCCGACACCTTCCCCGTCAGCTCGTAGTTGATGCGCCCACCCAGCAGGCCCTTGATTTCCGCCCATTGCTCAGGCGTGAAGTCTGGAGCGCCTTCATCCGCTTCGGGCCGTATAGCGCTTTGGATTGCGCCTTCTTCATTATTTGGTTCTGTCTGCATGGATCAGATCCTCGCTACTAATCGGTCGAAACTTTAGCGCGCTTTCTTGAGGTCGGCGCTGCTCGCTTTCCAGCGAGCGTCCGTTGTTTTTGTGGGATCTCGCTTCGGCGCAGGGCAGCTTCCAAGGCTGCAGGAAAATCCTGCAGCTTGGCCAATTGCGCTTCCAGCGCATCAGCTCGAGCACGTTCGATGCCGGCATCCCGATTTGCATCGGTAGCCAAGGCTTTAGCCTGCTCAGCAGCTTGGAATAGTAACTTCTCCGCAGCGGCATGCTCTTTGGTAGCCGCATTCAGGCGGATCTGCAGCTCCTTGTTCTCCTGGCGAGCGCGATCGATCTCGATATGGGCTCGATCCTCGACGGCTCGAACATGCTGGCTTAGGCTCTCACGCTCAGCCCTTGAAGAATCCTGCAGCTCCTGGAACCTCGTTTCTACGGCTTGACGAGCGGTTTCGAGCGCCGTTCCTTTCGCCATTTCAGCGTCGCGCTGCCGGGACATTTCTTCCACATGTCCTTCAAGTTGACTGACAAGACGCTGCAACTCGGCCGCCTGAGTCGAAGCCAGACGCTCCGCATGTGTGGCCACCGCCACTATGTCCCGGAGAGCTGCAGCCTCGGCCTCAAAATCTTCCCGTTCCTGGCGCAGCGTGTCCCGCACTCCCTGAAGGGCGTTGCGCTCGTGGGTAAGGGCTTCGGCCGCGGTACTACGAGCGTGCTCAAGTGCCAAGGCCCACCACTCCCCTGCCAAGGCCATGACGGCTTCCGGTGCGTCCGGGATACCAATGCGCCGATGCTGAGCTTCTAGACGCACGCCAAGTCCCTGCCACCAGGTCTCCAGCCATCGGGTGACCGTGTTCGGCGAACCGGTGCCCAAGTGCGCGCGGATACGCTCGACGGTGGGTCGGTCGCCTGCAGCGACGATTTCGTCTGCTGCGGTATGGACGTCGGATTCGGTAATGCCTCGAGCCATGGATTGCCTCCTACTGGGGCACCCTGCCCCATTGATTCCGTACTCACGATAAGTGATGATTATCGCCACTAAACGCCATATTTCGTTGTATATATTACATAGTCGCCCCTGCAAAACTCCAGCAACCCGCATGAGCGTTCACTCTCACGCACCTGGACACTGATCGATATCCCCGGACAATGAGTTTCGCGATATTCGATTCCTGAGAGATTTCGCGCATGAGCACCC